>Ga0079224_100016744_pt1 | contig 10313 bp, 10 predicted proteins | sample Stecom2015_FD_80414 | JGI IMG/M metagenome (GOLD analysis project Ga0079224, IMG submission 80414) | Agricultural soil microbial communities from Utah to study Nitrogen management - Steer compost 2015 | ecosystem: Environmental > Terrestrial > Soil > Agricultural land | place: USA: Utah... | reverse complement strand
GCCTGGCTCGACAGGGCTGCCGGACCGCAGGAATGGAACAAGTTTCCTTCGCAGCGTTCACAGACCGTATGGCTTGAGGCGGGCCATCGCTATTACATCGAGGGATTGCACAAGCAAGGCGTAGGTGCCGACCACTTCGCTGTGGGATGGCAGTTGCCCGATGGAACGCTTGAGCGGCCCATAGCCGGAGCACACCTGTCGCCCATTACCAACAGCGACGCGGCTGACGCTTCGGCGCGCATGGTCGATGATAGAAGTTTGGGTATCGCGGTTTATCCTAATCCGGCTAACGCCGGGCTTACCGAACTTTCGCTTGAAGTCATGCCTGTGATGCGTTCGGTCAGCACTCGAATTGTCATTCGAAATCTCACCGGCGAAATTGTTTACGACGGAAATGTGAATTGCAACGGTAACTGTAATGGTTATACGTTTCAGGTAGATAGCCCATTACCCGCCGGATTGTACCTCGTCGATATCCGGACGGAAGGCGTACCACGACAAACCCACCGGTTACTTGTTGAGTAGGTGCTAAAAAGGGTTCCCGTTGTAGGAACCCTTTTTCTTAACATTCTTACCGCTGTGTCTTGCGTCCGGTATCCAGTTTGACGCGCACTTCCCTGACAGCTATGCGCGGAAGAGATTCTTCATGAGTGTCAAGGTAATTCTCGACCTCTGAGCGATGATGTTTAACGAGACTTCGAAGTACCCACGAGATGGCCTTGGTAATCATGACTTCTTTCTCATGCTTGAGGCGATCAACAATTTTGAGCGATTGGATGGCAAGGGTTTCGTTGCGTGCCTTTGAAACCGGTGAACAAAAAAGGACGAGCGATGCTCTGCGCTTGTTTATGTTTTCGTCTTTAGAAAGGGAAGAAATAACCTTCTTCCATCGAGCCCAGTCGACGGGAACTTGCTTTGCCGGAAAATCGCCTGAGCACAAGGCATCGACTTCGGCCCAGCCGATGAGGTGGTCGAGCCAGTTGTTGAAATAGGAGGGGTCGAAACTGCGTTGGTGGGGCGCGGTATATCCGAGGAGGATTCCGGCAGCGACTTTTTCGGTAAATGATTCGCCTTCGACGAGACTTGTTACGACTTCCGCTATCGACTCGGCGGAAAGGTCGCGGTTGTCGCGCGACCACTCCTTGACGAGGGCGCGAAGCGTAGGTGTGTTGATTGAGTACCTGACGTGCGGGTTGCCGAGGTAGTTGTTAAGAAAAGCATCGGTTGAAGGGCGTCCCGCTAATGCGCGGATCGCTTTTACTAACTCTTTGTGGTGTCGATTCATAATTAATGCGACACGGTTTTTAGTCCTATGATGGAGGCGATTAAGGTCGTGATGAAGAACAAGCGCCAAAAGGTTGCTGGTTCTTTGAACACCAGAATGCCGACCAGTACTGTTCCAACAGCGCCAATACCTGTCCACACTGCGTAAGCGGTTCCTATAGGTAAAGTCTGTACAGCTCTCATGAGCAACACCATGCTGATTGTCAATGAAAGGAGGAACCCTCCGTACCACAGATAGGCCCTGGTCCCGGTGGCCTCTTTGGCTTCTCCCAGGCAATAGGTGAATCCTACCTCGAAGAGTCCGGCGATGATCAGTATAATCCAGTTCATGAAGTTGCCTTATTGGCGCTGTTTGCGCCAAAGATATGAATTTTGACCAGATTCCTCCGGGAGGTTTTAGTGAAGCGACTCTTAAGCCGCCGATAGGGATCGGTCGTAAATGACCCTCAGGATGTCGCGTTCAGACCCGCTTGCTTAACCGTTGGAAAGGTAAATTTGTCGTGTTACAAACAAATATTGTTATGCAAAAGATAGTGCCACACCTATGGTTTGATCGGGAGGCAAAAGAAGCCGCCGAATTTTACACCTCCGTATTTCCGGAATCGTCCATCGAGAGCGCCGTCGTTCTTCGGGATACCCCTTCGGGTGATTGCGATGTCATGACCTTCAAGCTCTGGGGACATCGGTTTATGTCTATTAGCGCGGGACCGCTTTTCAAGTTTAATCCATCGGTCTCGTTTATGGTAAACTTCGATCCGCTGCTTTTTGAAGGAACGTCATCTCCTGACGAAGAAGCGAGAAAGAGACTCGATTTTGCTTGGGAGAGGCTGTCGGAAGGAGGAAAGGTGCTGATGCCCTTAGATGAGTATCCCTTCAGCAAGCGTTATGGATGGATTCAGGATCGATACGGTTTGTCATGGCAATTAATTCTTACCGATCCTGCAGGTGATCCGCGCCCTTCGATTATGCCTTCGCTTCTGTTTGTCGGTGATAATGTGGGGCGTGCGGAGGAGGCGGTGAAGTACTATGCGTCGACGTTCAACAACGCGAAGGTGGGATCGATACATCACTATGGGCCCGGGCAGGAACCTGACAAGGAAGACTCCGTTATGTTTTCCGACTTCGTCATCGAGAATCAATGGTTTACGGCGATGGACAGTGCGCGGGTCAGGGATGCGGGGTTCAATGAAGCTGTCTCCTTCATCGTAAACTGTAAAGATCAGCAAGAGATTGATTTTTATTGGAACGCCTTGTCGGCGGTACCGGAAGCTGAACAATGCGGTTGGTTGAAGGATAAGTATGGGCTTTCCTGGCAGGTCGTGCCTGTTGCGATGGATGCGATGATGAACGACCCTGACGAATCGAGAAAGGCACGTGTTGTTGAAGCGTTTATGAAGATGAAGAAGTTTGACCTGGCAACGCTGGAAAAAGCTTACCAGGGAGGGTAGCGATTATCGGATTGTGTTTTCCAGGATGACTACCGACGGCGATTGCGAGAGCCACCGTTTCCCGAGACCGGTGGTATCGCCGTCGGGGAGGAAATAGACGAATGAGCCCAGAGCGAGATCGATGTCGCCATCGCCATCAAGGTCGCCGGCATCCATCACGATCCATCGCCCGTCAGACGCTTGGGGAAAGGAGTAATCGTCGAACCGAAGATTACCTTTATTCCGGAGGTAGACGAAACTTTCTTCGGGGTGATTCCGGTAATCGGGAAAGTGGGAGATGGCTGCGATGTCGAGATCGCCATCGAGATCGAAGTCACGGGCCATTGCCTTGTACGCGCCGTTCACCGGGTAGAAGTAGGCCTGGCGATAAGTTTCTTTCCCTTCGTTAAGATAAATATAGATGCCGTGATATTGTTTCAAGATCGGTGTATGGTCGGCGTTATCTCCGCAGACATAGATGATGTCGTCGAGGCCGTCTTTGTTGAAGTCCGCGAGTTCAAAGTATTGCGAGCCGGATAGTGGCGAGAATTGTAGTAGCCGCTTCTCATTAAAGGTTCCGTTGCCTTGATTTTCGTAGAGGAAGAGTCCCTCATCCCCCTGTGCCATGAGTACATAGATGTCGGGTCGTCCGTCCCTGTTCGCATCGCTGATTATCGCACGAATAGCTCCGGGTTTGTTCCTGAGGATAGTGCGGGAATAGGTGCCGTCGCCATTGCTGGCATACCAGGATAGCCTTCCGGTTTTGTTGCCGAACTCACAAACGACAAGATCCTCCAGACCGTCGTCGTTAAGATCGCCATACGCTATCGACACGGGTCGTTGCAAGTCTTTGAGGATGATATCCGCTGGCTTGTAATGGGGGTCGGGCCAATTTCGCGTCAGGCGCTGTAACGTTCCGTCAGGGGCATCGTTGGGAAGGATACCTCTTCCGATGGTGGTTAGAATAATTTCATTCGATCTCTCTGTTAACTGGACGGGCGTCGTTGACATCACGATGCTCTGCCGTTCCTGCAGGTCTGGTGAGAGAAAGGTGAGTATACTCCGGGGACCTTTTCCATCGCTAAACACCAGTCCGCGCTTGTCAGGCAGAATTTTGACCATCGCCGTATAGGGCGGGCGATGGGTAGTGGGGGCGGGTCGGTAGCGGAAGTGGGGGAGTCCGATACGGATCTTGTGGTCGCGGACCGGAGGTGGGATTGAGTCAGGTGCGTGCTCGGTAAAGTAGTTGACGATTTTCTCCCAGTCTTCGCGGGCGAGCAGCGGATGCTCCGGGTAGACATTCGCGTTGCGGACTATCGTTCCGCTGATGCCCATATCAAACAGCGATTGCGGTCGGGAGCCTTCCTTGTAGATGCCCAGCAGATGGCCCATAAGCGGGAGCACATCTTCGCGCCAGACTTTCTTCGGCAGTCGTTCCGGGGGTACAAAAGCGTGACAAGAGCTGCAATATTTTTCAGCGAGATCTTTCCCCGGGAGGGAAGTCGGAATCAGCTCTTCCCTCGCCACTTCCGTGGGAGAGTGTTCCCGTGCCAGCTCGCGATGCTTTTTCGACCGCGAGCACGAAGTCAGGATAACGATCAATATCAAAAAACCGATGGCACGCATGGGTACGTAAATTACGAAAGGTACAACATTGCGCAGGATTCTGGGGTGGGTAATATCTTGATCACGTGGTCATTCAAAATTGACGAATAGCTACTTCAGAGTGAAAGAGAGAGGGTAGCGATGTTCCCGGTCAGGAACGTTGGTCTCTTAGGATTATCATGGGATGATAATTCCCGCTCGGGAATGACCTCCGAAATTGCAAAGGGGGAAGCCATGCCGTCGCGCAGCACTGAAGCGCTGCGCTCTAAAGCTCTTGACCGTACAAAAACAAAAAACCGCCCATCCTTTGAGACGAAGCGGTTTTGATTTCTTTTGATTGTTCTGTTCCCGACCTCGCTAAGCTATGTCGGGCGATGTAGCCCCGGCAGGAATCGAACCTGCACCTTCAGAATCGGAATCTGAAATTCTATCCATTGAACTACGGAGCCAAATGCCGTTTGCCGGCGCGCAATCCTCTGTTGCGACAAGAGCTGCAAAAATAGCGGAAAGTTGGCGGTTAAAAAATCTAACGCCGAAAAACGCTATTAAAACGGACGCTTAGATGACCCGTAGCGGGTGGAGTTACGCGATTTCCTTGTCGGATCTTGCTTAAATCACTGTTAGCCAGTATTTACGGGAAACGCGCGGGGCGGTGTCTTTGTCGCATTCGGCCTCCATCTTGTCGCACGGATACATCGTAATTTACCCCTGTGTTAGCGAACTTTGGTTATCACAAAACAAGAAGGTTATGGAAAAGCTCACATTCAGCACAACAATTAATGCGCCCCGGGAGAAAGTCTGGGAGACGCTATGGGATAGTGTTTCGTACGCTCAATGGTGCGATGTCTTTTCACCGGGCTCGGTCTACGAAGGGGAATTGAGCGAAGGCTCAAAAGTCTACTTTCTCGGCCCCGACCGCAGCGGGATGGTTTCTTCGGTTGCCGAAAAAAGACCCAATGAGTACATGGCGTTCAAACACCTCGGTGTGTTGAACAAGGGTGTCGAGGATCTTGAGAGCGACACGGCCAAGCTATGGGCGGGTGCTTATGAAACCTATACGCTACAAGGCGAGGGGCAGCAAACCGTCCTGACCGTAACTACGGAAACCACGGACGAATATGTCGACTACTTCAATACCACCTGGCCTCAGGCGCTTGAACGGTTGAAGTCGCTGGCGGAGAGGACCGTCCCTGCCTGAGGCAGGTTACTCGGAAAGCTTGTGGATCTTCCCGTCGAAGCCACAGAGATATAACTCGCGGTTTTGGTCGATGCCAAAGGATGAAATAGCAAATTCTGCCTGGACCAGGCGCTTGTTGGCCGGATTTCCCGACTGCCTGTAACCAAGCGCCCAGACGTTACGGGTGCCGAAATCGCCGTAGATGTACTGCCCTACGAGGCCTTTCAGTGAAGGGCCTCGGTATACAAATCCGCCGGTAATAGAGATTCCTTCGTTGCGTCCATATTCGTGAATCGGAGGAATCTTTCCCGTGCGGTCGCAGTTGTTGCGGGGCTCGAAACAATGATTGCCTTCGAGGGTATTCCAGCCATAGTTTCCACCCTTCTCAATGATGTGAATTTCTTCATAGGCGTTCTGGCCTACATCTCCTGTCCACAAGGTATTGGTCTCCGGGTCAAAACTGAACCTCCACGGATTTCGGAGTCCGTAGGCATAGATTTCCTCCCGAAAGCCATCGCTGTTCCCGGCGAACGGGTTGTCAGACGGAATAGCATAGGCCTTTCCACTTTCTTCCCGGTCCACATCAATGCGCAGTATCGTTCCCAGCAGCGTCTTTCGGTTCTGGCCGTTGCCCTGAGGGTCGCCGCCGGATCCCCCATCCCCAACGGCGATATAGAGAAAGCCATCCGGGCCAAAGGCCAGCTGGCCGCCATTATGGTTGCTGTAAGGTTGTTCAAAGGTCAGGATTACTTTCTCGCTTCCTGCTTCGGCCTGATCGGGATTAGCGGCCGAAACCCGAAAACGCGCGATTACCGTCCGGTCCGGATTGGCGGCGGTATAGTTCACGTAAAAGTATCCGTTGTTTTTGAAGTCCGGGTGAAAGGCCAGACCGAGGAGTCCCTCTTCGTTGCCGCGGTCGTCTACTTTGTCGCGTATGTCAAGAAAGGTCGTTTTCGATCGGGTCGCCGGATCGTTGGGGAAGACTGAAATCAGTCCTGCTTGCTCTACAACGAAGAGGCGATTGGTATTGTCGGGCGAATATTGCAAGTCGACGGGCCGGCGGAACGACAAATGCGGAAAGGCGACTTCGGTGCGATAGTTCACCGGGTCATCGGGCGTATTGCCATTCTCGCTGGTTGAGCAGAACGCAAGCAATATCGCCATGAGTATAAAGCAAGTCTTGGCCGCTGTCATGATGATGTCGGATCGGGTGCTCATCGTTGCGTCAACAAGTGGAGATCACTTTCCGCTCCAAACCTCTATGTCGTTCAGTTCGGGGCCGCCTCCGCGATTGCCGGAGCCCGCAGCGATGTAGATCTTTCCGTTGATAATAACCGCGCCCGTCCCGTGACGTCCCTGCTTTAGAGAAGGCAGAGCTTCCCATTTTCCCGATTTTGTATCGAAGGCTTCGACTTCGCTGTGGGCTGCTACCTGGCTACCGCTTTCTCCGCCTATCACCAGTACCTTGCTGCCGAATGCCACGGTGGCGTTACCAGCCCGGCGTGTCGGGATATTCTGCGATGCGGGGAGAGTGGTCCACGTCTGGGTTTTGAAGTCGAAGACATCGACCTCTTCGAGTGTAGGATCGATAACCCGGCCTGTGCGTGCTGTTGACTTTCTTCCCCCGGCGACCCAGATCTTGTCGTTTATGACAACGGCCTGTACGTGATCGCGCGCATGGGGAGCATCCGGAAGTTTTTTCCAGGTGTCGGTCCGCGGATCATATTCATCAAGCCAAGCGACATGCCCATCCCAATGGCCGTCCTGAATTCCGCAAACCATATAGATCTTATTCTTATAAACGAAGACGCCCGCGGCGCCCCGGCGTCGGTCTTCCGGAATCGCCGGACCTTTCCGCCATTCTTTAGTAGCCGGATTGAAGATGTGAATATCCGGTACGGGAGTCTCATGAGGATAGCCGCCCGTGAAGGCGCCAAGAACCCATACTTCGTCGTTGTAGGTTACCGCCTGGAAGTGATGTAACTCCATCGGTGCGTCTGCCAGCTTTGTCCAGGTGCGGGTGCGCGGGTCGAAAGACTCGACGGGGCGGTCTCCTCGGCCACCCAGGACGATGACTTTGCCCTTAACCGCCGCGACGGCATTTTCGTGACGCTTGGTGCAGGTGTTTGTTGTTTCAATGGATTGCCAATCCTGGGCATACGCAGTATAAGTGACCACTAGAAAGGCCAACACTAGGAGTGTCTTGCTTGTAATTCTCTTCATGCGCGAAGATAGAAAACTCACCCGACACGCGCGGCGGTCAGCTCCGAATTCTGGGGCTGATGGTGGGCCAAGTTCGGCAGTGTAATGTGAAAGCGGGTACCGCTTCCAACTTCGGATTCGAGATCGATGGATCCGCCAAGTTTTTCAACCGCCTCCTTCACGATGTAAAGCCCCAGGCCTGCGCCATCGTTTTTTTCTGTGGCGCGGAAAAACATATTGAATACTTTTTCAATATAGTCTGATTCAATCCCGATGCCGTTGTCGCGGAAGTCGATGACAGCTTCTTCCGGACGTACCTGGACATCGATCTTTATCCATGAGTCGCGCGATGGATCGGCGTACTTGATCGCATTGGAGATAAGGTTGTTCATAACAAGCGACAGCCGGTAGCTATCGGTAGAGAAGTCCTTCTCTCCACTGACTGAACTGTCACGCCGGATTCGCTCGTACCCGGGCATGAACTGCATTTTCTCAAACGTGTCGTTGATGATCTGTTCGAAATCAACTTTGCCAATAATTAATCCCTGGCGAGCGTTACGTGAATACTCCAGGATCTCTTTGAGCGTTTCATCGAGTTTGTGAATGCTGCTCTTCATCATTTCGTGATACTGATGAATGACTTCGGGATTGGTTTCGCCCTGGGCGAGGTCGAGTAAGCCGAGTACACTCATGAGAGGGGCACGGAGATTGTGAGATATGCTATAGACGAAGCTGTCGAGTTCCTGATTGATTTTGGTGAGCGTCTCGTTTTGCCGGGCGAGGGCTTTGGCCGATTCGGCCCGTTGTCGTTCAGCCTCCTTTTGTCTCAATGCGTTGTCGATTACACTGGGGAGACGTGCCAGGCTGGTTTTGAGCACGTAGTCGTCGGCACCCCGTTTCAGTGAGCTGACGGCGAACTCGTCGGATACAGCTCCCGTTACGAGGATAAAGGGAATCTGGAGTTTGCTGTTGCGGAATAACTCGAGCGCTTCATGGGAATCAAACTGAGGGAGCGAGTGGTCGCAGAGAATTACATCGGCGCCGAATTCATCGAGTGCACGAATAAATTCGTCCTTGTTGTCGACGCGCCGTGCGATGAAATTCATGCCGGATTTGCGCAGTGCCCGGGTAATCAGGAAGAAATCCTCTTCCGAGTCCTCCAGGGAGAGTATGTGTAATGTACCTTTCATCAAGAATTCGTGTCGGACTTAGAATCCAACAGCATAATTCTCCAAATTTCGTTCCAGCGGCGACCACGTCGGCGGTTACACTACGCGCGTCGTAACGCGCATAGTGTAGAGCCAAATCCTCAGTGTTGATTAACCAGAAGGGGATGCTGAACGAAGATGGTGATGTAAGGTTAGACGGTGAGCGAATCGACAAACCATTACGCCCCTAAGGGCCGGTTTGGTTTACGACTTCACTTTCTTGCTCTGTTGTTTCCGCACGATCGGGCGAAACTTCTTAACCACGTCGTTGTATTCGGGATTATCACGGAGAAATCGTGTAACAGAGGCACAATTGATCATCACTTCTTCGTTAGATGCCCGAATCTGGTCCAAAACTTCCTGAATAAATTTAGCGAGGTTTCCTTTTCCTCGATACTGTTCAGGGATGTAGGTATGCATCAGCACCCGCGTTTCCTGTTGATAACGATACTCCATATAGGCAGTGTCCGATCCGAGATTTACTTCGAAGCGGCTTTTTTGCCCATTGTCGATAATGTTAAACTTTTCCATGATATATGAATAACTTGGTTGCCGGCGTTATCGTTCAACGGATCAGTGCTTTTTGACCGGCGGCGCTCTCGTCACGCGAGCGGGCCCATGTAATAACCGGGTAAGATTTGCGGGGAGTTGCCTTTTTTTTGTCGGGCTTGTCCGTCTACTTTAGCTTATCTTATAAGTCACCGTAATTTGCGTTCATCCGGGAATGCTTGTTTTTGTGTTGTCCTTCGGTGCAAATAAATCGTTCTTGAAAAAGCCTTTAATCATCGTCGCGCACAATGCAAAGGCTTCCCGCGGAGGTCTTGTTGTTCTTACACCGCTTAGCGTTGTTGCTGGTACTTCGTCGCCTGTGCATGCCTTTCAACCGTCAATATCGGATGGTCCCTTTCTTTATCCCTGGCTCTTGGTCGCTGTCCTGGCTTTTGTCTTTGTCGTTTCCGTACTTCTTCTTTTCTCCATTCGTCGCCGGCAGCAACTGAGCGCGCGTCTTGAACGGATACGTCGGGAAGCCCTTCTTCTGTATGATGAGGCTCCATGTGGCTACCACGCCCTCGATGACAACGGTGTTTTCACAAACGTCAACGCTACTTTTTGCCGATGGATGGGGTATGAAAAAGAAGAGCTGGTAGGCAAGGTGAAATTCCCTGATTTGGTTGAAGGCGGACGAGAGGAGGTGAAGCACTCGTTGGAAGCTCTCAATGCCGGCCGGCCATGGGTGGATATCGATGTTGTGAAGAAAAGTGGTGAACGACTTCCCTTGATGCTTGGTAAATTCAATATGCAATCGTTGCCCGGCCCTGCCAGGGAGGTCTTTTGCACTCTTGACAACAGACGATGTTACGAAGCACTCGAACGTATCAAAACGCTTGATCATGAATTGGAGTCATTCAG
>Ga0079224_100016743_pt1 | contig 10313 bp, 6 predicted proteins | sample Stecom2015_FD_80414 | JGI IMG/M metagenome (GOLD analysis project Ga0079224, IMG submission 80414) | Agricultural soil microbial communities from Utah to study Nitrogen management - Steer compost 2015 | ecosystem: Environmental > Terrestrial > Soil > Agricultural land | place: USA: Utah... | reverse complement strand
CTCGGTGCGTCCGATAAAAGGATCCAGGCGGACGCTGCTACGCGGAAGACCGAGCAGAAAGTCGGCATAGGCGTGACCTGTGATGAAACCGTTGAAGGTGAAGTTTCCATAATTGCTATTAGGGATCTTTGAATTGAACCGACTGAATTTTCGTACCACGCCGCCGAACTTCCAGACATGTCGGCCCGAAACCCAGGTCAGGCTCTCGTCGAAAGTGAATGTGTCGTCGTCGGAAGCAATGCCACCATTCGTAACATTCAAAGAAGTGAAACCGGTGATACTCATGGTCGGAAAGCCCATGCTACTGAGATTCTGTCGGTTGACTCCCTGAATGCCCAGCGCTTGAACGACCTCGTCGGCCTTAATGGGAGTTCTTCCATCCACCTCTTCGCCGTCGACGATCTTGTCATGGGCCCATCCGAACCGGAAAGTATTGACCACGTTCGGAGAAAACATATGAGTATCCGACAACATCGCTTGCCAGTGGTCACGGGTCCGGGTCCATTCGAAACCTTCCAGACCCCCGCTCAAGACGTAAGGGGTCTTGCGTTCTGTAAAGCGTCCATAGAGTGTATTGTTGTCGGTAAGGTTGTGATCGATTCTGAAGAAGGTCCAATCTCCCTTGTAAAGGTCGTCCGGATAATCATGGGCAAAGCCGAAGTTATTCGTCAGTGCGGTCGGAGACCCCATGTTCGGTTCGGGGATGTAGAGATCCTGGACGCGCTGTGAAACCGGATTGATCCGGTTTTCAGGAATAATGTTGTTTGGAAAGGCTTCTCCCGTGAGCGGGTCGATAATGTCGTTTGAGAGCTGGGAAAAGTCTCCCTGCCGCATCGGGCGGCTGGGTACGTTGGCGATGCGGAAGGAGCCCAGCGGCAGCCTCTGGGCGAACCATGAGGCATAGAAAAATGTTCGGTTCTTGATAATCGGCCCCGAAGCCTCTGCCTGCCATTCGTGCTGCAGAAAGGGCGTTTTTTCAGGATCAAAGAAAAGTCGTGCCTCGAGTCCAGAATTGAAATGGCGATAGAGAACTGAGCCGTGAAATTGATCGGATCCGCGTTTGGAAGTCAGCTGATAGTTTGCAATACGAGACTGATCGGCCTTTGCGTTGACCGAGCCGACACTTAATTCCTCGAAGAAGTAAACGTTGTTCATCTGGTTGCCGTGACGGTCGTTTTCCACGCCATCGAATCCGTGTGAAACCTGTGTGTTCGGCTGACCTGCAACCTGTGCATTCCCGCCCTGCGCCTGCACACCAGGAAGCAGGATCATAAATGTCCAGGGCTTGGGATAAGCGTTGTTAACCGGACTATCCTTAATCTTCACGTCGGGAATGGCGTCGGCAATGCTGGCCGTGTCAGTGGTAATTACGGCCGCTCCGGATGTGACGGTGATCTGATCGGTTACTTCTCCGACTTCCAGCCGGACGTCAATCCGTCGAATTTGGCCGGCTTCGAGCCGGATATTGTCTGCTACGAAGGTTTTGAAGCCTGGTAAAAGCACTCTGAGTTGGTAAACGCCAGGACGGAGATCTGGAATTTCGAAATCGCCATTATCAGAAGCGACTATGCTTCGGGTGGTAACGTTTGTTGAGACGTCGATCAAGACGATTTCGGCGCCCGGCACAATACCGCCGGTCTGGTCGACTACCGTTCCGCGGATCGTTGACAGAGTGGACTGGCCGAGTGCGAACGCACCGAATAGGAGTCCGAATCCAACCTGAAGTAGTAGGGTCTTCCGAGCCATAAAATACCCCCTCGCAGTTGCCGGTTGATATGTACTAAAACGCGGTTGAATCACACTAAAGATCCCATAAACATCTGAATTGCACAATAAGAAATCGAGCTGACACAGGGGACCGGGGAAACTGAGGTTCTGAATCTTTATTGGTGCGCCTTCAGCGCAGTCCTCTGTGCTCGCTGTGCCTCTGTGGTTAAGATGTTTCCGCTATGTTGCGCGTGTTCGTGGGCGCGCAGTATTGCGCCTTTGGAGCGTTCCCATGAAGCAGCAGAACAGAGGATCGCCCGATTCAGGCGTCGGATGATTGAAGTTGCTGGTCTTCGGGAGAGACGTCGTACGTGGTCCGCTCTTCCAGGGTACGCTCGACCAGTTCATCGATTCCAATCAACTTTTCGATCTCAAGGACCTGGCTCATTCGAGCGACTGTGGCAGGGTTCCGGGCAATCAAAGAACAACAGTCTTTGTACGGTTTTGTGGCTGCTTCGAATAAACCGATTCTTCGCGCGTAATCGATAATCTCTTCCTTGTCCATGCCGCATAGTGGTCGGAAAATCGAAAGCTCGGCGATATCATCCATTGCTCTAAGATTCGGCAACGTCTGAGACGCGACCTGTCCGAGACTATCGCCCGTAAATAAACCAGGGGCTTTTCGTTGCTGGGCCAGCTTCTGGGCTACCCGCACCATAAACCGTCTGAAAACCACCAGCTCTTGCCGTTGCAAAGGTCCCGAAATAGCCAGTCCAGTCACCTGGAAACGATGATAGGGAAAGTAATGGATTCGCAATCGTGGAATGAAATGGCTTAGCAAGCGAACTAGCTCGCCAACTTTCTCCTCATGTACGATCTGCGGATCATGGAGTGCATAAAAGTGCACGAGTTCCACCTTTGCTCCACGGCGGGCCATCATGTAAGTTGCAACCACGGAATCAACTCCCCCCGAAAATAGGCCCACTAGCCTTCCCGATACTCCGACAGGAAGGCCTCGAATTCCGGGGTTTCGGCGCGTGTGAAGAAAGGTCGTTCGTCCCGTAATCTCCAGGTGAAAAGTCAGGTCGGGGTGAGTGAGGTTAACCGGCAAATTGGTGAGCTCCTGCACGCGGCTTCCCAGCCACCGTTCGATTTCCGGTGTCTTCATGGGAAATTCTTTGTAAGGCCGGTTGACTCGTACCGCGAAACTGGATGCAGTAGAGGCATAGCGACGTGCCTCCTCGAGGACTTCTTCCTCGATTCGCTTCGGGTCACTCTCTATTAACCGCGCCGGTGCCCACCAGGCGATTCCAAAGACATTGCTCAGGTCAATCTCTCTCGGACTGGTCACTACTAGCCTGCCGTTCCGTCGTTCCACGGTAGTGCCCGGATGTTGATAGCGGATATTTGCGACTAGTCGCTCTTCAAATTGAGGCCGGTTGCGACCCTTTAACCCTAGCTCGCCGTAGTGTACGAGATACTTAAAATCCATGACTCAACACCAGCCTACCACAGCCCTTAAGCATCCTGGATCAATTGCCTGTACTCCGCCTCGGTATCGATGTCGAGAGCGGCACCCGGGCAGTCGATGACTTCCATTTCAGCCCGATGTCTATGGAGAACCGAGCGCGCGCCCCGGTCACCTTTCAACTGGTTCAGTTCGCCAAAGAACTCCCGGCTGAAAAGGGCGGGTACACCCATGACACCACGATAAGAGCAAGCAACGATTGCGGCTCCTTGTTCGAATCTCGAATTCATTTTTCGCAAGGTATCGACGTCGACACCGGGTTGATCACACAACATCAGAAGTGCAGCATCCGCCTCCTTGGGCACAGCTCGAAGGGCCGCGCGCAATGAAGATGCCATTCCGTCTTTCCAGTCCTGATTGATCACCATCTGTACCGGCAAATTTTCCAGTTCCGGAACCATCTGTTGAGCCGCAAAGCCCAGGACTACGATGACCGGACCACACCGTGCCTCGAGGGCCACTCGAGTTGAGCGGCGAAGGAGCGATTCCCCTTGAAATGTGAGGAGTTGCTTCGGACGTCCAAGGCGGCTGGATTCACCCGCAGCGAGAATAATGATGGCTGTCATGGATTCATCGAAAAGAGCGGTGGCGTTCCTCTCACTCCTGCTTCATCGGGTTGCGCTGGTATAAGGGATGCAATTCTTCTCGGATCTGGCGGTAAAGCCGTTCGGCGTCCTCTCGACGGCAGAGTTCCGTTCCCGGTGTCATGACGGCCGCTGCGCCCGCCGCCACGCCAAAGAGAATTGCCTCTTCCAGGGGTTCTCCGCGCTGCAGTGCGAGCAGAATACCAGCCACCATGCTGTCGCCTGAACCAACTGTGCTGCGGATCGGCACGGTGGGAGAGGGGACATGGTAGCAGCCTTGGTCGGAGAAAAGAATGGCACCGCCCCTTCCCAGAGACAACGCGAGAGCCTCGCATTTTCCACTTTCGACGATCGAGCTAGCGGCCGCCTTAATGTCGGTTTCGGTTTGCATCTCCTTGGAATATAACTGCGCCAGTTCGCGCATGTTGGGTTTAAGCAAGAATACCCCTGCCTCAGCTGCCAGCTGTAGCGCTCTTCCCTTGGTATCGACTACCACCTTTGCTCCTCGCTTTCTCCCTATCTCTGCTATTCGGGCATAAAAGTCCTCTGGAACTCCCGGGGGGAGGCTGCCACTGCCGACGATAAAACGAGGAGCAGGCTCGACCTCCGTCAGATAGGTCAGGGCATACTGCCATTCTTCCTCGGTCAGGGTAGGGCCCGGCATAATGAAACGATACTGGTGACCGGCAGACTCTTCGAAGACGAAGAAGTTCTCTCTCGTCCAACCCGCGATTTCGAGCCGGTGGTATTGCAAGCCCTCCTCTTTGATCAGCATCTCCAGCAACGCGCCCGTAGCCCCGCCGGTCGGGAAGATCGCCAGTGACTCCCCGCCCAGCTTATGGAGAGCTTTCGATACATTGATCCCTCCGCCTCCTGCCTCTCGCTTCGTATTCTGGCATCGCAGTTTAACGTCCGCAATGACGTGATCTACGGTAGCACTCAAGTCAATTGCGGGATTCATCGTGAGCGTTATGATTTCCATGGAGCTCCTTTCCTGGAAAAGTTTAATGGTCAGATAAGGGCCTTTCGTCTATTCTAGTGAAAAGGTGGGCACCGTCACGCCTGTGGATACCGTTCAATTTACGACTCAGGGAAGTACAACGCTACACTAACTTGCCTGCCATTTGAACGAGGGGGCGTTCAACCAGGACTCACTCATGAAGCTGGAGACAGACCGAGGTGAGAAAGCCCGCGCTGTGCACGCCAGAAACTCTGGTTGGTCGCTGGGATTCCTACTTGTAGGTCAGTTAACCCTGGCGCTGTTTGTGACCCTGCCGGCAGGCCAGCAAGCGCCTCAGCGAGAGCCGCCAGCGCTCGACATTCCCCTGCTCCGAGGGCCGGATTCCGGAGAAGTTATCGCCCTTGATGAAAGTGGTGAGCAACGTTGGACACAGCAATGGTCCCAGACCGTTAAAGAGATTGAAGGTATAACGCTTGTCTTCTTTCGTGAGACGGGCGAGGGTGTGCATTCTCCCTTCAAAGACCCGGTACGGTGGGAGGTCAGCTCCGTTTGGGAAAGCGGTTCTCGATTTCGGCCACGGGAAATGGAACGGCAGTTCTACGATCTGGGTGCGAACCTTTTGCGGGAGGAGACGATGTTTCTGGACTGGGAACACGAAACTGCTGAATTCACTCGAACAATCGTAGGCGGCTCTCCTGAACGAAAAGTCTTTGAAATTCCTTCCGATACGTTGATCGTGTCTGGAATCGCAGTGGCTTTACGCGGTTTTCCGTTCAACTCCGGCGAGAAGGTGAAGGCCCACTTGCTGACCAATGAACCACACCTCTATGAGATTGAGATTGAAGACGGGGGAATGGAAGAAGTATCCGTTCCAGCGGGGACTTTCGATTCCTATCGTTTAAAAGTGAATGTGAACCTCGGTTTTCTCAGTCTTTTTACAGTTTTTCTTCCGGATACCTATTTCTGGTTCGATGCGTCGAGCCCGCATCCGTGGCTGCGTTATCAGGGACTGGAGGGTGGCAGGGGAACTCCGCAGATCGAAATGAGACTGGTTGAAATGGAGTCTAAGCACAGAGCGGTCCGAAAAGAGAGCAGGAAGAGCCATGGGAACAAGAGCTTGAATTGATCGGGAATCCACAGCCTGATGGAAAGCAAATTCTCCGGCGCAAAAGGTAAAGCCGTGCGAGAATAGAAGGTAATAGATCCCCCGGGGCGGTGATCATGTCGTCTTCCACAGCCGTGACACTTTTTGTTTCCTATGCGCACGAAGATGAAGACCTCCGTGAAGAGCTGGTCAAGCATCTTAAGCTTCTTCAGCGGCAGGGCGTCATTGAGGGCTGGTACGACCGCCTGATTCAGGGAGGACAGGAATGGGATCAGGAGATACAGACGCGGCTGCTTACTTCCAATATTATTCTCCTACTAGTCAGTGCTGACTTTCTCGCCTCCGATTACTGCTGGGACAAAGAAGTGCAGCAGGCCATGGAGCGACACACTCGCGGTGACGCCGTAGTCATCCCGATCATTCTCAGAGCCTGCGACTGGAACAGCGCACCCTTTGGAAAAATCCAGGCTCTTCCAAGGGACGCTCGCCCGGTGATGTCCTGGAGCGATAGAGATGAGGCACTGCTTGATATTGCTCGAGGCATTCGCCAGGTGGCCCTTAGAATTCAGGCCAGGCTTACTCAAGAGCAGCGAAAGAGCGAAGAAATTGAGAAATTGAGATCACGCCTTCCCGAGTTGATGGACAGGGATCATCTTCACCAGGCGCGAGACACCTTGCGCGAACTGGAGAAGCTGGGCTGGAAAGGCGCTGATTTTGAAGACTGGAGGGAGAGAATCGATGAGGCGATTCGCCGCGAAGAGAAGACCGCTGACTGGCTCGATTCTGCTATTAGGGCTTCAGAGGGGGAGCATTACGAAGAGGCCCTGAAGTACCTGGAGAAAGCCGCCTCCCTCTCGCCGGACCACAGCGGTATCCAGAAACTAAGGACGGCGGTAGAGAGCAGGCAACAAAAGCTTACATCTCGAGCCGTTCCCTTGCATAGCGGTGACCCATCCGCACCGACGAATCAAGAAGACAGGGCTCGAGAGGAAGAACCACGAGAGAAGACAGGACCAGCCTTCCCCAGTGCCGAAGAAGAAAGGGATGGACAAACCCCGAATCAAGTAGAGCTGAAAGCCCCTTCTCTTTTGTCTTCGACCAGCGAAGAGGACGTGGCGAGAGGGGCTGAAAGAGATTCAGAACTGCCCGCACTAGCGAGCCGGGTCCTCAGCTTGTTTCGTACGCGGTCTCGTTTGCAGATGACCGGTGGCTTTCTAATCGTATTTGTAGCAGTCCTCTTGTTCTACCGTATGGGTCCCGCCACGGGAGATCAAAATGGAGGCGATCAAGTGGCACCTGGCCTCGAGCTAAGCGGTTCCCGGGCTGTCCTGGACACGTCCTCGAGCGACGAGCTCGATAGCGCAGGTGATCGTCTCGCCGGGAAGGACCGGTCTCCGGCAGGTAAGTCGAACACTGGATCACCTGTTCCACTTACAGGAACTGAAGTAGCATCCCGGACCGACCAGCAAGAAGCTTCTACTGAAACTTCTGGTCAACTCGGCGAAAGCTCGACCCCTCCGACTGACGTTGCCGCTACCGCACCATCTGTCCCCCCTCCCAGCACCACAACCGACCAGAGTTCGATCCGGACACCCATCCGTAACGCGGACGCTGATTCGACCAACGACGTCGCTTCCGGTTCTCGGGCCCAGGTCGCATCCCAGCCGGATCCTCTGGCCGGAAACTGGCTCAAAGTCGGATTTGATGGCCTGCAAAAGGACTCTCGCCAGGAAATCGCACGCAAGCTTCGAGACTTTTTAGTGAGTGCGCCTGAAAATGGACGAGCAAACCTCTACCTGGCGATGATCTGTCTCACCGAGGGCACAACCGAACAGGCCCGTCATCGACTGCGGTTGGCCCTTTCGGCTAATTTGACGCCCGATGAAACGAAGGTCGCTCAAGGACTCTTGTGGAAGCTTCCACACAGCTATCCTGTCGAGCATCTTCACCCAAGCCTCAGTGAGGAGAGTGAAAGCAGATGTACCGGCATCCTCTCCTTTGATTCGAATCTGGTTTCGTTCAAACCCGCAAGTGGGGATGAAGAGCAAATTGCGGTCAAGGTCCCGGCCGTTCGGCGGGCGGAGTTCGAGCGAGGAACCCTGCGGATTCACCTGCAGGGCGGGCGGCCACTCGCCTTCCGGTTTAGTGAGGTCGAGGATCTAAAAGATGTTCATGCCGTGTTGATCCACGGTTACGGATTTTCAGGTCAATAGTGGGGGTCTTCAGACTAGTTCGGCTGAATGTTTCAAGTTCGTTCCGATCGAACCCGATACCTTTCCGTGCCGACTAAGCTTTGTAGGGATCTATCTTTATCGAAGCCGCACTAAGTGAACTTCGGCGATCGGTTCGGAAGAAGTTCGGAGGCCACAGATGTGCCATTGGAAGAGTGGAGCCCGTGATAAGAGTCGTCATGATTGGCGAGGGTCGGTCGAGTCCGGCACTTGTCGAATCTGACGGAGAAATTGTATGAGCCTTCAGGAGCAAGACGAGATAAGAGTCGGCGGACGTCCATTTCAACCGGACAGTGCTTTATCCGATCGCGACATGGAGCCCGTTACCGGTAGTGTTGAAGTACAGATTCCAGCACAGGAACTGTGGCGGCAGTTCAGCAAGCCCCATAAATGGCCGCGTTGGAATCGATGTTTCTTTTGGGTCTGGAATCGGTCGCTTCAACCGGGTCACCGCCTGATCTGGATTTTTCAGCCGATCCGCTGGTGGTACCTGTACAAGATGCCGGCTGTCGCGCGCATCGTCGAAGTCGAACCAGAGAGTAAGATAACCTGGGAGGTGACCGTCCTCCCGGGGTTCCACGCAATCCACACTTACTTCATCGAAAGGATCGACGAAAAAAGCTGCCGATTTGGATCCTGGGAAAAGGCAAGCGGATGGAGCTTTCGCTTGCTACGGAAGTTCTGGCTCGCTCACTTTCGGTTTGTTCTCAAGAAATCGCTTGAGGGTGTGCAAACCCTGGAAAAAGAGTATTTGGAATTGAAAGCCGATTCCGCTGGAATTCAAGAAAAACGGATCCGGTGGAAGTACGTGCTTTTAACATCAGCGCTGGTGCTGCTTCTGGCTATTGGAGGAATCGCCGGCTGGCTCTACCTGACTTATCTTCATCCGGAGGAGATTCGATTCGCACCCGGAGTTACCGCAATTCTCAACGGTGGCAGCAATACGCTGGTTATCGAGGGCGATGAGCGGGCCTTAATTGTCGATCCAAAATTTCCTCCAGCTTCGACGTGGTTGAGAAAATGGGTGAGTAAGAATGTGAACGCTCCCGTCCAGACTCTCATCAACACTCATTACCATTACGACCACACGCGCGGAAATGCCGAGTTTCCCGGTGCCCGGGTCATCAGCCATAGTCGCGTTCCGGATTTTATGCGGGAATCCGATCCCGCGTGGTGGAGTGCGATACCTTTCGCATTACCGGATGATCTTATCGAAAAAGGTGACTTTCAGCTTGAACTCGGGGCGGTTCAGGTGACGAGCCGGGCGATCGGGCCTGCGCACACGCAAGGGGATTTGGTTGTACATGTCTTGCACCCGGATGCCGAGATCGTAGTAACTGGAGATCTATTCATTAACGGCTTTTACCCCTTTTTTGATCTCAGCGAGAGGGGCACCGACCTGGCCGGCCTGATTAGCACGCTGCGTTGGTTGGCAGATGAGTATCCGAATGCGATTTTCTTGCCGGGCCACGGAGCTCCCGGCACGGCGTCTGATGTTCGCGAATTTGCAGCTTATCTCGAGCATCTGTACGTTGGTGTACAACGAGTTGCTCAAGAAGGTCTTTCCGAGTCACAGGCCCTCTCGGAGGTGAAGTCAAGGCAGTGGAATTATCATTTTCTTCCCTCTTTTCACCGGGGCGGTCTTTGTTTTGCTACCGCCACGTCAAACGTTCGCTGGGCCTATCAACTTATCACCGAGACCGTGCCGCCCGACCATTGCAGATTCTGACGAGGAGTCTTCACAACAGAACCGATTCGTAGAATGAAAGCAGGATTGAATATGTCGAAGAAGAGAGCGCTGATACTTGCGGGAGGAGGCCTGAAGGTTGGCTTTCAAGCCGGTGTTCTTCAGGTGTGGATGGACGAAGCGGGCCTGACGTTCGATCACGCTGACGGAGCCAGCGGCGGCTGTTTCAATTTGGCGATGTACTGTCAGGGGATGACCGGACAGCAGATCGCAGATAACTGGCGCAATTTGGATCCCTTTCTTCCAGTCGATCTGAACTGGGAACATTACTGGAAGCTCTCTCATGCGCCTTCCCTGTTTACTTACGACCGCTTCCGAGAGAAGGTCCTGCCCTTCTGGAAGCTCGACTTCGATAAGATCCGCAAGGGAGAACGCCTGGGGACATTCAATGTCTTCAACTTTTCTAAGAAACGACTGGAAGTGATTGAGAATCGGAAAATGACCGAGGAT
>Ga0079224_100016740_pt1 | contig 10313 bp, 8 predicted proteins | sample Stecom2015_FD_80414 | JGI IMG/M metagenome (GOLD analysis project Ga0079224, IMG submission 80414) | Agricultural soil microbial communities from Utah to study Nitrogen management - Steer compost 2015 | ecosystem: Environmental > Terrestrial > Soil > Agricultural land | place: USA: Utah... | reverse complement strand
TGCAGATCTGCCACCGCGGCTACGTCCTCGACCAGGGCCGCGACGCCTACACCGGCACCGGCCGCGAGCTCGCGGGCGACCCGAAAGTCATCGAGCTCTACCTCGGCACCCTGGCTTCGGACGTCGACGCCGACAAGGACGCCTGACCACCAGCCGTCGCCTCCGCCTCCGGGTGGTCGTGTGACCGACAATGCGAAGGGCCCCACACCGCAGACGGTGTGGGGCCCTCGCGCAGTACGTGTTACTTCTTGCCCTCTTCGGTGGTGACGAGGCCGATGTTGTTGTCGGCGTCGTACTCGTAGATGCCGATGAAGGCGCTCGACGGGTCGTTCTCGTCGTCGAAGGGACCGATGCCGGACGGACCCGCGTAGCGGATCTCGCTGCCGTCCTCGAGGAGAGCCACACAGTCGGCGTAGCTGGTGCACTCCTCGCCATCGGTGGCACCCGAGACCGCGGCCAGGTTCTTCTGGATCGTCTCGGGCGTAGTGTCGCCGCCCTTCACCGCAGCGAGCGCGGCCAGGATGACGCCGTCGTAGGACTCGGCGGCGTAGGCGTAGTCGTTGAGCGCCTCACCCTCGGCGAACTCGTACCACGCGTTGAGGCGGTCCTTGAAGGTCGAATCCGGGTCGTTGCCCGGGATCGTGCCCTTGGCGCCCTCGAGCATGCCGGCGTCGAACTCGTCGCCGTAGCTGGAGGTGTTGCCGTCGACCATGTAGATCTTGGACATGTCCCAGCTGGCGTTGGCCAACTCGGGGATGATCGCCTTGGTCTCGTCGAAGGCGAGGACGACGATGGCGTCGGGGTTGGCCGACGTGGCGCCGTTGACCTCGGCGGAGAAGCTGGTCTGCGCGGGCGGGAACTCCTGGTTCATGCCCTTGCCGCCGTAGACGACCTCGCCACCGTTGTTCTCGACAGTCTCCTGGACGACGTCGCGCAGGCCGACACCGTAGGCGTCGTTGAACACGATGAACGCGACGCGCTGGTTGCCGTCACCGGAGATCAGGTTGCCCAGCGCGTTGCCCTGGATGCCGTCCGGCGGAGCGGTACGGAAGTAGAACGGGTCGTAGCCGCTCAGGGACACCGCGGTGTTGGCGGGGGAGATCTGCACGATCGGGGCGTTGGTGATCGCGTCGACGATGTTCTGCGTCACCGAGGAGGAGGCGGCGCCGAGCACCATCGAGGCGTCGCCGGAGATCGCCTGCTGGGCGGCGGCGTTGGCCACGGACGAGTCCGTGGCGTCGCCGGAGTCCAGGAGCACCTGGCAGGCGTCGGCGTCGCCGACACCGCCGGCGGCGTTGATGTCGGAGACGGCCAGACCGACGCCGGCGACCTCGGGCGGACCGAGGAAGGCGAGGTTGCCGGTCAGCGGCAGGATGCCGGCGACCTTGAAGGTGTCGGCGCTACTGGTGTTGCCGGCGCACTCGTCGTTGGTGAAGTTCTCCTCGCTCGTCTGCGACGTGGTGGCGTCGTCGGTGGGCTCGTCGGCAGCGTCGTTGTCGTCGCTGTCGGAACCGCAGGCGGCCAGGGTGAGCGCGAGCACGGCGGAGCCGGCCATCACCTTCACCCAGGAGGCGGGTCGGGATCGATTCACGGCGTGAACCTTTCTGACGTTCGGTCGGGTGGGGTACCTCGGGTTCCGCGCCCACCCCCGAAGGCAGGGCGGCGTGTCGGATCACGGTAGGGCTGTGGGTTGGGCCACATGGGTCGGCGCACGCGGTCGTTAGCGAACCGTTACCGGTCCGGGGATGGCGGCGGCATACCGGGAGCGGACGGCGTAAAATCCTCCGGAGTGCCCCGGAGGAGCTCTGCTCCTCCCGCCCCCGATCCGAGGACTGTCACCGATGGCCCGTCAGCTCGCGAAGGTGCGCGACGCCGTTCCCGACGACGCACCCGCGCTGCTCGTGCTGTGGCACGACCTCGTCCCGCGCCGTACGGACGATCCGCTCGAGCAGGCCCGGGGCGCCCTCGCGCGGGTCGCGGCCGACCCCGACGAGCGCATCCTGGTGGTGGAGTGGGCCTACGAGGTCATCGGCGCGGTCCAGTTGCGCCGGGTGCCGATCGCACCGCTCGGCGACGAGATGGCGATCCTGGTGTCCCACCTGCAGGTGCTGACCGGGCATCGTCGCCAAGGGGTCGGCCACCTGCTGCTGGAGGCGGCTGTCGCGTGGGCCGAGGAGAAGGACGTCGCCTATCTGACCGGCGCGGCCACCGGTGCCCGCGACACCAACCGGTTCCTCGCCCGGCTCGGACTGGGCCAGACCGGGGTGCTGCGCGGGGCGCCGGTGTCGGCCGTGCGGTCCCGGCTCGGGGCCAGTGGACGCGGCACGCCGGCGGCGGCCGGCGTCCGGGGCAGCGGTGCGCGCAACCTCGGGATGGTGCTCGCCTCGCGCCGCTCCCAGCGGCGTCGCACCGAACGCGGCGCGCGCGACGACTGAACCGCAGGGCGCGGCGGTCCGGTCAGACCCGGTCGGCGTCGATCAGCGCGCAGGTGATGCGCGCGGTGCACAGCCGCTTGCCCTCGGCGTTGCTGATCACCACGTCGTAGCAGGCGCTCGTGCGCCCGCGGTGGATCGCGGTGGCGACGCCGGTGACGATGCCGTCGCGCGCCGAGCGGTGGTGGGTGGCGTTGATGTCGACCCCGACGGCGACCTTGCCCATCGATTGGGCGTGCAGCGTCGAGCCGATCGAGCCCAGGCTCTCGGCGAGCGCGATGGAGGCGCCGCCGTGCAGCAGGCCGAAGGGCTGCTCGTTGCCGGCGACGGGCATCGTCCCCACGATCCGGTCGGGGTCGGCCTCGACGATCTCGACGCCGAGCTTCTCGTTGAGACCGCCCGGGGGAAGGTCCTGCAGATCCATGGGCTCATCGTGGCACGCGCGGCCCCCGGCGCCCGCGGGAGGTGTCCCCGCGGTGTCCTAGAGTCGGACCGTGCCGAGCGACGATCTCAACGCCCCGACCGGACAGTCCCGTCCCCGCCTCCTGCTGCTCGACGGTCACTCCCTCGCCTATCGGGCGTTCTTCGCGCTGCCGGCCGAGAACTTCTCCACGACGACCGGGCAGACGACCAACGCGGTCTACGGCTTCACCTCGATGCTGATCAACGTGCTGCGCGACGAGGAGCCGACCCACGTCGCGGTCGCCTTCGACAAGTCCCGGCAGACCTTCCGGGTCGAGGAGTACGCCGAATACAAGGCCAAGCGCGCCAAGACCCCTGACGAGTTCGCGGGGCAGGTGCCGCTGATCCAGGAGGTCCTCGACGCGCTGCGCATCCCGCACCTCGAGGTGGCCGGCTACGAGGCCGACGACATCATCGCGACCCTGACCACCCGGGCCCTGGCCGAGGGACTGGAGGTGCTGATCCTCACCGGCGACCGCGACTCCCTGCAGCTGGTCTCCGACGCCTCGACCGTGCTCTACCCGATGCGCGGGGTCTCCGAGCTCGCGCGGATGACCCCGGCTGCGGTGGAGGAGAAGTACGGCGTACCCCCGGCGCGCTACCCGGAGCTCGCGGCGCTGGTCGGTGAGGACTCCGACAACCTCCCCGGCGTGCCGGGGGTCGGGCCGAAGACCGCCGCGAAGTGGATCACCACCTACGACGGCCTCGACAACGTCATCGCCCGCGCCGACGAGATCAAGGGCAAGGCGGGCGAGAACCTCCGTGCCCACCTCGACTCCGTCATCCGCAACCGCCGGCTCAACGCGTTGGTCACCGATCTCGAGCTGCCGGTCTCGCCGACCGACCTGGCCAAGCAGCCGTGGGACCGGCACGAGGTCCACCAGCTCTTCGACGGCCTGGAGTTCCGGGTGTTGCGCGACCGGTTGTTCGCGACCCTGGAGTCGGAGGAGGACGTCGACGAGGGCGGTTTCTCGCTCGAGGTCAGCCGCCCCGGTCCGGGCGAGCTCGGCGCGTGGCTCGAGAGCCACGCGCGCGACGGCGCCCGCGTCGGCGTGCAGGTCCAGGGGGTGTGGCGGGCCGGCACCGGCGAGGTCTACTCGCTGGCCTTCGCCACGGCGGACGGTCACGCCGCCTGGGTCGACGTCGCCACGCTCGACCCGGCCGACGAGTCCGCGCTCGGCGCGTGGCTCGCCGACCCGGCGGTGCCCAAGGTGCTGCACGACGCCAAGGGGCCGATCCTGGCGCTCGCCGCCCGCGGGTGGACGTTGGCCGGGCTGGCCCGCGACACCGCCCTGTCGGCCTACCTCGCCCGTCCCGACCAGCGCTCCTACGACCTGGCCGACCTCACGGTCCGCTACCTGCGGCGCGAGCTGCGTGCCGACATCGGCGGCGACCCCGAGCAACTCTCCCTCGACGTCCCGCTCGACGGTGATGAGGACGGCGGCGGGGAGACCGTCCTGGTGCAGGCCGGCGCGGTCCTGGAGTTGGCGGGCGCGCTCGACGACGAGCTCGACGGCCGTGGCGGCACCCGACTGCTGGAGGACGTCGAGCTGCCGCTCGTCGGGGTGCTCGCCGACCTCGAGCAGCGGGGCGTCGCGGTCGACGTCGACCGTCTCGAGAGCCTGGAGGCCGAGTTCGCGGGTGGGGTGAAGGCCGCGGCAGAGGAGGCCTTCGCGGTCATCGGCAAGGAGATCAACCTCGGCTCGCCCAAGCAGCTGCAGGTCGTGCTCTTCGACGAGCTCGGGATGCCCAAGACCAAGCGCACCAAGACCGGCTACACCACCGACGCCGACGCGTTGGCGACGCTGTACGAGAAGACCGAGCACCCCTTCCTGCAGCACCTGTTGCGCCACCGCGACGTCAGCCGGCTGCGGCAGACCGTCGAGGGTCTGCTCAAGACCGTGCAGCCCGACGGGCGCATCCACACCACCTTCAACCAGCTGATCGCCGCGACCGGACGGCTCTCCAGCACCGACCCCAACCTGCAGAACATCCCCGTCCGCACCGAGGAGGGCCGGCGCATCCGCGAGGCGTTCGTCGTCGGCCCGGGCGGCGAGTGCCTGATGACGGCCGACTACAGCCAGATCGAGATGCGGATCATGGCCCACCTCTCCGAGGACGCCGGCCTGATCGAGGCGTTCCGCAGCGGTCGCGACTTCCACTCCGTCACCGCCGCGCGGGTCTTCGACGTCGACCCGGGCGAGGTCACCGGCGAGATGCGCGCCAAGATCAAGGCGATGAACTACGGCCTGGCCTACGGGTTGTCGGCCTACGGACTGGGTCAGCAGCTGCGGATCGAGCCCGGCGAGGCCCGCGGCCTGATGGATGAGTACTTCGAGACCTTCGGCGGCGTACGCGACTACCTCGGCGGGGTGGTCGACGAGGCGCGCCGCACCGGTTTCACCGAGACGATCATGGGGCGGCGCCGCTACCTGCCCGACCTCACCAGCGACAACCGCCAGCGCCGCGAGATGGCGGAGCGGATGGCGCTCAACGCCCCGATCCAGGGCTCCGCCGCCGACCTGATCAAGGTCGCCATGCTCGGCGTCGACCGCGCGCTGCGCGAGCAGGGTCTGGCCTCCCGGATGCTGTTGCAGGTGCACGACGAGCTCGTGCTCGAGGTCGCGCCCGGCGAGCTCGACGCGCTCGACGCGCTGGTGCGCACCCAGATGGGCGGTGCGGCCGACCTGCTGGTCCCGCTCGACGTCTCGGTCGGCACCGGTCCCAGCTGGCACGCCGCCGCCCACTGAGCGGGCAGATCCGGGCGGTTCAGGCCCCCGGGGTCCTGGCCGCCGACGGCAGTTCGAGGGGCGGGCCGGGGCGCCGCACGGCGACGGCGAGCAGCACGAGCAGCACGGCCGCGTGGGTCGCGGCGACTGCACGCACCAGCTCGCCGGGCCCGTCGACCAGCCGGGAGAAGCCGACCACGGCGGCCAGACCCGCCCACAGGACGTAGACCGAGCGGCCGTGCTGGCGCGCGACGACCTCGTAGACCATCACCTGCAGCATCGCCATCAGGGTGCCGAGCACCGCGAACATCCACAGGTCCGGCTCCACCTCGCCGTACTCCGCGCCGCCGACGAAGACCAGGGCGAGACCGCTGAGGACGGCCGCGCCGGCGACGCCGGTGACGCCGACGAGGCCGACGCCGGCCAGCCCCTTGAGATAGGTGCGCCCGCCGCTGGACGCCATCGACGGGAACGCGAGCACCACGACGAACTGGGGCAGGAAGAGCACGGCCTTCGCCAGGATCAGACCGCCGGCGTACAACCCCGCCTCGTGGCCGTCGAAGTTCGCCCGCGCCACCACGACGTCGAGGTTGGTCAGGGCGAAGAACGCCAGCAGCGCGTGGGAGTTGCCCGCGACCTCCCGCAGCACGCTCACCCCGCGGCGTACATCCGCCCGCCGGTCGGTGCGCGACCCGAGATGCCCGAGTGCGAGCGCGCCGGCGAGCGGCGCCAGCCAGGCGCCGATGGCGACGGCGAGCATCGCCGAGAGCGCCGTGGGAGAGAGCAGGACGAAGATCAGCCCGACGCCGAGGCGTCCGGCGCCCATCGCCAGGTAGAAGGCGCCCAGGGCGGCCCACCGCTCCTCGCCCTGCAGGATGCCGGCCTGCCCGCCGCCGATGGTGAGCGGTACGGCGACCAGACCCAGCGTCGCCGCGGCCAGCCAGTCGTCGAGCCCGAGGCCCCACGACACCGCCGGCGCCGCCACGAGACACAGCAGGCCGAGCGCGAGCGCGGAGCGGTTGGTGGCGGCCATCACCCCGGCCTCGATCTCGGCCCGCCGCCCCGGAGTCGCCGCGACCCGCCGGGCACCGGTCGCCTGGAGGCCGAGGGCCAGCACGTTCACGATCAGCAGCAGCCCCATCAGGCTCGCGACCACGCTGTATTCGGAGGGGCCGAGGAGCCGCGCGGCCAGGATGGTGAAGGCGTAGTTGCTGACGTTCATGACGGCCATCGCCACCGCGATGCCGGCGGCCCCGCGCAGGAGGCGGCGCAGGCCGCTGGAGTCGTCCGTCACGCGGCGCAGCCTAACTGCGCGGCGTCCCCGATCCGGGGGGGAGTCGGGGAACTGCACGTCCCGCCCCCGCGAGCGCCTAGACTCCCGCGTCGTGACCGTCCTGGCTCCGCTCCTGCGCACGGCGCGGCCCAAGCAGTGGACGAAGAACCTCCTCGTCGTGGGCGCGCCGCTGGCGGCCGGCAGCCTGTGGGAGCCGAGGGTGCTGGGCGCCACGGCGCTGGCGTTCGTGGCCTTCTGCCTGGTGTCCTCGGCCGTCTATGCGGTCAATGACGTCGCCGACCGCGAGGCCGACCGGGCGCACCCCACCAAGCGGACGCGACCGGTGGCCAGCGGCGCGCTGTCGGTGCCCGCAGCGCTGGTCGGCGCGACGGTCCTCGCCGCCCTCGGTCTCGGCCTCGCCGCACTGGCCTCCTGGGGACTGGCGCTGCTCCTGGCGGCCTACGCGGTGCTGATGATCGGGTACGCCTTCTGGCTCAAGCACGAGCCGGTGATCGACATCTCGATCGTGACGACCGGGTTCCTGATGCGCGCCGTCGCCGGCGGCCTGGGCGCCGAGCTGCGCATCTCCCAGTGGTTCCTGCTCGTGGCCGGCTTCGGCGCACTGTTCATCGTCAGCGGCAAGCGGTACTCCGAGCTGCACACCCTCGGCAACGGGACCGGCACCCGGCGATCCCTGATCCGCTACACCGCGACCTACCTGCGGTTCGTCTGGAGCGTCGCCGCCGGCGCGACCGTGATGTCGTACAGCCTGTGGGCCTTCGAGGGGGTGCCGACCGAAGGGGTGCCCTGGCACACCATCTCGATCGCGCCGTTCGTGGTCGGCGTGCTGCGGTATGCCGTCGACATCGACGGGGGAACCGCAGCCGAGCCGGAGGACATCGTGCTGCGCGACCGGGTATTGCAGGGGCTGGGCGTGCTCTGGATCGGCGCGATCGTCCTGGGGGTGCTCGGTGTCTGACGACGACCGATTGCTCACCGGCTGGGGCGGCACCGCGCCGTCCCGCGCCCGAGCGGTGACGGCCTGCGTCCACGACGTCGCCGATGCCGTCACGGCGGCCGGACCGCGCGGGATCATCGCGCGCGGCCTGGGCCGGTCCTACGGCGACCCGGCCCAGAACGCCGGCGGGGACGTGCTGGCCCCGCTGCCGTCCCGGATCGACCTCGACGAGGGCACGGGCATCGTGCGGGCCTCCGCCGGGACCAGCCTGCACGAGCTGATCCGTGCCGCGCTCCCGCGCGGCTGGTTCGTGCCCGTGACCCCCGGCACCCGCTACGTCACCCTCGGTGGGGCGATCGCCGCGGACGTGCACGGCAAGAACCACCACCGCGACGGCGGCTTCGGCGCGCACGTGCGCGAGCTGCGCCTGGTCACGGCCGACGGCAGCGAGCGGACGGTCTCCCCCGAGCAGGACGCCGAGCTGTTCTGGGCGACCGTGGGCGGCATGGGTCTCACGGGGGTCATCACCGAGGCGACGGTGGCGATGATGCCGGTGGAGTCGTCGCTGGTACGGGTGCACACGCGCCGCATCGACGACCTGGCCACGTTGATGACCGCGATGCGGGAGGCCGACCGCGCCGCGACGTACTCCGTCGCCTGGATCGACACCCTCGCCCGGGGGCGGCACCTGGGCCGGTCGGTGCTGACCACCGGCGAGCACGCGACGGCGACCGAGGCACGGGCGGCGGGCCGCTCGGGCGCCGGGGTGCCGCGCGAACCGCTGCGCGTGGTCCCGCCCCGCGTGCCCGGTGGCCTGGTCAACCGGGCCTCGATCCGCGCCTTCAACGAGCTGTGGTTCCGCCGCGCTCCCCGGGACCGGCGCGGCGAGCTGCAGGGCATCGGGCAGTTCTTCCACCCCCTCGACGGGATCGCCGACTGGAACCGGCTCTACGGGTCGGCCGGCTTCGTGCAGTACCAACTGGTGCTGCCCGACCGCTCCGAGGACGTGCTCCCGGTCGTGCTCGAACGCGTCGCCGAACGCGGACATCCCTCGTTCCTGTCGGTGCTCAAGCGGCTCGGCGACGAGGGCCCGGGCCTGCTCTCCTTCCCGCTGCGGGGCTGGACCCTGGCGATGGACCTGCCGGCCGGGCGCGACCTCGAGCCGCTGCTGCGCGAGCTCGACGAGCTCGTCCTCTCCGCGGGTGGGCGGCACTACCTGGCCAAGGACGCCCGTATGTCGGCGCACACGTTCGACGCCGGCTACCCCCGAGCGGCCGCCTTCCGTCGGGTGCGCGACCGTGTCGACCCCGACCGGGTCTTCTGCTCCGACCTGGCCCGCCGGCTCGAGCTGTGAGCCGGCGCCGATCCGCTCCGACCGCCCACCGAGGAGGACCACCGTGATCAACGCTCTGGGACGACCCCAGCACGTCCTGCTGCTCGGCGGCACCAGCGACATCGCCCGGGCCGCGGCCCGCGCGTGGGCCCGCGAGTCCGAGGGACTGCGGGTGACCCTCGCGGCCCGACCGGGCGGGGGGCGCGACGCGGCGGTGGCGGAGCTGGAGGCGCTGGGCGCTCGGGTCGCCGTGCTCGACTTCGACGCCGAGGACACCGCCGGCCACCCCGAGCTCGTGCGGCGAGCGGCTGCGGAGCGCGATGTCGACGTCGCGGTGGTCGCCTTCGGCGTGCTCGGCGACGAGGAGCAGGCGTGGCAGGACCACGACAGTGCGGTCGAGCACGCCCGGGTCAACTATGTCGGGGCCGTCAGCGTCGGTGTCCCCCTCGCCGAGCTCGTCCGGCGGCAGGGACACGGCGTGATCGTGGCGCTGTCGTCGGTCGCCGGCGAGCGCGCCCGGCGGTCGAACTTCGTGTACGGCTCGACCAAGGCCGGCATGGACGCCTTCTACGTCGGCCTCGGGCTGGCGCTGCGCGGCACCGGTGCGCACGTCGTGGTGGTCCGTCCCGGTCACGTGCGGACGAAGATGACCGCGGGCCGTGCCGACGCCCCGTTGGCGACCGACCCCGAGGTGGTCGCCGCGGCGATCGTGGACGGGGTCGCCCGGCGCCGCGACATCGTCTGGGTCCCCGGCGCGATGCGTGGAGTGATGTCGGCGATCCGGCATCTGCCGCGACCGGTGTTCCGACGCCTGCCGCTGTGATCGATCGCGTGGGGGTCGGCCGGTGAGGATCGCCGCGATCTGGTCGGTCGTGCTCACCGCCCTGCTGCTCGGGCCGGCACTGGGCCCGGGCTTCGTCCTGACCTACGACATGGTGTGGGTCCCCGACCTCCGGGTCGGTCTCGACGCCTGGGGCCTGGGCAGCGCCCTGCCCCGCGCGGTCCCGTCCGACGCGGTGGTCGGCATCCTCGACGAGGTCGTGCCGGGGGCCTGGCTGCAGACGGGCGTGCTCGCCGGCACTCTGGTCGGCGGCGGGCTCGGGGCCGCGCGGTTGGTGGTGGGTCT
>Ga0079224_100016739_pt1 | contig 10314 bp, 4 predicted proteins | sample Stecom2015_FD_80414 | JGI IMG/M metagenome (GOLD analysis project Ga0079224, IMG submission 80414) | Agricultural soil microbial communities from Utah to study Nitrogen management - Steer compost 2015 | ecosystem: Environmental > Terrestrial > Soil > Agricultural land | place: USA: Utah... | reverse complement strand
GGGCCGCGCAAGCGCGTCGCAGCGCATCGACCGACGCCTGCGCGGGCACGCGTGAATCCAGCGCGCTTTCCGACTATGACCCGATCATGGGCTCTGGCCCCGCCCGCTGGTTCGCCATCGCCTGCGTGCTCCTCTTCGTTTCGGTGGCAAACGCACGAGCCACGGAACCCGCCGCGCCGGACGCTCGGTCGAACGCGGCCGCTGTCCGCGCGCTCTTTGGTCGAAACATCGAGCGCATCGAGGTGGTGTTCGATCCGCCGCGATGGGTCACGAAGGTCGCCGTGCGCCGCGTGCGACCGGGTCAGCGCTTCACTCCGGAGACGGCGCGCATCGCGCTCGACGAGCTCGCGGTCACGGGGCGCTTCGGCGAGCTCCGCGCGGAGGCGGTCCCGCACGGCGATGGGGTGCTCCTCCGGCTCGTCGCGACGGCTCGCCGAGTGGTCACGGCCATTCGCATCACCGGGTTCGGTGGCGACACGGAAGAGCTCGTGCGCTCGCTCGGCGTGCGTATCGGTGGGGAAATCACGGCGCGCGAGGTGCCGGAGGTCGCGAAGCGGCTCCAAGAGCGCCTCGCGCGGCGCGGCTATCCGGACGCGCGGGTGGTGCTGCGCACCTTCGACACGGACGACCCGATGGCCGTGGTGTTGGTCCTCGAGGTGGCGGCATTCGCTCCAGCGCGCGTCACGGATCTCCGCTTTCAGGTCTGGCCCGATCCCAAGCAGCCCGAGCTGGTCGCGCTGCTCGCGGACTACGGCATCGATCGCGGGCAGCGCGCGGACGTCGAGGCGATCGAGGCGGCGGACCGCGAGCTCGAAGGACGCCTGCGCGCGGCGGGCTACCACGACGCGGAGGTGAAGCACGAGCTCTCGCGCGCTCCGGGGGGCATGCGGCTCGTCGTGCGCGTGTACGCCGGATCGCGCGTGGTGTTGCGCTTCGACGGCAATCGACGATTCGATGCGGCGACGCTCTCGGCGGGGCTCGAGCTCGACACGTCGAGCGACCGCTCTCCCTCGGCCTTCGCGGAGCGTGTGCGGCGCTTCTACGTCGAGCGGGGCTTCTACGATGCCGTCGTCGAGCCGCGCTTGCGCGGCGCGGACGGCGATCCCGTGCGCGAGCTCGTGCTGCGCGTGCACGAGGGGGAGCCCGTGCGCGTCGTCTCGCGCGAGTACCCGTGCCTCGCCGGGGGCGAGCGCAGCCCGGACGACATCGGGAGCGAAATCGACAGCTTCCTCGCCGAGCTGCCGGGCGGGGGTCTGGTGGGACCGGTGGACGGGGCGCGCGTGGACGCGCTCCACGGTCCTACGCGGCGCTTCGCCGGCGACCCGGCTCCGTTCGATCCGAACCCGTGGTCCACGTACGATCCGGCGACGTACGAGCGCGCGCTCGAGCATCTCAAGGATCTGTTCCGATCCGAAGGCTACTTGCGCGCGCGTGTCGGACCGGTGACGGTGCTCCGGCGACGCTGTGACCCGCGAGTGGGGGGGCGGTGCGTGCCGCTCGGGACGCGCGCCTCGCCGCCTCCCGCGTGCGGGGCCACCGAAGCAGAAGCCGAGGCCCCGCCCAAGGAGCTCGCCTGCACGCCGGATCTCGCGAAGAGCCGTCACTGCGAGCCCGAGATCGTGCTCAGCATCCCCATTCGACTCGGTCCGCGCACGGTGATCGAGAGCATCGCGATCGAAGGGGCTCACGAAAAGCCGCTCGCGAGCCTCGTCGCGGCGACCGGCCTGGTGCCGGGCGAGCCGGTCTCCGAGCTCGAGATCGATCGCGCGCGGCGCCGCCTGCTCGACGCGTACGCCGAGGACGGCTTCGCGTTCGCCGAGGTCCAAAGCGAGATCGTCCCCTCCGACGACGGCACCCGCGCGCGCGTTCGGTTCCTCGTGAACGAGCGCAAGCAGGTGAAGGTTTCACGGATCGAGCTCCGCGGGGCGCGCATCACGAGCGAGAGCTTGATCCGCGGGCGGATCGCGCTCGAACCGGGCGGCGTCTACTCCCGGAGCCTCGTGCGGCGGACCGAGGAGCACCTCGCGACGCTCGGCGTGTTCTCGAGCGTCAGCGTGGGGCTCGAGGATCCGTACGTGCCGGCGAGCCAAAAAGTGGTCGTGGTCACGGTTCAGGAGCGCAAGCCGCAGTACCTCGACATCCGCCCCGGGTTCAGCACCGGCGAGGGCTTTCGCATCGGCTTCGAGTACGCGCATCGCAACATCGCGGGGCAAGCGGTTCGCCTCACGCTGCGCAGCCAGCTCGGCTTCCTCCCGCTCGGGCTGATTCTCGAAGAGGACGTGCGCGACAAGTACCGGGACCTCGGCGTGGGCGATCGCCTCGAGCGCCGGAACACCGCCACGATCGAGCTCCCGGAGATCGGGCTCGGCCCCCTCTTTCGTCTGAGCCTCGAGGGCGTGGACGTCCGCGACAACGCGCGGGACTTCGGCCTGACGAAGGATGCGGGGATCGCCACGCTCACGTTCTTGCCCGAGCGGCGCCTGTCGATTCAGCTCGCGGCCTCGGTCGAGCGCAACGTGGCGCGCATCTTCGGCGAAGAGCAGAAGGGCGCGCTCGACGACTACCTGCGCATGAACCCCTCGCAGCGGAACGCGTTTCGCGTGCCGGAGGGGACGACCTTCGTGGTGGCCGAGCGCATCGCCGCGACCTGGGACCGGCGGGACAAGCCGCTCGACGCGACGCGCGGCACCTTCGTGTCGGCGAGCCTCGAGCACGTCGCGGCGCGGCCCGTGGAAGGGGAGGCCGAGCCCGTCACCGAATCGACGAGCGTGTTCCAGGCGGTGCGCAGCCGGTTCTTGCGCATTCAGAACCGCCTCGGCGCGTACGTGCCCATCGGGGGCGGGGGCGTGTCGCTCGCGCTGAGCTTCCGTTGGGGGCTCAATCAGAAGCTCACCGCGGGCTCGCGCACCTATCCCGATCGCCTGTTCTTCCTCGGCGGCGTGGACAGCCTGCGCGGCTTTCTCCAGGATTCGTTGGTTCCCGAGGACGTCGCGGCGCGCCTCCTGGACCCCAGCTCGGGGCTTCGGATCGAGCAGGTGGTGATCCGCGGCGGCGATTTGTTCATCAATCCGCGCGCCGAGCTGCGGCTTCCGATTTCGGAGACCATCCAGACGGCGCTATTCGTCGATTCCGGCAATCTCTGGGCCGACGCGCGTTCGTTCGATCCGACGGAGCTGCGCTACTCGGCCGGCAGCGGCATCCGCATCGCGACGCCGATCGGTCCGCTCGCGTTCGACTACGGCTTCAACCTCGAGCGGGTGCTCGACCACATCGATCCGTCACGACCGCGCCAGCGCTACTGGGAGTCGCTCGGGGCGTTCCATTTCAGCGTCGGGCTGTTTTAGTTTCCCAGGGGCTGCACGCGCCGCTCCTGCCCCGCGGGCACTCTGCTCGACGCTGGGTTCCGCCGGGTCGGCGCGTTCCCAACCCTCGTCGCTCGATTCTAGCCGTTCGTCGTTCCTCGGAGTGGAAACGGGCCGAGCCGCGTCGCCGTGGTCTCGCGAAGCGCGCTCGCCGTGCCGCCGGAGCGTCAGCCGAGCTCGTGCTCGATACGGTCGAGGACCTTGGGGATGCCGTTTTCGGCGCGGCGGCGAAAGGCCGTGCTCGGTGCGGCGTCGACGGCGGCGAGGAAGCTGCGAACGGTCGCGAGGTCGCAGCGAGCGAGCGGGACCGAGCGTCCCGCGCCGAGCTGCTCGACGAAATAGCCGTTGATGTCTTGCTCGAAATTGTTCGGCTCGGGCAGCGCCAGGACGGGCTTGCCGAGATAGAGGGCCTCCCCGACGATCTGATTGCCGGCAGTGCAGATCAGGGCGCGCGCACCAGCGAGATCGTCCGCGAAGGTCTCGCCGTCGACCCTCCGGCACTCGAGGTTCCCGCGGCACAGCGCTTCGTTCGCCCCGTAGACGAGCATGGGGCGGCGCGTCGCGCGCAGCGCCCCGAGCAACGCCTCGGGCGGGCTCCGCCGCGAATAGACGAGCACGTGCTCGCCGTCTCGCGGTGAGCGCTCGAGGACCTCCGGGCGCAGCAGCACGCCCACCTGCTCGACGTCTCGGTAGCGGGGTTTGAGCGGCAGGTGAAAGAAGGACGAGACGATCGTCGCGACCTGGTGCCAGTACATGAAGCGAATGCCGGCGCCCATCCAGGTGGCATGCCAGCGCAGCGTGCCCGGGAGCGACGAGAGATCGCTCACGATCATGAAGTGTTGGTGGTTCACGCTGATGTACGGCACCTCACAGCGCTCGGCCGCGCGGGGCAGCGCGGGCTCGAAGTCCGTGATCACCAGATCCGGCCTGTCGGCGCGGATGCGCTCCGCAAGCTGCCCGATCAGGCGGGGCAAGTGGGTCGCGAAGCGCGCGCCGCTCGCGAACGTGCGCGGGTAGTTGACGCTGCCGTCGGCGGCATAACGATTCGCCAGGCCGGGAATGCGCTCGATGCAGACGTTCATGCGGCGTGCGACGGGCTCGAGCAGGGCATACGCGTCGCCCGGCGCGAACAGGGCGACGTCGTGGCGGGCGGCGAGCTCGGGCAACAACGCGAGCACGCGGCTCGCGTGCCCGCGGCCTTCACCCGCCATGCTGATGAAGAGTCGTGCCATCGTCGCCTCGAGGGTGGGGTCGCCGCGCCCCAATCGCGGGCAACCCACGATCGAAGCCGAAAAGCGCGCCACTCAGCACGGACGACGTGCACGGGGCGTGCCGTGACGGCTCGGGTCCCGGGCCCCGGGGCCGATGTGGCGGGCTCCGAAATCGATCTTGCGCGCCGCGCCCTCGACGGACTCTCAGAAAACCTTAGATTCTCCGACCCGTAATGTCTCACGCTGCCGCTGCGAACATCCCGGTCGGACTCAAGGCCCAGTTCGTGCGGCACGCGCCCCGGTACGCCATCGGCTTGATCCTGCTCGGAGCTTACCAGTTCGCGCAGTACTGGTTCGACACGCGGCTGAGGCTCGCGATCAACGCCGCGCTCGCTCACGAGAGTCGGCGCGCCACGATTCTCGGCATCACGCTGGTCGTGGTCGCGTGCATCGGGCTCGCCGTGCGCGTGCTGTCGCGCATGACGATCTTCAACGCCGGGCGCATGGCGGAGTACGAGCTCCGCCGGGCGCTCCACGATCGCCTGCTCCTGCTGGGGCCCTCCTTCTATCAGCGCATGAGCACGGGCGAGATCATGAGCCGCGTCACGAACGATCTCACCCAGGTGCGCCTCCTGCTCGGCTTCGGCGTGCTGAACGTGATCAACACGGTGTTCGCGCTGGCGAGCGCGCTCGCGGTGGTCGTGCCGATTTCCGGCAAGCTCACGCTGGCGGCGCTCTCGCCGCTGCCGCTGCTCCTGTTCGTGACCCGGCGGTTTTCGCACCAGTTCTACACGCGCACCCGTGAAAATCAGGAGAGCCTCGGGCGCATGAGCTCACGCGTGCAGGCGAGCATCGCCGGTGTGCGCGTGGTGCGGAGCTTCGGGCTCGAGGCGCGCGAGCTCGCGGACTTCGAGCGCGACAATCGCGAGTACCTCGACAAGAGCTTGCGGCTCGCCTATCTGCGCGGCTCGTTCGGGCTCGTGCTGCAGGCCACGATCGCGGTCGGCATCGTGGTGGTGTTCTGGTACGGCGGTTCGCTCGTGCTCCGCGACGAGCTCGACCCGGGCGGGTTCCTCGCGTTCTACCGCGCGCTCGGGCGTCTGACGTGGCCGCTCATCTCGCTCGGGTTCGTGCTCAGCCTCGTGCAGCGCGGGCGCGCCTCCTATTCGCGGCTCGCCGAGGTGTACCGCGCGGAGCCCGACGTGGTGGACGGCGCGCTCGCGCCGCCGGCCGTCGCGGGGCACCTCGAGGTCAAACACTTGTCGTTCTCCTACGGACCGAACCGCGTGCTCGAGGACGTGAGCTTCGAGCTCTTGCCGGGCAAGTCGCTCGCGATCGTGGGCCGAACCGGCAGCGGCAAGTCCACGCTCGCCGTGTTGCTCGCGCGGCTCCAGCCGACGCCACGGGGCACCGTGTTCCTCGACGGGAACGACGTCTGCGACCTGCCCATCGGGACCGTGCGGCAGACCATCGGCTACGCCCAGCAGAGCGCGTTCCTGTTTTCGACGACCGCGGGCAGGAACATCGGCTTCCCGCTCGACGACCCGGACGCCCCCGAGAACGACCGGCGCATCCGGCGCGCCGCCGCGGATGCCCGCGTCCTCGACGAGCTGCTCGCGCTGCCCGACGGGCTCGACACCGTCGTCGGCGAGCGCGGCGTGCAGCTCTCCGGAGGCCAGAAGCAGCGGGTCGCGCTCGCGGCTGCGTTCGTCTCGTCGCCGCGCATTCTCGTCCTCGACGACCCGTTGAGCGCCGTGGACGCTCGCACCGAGCGCGGCATTCTCGACGCGATCGAGCGGCAGAGCGCGGAGCGCTCGGTCGTGCTCATCACGCACCGCGTGGCCGCCGCTGCCCTCTGCGATCACATCATCGTCCTCGACCAGGGTCGGGTGGTCGAGCAGGGCACGCACGCCGAGCTCTGTGCCCGAGGTGGGCTCTATGCGGCGTTCGCGGAGGAGCAGCGCATCGAGCGGGAGCTCGCGCGGCTCGGTGAGCTCGAGCTTCCTGCGGAGGCGACGGCATCGTGACGAGCGTGGCTGCCCCCCAGGCCGCCGAGCGCGACTCGGCCGAGGCCGCGCGCGACTCGGCGGAGGCCGCGCGTCGGCGCACGGAGAAGATCCTCGAAGCCTTTCACGAGGAGGAGCGCTTCGGGCGCGCGTACGACGTCGCGCTCTTGCGCCGGCTCTGGCCGTTCTTTCGGCCCGTTCGCCGGCTCATGCTCGCCTCGATGTCCATCGTGTTGCTCACCTCGGCGGGGGCCCTGATCCGCCCGCTCGTGATGCAGCAGGTGGTGGACGACGGGGTGATGGCGAAGGACGTCTCCGCGCTGACCCGAGGCGGCTTCGTGCTCGCCGGGATCATCGTCGTCGAGCAGCTCCTCGCGTTCGTCCAGCTCTACTCCATGCAGGTCGCGGGCGCGCGCGCGATGGCGGGGCTCCGTCGGCACGTGTTCTCGTTCCTCCATGGGCTGCGGCTCGGCTTCTTCGATCGGCAGCTCGTCGGTCGCCTCGTTTCGCGCGTCACGAACGACGTGGACTCGATGCTCGACCTCTTCGGCTCGGGCGCGTTTCTGGCGCTCGGTGACCTCGTGAAGCTCGTCGGCATCGTCGTCTTGATGCTGACCCTCGACTGGAAGCTGTCGCTCATCGGCTTCGCGGCGCTGCCTCCCGTCACGGTGCTCGTCGTCCTGCTCCGCCGGCGCATGCGCGAGACGTTCCGCGACATTCGCGGCAAGACCGCGCGCATGAACGCCACCATGAACGAGCAGGTGACGGGCATGACCGTGATCCAGGCGTACAGCCGGCAAACCGCGGCCAGTCGCGACTTCGACTCCGCCAACCGCGGCTACCGCGAGGCGAACCTGCGCGCGATCCGCTGGGACGCGCTGCAAGACGCGTCGATCGACACCGTGGCCGCGATCTGCCTCGCGTCGATCGTGGTCTCGCTCGGCTACCGCCCGGTGAGCTTCGGCACGGTGGTCGCGTTCACCGCGTACATCGCGCAGTTCTTCGAGCCGATCACGACGCTGGCGCAGCGGTACACGCTGCTCCAGAGCGCGATGGCGGGCGCCGAGCGCGTGTTCCGCCTGCTCGACACCTCCGCGCCGGATTGTCCGCCGCGATCGGCCGCACCCCGTGGGGACGCGGCGCTCGCGGTTTCGTTCGAGGACGTGAGCTTCTCGTACCGGCCGGAGACACCGGTGCTGCAGCACATTTCCTTCGCCGCCCGCCGCGGTGAGAAGATCGCGCTCGTCGGACCCACGGGCTCCGGCAAGACCACGATCACGGCGCTCTTGCTCCGGCTCTACGAGGTCGATTCGGGGATCGTGCGCGTGGACGGTGAGGACGTCGCGGGGCTCACGCGCGAGGAGCTCCGGGGACGCTTCGCCGTGGTTCCTCAGGACGTGATCCTGTTTCCCGGCACGATCGCGACGAACATCGCGGCGAGCGAGCACCCGGACCGCGCTCGGGTGGAAGACGTGCTCCGCCGTATCGGCGCGGATGACCTGATCTTGCGCCGTGAAGGCGGGCTCGATGCGCGCGTGGACGAGCATGGCGCCAACTTCTCCGCCGGAGAGCGCCAGCTCATCGCGTTCGCCCGCGCGCTCTATCGCGACGCGCCGATCCTCATCCTCGACGAGGCCACGGCGAGCATCGACAGCGACACCGAGGCTCGGCTCCAACGCGCGCTCACCGAGCTCTTGCGCGGGCGCACGGCGATCATCATCGCCCACCGCCTGAGCACGGTGCGCACCGCCGATCGCATCATCGTGCTCCAGAAGGGGCGCATCGCGGAGCAGGGTCGGCACGAAGAGCTGCTCGCGCGCGGCGGCCTGTACGCGCGCCTGCACGATCTCCAGTTCGCTCGTGAAGCGGGTCCCGCTCCGATGAGCGTGCGGAGCGCAGAGAGCTGACGCCCGAGCCGAGATCCTAGACAGCGTGGCTGCCGCCGAGGGAGGCGATGCCGCGCCGGCCGTTCACGCGCCAGGTCGGGTCGATGGCGTCGAGCGCCTCGGCGGTGCCGGGCAAAAGGCCGCTGATCGGGTCGCTCTTCAGCGTGCGCAGCGCGAGGAGCGGGGCGGGGAAATAGGAGGTGATGCTGGAGAAGGACATCTCCGGCGGCCAGAGCGCGTCGCCGACGGCCCTGCGGTAGTTCGCGTCCCCCTTCAGCACCACCAAGCGGGCGGCCGCGAACGCCTCTTCGAGCTCCCGCGGCATGTCCCAGAGCGACAGCGGGCCGTTCCAGTAGGCGTGCGGCGTGACCGTGAGTCGCCCTGTCGTGACCGCGTCGCGGAGCCGCCCTCGGAGCGCCTCCCCGCGCGGCGGCAGGTTCGGCTCGAAGCGCCCCGTTTGCCCGAGGCCGAGAAAACCGAGGACGTCCTCGAGGATCGCGTCGCTCACGAACGTGGGGTGCACCTTCACGTGAACGATCACGTCCGCGTCGCAGAGCTCGAGGAATGCATCCACGAGCACGAGGTCGAGCGTGAGCTCCGTGCCCGCATTGTCGGCGATCACGTGGATCGGGCCCGAGCCGTGGAGCACGAGCGTCGTCGCCGGCTCGCGATCGTCGAGCAAGAGATCTTCGCGGTCGGCGCTGGTCCCGCGCACGCGCGAGGCGGCGAAGCTCAGGTCCATGCGGTTGCCGAAGAGCGCCGCACCGAACAGCGCGAGCAATCGTTCCTCCGGCAAGGCCTCGATCGAAAGCGCCTGCTCGAGCGCTTCGGCGTGCCCCGGGCTCGCGTACTCTTCGCGCTTCGTCGGGAGGAAGGGGTCCCGCTTCGTCGCGAAGTAGCGCACGCGCTCGATGAGCTGGCGGTACGCGTAGGTCTCGGCGAAGAACCAATCCACCGCGAGCCAACGGGCCTCGGGGCGCGCGGCGAGACCCGCGCGCCACTCGTCGGCGTAGGGCGCGCTGGGCTCGAGGTTCGGGATCTCGCGGTTCTCGGTGATCGCGTCTCGGAGCTCCGCCACGGCCGCGCTCACGGCGGGCGAAAACTCGGGATTGTCCCGGAGCACCCCATCGAGGATGGCCGGCACGCGCACGGCCATCGAATGGTGCGCGAACGCGTTGCTCGCGTCGGTTCGAATTCGGGGCGGGCAAGCAAGGGGGGCGTTCGCCACGACCTCCCCTCGCACGATTCGCGCCCGCTCTCAAGGCGTGGTGCGCTCTACGGAGACGCCTCGGGCCCGCTCCGGGACGCCGAGGGTCGATGGCGCCGATCGGAGGAGCTTCTGGATGAGCTCCCCCCGCCCGGACACCCCGAGCTTCCGGAAGGCCGAGCGGAGCTGATTGGCTACCGTGCGGGCGGCCGCACCGCGCGCCCGAGCCACTGCCTCGCGGCTGTTGCCGTCCAGCAAGAGGCGAACGGCTCCGTGTTCTGCCGGGGACAGCGCGGAGCACACCGCGCGGTCGGGCCTCGCGATGCTGAGGATGAAGTGCGGTTGCCCCGCTCCTCTCGCGTCGCTCCAGCGCCCGTGTGTCAGCGCCGTAAGGCCATGGGCGGCGTGCGCCAGCGCAATCACGAGCACGGGGACCTTCGATGGCGTGCACGAGAGCCCGAGCCCCTCGAGTGCCTGCTTGACCAGCATGCTCACCGCCGAGGTGCTCGTGCCGAAGTCGAGGGCCACCGCCTTCTGCGCCGGGCAGAGCAGCGCGCGCTCGAAGACCTGGAGCCGGCGTCGGCTCTCCCGAAGGCAGGGCAGGCCCGCGTCCCCCTCCCGGAGCACGAGATAGTGGCGGTC
>Ga0079224_100016738_pt1 | contig 10314 bp, 10 predicted proteins | sample Stecom2015_FD_80414 | JGI IMG/M metagenome (GOLD analysis project Ga0079224, IMG submission 80414) | Agricultural soil microbial communities from Utah to study Nitrogen management - Steer compost 2015 | ecosystem: Environmental > Terrestrial > Soil > Agricultural land | place: USA: Utah... | reverse complement strand
TCGTAACGACCGCCACCACACACAGTGCCTTGGGCTCCTAAGCGATCGGTTACCCACTCAAATACGGTAAGGTTGTAATAATCGAGTCCGCGAACAAGACGCGTATTCAGGGTATAGCTGATGCCTGCATCGTCAAGGCGCTGGCACACCCCGCGGTAATGAGCTAAGGACTCTTCACCTAAGAAATCAAACAGTTTCGGGGCAGAATTAGCCATATCCTGCATAGCTGGATTCTTGGTATCAAGCACTCGAAGAGGGTTCGTATACATACGACGCTGCCCTTCTTCATCGAGGACATCCTTGTGAGCCTCCAAGTGTTGCACCAGCGCTTCACGATGTGCTGCGCGCTCGTCGGCTTGGCCTAAGGAGTTAATTTCCAATCGAATATCGTTCAAGCCCAAAATCTTCCAGAGCCTATTTAGCATGATAATAAGCTCTGCATCGACGTCTGGGCCGGGTAAACCAAGCGCCTCGACATCAATCTGATGGAATTGTCGATATCGCCCTCGCTGCGGCCGTTCGTGTCGGAACACAGGCCCCATAGAATAAACGCGATGTGGCCGATCGTAGAGCAAATTATGTTCAATCGTTGCTCGAACAATACCTGCCGTGAACTCAGGACGCATCGTAAGCTTGTCGCCGTTTAGCGAGTCGGTAAAAGAATACATTTCTTTTTCGACAATATCCGTAACCTCGCCAATTCCCCGCGCAAAAAGCTGGGTATGTTCAAGCACTGGGGTACGCATATTTCGGTAACCATAACTGGCTAGCCACTGGCGTACTGTTTCTTCTAGCTGTTCCCACTCTGCGCTGGCATCGGGAAGAATATCTTTCATGCCCGTTAAGGCGCGAAGCTTTTGAAACGACTGCGTCATAAGAATTCTTTATCTGTTTTTACTGTTAGCCCCACAATGGGGTTCAAGCTTGTTGATGTCCGTATCGACGTTGTACGTACTTCAGAACTATTTCCTGAAATTCCTGAGCGATAGTATCGCCTTTTAAGGTAACAATGCGTTCGCCGTCAACATATACCGGCGCTGAAGGCACTTCCCCTGTACCCGGCAAACTGATGCCTATATCAGCATGGCGGCTTTCTCCAGGACCATTGACCACGCACCCCATTACTGCCACATTCATCGTTTCCACACCCGGATATTGCGTTTCCAGCGTGGCATTTGCTCGCGCAAGTACCCCTGAATATCGTTAGCCAGCTCTTGGAAAACGGTACTGCTAGTACGACCACACCCGGGACAAGCCACCACCATGGGGGTAAAAGCCCGAAGCCCCATCGTCTGCAAAATTTCTTGTGCCACGATAACTTCGCGCGTACGGTCACCACCCGGCTCGGGTGTGAGGGAGATACGAATAGTATCGCCTATCCCTTGTTGCAACAACACCGCAAGCGCCGCAGTAGAGGCGACAATCCCCTTACTACCCATACCCGCTTCAGTTAAACCCAAATGCAAAGGGTAATTGCAACGAGAAGATAAGTCTTGGTAGACGGTAATTAAGTCTTGTACATGGCTGACTTTGCATGACAGCACAATATTGTTTGGCGACAATCCGAGCTCTTCCGCACGCTGTGCATTCGTAATGGCGGAAATCACTAATGCATCGCGCATAACAGATTGAGCATCCCAAGGCTCAGCCTGCTTACTGTTATCGTCCATCATTCGAGCCATCAGCTCGTGATCCAAACTGCCCCAGTTCACCCCTATTCGAACGGGTTTATCATAACGACAGGCAACCTCGATCATTTTGGCAAAGTTGTCATCACGACGTTTACCGCCACCCATATTGCCTGGGTTAATACGGTACTTGGATAAGGCCTGTGCACACTCTGGATAGTCAGTTAAGAGCTTGTGGCCGTTGTAATGGAAGTCGCCCACGAGCGGCACATTGACGCCCATACGATCGAGTTGTTCGCGTATCGCGGGTACTTCTTTTGCTGCTTCAGGTGTGTTGACGGTAATACGCACCAGTTCGGAACCCGCTAAGGCTAGCTCTTTTACTTGTATAGCCGTAGCAATAGCTTCAGTGGTGTCTGTATTCGTCATGGACTGCACCACAACGGGAGCACCACCGCCGATAACCACCTTGTGATCACCCCATGCAACCTGCACGGAACGGGTTGCAACGCGAGGGCTGGCCCCTACCCGTTGAGGAGCGCTACTAGCAAAAGGCAGGATAGATTGTGTCATGATTTCAGATCTTTAAGCCAATCAAACAAAAGCCAAGACTCGGGTATCCAGCCTCGGTCTAGCGCGTAAAACAAAATAACCAACAACAAGACGCCAATAATAAGAAACCAACCCCATGCTTTTTGCTTCGGCTCGGCATATAGAGGCATATCTGCACCATTCGCCCACGACGCACTTGTGCGTCGGGCTATGGGTGGCATTGGAGCCGTACCAGCTTGTTGGTCTAGCATGCTGAGCACAGCCTGTTCGTCGGCGTTTAACAGTCGAGCATAGTTACGAACCATACCCCGCAAAGCCGCCCCCTTAGGCAGACGCGCAAAGTCGTCGACTTCTAAAGCCTTAATTTGGGCCGAAGAATACTTTATGCGTGTCGATACATCGGCAATGGTTAAACCGCGAGCTTCACGTAACTGGCGGATAAACGCGCCAACTTGAGCGAGTGATGGATCACTGACGTTAGTTGTGTCAGTTGAGCTCACATGCGTCATCAAGACTCCTGCTTTAACAAAATAGCCGCTCTTTCAGGCATGCGTTGATCAATACGGGTACGATCGCGAATATCACCCGCCAATTGGCCACAGGCTGCATCAATATCGTCGCCACGCGTTTTACGCACAGTAGTCACCACGCCACCGTCCATTAATAACTGGGCAAACTCACGTACACGTTGATTCGATGAGCGTTTCAACCCAGACTGAGGAAACGGATTAAAGGGAATCAAATTGAATTTGCACTTCACTTGACGTGCGATATCTAAAAGTTGCTTAGCATGCAAGTCGGTATCATTAATACCGTCGAGCATAATGTATTCGAAGGTGATGAAATCGCGCGGCGCATGTTCGAGGTAACGATTACAGGCATCGAGCAGTTCGCGTAGTGGGTGCTTACGATTTAACGGCACTAACTTATCGCGCAATTCGTCATTAGGTGCATGCAGCGAAACAGCCAAAGCCACTGGACAGTCTTGTGCTAACCGATCCATGAACGGCACTACACCCGAGGTAGATACTGTTACCCTACGACGTGACAAACCATACGCATCGTCGTCAAGCATGAGGCGCAAGGCAATCAACACTTGATCGTAGTTGAGCAAGGGCTCACCCATACCCATCATGACCACATTGCTGACCACACGCTGGGATTGCGCTGAAGCTTTGGTATCACCCTCAATACGAGAGCTGTCAGGCTCTTTCATGAGCTCACGGCGCACGTGCCAAAGTTGCCCGATAATTTCAGCAGCACTTAAATTACGATTAAAACCTTGATACCCAGTAGAACAAAATGGGCAGGCAACCGTGCATCCAGCCTGACTCGAAATACACAGCGTGCCGCGATCGTCTTCTGGAATAAATACGGTTTCAATCGAGTTGTTTTTACCTACATCAAACAGCCATTTGCGGGTGCCATCGGCAGAGCGTTGCTCATGTACGACCTCTGGGGCGTAAATAGAGCAATGCTCTGACAACTGCTGGCGAAACTCCCGCGCCAAATCTGTCATTTGCTCGAAATCATCCACCCCCCGTTGATGCATCCAACGTTGTAATTGTCGGGCGCGGAACGGCTTACCGCCCCACTGCGCTACCAATTCGCGAAGCTGCTCGGGGGTGTGGCCTAATAAATTAACGGGGGAAGTGGCAATATCGGACATAAAACACATTAACGGCGCGGAAAATTAGCGCAGTTTTAACAATTAGCGGCTGTAAACCTGGCTAGATGGGAAAAAGTATGCGATTTCAACTGCTGCGGTTTCTGGTGCATCGGAACCGTGCACAGCGTTCGCATCGATACTTTCGGCGAAATCGGCGCGAATCGTGCCGGCCTCAGCTTCTTTAGGGTTCGTTGCACCCATCAGCTCACGATTTTTCAGAATGGCGTTCTCGCCCTCTAATACCTGAACCACGACTGGACCAGAGATCATGAACTCGACCAAATCGTTAAAGAAGGGACGCTCTTTGTGTACAGCGTAAAAACCTTCAGCTTCGGCACGCGACAAGTGCGTCATGCGCATTGCAGCAACTTTCAGACCTGCTTGCTCGAAACGGGCAACAATTTGACCGACAACATTCTTTGCAACAGCATCAGGTTTAATAATAGACAGAGTGCGTTCAATAGCCATGTAGAATTCCAGAATAAACTAAAAGTGTAGTCGTTCGTCCTATCTGTAAAATAGGAAAACGACCGATTAAATAGAAGCGTTGTTTTTATCAATAAAAACAGTCACTTTTACTGCTTTTACGGCAACCTAGTATTTTACCATGCCCACGAAGTGTCGCAGCATCATAAAATGAATGCTTTTGTACCTTATTTTTGGCACACCAACGCGACACCCTTGCGAAACCTGTGCCACCATCATTTGCATCACAATGACCAAAACATCTTCCAACCTTAGTCCGGAACAACTCGCAAAAAGTTTCGAGCCTAGCGAAATTGAAGCCCGCTGGTACGACCAATGGGAACGCAGCGGCTTTTTTAATAGCGGCCAGCACGTCAAACCCGCTGACGGTTATCAAAGCAAGCCCTTTGTTATTCAGTTTCCCCCACCTAACGTGACAGGCACCCTGCACATGGGACATGCCTTTAACCAAACGATTATGGATGGCTTAACACGCTACCATCGTATGCGTGGGGACGACACCGCATTTATTCCCGGCACAGACCATGCAGGCATTGCCACACAAATTGTTGTAGAACGGCAATTAGACGCTCAAAACATCTCGCGTCACGACCTTGGTCGCGAACAGTTCGTGGAAAAAGTCTGGGAATGGAAAGAAAAATCCGGCAGTGCCATCACCGAACAGTTCCGCCGCTTAGGCTCGTCATGTGACTGGAGCCGCGAATACTTCACCATGGACGACACAATGTCTAAGGGTGTAGCGGAAGTCTTCGTGCGTCTGTACGAGCAAGGCCTAATTTACCGGGGAAAACGACTCGTTAACTGGGACCCCGTATTGGGCACGGCCGTTTCCGACCTTGAGGTGGTCAGCCAAGAAGAAGACGGCCACATGTGGGAAATTCGTTATCCCCTGACCCGCCCTGTTCAAGGCCTAACGCATTTAGTCGTTGCAACCACTCGCCCCGAAACCATGCTAGGTGACGTGGCAGTGATGGTTCACCCAGAAGACGAGCGTTATAAGCACCTAATTGGTGGTACCGTAACCTTACCGCTGGTCGGCCGCGAAATCCCTATTATTGCTGACGACTACGTAGACCAAGAGTTTGGCACCGGCGTGGTGAAAGTAACCCCCGCCCACGACTTCAATGACTACGCCGTTGGCCAGCGTCATAATCTTGAACTGATCAGCATCTTAGACTTAGATGCCAAGATCTCGGATAACGCACCTGAAGCTTACCGTGGGCTTGACCGTTTTGTCGCTCGCGATCGCATTGTGTACGACTTAGACTCGATGGGCCTACTGCAACAGGTCAAGCCGCACAAACTGATGGTGCCACGAGGGGATCGTACCGACACCGTGATTGAACCCATGCTGACAGACCAATGGTTTGTCGCCATGAGCAAACCTGCGCCCGCCGACACTTTGCACCCCGGCAAAAGCATCACCGATGTTGCGCTTGAAGTCGTCGCTGACGGCCGCATTCAGTTTTACCCAGAAAACTGGACCAACACCTACAACCAGTGGCTTAACAACATCCAAGACTGGTGTATTTCCCGTCAATTATGGTGGGGTCACCAGATTCCGGCTTGGTACAGCGAAGACGGACAAGTTATTGTGGCCCGCACCGAAGACGAGGCCCTTGCTAAAGCCAAAGCCCAAGGCATTAACGGACCACTACGCCGAGATGAAGATGTGCTGGACACATGGTTTTCGTCGGCATTAGTTCCCTTTACCGATCTAGGATGGCCCGAACAAACCGCTGCACTTGAGAAATACTTACCCTCAAGTGTTTTGGTCACAGGCTTTGACATTATCTTCTTCTGGGTCGCTCGCATGGTCATGATGTCGATGCACATGACCGGTAAAGTACCTTTCCACACGGTATACGTGCACGGACTCGTGTGCGATATGGAAGGTAAAAAAATGAGCAAATCACGGGGCAACACCATTGACCCGGTCGATTTGATTGACGGCATTGATCTTGACTCGTTAATTCAAAAGCGCACCACTGGCCTAATGAATCCACGTCAGGCGCAAAGTATCGAGAAACGCACACGCAAGGACTACCCCGAGGGCTTCCCTGCCTACGGCACCGATGCACTGCGTTTCACCATGGCTGCGTATGCCACCTTAGGCCGCAATATTAACTTCGACCTAAAACGCTGCGAGGGTTATCGCAACTTTTGCAATAAGCTATGGAACGCAACACGTTTCGTGCTGATGAACACGCAAGACCACGCCCTCAACGACCCGCATAGCAACGTAGAACTCTCCGTTGCCGACCGCTGGATTATCAGCCAACTTCAGCGCTTAGAAAGCAACGTTGACCGTGGCTTTGCCGAGTACCGTTTCGATAACATTGCCAATTCCATCTACCACTTTGTTTGGGATGAGTATTGCGATTGGTATCTAGAACTCGCCAAAGTCCAAATTCAGCAAGGAAATGAGGCACAGCAAGCTGGCACTCGCCGTACACTCATCAATGTATTGGAAGCCGTACTGCGTCTGGCCCACCCTATCATTCCCTTCATTACAGAAGAGCTTTGGCAAAAAGTGTCGTTGGTCGCTGGAAAGCGTACAGCAGAGGAAAGCGCCAGCATCAGCCTACAACCCTACCCTGTAGCTGAGCCGGGTAAAATTGACGAAGAGGCTGAAGCAGCGATTGAAGAGCTTAAGGCACAGGTGGATGCCATTCGTGCTCTGCGTGGTGAAATGAACCTATCACCCGCTGAACGAGTGCCCCTCTTAGCCCAAGGCGACTCAGCCGTGTTAGAGCGTAACAGCCCTTACCTGCAAGCCTTAGCCAAACTCAGCGGCGTTGAACTACACAACACCCTACCTGATCTCGGCGCGCCGGTTCAGGTCGTAGGCAGCACGCAGTTGATGCTGCACGTAGAGATTGATGTTGAAGCCGAAACACAGCGCCTCAACAAAGAGATTGAACGCTTACAAGGCGAAATCACTAAGGCGGAAAACAAACTAGGCAACAGCAGCTTCGTAGAACGCGCCCCTGCAGCCGTTGTTGAGCAAGAGCGCACGCGCTTAGCGAACTTTGCTAGCACGCTTAGCAAGGTTCAAGAACAGCTAGCGCGTCTTAGCAACTAACAGCGAAAAAGCGCTACACCTCGCTAACGTCGAAACAAAAGGCCGGACACATCTAAAACGTGTTCGGCCTTTTTATTTAATCGCGCAAGCATCAACCTACATTGCTTATACGCGATGGCAAAAAATGGGCTACTCTACTCGCCCTTTAGCTGCTTAAGAAAACGCTCATCCGCTTTAGTTAGCAAACCCTGCTCGCGAGCGCGATGCACTAAGTCGGGACGACGAGCAGCGGTAATACGCAAAGACTGCTGCCTTCGCCACTCGTCTATACGCCTATGATTGCCTGATAGCAAGACCTCGGGCACCGTTGTGCCTTGGTAGCTTTCTGGCCGAGTGTAATGGGGGCTATCAAGCAACCCATCGTTTGTGTCATGAAAAGAGTCTTGGGCCGCAGAGAGCTCGCCATTAAGCGCACCCGGCAGTAACCGCACTGCGCTATCGACCATTGCGGCTGCAGCAAGCTCACCACCCGACAGCACAAAATCGCCCAGCGACCACTCAGCACTTACACGCGCATCAATAAAGCGCTGATCAATGCCTTCATAACGCCCACAAATAAAGACCGCCCCCTCGCTACTCGCTAAAGTCTGCGCCATTTGCTGAGTAAACACCTTGCCTGTGGGGGACAATAAAATAACGGGAGGAGTCGACTGTAGACCAGCCTGCTCACGAGCCTGAAGCGCATCGTCAAGCGCTGCATCCAAAGGCTGCGCCAACATCACCATACCCGGCCCACCCCCATAGGGGCGATCATCTACCGTACGATGGACGTCGCTAGTGTAATCACGAGGATTCCACGTGTGTAAGCCCCAAAGGCCTTTTTTTAGTGCACGCGAGCTGACCCCATGCTCTGCCAGAACGGAGAACATATCGGGAAATAAGGTGAGAATATCAACACGCATACAAACAGCCCCTATGGTGTCTAGCCCAAACACTGAGCAGCACACCAGCAATGATTAAGCACCTAGAGCTTCAGCAAAAACGCCTAAGACTCAACCGGCCAGTTGCTGTCTAAACGACGCTGAGTAAGGTTGACCGTATGCACATGCGCTTCAACAAACGGTACTAATTCTGTTTGGGCGCGGCCTCGGGCATTCAAGCTAGGCTGAAAATCTCCGGCCTTGTCTAGCTGCCCCCGCTCTACTTCTAATACAGCATGAGCACCATTATCGAATACATTCACAACGCGGCCCAACAAGAGCTGTTGCCCACTATTTTCGCCGTAAATCAGACAACCGATAAGGTCGACCCAATAGTATTCGTCGTCGCTGGAGGCCGGAAAATCAGCGCGCGAGACCCATACTGTATGGGCTTTTAGCGGCTCTGCTTGATCGCGGTTATTAAAACCGTCGAATAGGGCCACAACCGTACCACTGTGCAATCGCGATTGCGTCACAGTATAGGGTTGTACAGACGAAAAAGCGCCCGCCTTGTTCAAAGGCTGGGGCGCTTTTAACCACCACCGCTTTACTGCACGTAAAGTATCACCACCCGAAGCATGGGGTTGGACTTTCACCCAACCACGCACACCATAAGCTGAGGCCACACGCCCAAGTTCAACAAGATCGTCTGGAACAGTGAGCATTTAACTTCTGAGGGTGTCGAGTAATGAAAACGCGCTAGCGAGTATTAAGCAGCAGTGTCAACTTTCTTGGCGTACTCTTTAACTAGACGCGCTACAGCTGGCGACATTTGTGCACCACTGTTTGTCCAGTATTCGATACGATCCAATTGCAAACGTAGGTTTTCTTGGTTCTTACCACCTACGGGGTTGTAGAAGCCCAGACGCTCAATAAAACGACCATCACGACGATCGCTACGGTTGGCGGCTACTACTGTATAAAACGGACGCTTTTTCGAGCCACCACGGGCCAGGCGAATTACCACCATTGATAATCCCTTTTTGTTAGGTAAAAGTGTAAAACGAAAGATTTTACCACCATCTGCGTGAAATCGGTAACTTTAGTTAATTGCAGAGGCAGTAAACACGGATAAAACAACATTCCAGTTAGATTCGGACTAGCGGCGTTGCAAAAAATGCACGGCCACCCCGTCGTTCTCTTCCTGTTTAATCAAGGTATTCCCCGTTTGACGCGCAAATGCCTGAAAATCGGTAATGGCATGCGTATCGGTGGTAATCACCTTGAGAATTTGTCCACTTTCAATTTGAGCGAGCGCTTTTTTCGCTCGCAAAATTGGAAGAGGACACTTCAAACCCGAGGCATCAACCTCAAGTTGAAATTCAATGGTATCTGAGTCGGTCATTTACTTCATCCTTAAGCCAGTTTTTGCTCGACCCATGCTTGAACCGATGCCAAAGCATTAGGTAACGCGGCCAAATCAGAGCCACCGCCCATCGCCATGTCGGGGCGGCCACCGCCTTTGCCGCCTACCTGCGCAGCCACATGGGATACTAAATCGCCAGCTTTTAGCTGCGAAGTTAAGGATTTACTAACACCACCAACCAAACTAATTTTATCATCAGTGCTGGTGCTCAGTAAGACAATCGCTGTTTGCAACTTATCTTTAAGCTGATCCACCAGATCACGTAACGAACGGGCCTCAACACCGGGCAACTCAGCCACCAATAACTTCACGCCGCCATCTAGCGTAATGGCCTGATCAACCAAGCTTTGCCCTGCCGACGCAGCAATTTTGCCTTTAAGCTGGTCGCGCTCTCGTTCGAGCTCACGCAGTTGCGATTGCAGCTGAGTAATACGCGAAACCAATGCGTCGGGCTGCGTTTTCAACAACGACGAGGCATGTATTAAGGTGTCGTGCGTTTGAGAAACCCAGTTTAGGGCATTTTCCCCAGTGATTGCCTCAACACGACGTACACCTGAAGCGATACCGCCTTCAGAAATGATTTTGAAGAGACCAATGTCACCCGTACG
>Ga0079224_100016737_pt1 | contig 10314 bp, 10 predicted proteins | sample Stecom2015_FD_80414 | JGI IMG/M metagenome (GOLD analysis project Ga0079224, IMG submission 80414) | Agricultural soil microbial communities from Utah to study Nitrogen management - Steer compost 2015 | ecosystem: Environmental > Terrestrial > Soil > Agricultural land | place: USA: Utah... | reverse complement strand
CGTCCGCACGTCCGCACGTCCGCACGTCCGCACGCCCACACGTCTACACGTCCACACGTCTCTTACCCGTTACTGTCCAAGCAAACGCCAGCACGTGCGCGACCGCGACGTATAGCTCGCGGGGAATTTCGCGTCCGAGGTCAAGGCGAGACAGCGCGGCTGCGAGCGGTGCGTCTTCTTGCAGCGGGACGTTGTGCTCGCGGGCCGTTTCGATGATGCGCTCGGCGATGTCGCCGCCGCCTTTGGCGACCACGCGCGGCGCACCACGTCCGCCGTAGTGTAGAGCCACTGCGAGAGGGGGGCGTCGCTCGCTCATGCGCGTACGTCCAGCAAACGGGTAGGTCGCACGCCGGTGTCGCCAGCCGGCATGCCGTGGAGACATACGACTCGATCGACTTCGAGGCCCACGTCGCGGAGTATGGCTTCGAGATCGCCAGCTCGCGATGCCAGAGCCTCGACGACGCCGGGCGAATCCGCACGCAATTGCACGCCGACGCGCTGCCCGCGCAGGGTGACCCGCGCATGCAGCGAGCCGATGGGACCCAGGTCGAGTGCGGCTTCGACCGACCAGGCGCTATCGGCGTCGCATTCGTGCTTTCGCGCGTCGTCTTGTTCGATTCGCAGACGCATGACACTCGCACGATCGTCATGGCGTATCGGCAGCTCGACGAGAATTGAATGCGCGTGATCCGGTGCGGAGTTCGCGATCTGCACGGTCGTCAAGCGCGCGAGCGCGCCTTCGATCTGCCGCGAGAGCTCGTTGAGTTGCTGTGCAGGCGCATCGAGCAGCGACAGCGTCGCGGGTGCGGCGTTGAGCGTCGTCAACGGCCCGCGCTGTGTCGCGAGCGGGGCGTGGCTGGCAATGTCCGAGCGCGCCGCCGATGGGCGCGCACCGCTCTCCTGTAGCGCGCGGCTCAAGCTCAGCATCAACGCTTTCAGATCTGTTGCAATCGCCGCGCGGCTCGGCGAGGACGCGAGCTTTGCCTCGAGGAACGCGCCTGAGCGTTCCAAGGCTGCTTGTAGCGATTTTGGATCGGTCAAGGAGTCGGCGTCCGGAATCGATTGCCACAGTCGCGCCGCAGCCTCGAGCACACCTCGCGGGAGCGCTTGGCTAGCACCCTTGCCTCGAGCGAGCCAGGCCAGGTTCGCCAGCATCATGGTGGGGCTTTCCTGTTTCGGCACGAAGCGGCGGAGCGCATCGGCGGCTGCCTGGGTGTGATCGTCGATCTGTTCGCTGCTCGATAGCGTTTCGAGGGCGAGCACGGGATGCGTGCGCAGCACGCGCACTTGCAGCCGCTCGCCGTGAGCAGGGCCCTGCTGATCGCCTGAAGCGATCCGCGCCGGATGACGCTCGCCGGACAGCTCGAGCCATAGCTGACCCGTCTTGGCATCGCGCACGGCGACCGCCTGCAGAATGGTACCGACGCGCCATTCCGCTAACAGGCTCGTGCCCGCTCCAGTTGGAGCGGTTCCGCGAAAGCTCACCAGATCGAGGCGCATGAGAATTCGAGCCGTCTTGGCTCCTTGTGAAGTCGGTCAACGACTTTAGCGGCAGATGGACGCTCCGCTTGAGCTCGCGACCCGTGATTCGTGATTCGCGGTTAGGTCAGAGGGGACGCCTTTCTGCCGCCTGCAAATCACGACTCACTTTTCTTGCGACCCGCGAGTCAGGAATCACGAGTCACGAGTCACGAGCGTAGGGCATTCCCGTAGCTCGGCACGCCCAGAACGCGACCTAGCTCTCCTAAAGCGCCTCATGGAAATGCCGATATGGACCATGAATCTGTGAAATTGGGTCGGCATCGGTCCGGCACCGATGCCGTATTGCCATGAAAACGACGAAGCGCAAATCAAAATCGGCTCAGAAGTCGTCGGCGCGGGCCGCCGAGCCGGCGGTGTCCGCGGCGACGGGTCGCGTGCTTACGCTCTCGAGTCACTGCACGATCAAAGACGCCGCTGCGTTGAAGCAGGAACTGTGCGCAATCGCGAACGAGCCGGGCGAGGTGACGCTCGATGTGGGTTCGATCGAGCGCATCGATACGCCGAGCATGCAGCTTCTGTGCGCTTTCGCGCGCGACCGCGCGCAACGCAACCAGAAAGTGGCTTGGAAGGGCGAGTCGCAATCCTGGCAAGAGGCCGTCCGGCTGCTGGGTACGAGCGCGCTACTCGGCTTGTCCGCGAACGAAGGTGCACAGCGATGACACGAATCCTCGCTGTGGATGACTCCCCGTCGATGCGCGACATGGTGCGCATCGCTTTGACGAGCGCAGGCTTCGATGTCACGCAGGCGACCGACGGCGAAGAAGCGCTCGCGCTCGCACGGTCGAGCTCGTTCGATCTCATCCTGTCCGACGTGAACATGCCGAACATGGACGGCATCGCGCTGATCCGCGCGCTTCGCGCCGAGAACGCGTACCGCCATACGCCCATCCTGATGCTGACGACCGACGGGTCGGCCGAGCGCAAGCGCGAGGGTAAAGAGGCGGGCGCGACCGGTTGGATCGTGAAACCTTTCGACCCGGCGCAGCTCATCGCGACGATGCTGCGTGTGTTGAGGTAAGCCCATGGCGCTCGACCTCGCACAATTTCATGAGGCCTTCTTCGACGAGAGCTACGAGGCGCTCGATACGATGGAGGCTGCGCTGCTGAAGCTGAACGTCGGCGCACCGGAGCCGGAGCTCATCAATACGATTTTCCGTGTCGCGCATTCGATCAAGGGCGGTGCCGCGACCTTCGGTTTCGCGGAGGTCACTTCGTTCACTCACACGTGCGAAACGCTGCTCGATGAGTTGCGCGCGAACCGGATGCAGGTGACGCGTCAGCTTTCCGATCTGTTGCTGAAGTCGGTCGACGTCATCCGCGACATGCTGCGCGCCGTGCAGCACAAGGAGCCGATCGATGCACAGCGCGTCGCGGATCTGCAGTTCGATCTCGAGCTCACGATTGCGCAGAAAAATGCGCCGTCGGCGGTCTCGGCGCCAGCGCAGGAGCCGGTCGCTAAGCCAGCGCCGCAACGCGCGGCCCATCGCTGGCGCATCCATTTTCAGCCGCATCCGCAACTGTTCGTTCACGGCAACGATCCGCTGCGCATGCTCCGCGAGCTCGCGGAGCTCGGCGAGTTCGAGATCAAGCTCGACGGCTCTCATCTTCCGGCGCTTGCCGATATCGATCCGGAATCGTGCTATTTCGCTTGGGAGATCACGGTCGAAACGGATGCGACGAGGGATGTCATCGACCAAGTCTTCGATTGGGCGGAAGGCGACTGCGATCTGAGCATTGCCGATGAGCTCGCGTCTGCACCGTCGCAGGAAGCCGCACCCAGTCCGCCGGCAGCGAGCGCGGACAATGTCGTGAGCATCGCGTCGGGCACCGCAGCCAAAGTCGCGGAGTCGCCGAAGGCGGCAGCGGCGCATGAGCATACGGAAGGCCCGAAACACGGCTTGGGCGACGGCGCATCGATTCGCGTGAGCACCGAGAAGATCGATGAGCTCATGAATACCGTCGGCGAGCTCGTGATCACGCAATCGATGCTGAGCCAGCTCGGCTCGCAGGTATCGGGCCCCGTGGCGGAGCATCTGCGTTCCGGTCTCGCTCAGCTCGAGCGCAATATGCGCGAGCTGCAGGAAAGCGTCATGCGCGTGCGCATGCTGCCGATCAGTTTCGTGTTCAGCCGTTTTCCGCGCATGGTTCGCGACGTGAGCCAGCGTCTCGGCAAGCAAGTCGATTTGAAAGTGACGGGCGAGCAGACCGAGCTCGACAAGACGGTGCTCGAGAAGATCGGCGATCCGCTCGTCCATCTCGTGCGCAACAGCGTCGATCACGGGATCGAGATGCCGGACGCGCGCGTCGCGGCGGGCAAGTCGCCGACGGGCACCGTATCGCTCGAGGCGTATCACAAGGGCGGCAACATCACGATCGAAGTCGGCGACGACGGTAGCGGCCTCAACAAGGATCGCATTCTCGAAAAGGCGCGCACACGCGGTTTGGTCGCTCCGAACGAAGTGCTCGCGGACGAACAGATCTACGAGCTGATCTTTCTCGCGGGCTTCTCGACCGCCGAGCAGGCGACGGACATCTCCGGTCGAGGCGTCGGCATGGATGTCGTTCGGCGCAACATCAAAGAGCTCGGCGGCACGATCGAAGTGCGTTCGCAGCCGGGCAAGGGGTCGCGCTTCATCATTACGCTGCCGCTCACGCTTGCGATCGTCGACGGCCAGTCCGTCGCTGTCGGCACGGAAACCTACATCGTGCCGCTCATCACGATCATCGAGTCGCTTCAGCTCCAACCCGGCATGGTCAACAGTCTCGCAGGGCAGGGCGAAGTGTTCTGGTTCCGCGAGCAGTACGTGCCGATCGTGCGCTTGCACGAGATCTTCGGCCTGCGCCCTCGGGCAACGCAGCTCCATGAGGGGCTCATCATGGTGGTCGAAGGCGAAGGCAAGCGCATCGGGCTGTTCGTCGACGATTTGCTCGGTCAGCAGCAGGTCGTCATCAAATCGCTCGAAACGAACTTCCGTCGCGTGGAGGGAGTGTCCGGCGCGACCATCCTCGGCGACGGCTCGGTTGCCCTGATCTTGGACGTGCCGGGACTCATTCGCGTCGCTTCGCAACGTGCGGCGGCCTGATCGATTGGACACGGCGGACGTAAACGAAAGCTTCGGTAAGGAATGGTTATGAAAACATTGAACATCAGCGTCAAAGCGAAGCTGTTCACGACTTTGGCCGTGAGCGCTCTCGTCATGATCATCGTGGGCGGACTCGGGCTCTCGAGCACGAAATCGAGCAATGGTCACCTGGATGCGATCTTCTCGAACCGCTTCATGCCGACGGGCTGGGTCGGAACGATCGAATCGCACGCGCGTGAAGCACTGGAGAAGGCGGAGGACATCGTCATTCGCCAAGATTCGTCCGCTGCGCGCGAAGGGCTGGATCTGCTGAACAGCCGCAGCGCCGAAGTCGCCGAGCTGTCGACGAAGCTCGGTGCGACGGAGCTTACCGAGAAAGAACGGGCCATCGTGCAAGAGTTCGGCCGCCATCGGGAGACCGTCTTCAGCGCGATCCAAGACGCGCTGCTCGCGGCGCAAGCGGGCACGTTCGACAAGGCCGAGAGCGCTTTGCTCGAGAAGGCGCATCCTGCCTACGAGAGCCTGAGCGCGAGCGGCGATGCACTGCTCGCAATGCAAATCGAAGTCGCCGAGGAAATGCGCTCGAGCGCGGACGCCTCGTTCAAGCGCAACAGCGCCTTGATAGCGGCCGCAATCATCATCGGCATCGGTATCGCCGGTGTGATGTCGTTCCTGCTCATCCGCTCGATCATCGGTGCGCTCAACGCGGCGGTGAACATCGCCGATCGGATCGCAAGCGGCGAGCTCGGCAATCACGTGCGCGTGGAAACGAACGATGAGCTGGGTCGTTTGCTCGATTCCTTGAGGAGGATGGACGCGAAGCTCGTCGAGATCGTCGGCGGCGTGCGCTCCAGCGCCGACGCGGTCGGGGCAGCAGCCCGTCAGCTCTCCCACGGCAACGACGATTTGTCGCAGCGCACGCAGGAGCAGGCGGCTGCGCTCGAAGAGACGGCGTCGAGCATGGAGGAGATGACGGCGACGGTGAAGCAGAACGCGGACAACGCACGGCAGGCCAATCAGTTGGCCGTCGGGGCGCGCGAGCAAGCGGAAAAGGGCGGTGCCGTCGTCCAGCGTGCGATTGGTGCGATGGGCGAGATCAATGCGTCGAGCCGCAAGATCGCGGACATCATCAGCGTGATCGACGAAATCGCGTTCCAGACGAACCTGCTCGCGCTCAACGCCGCCGTCGAGGCCGCGCGCGCCGGAGAGCAGGGCCGCGGCTTCGCGGTGGTGGCGACCGAGGTGCGCAACCTCGCGCAGCGAAGCGCGAGCGCGGCGAAGGAGATCAAGGAGCTCATCAACGATTCCGTGGACAAGGTCAAGGTTGGCTCCGAGCTCGTCGATGAATCGGGCAAGACCCTCGCGGAAATCATGGAGAGCGTGAAGAAGGTGACGGATATCGTCGCGGAAATCGCGGCTGCGAGCGAGGAGCAATCGGCCGGCATCGAACAGGTCAACAACGCAGTCACTCAGATGGACAACGTGACGCAGCAGAACGCGGCGCTCGTCGAGGAAGCCTCCGCCGCGAGCAAGGCGATGGAGCAGCAGTCGACGACGCTCGTCACGCAGATCGGTTACTTCCGCACGGCCGACGGGCGCGCGATCGTCAGCGAAGTCGAGTCACGAAGAACCGCTGCGGAGCGCGCCGACGCGCGCGCGAGCGAGCGCAAGCCCGCAGCGTCCTCGATGCCGGCCCATCGTGCCGTTGCGGCCGCCGCGCCGAAGAGCGCACCCGTGCCGCTCGCGCGAGCAAGCGGCGACGACAGTGTGTGGCAGGAATTCTAGTGAGCGGCGGGCAGCGGGCGTGAGCGTCAAGCGCGTGCCTCGAACTAGAGCCTACGGTCTACAGCTTACAGTCAACAGTCAGGGATCTAGCAATGACTATCTCCAATGCCGCGCAAGATCTTGCTGCAGCGGGATCGAATCAGGTGCTCACCTTCACGCTCGGTGAGGAAACCTACGGCGTCGATATCCTGCGCGTACAGGAGATTCGCGGCTGGTCGCCCGTAACGCGAATTCCGCAATCGCCGCCGCACGTGCTCGGCGTGCTGAATCTGCGTGGCTCGATCGTGCCGATCGTCGACCTTCGCATGCGCTTCAATCTCGAGCGTGCGGAGTACACACCGCTCACCGTGATCATCGTGCTGTCGGTCGAATCGCCGATGGGGCGCCGCGATATCGGTCTCGTCGTGGACGGTGTGTCCGACGTAATGGATGTGCCGAACGCGGACGTGAAACCCGCTCCCGAGTTGGGCGGGCAGGTGAGCACGGAGTTCATCGAAGGGTTGGCTGCAGTGTCGGGACGCATGGTGATGCTGCTCGATATCGATAAATTGATCGGCGGGGATGTGGCGGGTGTCGCGCCTCTCCCTGTCGCAGCCACTGCCTGACGCTCTGAAGCGGTTAGCGGTTGGTGACTTGCGGTTAGGAAGAGAGCGAACGAGCCCGCTCGGTCGTCCAGCCAGCGCCTTGCCCAGCCGCGAACCGCGAGCTGCTTCTTTGCACATGCGCCCGGTCCCGAAAACCTCATCGACGACCTTCGAGGCAGGCACGTATCCCGTGCTGCGCGATGCCGAGTTCAATTTCATCCGGCATGTCGTCGGCGAAAACGCCGGCATCAAGCTCGGGCCCAACAAGCGCCAGCTCGTGCAGGGTCGCGTCGCGCGCCGTATGCGCGAGCTCGGCTTGGACTCGTACGAAGCCTATTGCAACTACGTGCGCGAAGCCGGGCCGGAGGAGTTGGTCGGGCTCATCAACGCGCTCACGACGAACGTCACCTCGTTCTTTCGCGAGAACCATCATTTCGAGGCGCTCGCGAGCTATATGCTTCCGGAGGCGCTGAAGCGCAACGCGCTCAGCCGCCGCCTGCGCATCTGGTCGGCCGGATGCTCGACGGGCGAGGAGGCGTACTGTATCGCGATGACGGCGGCGGAGGTGATGCCGCTTACGCCCAAGTGGGACCTCAAGATCCTCGCGACGGATATCGACAGCAACGTCATTGCAGAGGCGCAGCGCGGCGTCTATCCGCTCGAGCGTGTCTCCACGATCCCGGAGCAGCGGTTGCGGCGGTTCTTTCGCCGCGGTACCGGCGCGGAGGCGGGCAACGTGCGAGTACGCTCGGAGATCGCTCGACTCGTAACGTTTCGTCCGCTCAATCTGATGCAGGAGTGGCCCATGCGCGGGCCGTTCGACGTCATCTTCTGCCGCAACGTCATGATCTATTTCGATCAGCCGACGCGTGAGCGTTTGGTGGAGCGATTTTCTCAAATGCTCGCGCCCGGCGGCTACTTGTGCATCGGGCACTCGGAGTCCATCCACGGTGTCTCGACGCCGCTCAAGTCCGTCGGCAAGACGATCTACAAACGACACGGAGAGTCTCGTGCAATCTGAAGACCTCGCTAGCCTTCCGAAAGCCTTGCCCGGCTTCGAGAGCGTTCGCCGCTATCGCGATCGAAACGGCAATCTCATCGTCAAGTTGCTGCCCGGCGACTACTACGTGACGCGCAGGGAGGAAGTGCTGGACACGATCCTGGGCTCGTGCGTATCCGCCTGCATCCGCAACCCGCGCCTTCGCATCGGCGGCATGAATCACTTCATGCTGCCGCGTCCGAGCGGCAACGGCATTGATACTTGGGAGCACATCGCGGGCCGCGCGACTCGCTATGGCAGCGCGTCGATGGAGCAGTTGATCAATCGCATCTTGAGCGCCGGCGGCACGCGCGCCGATCTCGAAGTGAAGATCTTCGGCGGAGGACGCGTGCTCTCGAGCATGTCGGATATCGGCAATCACAATGTGATCTTCGTGCGCGAGTATCTCAAGCAGGAAGGCCTCAAAGTCACTTCCGAAGACGTGGGCTCGAACTATCCGCGCCACGTACAGTACTTCCCGATGACCGGCCGTGTGCGAGTGCGCCATCTGACGGCGCGCGCGGACGTCGTGTCGCAGGAGCAGCAGTTCCTGAACCGGATCGAGAACAAGCCGATAGCAGGAGAGATCGATCTTTTTTAGTGAGCGCGACGAGCGAGCTTGCCTGTCACGCGTCACCCGCGAGAGTTAACCATGCCCATCAAAGTCCTCATTGTCGACGATTCCGCGTTGGTGCGTAAGCTTCTGACGGAGATGCTCGCGCGCGATCGGGACATTCAAGTCGTCGGGACCGCGGCGGACCCCTATGCCGCACGCGAGAAGATCAAACAGCTCAATCCGCACGTGATTACGCTCGATGTCGAGATGCCGCGAATGGACGGCATTACGTTTCTCGAGAATCTCATGCGCTTGCGACCGATGCCGGTCGTCATGGTTTCCTCCCTGACTCAGCGGGGCGCGGAGGTGACGCTGCGTGCGCTCGAGCTCGGTGCGATCGATTTCGTAGCCAAACCGAAAGTCGACATCGCCGGCAGTCTCGTCGATTACGCGGATGAGCTGATCGCGAAAGTGAAGGTCGCCGCCACCGCCCGCGTCAATCCGCTCGTCACTTCCACGCGTGCGCCGGCACGTCCGATCGACCCGCGGCGCAGCGCCGATGCCGTCTTACCCGCAAGCGGCCGCGCGCGCGTGTTGCGAACGACCGACCGCATCATTGCGATCGGCGCATCGACAGGCGGCACGGAGGCGATTCGCGAGATCTTGGGGGCGCTGCCGGCCGATGCGCCGGCGATCGTGATCTCGCAACACATCCCCGCCGCATTTAGTCGCCCTTTTGCGGAGCGTATGAATCAGTGCTCGGCCATGTCGGTCTGCGAGGCGCAAGACGGCCAGCACATCCTGCCGGGGCACGCGTATATCGCACCCGGAGACCGGCATCTCCTCATCGAACGCGACGGCGCACGCTATCGCTGCCGCTTGAGCGACGGACCGCACGTGAATCGTCACAGACCGAGCGTCGATGTGATGTTCCGCTCCGTTGCGCAGAACGTGGGGCCGAACGCGATCGGCGTGATCCTCACCGGTATGGGCGACGATGGCGCGCGGGGGCTGCGAGAAATGATGGAGGCGGGCGCGCATACGATTGCCCAAGATGAAGCGAGCAGCGTCGTGTGGGGCATGCCCGGGGCGGCCGTGCGCCTGGGTGCAGTGCACCAGGTCCTGCCGTTGCATCGCCTGCCGGAGGCGCTGCTCCAGCAAGCGTCGGAGCGTCCGAGCGGCTGGGCCGCCAACGGGTGAGGGGCGCGAGGGCGGCCGCCCGCGCAGTTGGCTGGGGGCGGGAGAGCGCGCCTACGGTTTTTGCTCATTCGCCCAGAACTGATAACGGCGACGTATCTCTCGAAAGCGTTAGGTCGTAGTCTGCTTGGCGCTGTCTTTAGCCTACGTTCCCGCTGCCGATACCATGACTATGAGTCAAGACCAAACCGCTTGCGAGTCGCTCGATGGCACGACGGTGCCCTCGGCCAATTCGCGCGCGTTCGCTTTCGTCGCCGAGCTGGCACAAGAAGTGTCCGGCGGACGAGTCGAGCTGCCGTCCTTCCCCGATGTCGCGGTTCGGGTGCGCAAGGTGCTCGCGGACGAGGACGTGTCGAACGAGCAGATCGCACGCGTCGTGAGCTCGGATGCCGGGCTCGCCGCGCGCGTGTTCGCGCTCGCGAATTCCGCCGCCTTGAATCGCGGCGGGCGCACGATCACCGACCTCAAGACCGCGGTGAATCGGATCGGCCATAACAACGTTCGTACCGCTGCAGTGTCGTTCGCGAT
>Ga0079224_100016736_pt1 | contig 10314 bp, 11 predicted proteins | sample Stecom2015_FD_80414 | JGI IMG/M metagenome (GOLD analysis project Ga0079224, IMG submission 80414) | Agricultural soil microbial communities from Utah to study Nitrogen management - Steer compost 2015 | ecosystem: Environmental > Terrestrial > Soil > Agricultural land | place: USA: Utah... | reverse complement strand
GCTTCTCGTGCTGCACATTGGCCCGGATTTCGAGCGCCGCTTGTCGGCTGGGGAATCCGCGCCCGTACAGGTCGTCATGGATGGCCGCAACTCCAATACCTCCGCGACGGCGGCCGGCTACATCAGCGCTGTCGTCGAACGCTTCAACGCAGCGCGACTGCAGCAACGGGGCGAAGCCCCCGGGCGCCTGCGTGTCGAAACGCGGGCTTGGTACAACGAGAACCTCGAGACGCGCTGGTACATGATTCCGGGGCTCATCGCGGCGCTGAGCATGCTGCAGACGCTCATGCTCGCGGCGCTGTCGGTGGCGCGCGAGCGGGAGCAAGGGACCTTCGATCAGTTACTGGTCACGCCGTTGCGCCCGGTAGAGATCATGACCGGCAAAGCGTTGCCGCCTATTGCGATCGGTCTGCTCCAAGCGACGCTCATCCTGCTTATTGCGCTGTTCTGGTTCGGGATCCCGTTCGCCGGATCGTACTTCACGCTATACCTGTCGCTTCTGCTCTTCACGGTGGCCTCGGTCGGGATCGGCCTCGCGATCTCCGCGTACTCCGCGAACATGCAACAGGCGATGTTGTTCACGTTCGTGCTGCTGATGCCGATGATGCTGCTGTCCGGGTTGGCATCGCCCGTGAAGAACATGCCGGAGATCCTGCAGAGGATCACCTTGGCGAATCCGCTGCGTCATGCGATCGAGCTCGTGCATCGCGTGTACCTGGAAGGCGCGGGCTTCGTCACGATCTTCAACAATCTGTGGCCGCTGGTCGTCATCGGTTCGGTCACGTTGCCGACGGCGACCTGGCTGTTTCGGCATCGGCTCATCTGAGGAAATGCGCATGAACACGTTCCTGTTCTCGCGAACGCGCCGTGTCGGACCGGGTGTGCTGAGCATCGCGGCGAGCTCGGTTTTGTTGGCTGCCTGCGCGGTCGGACCGGAGTACCAAGCGCCGCAAGCTGAATTGCCCGCGCAATGGGATGGTGCGGCAGCTGAGAGCGCGCCGGGCGGGAGCGGGGTCGAAACCGCCGCGGTGCAGACGCGTTGGTGGGGGGAATTCGGCGATCCGCTGCTCGTCGAGCTCGTCGAGCGTGCGAGCGCCGCGAATCTCGATGTGCAGCTGGCAGCGTTGCGAGTCGCGCAGAGCCGGGCGCAGCGCGACATCGTCGCCGGCAACCGTGCGCCGAACGTGGCGGCGGTCGGTTCATATCAGCGTCAGCGACAAAGCGAGCTGGGTTCGGGAACTCGCCTGGTCGATGCGATCGGCGCGCCGGCAGACCAGCGGGCCGCGATCATCGACGTGCTGAGCGAGCCGCACGATGTATTTCAGGCGGGATTCGACGCGTCCTGGGAGTTGGACTTGTGGGGGCGAGTGCAGCGCGCCGTCGAGTCGGCGAACGCGACGCTGGCCGCAAGCCGCGAGGATCTTCATGCCGCGCAACTCTCGTTGATCGCGGAAGTCGCGCGTGTCTATTTCGAGCTGCGCGGTGTGCAGGAGCAATTGCGGATCGCTCGGGACGATGTGCAGGCAAGCGAGACGGCCCTGCAACTCGCCGAGTCGCGCGCGCAAGGCGGGCTCGTCACGCAGCTCGATGTTTCTAGCCAACGTGCGCGCCTCGCCGATGCGCGCGCACAGCTGCCGCGTCTCGAGCACCAGCAGGCCCGGTTGATGAACGCGCTCGCGTTGCTGCTCGCGGAGGAGCCGGGCGCGCTCGAACAAAGACTGGCGGCGGCACCTGCGCAGCCGCGCGTCCCCGCGATCGTGTCGATCGGCGTCCCGTCGCAGATCGCGCGCCGTCGGCCCGACATCCGCGGCGCCGAGTCTCGCTTGCAGGCCGCTACGGCCGAGGTGGGCGTCGCGGTCGCGGATCTTTATCCGCGTATCACGCTGACGGCCGGTTTCATGTCCGAGGCGCTGCATGCAGGCGACTTGGGCGAGTGGGCCGCGCGACAATGGCACGTCGGTCCCAGCTTGCATCTGCCCATCTTCGAGGGCGGACGCCGCCGTTCCGTCGTCGAGCTGCGCAAGCTCCAGCAGCAGGAGGCGGCAGTGAGCTATCAACGTACCGTGCTGCGCGCGTGGCACGAGATCGAAGATGCGCTCGATGCGTATGCGGCCGAACAGCGTCGACATCGTGAGCTCCTGGTTGCCGTAGCCTCCAGCCGGGACGCATACGAGATCGCCACATTGCACTATCAACACGGCATGACGAACTTTCTGGTGCCGTTGGACGCGCAGCGAACGATGTTGCAGTCCGAGCGCGCCCTTGCGGAGAGTCGCACGGCAATGGCGACCCATCTCGTGAGTCTGTACAAAGCACTGGGCGGCGGTTGGGAGCTCGCGGACGAGCATGCGGCGGCTGCCATGAGATAAAAAATGGCCGCCGTTTCGCGTTGCCGCTGGCGGCGGCCCCTGGCAAGAACTAAAGAGCCGCAGAGCGAGAGGGCGGCTGCCCGGTTGCCAGTAATCAGGTGCCGTCTACGGTACCCAAGCCGCTAGCCATCCGCGAGGCCTTGCTGTTGCGTGGAAGTCGAATTTGCACGATTTGATCGCGAAAGGTTGTAGCGCCGGTACCATTGCGGGAGACTGTGCGCGCGGAAGTGGTCTGGCGAAAATATCCACTTCTTCTCGGGCACCAGTAACCACCAGAAACGCGCAATGCAGAAGACTACGGCCGTTGTCGTGCCTTTGATCTCGGTCGATCGGCGGGCGCAGCGACCGCTGCACCGACAGATATACGACGCCTATCGCACTGCGATCCTGCGCAACGAGCTGCGCAGCGGCCAGCAGGTCCCCTCGTCGAGGTTGTTGGCCGACGAGCTCGGCATCTCGAGAAATCCCGGTGCTCAGCGCTTACGCGGAGTTGCTCGCGGAAGGCTACTTCGAGACGCGCGCAGGGGCGGGTACGTTCGTGTCGCGATCGTTGCCCGAGCATCTCACGGTGTGCGAGGTGACAACCGCGCGGCCGAGCTTCGAACAGACCGGCGAGCGACGAGTGTCGCGGCGCAGCGAAGCCATTCCCTTGCTTCAGAATCGTTCATGGGTGTTGGGCAAGGGGGCGTTCAGCATCGCGCATCAAGCCTTCGAGCAATATCCGCTCGAGACCTGGTGCAGGCTCGTCTCGCGATACGCAAGGCAGCTGCGTCCGGCGTCGCTGCAATATGGTCCGCCCGCCGGTCGCAAGGACGTGCGCGAAGCGCTGTGCACCTATTTGCGCAGCGCGCGCGGCGTGCACTGCGAACCCGAGCAAATCATCATGGTCAGCGGCTCGCAGCAAGCGTTGCATATCGCCGCGCAAGCCTTGCTCGATCCGGGCGACAGCGTATGGATGGAGGAACCCGGATACTGGCTCGCGCACCGCGTGTTCGCGCTCGCCGGCGCGCGTCTGGTTCCCGTTCCCGTCGACGAAGAGGGCATGAACGTGGCCGCGGGCGTCAAGCTGCGCCGTCGCGCCCGCCTCGCGTTCGTCACGCCGTCGCATCAGTTTCCGCTCGGCGTCACGATGACGCTCGCGCGCCGCCTGCAGCTGCTCGAATGGGCGCAGAAGACCGGCGCGTGGATCATCGAAGACGACTACGACAGCGAGTTCCGCTACCAGAGCCGGCCGCTTGCCTCGCTGCAAGGCTTGGACTCGTCCGCGCGCGTGATCTACGTGGGCACGTTCAGCAAGGTGCTGTTCCCTTCGATGCGCACCGGCTACATGGTCGTGCCCCCGGATCTGGTGGACCGATTCCTGGCGGTGCGCAACGCCGTGGATGTCACGCCACCTGATTTGCACCATGCCGTGCTCGCACAGTTCATCGAAGGCGGCCATTTCGGTCGACACTTGCGTCGCATGCGCACGCTGTACGGAGAACGTTGTGCGATGCTGCGGAACTCGATTCAGAAGATCTTCGGCGTAGATCTGCAGATCCTCGGCGATCAATCCGGAATGCACCTCACGGTGACGTTGCCCACGGGAATGTCCGACACCGAGTTCGCCACGCTGGCCGTCGAGAAGCAGCTCTGGCTATGGCCGTTGTCGACGCTCTACCTGGGCACGCCGCAGCGTCAGGGATTGCTGCTGGGATACGGTGGTGTGTCCGCGCGCGAGATTCCGCGCGGCGTGCGCCTGATGCGCGAAGTCTTCGAGGCGGCACGATCCAGATAGCGCACGCGCGCGGTCGCTTGCGCGCGACTCCCAAAACGCTGGTTCAGCCGTGCACGGCATCGCCTGTTGTTCGAAAGGCAAGGCGATTCGTCGGTCCGCTCGGCGGCCTTTCAAAGAATTTCCTATCTATTCGGCCGGCAAAAGCGCACACTGTCGCAGCGTCCTCTCGCCGCGCATCGTCGCCCGACCGGGCTGCTCGAGTTTCGTATGCGAGATCCCTACACCCCCACCCAGCTGCGCGCGACGCTGCAGTTCTTGATCGGGAGCGACATTCCTTCCGAACACAAATCGGTGCTCTTCGAAATGCTCACGCAAGCGTTGCGCGCGCAGGACGTCGAGCGAGAGGAGCAGCTCGAAGCGCATACCGAACGGCCATGGCAGGCGCACGAGCTCGCCAACCTGAACGAGTTCCTGCAAGGGACGATTGCCAAGAGTTGGCAGCAGGGCGACGAGGTGCTGATGCGGCTTTCGACGCGGCTGCGGAGAAGTCCGCACGAGATCAAGAACAAGGCGCGAGAGCTTGGTCTCGATGCCGGCGTCGATTTCGCGATCGCGAGGCGGCGAATTCGGCAGTCGGACGAGGACGATCGCTGACCTGCTGCTCGCCGAACCTTGAACATGCAGCGACCGACACGCACGACATAAACCCGGAACCCTCTACATGACACTCGATTTCCTATACGGCTTAGTACCCTTGACGTTTTGGGGCTACGTGCTGGTCGCCTTTTGCATGGTGCAGCTCACGTTCATGGCCGTCACCTTGTATCTGCATCGTGATGCGACGCATCGCGCGCTCGACCTGCATCCGGTGCTGAGGCACGTCTTTCGCTTTTGGCTGTGGATGACCTCCGGCATGCTCACCGCGGAGTGGGTCGCGGTGCACCGCAAACATCATGCGCGCTGCGAGACGGCAGATGATCCTCACAGTCCGGTGATCCACGGGCTGAGGAAGGTGCTTTGGGAAGGCGCTGAGCTCTACAAGCAAGCCGCGGCTACGCCGGGGCTGATCGAAAAGTACGGTCGCGGCACACCGGACGATTGGGTCGAGCGCAATCTCTATCGGCGCCATCGCGTGTTGGGGATTGCGCTGATGGTGTCGATCGACCTGGTGCTGTTCGGCGTACCGGGCATCATCATCATCGCCGTGCAGATGCTGGCGATCCCGCTGATGGCTGCGGGCGTAATCAACGGCCTGGGTCACCACACGGGTTACCGCAACTTCGAGTGTCCGGACGCGGCGCGCAACATCGTGCCGTGGGGCGTGCTGGTCGCCGGAGAGGAGCTGCACAACAATCATCATGCGTTTCCCTCGTCCGCGAAGTTCTCGATACGTCCGTGGGAGTTCGACATCGGCTGGATGTACATACGAATTCTCGAGACGGTCGGCTTGGCGAGTGTGCGTCGGCGAGCCCCACAACTAGGGCGCACGGCGGCGAAGGATGATATCGACTTGGAAGGATTGCGCGCGGTGCTGGTCAATCGCATGCACGTGCTGCGGCACTACGCAAAGCACGTCACGCTGCCGATCTGCCGCGAACAGCTCAGGAGCGTGGCCGGTCGGCGCTTCGGCGAGGCGAAGGTCTTGCTCGTGCGCGAGGGCCGGTTGTTGGATGCCGATGCTCAACGCAGGCTCAAGGAGCTGCTGGCTTCGCATTCCACGTTGCGCACAGTCTACGAGTTCAGGGAGCGATTGAACGCACTGTGGAGCGGTGCGCATGCGAGCAATGAACGCCTGCTGACGCATCTTCGAAGATGGATCGGGGATGCGGAGGCAAGCGGCTTGACGGCGCTGCAAGAGTACGCGCGCTTCATGCGCAGCGCTGCTCTGGCGTGAGCAGCAACGGCGCGAGCAGCTGACAGGAGCGGTACGAACATGAGTGGCAGATTCGACCTCGATCCCTCACAGCACTTCGGTGGCAGTGCGGCGGATCGGCGTGCAGCCGCGTTGCGCTTGGAGCACGAACGCGAGCTGGCTCGTCGCCAGGAGCTGGATGCGCAGGCTTGCTTCGACACGCCGCCTCAGGAGCGCATCCGGATCTGGGAAAGACTGCATGCGCTCGAGTTGCCGAGATCCTCTCGTCATCCGCTCCTCGCGGTGATCGCGGCGCAGACTCGTTTGAGCCTGCGCGACGTACAGGAGGAGCAGCGGCGGCGGACGCAGCGATAGCTGCGCGCAGGTCGTTCCAGCGGAGCTCGTCAGCGCCCGCTACCGGGATCCCTGCCGAAATCCTTGATATTCGCTTCGCACTTCTTGATCTCGTCGGCGAATTGCGCGGTATCCACGTCGCTCTTGACGCCGCACGAGCACAGCAAGCCCTTGTCGCGGACGATCGCGTCCAATGTCTTGTGCGTCTGCTGACCGCATGCGGGACAGCGCACGGGGACCGTCGTGTAACGCGCTGAAACCATGAGACGTCCTGCTCGCCGTGTTGCACGGCGTCGATCATGAAACGGGCCGTGCTGGTGCGAGTTCCGCGGATCGCCTCATGCGGTGACGCGGATCGCGGCCGCGGCTACGTTCTCTTCCAGATGCGCGAGTGACGAAGTTCCCGGAATCGGCAGCATTGACGGCGACCGAGCGAGGAGCCACGCGATCGCGGCTTGTGCCGTGCTGATGCCGTGGGCGCTCGCTATCCGCTCGAGCTCTGCAGGTGCGGCCTTCTCGCCCGAGGCATGTTCGCCGGCGGCGAGCGGATACCAGGGAATGAACGCGATGTCGCGACGCTCGCAGTATTCGATCACGTCGTCGTACCGGCGGTCGCTCGCGTTGTAGCGATTCTGAACGGAGACGATCGTGGCGATGCGTGAGCCGCGCTCGAGATCCGCGACCGTGAAGTTCGATACGCCGATGTGGCGGATCTTGCCCTCGCGCTGGAGCTCTACGAGCGCGCCGAGCGAGTCTTCGAGCGGCACCTTCGGATCGACTGCGTGCAGCTGGTACAGATCGATGCGCTCGACGCGCAGGCGCTTGAGGCTGGCTTCGCACGCTCGCCGCAGGTGCTCGGGTCGTCCATCGCGTTCCCACGCATCGGGTCCAGGACGGATCAGACCGCCTTTTGTCGCGATGACCAAATCCTTCGGATACGGATGCAACGCATCGGCGATGATGCGCTCGCTGACCTCCGGTCCGTAGGAATCGGCGGTATCGATGAAATTGACGCCGAGCTCCACGGCGCGCCGCAGGACCTGATGCGCGGCCTTCACATCCTTCGGTTCGCCCCAGACGCCCGAACCGGTCAGGCGCATCGCGCCGAACCCGAGCCGATGCACGGTGAGATCGCCGATTTGAATCGAGCCCGCCGCGGCGGCGGGTGTCGTCTGCGAGTTCGCCATGGTGGTGCTCATGTGAAAGAGGGATCGAACGTGTGACTCAGCCGGCGTAACGCTTCACCCAGGCGATGTATGTGTCCAGCCAGCCCTGCAGGAATTTCTTGGACTCGGCGTTCGCAATTCCGCCGTCGCGGTCGAAGAAATCGTCGTCCACCTGCAGGAAGACTTCCGGTTGCCCGAGCGTCGGCATGTTCAAGTAGGCAAGTGTGTTGCGCAAGTGCTGTTGGGCGACCGCCGTGCCGATCGCGCCGATCGAGCAACCGAGCACGCCGGCGGGCTTGCCGTCGAACGCGCTCTGCCCATAGGGACGCGAGGCATGGTCGATCGCGTTCTTGAGCACGCCGGGCACCGAGCGGTTGTATTCGGGCGTGACGAACAGTACGCCGTGTGATGCTTTGATCTCCGCCTTGAGCCGTCTCACCGGCTCGGCTTGGTTCGAGTCGTCGTCCTGGTTGTAGAGCGGTAAGTCGTCGATTCTCAGCTGCTTGAAGGCGGCCTCCGCGGGTGCGAGCTTGACCAAGGCGTTCGCCAGCTTGCGGTTGTACGAGTCGCGGCGGAGACTGCCGACGAGCACTGCGATCTGGATCTGGGCCATGATGAGCTCCTCGGAGGAAAGGCATTGCATGTTGCCTTGCGTAATCGATCGAAGAGGGCGGTGGGTTCCACGAGGCCGCGAGGGCCTCTTTGTGCAGCGCTCTGCGCGCTCGCGTTCGCGTGGCCGGCGCATGCGGCGGATTTGATTTCGTTCTGGGACGTTCCGCGGCGGGGCGCGAACAGCTTCAATCGTCTGCCGCCGAGCAACGAGTATTTCCACGCGCTGCGCGGGTATGGCGCGACGTGGGTGCGCTTGGCCTACGACAAGTGGCCCGCGCAGAAGCGCGATTTCCTGCTCGGTGATGCAGATCGCTACGTGTCGCTGAATGGGGCCGACTTCGCCGTCCTGAAGACAGCGCTCGATCGTGCACACGCGGCGGGGCTCAAAGTGGTGCTCGCACCATTGACGCTGCCGGGGGCGCGTTGGCGGCAGAACAACGACGGGCGTTTCGATGATCGCCTCTGGAGCGATGCCGCGTACCGGCTGCAGGCGCAAGACTACTGGCGCGACTTGGCCGCCGCCTTGAGGGCGCATCCGGCGATTGCCGCGTACAACGTGCTGAACGAACCCGCCCCAGAAGCGAAAGGCGGCCTCGCCGAGCATGCAGATGCGGGCGAGATGCGCGCGTGGTACGCGCGGGTCAAGGGCGGACCGCGCGACTTACCGTTGTTCTACGCGGAGATCATCGAAGCGATCCGCGACGTGGATCCGGTCACGCCGGTGATGGTCGACGCCGGTTGGTATGCGGCGGCTGACGCGTTTGCCTATTGGCCCGCGCCGCTCGCCGATTCACGTACGCTGTACGCCTTTCATATGTATGAGCCGTACGCTGCGATGAGCGCGCAGAATCTGAAGCGTGATACCCCGCTGACATATCCCGGCGTCCTAGCCTTCGGCGAGAGCGAGTCGTATTGGGATGGCGAACGCGTCGCGCGGTATCTGGATCAGCCGTTCGAATGGGCGAAGCGTCACGGCGTGCCGGAGACGCGCATGGTCGCCGCCGAATTCGGTTGCATGCGACGGTTGCCACACTGCGCGCGATATCTGGAAGACGTTCTCGCCGCGCTCGACCGCTACCGTGCGCATTGGGCGTTCTACAGCTTCAGAGAGGATAGTTGGGACGGCATGGATTACGAGCTCGGCACGGCGAAAGTACCGTATGCCTATTGGCAGGCGATCGAGGCAGGCACGCCGGACCCGGTACCGCGAAAGCCGACCGAGGTATTCGAGCCGATCTTGAAACGCCTGCGCGGCGAAGGCGCTCCGAATGCGGCGCGCCAGTAGTCGGCTCAGATTTCCCGCGCATCGAACATCAGCAGCTCGACGCCCGCTTGCGCGAAGTTGGCGAGGTCCGCCGCGGCGGCCTGACCTTGCGGAGAGCCGAGACCGTTGCGTAACGCGTCGAGCGAATCGAACGTCAGCGTCGCGACGAGCTCATACGCGGATTCTCCGTTCGGTGTGAGCACCGGACCCTTGCTGACTTGATACGTGCGTAGCCCGGGAATCTTCCTGGCGAGCGGCGCATGGGTCTTGTCGTAGTAGGCGGCGAATGCGGCGGGATCTTGGGCCTTCTTATAGAGAACGACGAGCTGCGCCATGGCGATCTCCCTGCTAATGCTGTGAAGCTTGCTGTTGCTGCTGCGGCGGCGCTGTGGCGGTTTCTTCGGCCAAGAGCGCCACCGCGGCCCGAACCACGTCGATCAATCCTTCGCCGCCGGAGCGGTAGTGCGCGACGATCTGCGCGCGCATGCGCGGATCCCAGAAACGTTTGATGTGCGCGAGCACGCCGCGTACCGCTTCTTCTTTGTCGGGTTCCGCCGCGAAGAAACGGCCGATGTCGTTGGCTATCTTGACCAGGTATTCGCTACGCATGGCTGACTCGGGTCGCTAACGCTTCTGCTTGGAGCTCGGATTGCAATCTCGATGGATGAGAATAAATCACGTGTTGGTGCTCGCGCGCGAAGCCGACGAGCGTGAGCCCGCTGGCGTGGGCGAGCCGGATCGCGAACGCGGTCGGCGCCGACACGGCCGCGAGCAAGCTCACGCCGACGGTGGCGGTCTTCTGCACCATCTCGTAGCTCGCGCGGCTCGTGATCAAGAACCAGCCGCGGGCTGGATCCTGCTTCGAGCGGATCAGCGCACCGATGACTTTATCCAACGCGTTGTGTCGGCCGACGTCCTCGCGCACGAGCCGAATGCCTTCTCCGGGCACGACCCACGCCGCGGCGTGAACACTGCCGGTT
>Ga0079224_100016735_pt1 | contig 10315 bp, 8 predicted proteins | sample Stecom2015_FD_80414 | JGI IMG/M metagenome (GOLD analysis project Ga0079224, IMG submission 80414) | Agricultural soil microbial communities from Utah to study Nitrogen management - Steer compost 2015 | ecosystem: Environmental > Terrestrial > Soil > Agricultural land | place: USA: Utah... | reverse complement strand
TAATGTGCCTAAATGAAACAATTCTTCCAACATAAGATAGATAGATGCCGCACCTACATTTCCTACTTTTGGAAGGTTTAAAAACCATTTTTCTTTAGCAATCTCTAAATCGGCATTTTTAAATTCTTCGTATAATCTATCTTTGAAATAAATGGAAGAGATGTGAGGTAAAAAATAGGTTATTTGCTCGGGTAAAACTCGATGCTTTTGCAGAGCATCGCTCATACTTTCTACACCTTTTTTCAAAATGTATTGATCTAATATTTTCACATCTTGTTTTAGTGAAAATATAGATTGCTGTTGCCATTGTTCTACCGTATATTCACTCCACGCTTGAACACTTCCGTCTTCCAATTTTTCTCCACCTGCGTACATGCACGTTTCCAATTGATGTGCATATGAATAATTTTCCATCCATAAAATTTCTAAGGAAAGCGGTCCTTTGGGTGTGTTTTCGAGCAAAATAGCACCGGCGCCATCAGAAAGCATCCAGCGAAGAAAATCTTTCTTAAATGCGAGTATCGGTTGCTGTTGTAATTCTTCTAAATTGACAATGTCTTTTTCAACTTTTTCGGCAAGCATCCAAGTAGATACGCGTTCTGATCCTGTACATACCGCATTATGAGATGAGCCGGATTTTATGCTCAAATATCCATACTTGAGGGCATTCATACCCGCACAGCAAACTTCGGAAGCGGAATTGAGTTCTACCGATTTGTTTTGGAGTAAACCGTGTACCATAGCTGCATGCGAGGGTAGGAGCAAATCGGATGTTGAAGTTTCACATGACAATACTTGCATATCATTCAAAGAAAAATGTTGGTCTTCTAATTTGCGAATAGCTTGAGCCGTAAGTTGAGCATTGTTGTGCGTGACATTCCTATTCGAATCTATGGCATAATATCGTGTTTGAATACCGGTATTTCTGAGTACGATACTGCGTGATTTGGATGAGTTATTGTTTATTTTACCTAATATCTTCTCCATTTCATCTTTTCCTATAGGTGTATTAGGTAAAAATTTTTCTATTTTATTTATATATACTTTTGTTGACATTACTAAACACTTTGTATGTATTTTTTTTCTTTTCTTATACTAAAATAACGAATTGGAAATAAAATTGACTCTATCAGATGAACTATCGGAGATAAAACCCAAATAGCTAAGATGAGATATATTTTAAACAATCTGAGCAAAAAAGTTCTTTTTTTAGGATTTTTTAAAATAATTTTAGACCAAATTCGAAACATTTTATTGGCTTTTTTATCCATAGATACTAAAAACCATCTGTATTCTACCGCGTTGTTTTCCACTAATTCTTTTTGCAAACCTTCGTAGGAATTTTTTCTTAAATAAGGTAAAATAATGCTTCCAAATTTTGAAGATTCTTTAATTTCTTTTTCAGCTACACCAGGCATAGGTAGAAATCCGTAAACTTTGCGTTTTTTTCCACTAAACATCCAATCTACTATAGTAATTACGCTTATAAGATTGATACTTCTATCGGTAAGGGCGATATTTCCCACCAAAGGAGCATGCAATTCTTGGAGAAGTTTTTTTATTTTTTCTTGAGTGAAAGCCCACATATTGCGACTTCCGCTAATGGTAATTACAAGAACGTTGTGCAGAAGTTGAGAAGCAAAAGGACTTTTGAGAAAAGAATTGATAGGCATTGATGGTGATAAAAACCACACTTGATAATGCAAAAGTACGAGGTCATATTTTTTTTGTAATAGCGTATCTATAGGAGGAATAATTTCGATAGGTATTTGCTGAAATGTTTCAGGAAATACGCCGAAAAAAGCTTCATTATTCCACGGAAATGGAAATTCTCTTCGAGTTTGAATATTGTAAAAAGTAACCTCAACACTCGGATCTTCTATAAGAGGAATACATAGTTGCTGAGCTATTTCTTTCAATTGCCCAGATTATGAATAATAGATAACTAATACATTCTTCATAAGAAAAGGATTATGGAGTGTTTTTTTTCCAAAAATCAAAAAAATTGAACCACTGATATGGGTATTTTTGGAGCATTGATTCTAAATTTTGAGTATAGGCTTGTAATACAGCTTGCGCATCTCTATGTTTGATGTAAGGAGCTCTACGCGTGTACAAATGATAATGCATGTTTTTTTCTCTCATCACATACACAAAGGCAATAGGCGCATGCAGACGAGAGGCAATCAAGAATGTGCCAGCAGGAAAAAGTGCGATTTCTCCGAGCAAATTTCCAGTTAGAGTTTTGGTATTTTCGAAATATCTATCGCCAGTAAAGCAAATGAGATGATTTTTGGCTAAAGCATCATTGATTTCGAAGATATGTGATAAATCTTCTTTTATATAAATAAAATTGACTTTGGGTGTTTCTTTTTGTAAAGAAGCTAAATATTGTTTTATAACAGTGTGTTCTTGATCTACAGTAACTATGTGAATTTGAGATTCGAAATCGATTTCTGCAAAAAATTTTTCAGCGATCTCAAAATTGCCTATATGTGCAGAAATAAGAATTCCACCTTTTTTTTCAGTGAGCATTTCTTTGAGAATCTCTACTCCATCATAATCGAATGTAAATTGATTGCGCGCACCTGCGTGAATAGCTATTCGATCTAAAAGGGTTTGTCCGAAAACATAATAATTTCTATAAACACCTAATATAGAACGAATTACAGAAAATTTTTGACGTTTTCTAAAGTAGAAATACATCGCCTTAAAATTGGACGGATAAGCTATAAAATAATAAAAAGCTACAAATACTAGTACACTATATGCACTGCGTATTCCTAGCTTTTTTATACAATATACAAATATTTTATAGCCCAATAAGGTTCCTTTTGATCTACCATCCCATTGGCTCATGATTATACATTTTTGGCTGCAATCTTATTTTCTATGATATTGTAAAAATCTTGAAATGTATTTATACCTTCAAAATCAGCTTCTACTAATCGAACGCCAAAATTAGATTCTATAATCACTACAAGATCTACATAATCTAAGCTATCTAAATCTAAAGTTTCTTTTAAATTTTTCTCTGATTCAATAATCTCCGCATCTATTTCAAATTCTTCTACGAGGATATCATTAATCTTTTCTACAATCTTTTCGATGTTCATTGTGTTTTATTTATATTTTTTTACGATAATGGCAGAATTGGTTCCTCCAAATCCGAAAGAATTGGACAAATATACATCAAATTCTTTATTTATTGTTTTTTGTACAATATTGAGTTTAGCCGAATCTTCGTCTGGAGTATCAAAATTGATATTGGGAGCAATAAAATCATTAGTCATCATCAGGGTAGAATAAATAATTTCGCTAGCTCCGGCCATCCAACACTCGTGTCCCGTCATAGATTTTGTAGAACTTACATAAGGCTTACTTGCACCAAATACCGCATCAATAGCCTTAGCTTCGTTGGCATCTCCTACCGGAGTAGAAGTAGCGTGTGCATTGATATACTGAATGTCTGATGCTTTTAAATTGGCTTGTTGTAATGCTTTTTTCATAGCAGACGCAGGTCCATCTACATTGGGTGTAGAAATATGTCCTCCATTAGAAGAAAAACCATAACCTACCACTTCTGCAATAATATTTGCTCCACGAGCTAAGGCACTTTCCAAATTTTCTAATATTACAGTAGCTCCTCCGCCACTGGGTACCAACCCATCTCGATGCGCATCAAAAGGTCTACATGCTCGTGTGGGTTCGGATTCTCTGTGAGAAAAGACTCCCAAACCATCAAAACTCGCCATTGCGTACTTGTTGATTTCTTGGGCACCTCCACAAAGCACTAAGTCTTGCAATCCGTTTTTGATCATTAAATAGCCTAAACCAATAGCGTGTGAGCCACTCGCACAAGCGGCACTAATCGTCATATTGGCGCCAGTAATATTGAATATGGTAGATAAATTCATCGTGACAGTAGAATTCATCGATTTGAAAATAGCTCCAGACCCGATTAGAGCTGTATCTTTTTTTTCGCGAACTATATCTGTAGCTTCGATTATTGCTTTAGAAACACTATCGTTTCCGTAGATAAGTCCGATCTCTCTTTGGTGAAAATCATCTAAAGCTATCCCGGCGTTTTGCAAGGCTTCTAAGGTAGCTATATAAGCATATTCTGTCTCCTCTCCAATGGTAATACGTTGTCTGCGATTTAAAAATTTTTTTAATTCGGGCATAGGAACTTTTCCAGTCAATGCCGATTGGAACCCGTATTCTTTGCGTTCTTCATCGTACACTATACCGGATTTTCCTTGATATAATGATTGTTTTACTTCTTCTAAATTGGTACCAATACAAGAATAAATTCCCATACCAGTAATCACTACTCTGTTATTCATTACGAATAAATTCCTCCGTTAATATTTATCGTTTCTCCTGTTATATAACTCGATTTTTTAGACGCTAAAAATACCACTAAATCTGCTACTTCTTCTGTTTCTCCAAATCGATTAGCTGGTATCATTTTTACCAATTCTTTTTCATCCAAGTCAGCTGTCATATCTGTTTTTATAAATCCGGGAGCTACTGCATTTACCGTCACTTTTCTCTTAGCTACTTCTTGTGCTAAAGCTTTGGTAGCTGCTACTATAGCACCTTTAGCAGCCGAATAATTGGTTTGTCCAGGCGTGCCTTTTACTCCAGATACTGAAACAATATTGATGATGCGACCGTATTTGTGACGCAACATATCTTGAATAAAAAAATTGGTTACATTGTAAAAACCGTTTAAGCTGGTATCTATTACCGATTTCCAATCATTTGGTTGCATCCACATAAACAATCCATCTCTTGTAATTCCTGCATTATTTACAACAACTTCTACGTTATGATCGGGATGTTTTTCCTTCCAAAATTGCAATGCTTGGGTTACTTCTTGATGATTGGCTACGTCAAATGGTAAAATTTCTGCAGATCCACCATCTTTTAGTATTTCTTGAAGTGTATCTAATGCAGCATTTTCATTGGATTGGTAATTGATCAATACATGATAGTGCAATTCTTTTGCCAATTTTATTGCAATAGCTTTTCCTATTCCTCTCGAACCTCCCGTCACAAGTGCGCACTTTGTATTCATGAATTATTTTTTTTAAAAAATTGTTTTACTTGTTCTACCAAAGGATACATTACCTGATCTTCGGTAAAAACTGGTACTATAGCTCTGAGATCGTGGTACCATTTTTTTGATGCTGAACTTAATTTGTCATAACATTGTAAAGCATCAACTGCTTGTATTAGTGTGATGCTCTCTATTGCTACGATTTCAAATGTATTTTCGATTACTTGACTACACATTACAGCAGCATTGGTTCCCATACTTACAATATCTTGATTGTCATTGTTGTTTGGAATGCTATGTATATACATGGATGTACTCAATGCTTGATTTTCTGCTGTTGTTGAGGTAGCTGTAAATTGTACGCCTTGCATACCAAAATTAAATCCCAATTTGCCCAAATTTACAAAAGGTGGTAATATCTCATTGATTTTCGAATTCAAAAGATAATTGAGTTGGCGTTCTGATAAAATTGACAGTTTGGTTATTACCAATTTCAATTTATCCATTTCCAATGAAATATAATCACCATGAAAATTACCTCCATGGTAAACTTGCTGTGCATCTACATCTATAATAGGATTGTCATTAGCCGAATTGATTTCTTTTTCTAAAATAGATTCTACTTGACACACCGTTTCGTAAATAGGTCCTATAATCTGCGGAATACAACGTATAGAATAATATTCTTGTACTTTTTCTTTAAAAATTTCTTCCGTATTCTCACCGCTATACAAATGTTCTTGTCTATTTCGAGTCAGCTGACTATCTGCTATATGTGCTCGCATTTGAGCTGCTACCCATTGTTGTCCTTTATGTAATTTGGAATTATTGAGTGGCTCGGACAAATGATCGTCGTATGCCTGAACTAATTCGTTGATCAAGCTCGAATTTTTGATCATTATATCTATCAATTGTTGTGCAAACAATACATTTACAATACCTATTCCTGTCATAACAGAAGTCCCATTCATCAATGCAATTCCTTCTCGAATCTGTATATCGATAGGTTGTAAATTTTCTTTAGCAAAAACTTCTGAAGTAGATCTTCGTTGGCCTTGATAAAATACTTCACCTTCTCCTATCAAATTCAATGCTAAATGCGCTAACTGAACCAAATCTCCACTTGCACCAACACCACCATGCGCAAATATCAAAGGAGTGATATCTCTGTTGATAAATTCTTTCATGAGATGTATGACTGATGTATTTACTCCCGATTTTCCTAATGCAAGTGTATGTAATCGTGCCATAACTGCAGCTTTTGCATGCAAAGATGATAGAGGATTACCAATGCCCGACGAATGACTTCGGATGAGATTGTATTGCAATTGTTTCTGATCTGCTTCTTTGATACGATATTGTGCCATCGGCCCAAAACCCGTATTTACGCCATAAATAACCTTGTTAGATGAAAAATTTTGCAAAAATTCAAAGCTATTTTGTACTCTTTTTTCGATCGAAGGATCAATCGTTATTTTTTCATTTTTGATAACAATATCCGCAAAATCATTTATTGTTAAATATTCTTGAATAATTTTCATTAAAAAAATATAGTTTCTATTCAGTAATTTATTGATTTCTTGGTAATTTTGAAATCAAAATTTGCATTTGTGGCAAAAATAAAATTTTTAAAATAATTAATTCATATGTATACAGAAAATGTTGATATCCTTATCATCGGAGCAGGACCTTCGGGAAGTGTAGCCGCAGGATATCTTCAACAAAAAGGTGCCAAAATCAAAGTGGTAGAAAAGCAAAAATTTCCTCGTATTGTTGTAGGCGAAAGTTTGATTCCTCGTGTAATGGACCATTTTGAAGAAGCCGGATTGCTCGATGCTTTGAATTCTTATCAATTTCAACCAAAACTCGGAGCACGTTTTATCAAAGGTCAGGAAATCTGTGTTTTTGACTTCAGCAATAAATTTGGAAATGGGTGGGATTGGACTTGGCAAATACCTCGAGCAGATTTTGACAAAGCAATGACGGACGAACTCCAACGAAAAGGTGTAGATATTGCTTTTGAAACGGAAGTTACTCAAGTAAAATTTTATGATGATCACTCTATTACAACCATCAAAAACAAATCCGGTGAATTAGCTCAAATTCGCGCCCAATTTGTGATTGACTGTAGTGGATACGGACGCGTACTTCCCAAACAATTGAGCCTGGAAACTCCTTCCAAACTCGATCCACATTCAGCTATTTTTACACATATAGAAGATGTAAGAAGACCCGATGGAGTTGAAGGTACTCAAATCTCTTTCGATATTATAGAAACCGAAGTTTGGCTTTGGGTAATTCCTTTTTCCAATGGTAAAACCAGTGTGGGTATCGTAGGTCCTACGGATTATATCGATAGATTATCTTCTTCGCGTAACGCAGAAGAAGCTTTACAAAATGCGATCAAGCTATCCGATTATTACATCCATCGATTCGATGCTGTTCCTTTTGAATTTTCTCCTATTCATCTCAAAAACTATTCAGTAGCTGTCAGTCAATTTTTCGGTCCGGGATATGCTCTCACGGGCAATAGCACAGAATTTTTAGATCCTGTGTTTTCATCTGGCGTTTGTTTTGCTACCGAATCAGGTATTTTGGCAGCAAAATTGGCGTGGAAACAAATCAATGGAGAAAGCGTAGATTGGCAAAAAGAATATGCCGATTATATGCAATACGGAATCGACGTATTTTCTACTTATGTAAAAGAATGGTACACGGGCAATTTGCAAAAATTATTTTATCATCAACCCGAAAATCCAGATGTAAAGAGAAAAATTTGTGCCGTATTAGCCGGTTATGTATGGAATAAAGACAATCCTTTTGTTTCCAAACATCACAATATTATAAAAAACATGGCTTATCTTATAGATAAGAATACCATATAAAGAAAGAGGTTCCTTGTGAATCTCTTTTTTATGGAAATAAACTTTTGAATATATAAAAAATATATACTTATCAACATACTTTGTCAATACATGCTTCAATGCATTGATACTGTTGTTTCTAACATCGTTGATATCTATCTGATTACACTTCTATATGCACATGATAAGCTACAAAATTTGGCATATAAGACCATTTTGGGTAATATATAATTACTACGTTGATAACTTTCTTTTTTCTGTTTAATATCATTGTGAATAAGTGTGAATAACTTCGGGAAAATAAATTTGCTTGTCATAGAAAATATTATAAGAGCTCCAATTGTTGTGAAAAACTCTATTTTTTATTAGAATTTTTAAAATGAAAATTGACAAATAACAGGTAGTTATCAACAGTTATTCACATTAAAATTTATCAATAAAAATAGTCTAAAACTGCTATTTGTTTTTAACAAACTTTTTACAAAACATTGATATTATAGGCAATACGATTTGAGTTTCCTGTTGATAAGTTTTAATAAATCAATTATACTAATTTTATTTAAAAATATTATTCCACATATTAACAAGCATTATAAAGAAGAAATTATTTTTTAAAAAATTTAAATTTTAATCTTATATAAATATATGTTTGTTGAAAAAACTTGTTGTAAATACATAAGTCTAATTGTTAGAATACATATTTATGTAAAAGCTTTATATTTTATTTGCTATTCCTATTAGTGCCACGCTGCTATATTTATTAGCATTTATTATTTTATAATACGTTGGTACGTTTAAAATGCTTCTATCGAAAGAGAAACATATCTTTTTCTATATTTCAAGTTGATGAAGATCTCTTATACTTCTTTTTTATATATAGTTGGTTGTATTTACTATTGATTATCAATCTTTTACGAATTTTATCATCTTTTTAAACTTCTTTTTTATCATTCGTTGTACCTTTGTAGGTATTTTTAATAGAATGTTATGGTAATTTTCAATTACGAAACCGATTTTCAGCTCGAAAACGAATCAAAATACGAAGAGTGGATAGATTCTATAATAGAATCAGAAGATAAAGAGCCTGGAGAAATAAATTATATTTTTTGTGATGACGAGTATCTGCACGGTATCAATATGCAATTTTTAAACCACGATACATTGACCGATATTATAAGTTTTGATTATTGTATAGGAGATTTGATTTCGGGTGATATTTTTATATCCATTGAGCGTGTAAAAGAAAATGCTGCAGAGTATGAAGTAAGTTTTCATGAAGAATTACTCCGCGTGATGGCACATGGAGTTCTTCATTATTGTGGTTATAAAGATAAGACACAAAATGACGTTTTAGTAATGCGTTCTAAGGAGCAAGAAAAGATGAATATGTTCCACGTGGAACAGTAATTTTTTCTTGATTGTTTAATATAATGTTTCACGTGGAACAATGAGTTTATTTCAAGAACAATATGATGTTATAGTAGTAGGAGCTGGTCATGCAGGTTCTGAAGCTGCTGCCGCGGCTGCTAATATGGGTATGAAAACTTTATTGATTACAATGAGTCTTCAAAATATTGCCCAAATGAGTTGTAACCCGGCTATGGGTGGAATAGCAAAAGGACAAATCGTTCGTGAGATTGATGCACTAGGTGGTTATTCTGGAATTGTTTCGGATATGACTGCGATACAATTTAAGATGTTGAATGTTTCAAAAGGACCTGCAATGTGGTCACCTAGATGTCAAAGCGATCGAATGCGTTTTGCTGAAACATGGCGTTTGATGTTAGAAGCTACTCCTAATATAGATTTTTATCAAGAAATGGTTTCAGGTCTTTTGATAGAAAATTATAAAGTAGTAGGAGTACGTACTAATTTAGGTATCGAAATTAAAGCTAAAACTGTAGTTTTGACAAATGGTACATTTTTAAATGGATTGATACATATTGGAGAAAAACAGTTTGGTGGTGGTAGAGCAGGTGAAAGTGCTTCTTTCGGTATTACTGAAGATTTAGTAAAGATAGGTTTTGATTCGGGGAGAATGAAAACCGGAACACCTCCTAGAGTTGATGGACGATCTTTAGATTATTCTAAAATGGAAGAACAACCAGGTGATATAAATCCTCAAAAATTTTCTTTCTCAGATCAAACCAAACCTCTTACCAAACAACGTTCGTGTTTTATGACTTATACTTCACCAGAAGTACATGATTTGCTACGCGAAGGTTTTGATAGATCACCAATGTTTAACGGTCGTATCAAAAGTATTGGACCTAGATATTGTCCATCGATTGAAGATAAAATCAATCGTTTTGCTGATAAAGAACGCCATCAGATTTTTGTAGAACCCGAAGGTTGGAATACTGTAGAGGTTTATGTAAATGGTTTC
>Ga0079224_100016734_pt1 | contig 10315 bp, 10 predicted proteins | sample Stecom2015_FD_80414 | JGI IMG/M metagenome (GOLD analysis project Ga0079224, IMG submission 80414) | Agricultural soil microbial communities from Utah to study Nitrogen management - Steer compost 2015 | ecosystem: Environmental > Terrestrial > Soil > Agricultural land | place: USA: Utah... | reverse complement strand
GACGAGCACCAGCACGAAGGCCACCTGCGCCAGGATGCCGATCACCTTCACGTTGCGCCAGAAGGGCACGACCGGCTCGGCGGTGTGGTTCCGTGGTTGCGCGTTCACCATCGGGTCAGGTTCCAGTTCCATCGATCAAGGTCAGGGGTTCCTGTGGCGGTTCTTCGGCGCAGCAGCGCGCGACGGGGGACGTAGCGGGGGCTCGCGCTCGTGCGCGAGCCCCCTGCTGGCGGGATCAGTTGAAGGGGAAGCCGTAGATCAGGCCGCCCTCGTAGTACTGGGCGTTGATGCCGCGCTCGAGGCCGAACACGGAGCCGGCGCCGAGGTTGCGGTCGAAGATCTCGCCGTAGTTGCCCACCGCCTTGATGGCGTTGTAGAAGGCGTCGGCGCTGAGGCCGAGCGCCTGGACGTACGACTCGGAGCCCGGGGCGCCCAGCAGGCGCAGCACCTGCGGGTCCTGGGCGTTGGCGCGCAGGTCGTCGACGTTCGCCTGGGTCACGCCGTACTCCTCGGCGTTGAAGAGGGCGAAGACGGTCCAGGTGACCACGTCGTACCACTGGTCGTCGCCGTGCAGCACGGCGGGGCCGAGCGGCTCCTTGGAGATGACCACGGGCAGGATCTTGTGGTCGTCGGGCACGCGCAGCTGCTGCTGGTAGGAGACGAGGCCCGAGGTGTCGGTGGTCCAGCCGTCGCACTGGCCGTCGTCGTAGGCGGCGATCAGCACCGGCGCGGTCTCGAAGATCACGGGCGTGAAGTCGATGCCGAGGCCGGCCAGGGTCGTGCCCAGGTTGGTCTCGGTGGTGGTGCCGGACTGCACGCAGACGGAGCGCCCCTCGAAGTCCTGGAGGCTGTTGATGCCCGAGTCCTTGCGCACCATGAAGCCCTGGCCGTCGTAGTAGGTCGTGGGGGCGAAGTTCGCGCCCCAGTCGGACTCGCGGCTGCTGGTGCGGGTGGTGTTGCGGATCAGCACGTCGATCTCGCCGGACTGCAGGGCGGTCGGGCGCTCGCCGGCGGTCAGCGGGCGGTAGACGACGGCGTTGGCGTCGCCGAGCACGGCGGCGGCGATGGCCTTGCAGAAGTCGACGTCGAAGCCCTGGTAGGCGCCCGAGGCGTCGACGAAGCCGAAGCCGGGGAGCGTGGCGTTGACGCCGCAGCGCAGCTCACCGCGGTTCTTGATCTCCTGCAGGCGCCCCTGAGCGAGCACGGTGCTCGCGGCGACCAGCAACGACAGCACGGCCAGTATCCGGACGGAACGAACCATTGAGTCCACCTTCCTGAGTCCAAGCTAGATTTTCGAGCCCTCTCGTAGGGAAGCTGAAAGGGGTCTAGCGGACTTTATCCGGCGACCCGCCACCGTGTCAAAGCGCGATGGCACCGCTCGGAACGGTGTACTCGGCCGTTGGCGGCGGGTACTCGGCGGGGCGCGCGGCCGGCTAAGGACGCTGGGCGCACGTCTCGCACCGCGCGACGGGGCGCTCCCCTACCGCGCCGCGAGGCGCCACCTAGAAGGGCGCCCCCGGTGAAGGGGGCGCCCTGGTAGGTCGGTTGGCCGGAGCGGCTCAGGCCAGCGCGGCCTGCTGGTCCTTGGCACGCTGCTCCAGCTTCGCCTTGATGCGCTTGAGGGTGGTGACCTCCTCCAGGGCGCGCTGCTCCAGCACGCTCTGGATGTGGCGGATCTCGTAGTTGATGCCGGGGATCACGAGCTGCTCGAGCGCGTTCACGCGGCGGTTGGTCTTCTTGATCTCCTCGCCGATCTTGCGCAGCCGCGTCTCGGTGGCGGCGACCTTGGTGATCGCCTCCACCATCTTGCGGAACTGCTGGGCGGCCTCCAGGGTGGAGGCGCCGGCGCCGACGGGCGAGAAGGGCAGCTTGTCGTCGAACGTGGGCGGCTGCACCTGCGGCACCTTGACGCCGAAGATGTTCTCCACCTTGAGCCCGATCTCGAGCTCGGAGTCCACGGCCAGCGCCAGGCTGCTCACGGCGGCCGGGCCGTCCCAGGCGTTCGCCAGGAAGAGGGCGAAGTAGGCCTCGCGGCTCGCTTCGGTGAGTTCGCGCCGCGCTTCCAAGGAGGACTTGACGAGCGCGAAGAACTCGCCCACCAGAGCGTCGCGCTTGCGCTTGAGCAGGTCAGCGCCGCGGACGGCGAGCTTGGCCTGGTCGCGCCGCTGCAGCAGGTTCGAGCGCGTCGGGGCGATGTTCTCAGCCATTGCCTACCTCCTCCCTTACAGCCTGTCCCCGCGACCGGCGCCCCACAGCTCTTCCATCTTGGCGCCGTAGTACTTGTCGATCTGGTCGTTGGAGAGGCGCGTGAGCTCGCTCTTGGGGAGCTGCGAGAGGATGGCCCACGCGATGGTGAGGGACTCCTCGACGGTGCGGTTCTCGCTGCCCTGGTTGATGAACGCCTTCTCGAACTCGTCGGCGAACTTCAGGTAGAGCTTGTCGTTCTCCGAGAGCGCGTCCTCACCGGTGATGGCCACGAGGCGGCGCAGGTCGAGGCCGTTGGCGTACGCGGCCTGTAGCTGGTCGGCGACGTTCTTGTGGTCCTTGCGCGTCTTGCCCTCGCCGATGCCGTTGTTCATCAGCCGCGACAGCGACGGGCCCGGGTTGATCGGCGGGTAGACGCCCTTGTTGTGCAGGGCGCGCGCCAGGTAGATCTGCCCCTCGGTGATGTAGCCCGTGAGGTCGGGGATCGGGTGGGTCACGTCGTCGTCGGGCATGGTGAGGATCGGCAGCTGGGTGACCGAGCCGGGCTTGCCCGTGACCACGCCGGCGCGCTCGTAGATCGACGCCAGGTCGGTGTACATGTAGCCCGGGTAGCCGCGGCGGCCCGGGATCTCCTCGCGGGCGCCGCCGATCTCGCGGAGCGCCTCGCAGTAGTTGGTCATGTCCGTGAGGATGACCAGCACGTGGTAGCCGTGCTCGAACGCGAGGTACTCGGCGGCGGTGAGCGCCATCTTCGGGGTCAGGAGACGCTCGACGGCGGGGTCGTCGGCCTTGTTGAGGAACAGGACCGAGCGGGCCAGCGCGCCGGTGCGCTCGAACTCCTGGGTGAAGAAGGTCAGCTCGCGCTGCGTGACGCCCATGGCCGCGAAGACCACGGCGAACTCGGTGTCCTCGCCGATGACCGTCGCCTGGCGGGCGATCTGCGCCGCCAGCTCGTTGGCCGGCAGGCCCGAGCCCGAGAAGATCGGCAGCTTCTGGCCGCGCACCAGGCTGATGAGGGTGTCGATGGTGCTGATGCCCGTCTGGATGAACTCCTCGGGCTTACGGCGCGCCACCGGGTTGATGGGGGCGCCACCGATCGGCAGGCGCGCGTCGGCGACCACCGGCGGCAGGCCGTCGATGGGGACGCCGGCGCCGTTGAAGCGGCGGCCGATCATCTCCTTGGACACGCCGAGGCGCGCCACGTTCTCGACCAGGTTCACGGTGGTCGTGGAGAGGTCGATGCCGGAGGTCTCCTCGAAGACCTGCAGCACGGTGTACTCCTTCGACACCTCGATGACCTGACCGCCGCGCACGCGGCCGGTGCCGTCCTTGATGTTGACGATGGCGTTGTAGCTGAGGTCGGGGGCGTTCTGCAGGAACAGCAGCGGGCCCGAGACGTAGCTGACTTCGCTGTATTCCTTCTTGAGTAGGTTGCTGCTCATCTCTCTCCAGGGCCTCAGGCGGCCACGCCGAAGCCGCGTTCGATGTCGGCCAACACGCTGTCGCGGTAGCCGGCGAACTCGTCCTCGGGGACGTAGCGGGCGCGGTTGATCTTCTCGATGACCGGGTTCTGCAGGATCTCGTCCACGGTGGCGCCGCCTTCCAGGGCCTCACGGGCCTGGTCGTAGAAGCGGATCATCATGGTGAGCAGGCCGTAGGCCTTGGTCATGGAGGAGCTAGCGTCGACGGGGTCGAAGCCGTTCTGCTGCAGGAAGTCCTGGCGCAGGATGCGACCGATCTCGATGACGAGGCGCTCCTGGTCCTGCAGCGCGTCGGGGCCGACCAGCTGCACGACCTCCTGCAGGTCGTTCTCCTGCTGCAGCAGCGTGACGGCGCGGTCGCGCAGCTCCGGGTAGTCCGGGGCCACGTTCTCGCGGTACCACTCGTCGAGGATCGGCGTGAACAGCGAGTAGGAGCGGTTCCAGTTGATCGCCGGGAAGTGACGGCGGCGCGCCAGAGCGGCGTCGAGCGCCCAGAAGCAGCCGGTGATGCGCAGCGTGGCCTGGGTGACGGGCTCGGAGAAGTCGCCACCGGCGGGGCTGACGGCGCCGATGATCGACACGGCCCCTTCCTCGCCCGCCAGGGTGGTCACGCGGCCGCCGCGCTCGTAGAACGCCGCCAGGCGCGAGGCCAGGTAGGGCGGGTAGCCTTCCTCGGCGGGCATCTCCTCGAGGCGCGAGGAGATCTCGCGCAGCGCCTCCGCCCAGCGGCTGGTGGAGTCGGCCATGATCGACACCGAGTAGCCCTGGTCGCGGAAGTACTCGCCCAGCGTGATGCCGGTGTAGATCGAGGCCTCACGCGCCGCCACCGGCATGTTCGAGGTGTTGGCGATCAGCACCGTGCGGTGCATCAGCGGGTTGCCGGTCTTGGGGTCCTCGAGCTCGGGGAACTCCACCAGCACGTCGGTCATCTCGTTGCCGCGCTCGCCGCAGCCCACGTACACCACGATGTCGGCGTTGCCGAACTTGGCCACCGACTGCTGGGTGACGGTCTTGCCCGAGCCGAACGGCCCCGGGATGGCGGCGGTGCCGCCCATGGTGAGCGGGAAGAGCACGTCGAGGATGCGCATGCCCGTGAGGAACGGCGTGACCGGGTCGAGCTTGCGCTGCACCGGACGCGGCTGGCGCACCGGCCACGGGTGGTACATCTTGATCTCGGTGCCGTCCTCGAGCGTGACGATCGGCTCCTCGATGGTGTACTCGCCGGCGGCGGCGACGCTCTTGACCTTGCCGTTGACGCCCGGCGGCACGAGGATCTTGTGGGTGAACGCGAACTCGGGCACCGTGCCGAGCACGCTGCCCTCGGTGACCTCGTCGCCCACCGACACGCTCGGGGTGAACCGCCACTTCGCTTCGCGCGACAGCGAGTTCACGGTGATGCCGCGGTCGATGTAGGTGCCCGACGCCTCCTGGATCTTGTCGAGGGGGCGCTGGATGCCGTCGAAGATGCCGTTCAGCATCCCGGGCCCCAGCTCGACCGCCAGCGGCAGGCCGGTCGACACGACCGGCTCGCCGACCGTGAGGCCGGCGGTGTCCTCGTAGACCTGCACGAACGCGGTGTCCCCGTCGAGGCGGATGATCTCACCGACCAGGTTCTCCTCGCCCACGCGCACGATGTCGTACATGCGGGCGCCCATCATGCCTTCGGCGATGACGGCCGGTCCGGAGATTCGTTGGATCTTGCCTTCGATGGCCATTCAGTTCTCCTGCTTATTCCAACTTGATGTCGAAGCCGATGGCGCTGCGCACCAGGTCCTTCATGTAGGCGACGGCGTCGCTGTCGTCTCCGAAGGTAGCGCCCAGGCTCGGCACGCTGAGTATCACGGGGAGGTCGCGGCCACGCATGGCGCGTTCGGAAGCGCGGGCCGGGTCCTTGATGAGCCCCTCGTCCACGACCACCAGACCGTAGTCGCCGGACTCGATGACCTCCTCGAGGGCGCGCTGCGCCTCCTCGGGCACGCTCTCGCGCACCTCTACGCCAGCCAGACGGTAGCCGATGGCCGTCTCGGAGTCGGTGAGCACCAGCATCCTAGGCACGGGTGAGCTCCTTCGCGAGGGTCTCGCGCGGCACGCCGTAGAACTTGCCGCGCGCCAGGAGCCGCAGCTGCGCCGCCTCCTCCTCCTTGCGCCGGAGGTAGTCGACGACGATGCCGATGTCGAGCGGGTCGGTGGCCAGGCGCTTGGCGCTCGCGTCGAGCAGCCGGCGCGCCTCGCCCTCGGCGCCCGCCAGGTCGCCGCGCGCGGCGGCGTCGGCCACGGGGGCGAAGGTGCCGCCGGCCAGCTGCTGGAGGGCGTTGGTCTCGTCGTCGCGCAGGAGCGCATCGAACAGCGCGCGCTTGACCTCGCGGCCGCCGGGCACGAACAGCTCGCTGGCGGGGACCGCCGTCTCGCGGCCGCGCAGCTTGAGGGCGGTCAGCAGGTTGGTGGCGTCGATCTGGCGCTGGAAGTGCCGCACGAGCGCCGCGGGCGCCCCGGCGCGCTCGGCGCGGGCGAGGACGGCGGCGAAGTAGGCCTGGTCGAGCGCCAGCTCGAGGGCGAACAGGTCGCCGTCCTGCTGGTAGCGGCGCGCCGCCCGCAGGAAGGCGCCCGACAGCTCGGTGCGGCTGAACGCCACCACCTGGGCGGCCGAGGCCATGTCGGCCGCCAGGGCGGCCTCCTCGAGCAGGGTGGGCTTGAGCGCCCCGGCCGGGTAGAGCGAGCCCTGGATCTCCTCGGCGCTCTTGCCGGCGTGCTTGCCGCGCGCGATGGCCTTGAGGTTGCCCACGTCGAAGGGCAGCAGCAGGATCTCGATGAGCTCGTGCGGCTGGCCGTCGGAGAAGCTAAGCAGGCGGCGGGCGGTGTTGTAGAAGTTCCGCCCCACGGCCGCATCCACGGCGGCCAGCCCCTCGCTGCGCGACTGGGCCTCCTCCAGCTCCCGCATGTAGGGGGTCTGGGCGAGGGTCGCGGTGAAGGCGCGGAAGTCGGTGGCGTCGAGGGCGGCCTGGTAGAAGGCCGGCCCCAGCAGCTTCGAGCGCATGCCACGGACCCGGGCGTTGATGTAACCGTAGTCGGCGGACACGCTGCTCAGCTCGCCTTGGCGCCGAACAGCGCCGTCGAGACCTCCGACGCCAGCTCGCCCTTGAGCGCTTCGAGCCGGCCGAAGAGCGTGCTCTCGATGACCGAGCGGTTACCGGTGAGGAGCCGCACGCCGCCCCGGACGTCGTCCGAGGCCTCGACCACGGGGGTCACGCCCGCGCCCTCGAGCGCCTTCTCGGCGAGCTCGCGGTCGGCGGGGTTGACGACGATCTTCTCCACCTGCTGGCCAGCGGCGGCGGCCAGGACGCCCTTCACGAGCTTCTCGAAGACGGGGGCGTAGGCGGCGCGGTCCTGGACGAGGGCGGCGATCTTCTCCTGCGCGGCGGCGAACACGCTCTCGACGCCGGCGTGCTGCGCCTTGAGGCGTAGCGACGACGCTTCGAGCTGCGCCGCGGAGCGGGCGCGCACCAGCGTGGCTTCGCGCTGCGCCTGGGTGGCGCGCTGGCGCGAGGCTAGCAGGGCCTCCGCTTCGCTCGTCGCCTGAGCGACGATCTCCGAGGCGCGAGATTGCGCCTCGGAGAGGACGGTTTCGATCTCCGCGCTCGCCTCTTTGTCGAGCAGAGCCGAAAGATCAGCCACGTTACCCGCCGATCTGGTTGTTCAGGAAGAACGCGATGACGAAGCCGAAGATGATGAGGGTCTCGGGGATGACGAGGTAGATCAGGATCTGACCGAACGACTCGGGGCGCTCCGCGAGCGTGCCGGCGCCGGCGCTACCGATGGCAGCCTGAGCGATGGCCACGGCGATGGCGGGGATGCCGATGGCGAGGGCGGCGGCGAGGGCGATCAGGCCGGTGCCGACGCTGGTGCCGTCAGCGCCCTGCGCGAAGGCGACGGCGCCGACGAGAGCGAAGAGGGAGATGGCCGAGAGAACGCGAACTGCCTTTTTCATCACTTTCCTCCTAGGAGCTTGAACGGTCGGTAGGGCCGGCCGGTTTCGTCGTAGAAACCGAACTTGGTGAAGAACTCGACATACTGCAGACGCAAGGGCTGCAGCGTATGCCCGATGATCGTGAGGGTCAACGCGGTCAGGTGCACCGCGGCGGCCACCAGGATCCCGAGGACGGGACCGATGACCGGCAGCACTCCACCGAGCGCGAAGCCCAGGTCGGTGGCGAGGTTCGCCACCAGCGCGGCCGAGAGGCCGACGGCGAAGAGTCGGAGGTAGCTGAGGATGTTGCCCGAGTTCGAGATGAGCTCGACGAGCATGAGCGGCAACCCGGCCACCACCACGCAGACGAGGAACAGCGCCAGCAGGGCGCCGACCACCACCAGCATCGGGGTGGAGAGCGCGCCGCTGAGGAACGCCCAGGCGAACAGCACCACGCCGACGAGGCCGGCGGCCATGCCGATGCCCTCGAACAGGTGCTTGCGGTCGTTGTGCTTGGCGCCGTAGATGGCGCGGATCACCCAACCGCCCACGACCTGCAGCGTGCCGAAGCCGATGCTGAGGAGCAGGAGCGGGGTGAACACCTCGACGCGGAAGATCGGGATCTGGAAGATGCCGTAGCCCGGTTCGTGGTGCAGGGTGGTGTAGAACAGCGGCTTGCCGATCGGGAAGCGCTCGAAGAAGTTGCCGAACCCTTCGCCGAACGTCAGGCCCCAGGCGATGCTCCAGCCCGCGCACCAGTAGATGACGGTGCTGATGGGCTTGAGGGCGTCGGCGGGGATGACGATGCCGAGCGGCCCGAGGCTGAGCTCCTTGCCGGCCGCGCCGCGCTTGCGCAGCGCCCAGGCGAGCAGGGCGAACAGCAGCCCGAAGCCGAAGTCGCCGACCACGAGGCCGAAGAACATCGGGAAGAACACGGCCAGCGTCCAGGACGGGTCGAAGCTCCCGTACTTGGGCGGCGCGAACAGCGCCAGGAGCCCCGTGAACGGGCGCACCCAGGCCGGGTTCTCGAACTTCACCGGCACCCCCACGTCGTGGTGGGCGTCGGCGGGGCGGGTGTCGACGACGACGTCGGAGCCGAACTGGCGCTCGAGGGCCGCCACGACGTTGCCGGTGTTCTCGCTGGGCACCCAGCCCTTGAGCGCGAACGAGTAGCGGCCCTCGGCCAGGTCCTCCATGCGCTCGTAGCGGTCCTGGTGGTTGCGCGCCACGCGGTGGATGGAGGCGAGGCGAGCGCCGTGCTGCTGCGCGAGCTTCGCGAGCTCGGCCTCGATGGTCTCGAGGCGCTGCGGGTGCGTGCGGGCGCGCTCCTCCATCACGTGCGCGGCCTTGGCGACGCCGTAGCCGGCGTAGCGCTCGGGCAGCTGCGCCTCGGAGACGCCGAGGCGCCCGAGGGCCGTGCGGAAGGCGACCAGGTCCTTGCGCAGGACCGCGGCCACCACCAGGGCCTCGCCGTCGTAGGGGCGGCTGGCCAGCGCGAAGCCGGGGCCGAACTCCTCGGCGAGGCGCGCCTGCACGTCGGCCAGCTCCTTGTCGGCCACCACGAAAGCGACGCCGGCGAGGTAGCGGGCGTCGTCGAGGGGCCCCAGCAGCGGGGCGAGGTTGCGCAGCAGGGGTAGGTAGGTGCCGCTCAGCTCCTGCTCGTCGCGCAGCTCGGCGCGCTCGGCGACCAGGCGTTCCACCTGCTCGGCGAGCCCGCTCAGCTCCGCTTCCAGCGCAGCGGGGTCGGTGGACACCTCGACGCGGCCGAGCCGCTCGGGGCGCAGCCCGAGCATGTCGAGCAGCGACGCGGAACGCGCCACCAGGCGGTCCCAGGTCTCCTTGACGACCAGGTCGTCGCCGGTCAGTTCGAGCGGCCGCAGGGTCGACTCCGCCTCCGCCACCTCCAGGTCGTCGATCTGCACGACCCCGAGGCTCTGGAGGCTGGTCAGCACCTGCTTGGCGAGGCTGCGGCGCCCGACGACCAGCACCTGGTCCATCTCAGCGATCATGGCAAGACCTTCTCCATGACCAGCACGACGGCGGCGTCGCGGTTGGCGGTGGCCTTGGCCTCGAGGGCCTCGGCGGCCTCGCGGGCGCTGCTGACCACCTCTTCACGGATCTTGGCCGCTTCGGCAGCGGCGGCTTCGGCCTCGCTCTTGGCGGTGGCGTCGGCCTTGGCGCGAGCCTCCTCGAGGACGCGCGCGGCTTCGGCCTGCGCCTGCTCGATGGTCAGCTTGGCCTTGGCCTTCGCTTCCTCGACCTTGAGAACCAGGCTCTTCTCCTGTTTGACCAGGTCTTGGAGCAGTCGTTCCCCTTGAGCTTCCAAGCGGCCCTCCTTCCCGGGATCAGCCCACCCACACGCGTGCGGCTACAGGCTGATCTGTTGGACGCTTACGTGGATGAACGCACACAAAAAAACGCGGTCGTGCGGCGGATGGCGCCCCTGACGCGTCGGGGATGAACATACCAAGGGCATTAGGGGGTGTCAATCTGGGACAAACGTCCCTCTCATGTTCGCGATAGCCGCTGGCGACGCGCATATCGCGGCGTCAGACGGTGCGCCTGCGGCGCTGGCGGGCGTAGGAGGCCGGCACCCGCAGACGCCGCTCGGCGTCGCGCGCGGCCAGCACCGCCTGGATCTCCTGCAGCTCGCGGTAGACGTCGG
>Ga0079224_100016733_pt1 | contig 10315 bp, 5 predicted proteins | sample Stecom2015_FD_80414 | JGI IMG/M metagenome (GOLD analysis project Ga0079224, IMG submission 80414) | Agricultural soil microbial communities from Utah to study Nitrogen management - Steer compost 2015 | ecosystem: Environmental > Terrestrial > Soil > Agricultural land | place: USA: Utah... | reverse complement strand
GCTCATCGTGGCCACGGGTCCGCTGACCTCGGACGCGCTTTCGAAGGAGTTGTCGACGCTCGTCGGCGGCGACCATCTCTACTTCTACGACGCCATCAGCCCCATCGTCCTGGCCGAGTCCATCGACATGTCGAAGGTGTACCGGGCCTCGCGATGGAACAAGAACGCCATGGGGGCTGGTGGCGACGGTGACTACCTGAACTGCCCCTTCACGGAAGCGGAGTACACCGCGTTCATCGAGGCCGTGAATGCGGCCGAGAAGACGTCGCTGCACGAGTTCGACCAGCCGAAGTTCTTCGAGGGCTGCCTGCCGATCGAGGTCATGGCGTCGCGCGGACGCGACACGCTGCGGTTCGGGCCGATGAAGCCGGTGGGGCTGGATGACCCGCGCACTGGCCGCTGGCCGTATGCCGTCGTTCAGTTGCGGCAGGACACGATTGCGGGCGATCACTACAGTCTGGTCGGCTTCCAGACGCAGATGAAGTGGGGCGAGCAGGCGCGCGTGTTGCGCATGATTCCCGGTCTCGAGCGGGCCGAGTTCGTGCGCTACGGCATGATTCATCGCAACACCTACATCTGTGGTCCGAAGGTGCTCGACGCGACGTGGCAGGTGCGCGGCGAACCTGGACTCTTCATCGCGGGGCAGGTCAGCGGCGTCGAAGGATATGTCGAGTCGGCGGCGTCGGGTCTGATCGCCGGCCGCAACGCGGCTGCGCTCGTGCTGAACGAGACGCCCTCGGCGCCGCCCAGGACAACCGCGATTGGCGCGCTGGGCTACTACGTCTCGCACGCCGATCCCGCGCACTACGATCCCACGAACATCACCTTCGGGATCATCGAGCCGTTGTCGGACGAGCGCGCACGAAAGGCGAGTCGCAAGGCACTCATCGCTCAACGGGCGCTCGACGCGCTCGCTGAATGGACCCAGGGCGCAGAGCCAAGGGCGCAGGGTCGGAGCCCCGAACCTGCCCTGAGTCCTGAGCCTTGAGCCCGGGTCGAAGTCCATGCGCGACCTCCTGAAGTCCTTCCTCGAGTTCCTGCGCTACAACCGCAACGTCTCGGCCCATACCCTGCGCGCGTACGATTCCGATCTTTCGCAGTACGTCGAGTATCTCGGCGTGCACTTCCGCAAGCCGGCGTCGACGATTTCGCCTCGAGAGATCGACAGTCAGGCCGTGCGCGGGTTCGTCGAAGCGCTGCATCGGAAGAATGCGTCGCGGGCGTCGGTCGCGCGGCGGTTGAGCGCGATTCGTGCGTTCGGCCGATGGCTTGTGCGGGAGGGGCACATCGACAGCGACCCCGCGGCGCTGGTGGGCGCGCCGAAGGTCGAACAGAAGCTGCCGACGCATCTCGAGATGTCGGAGCTCGTGCGCATGATCGAGGCGGCCGACACATCGACGCCGCTGGGACGCCGCGACCGCGCGATTCTCGAGCTGTTCTATGCGTCGGGCGTCCGCTTGAGCGAGCTCGTCGCGCTCGACCTGGAAGACGTCAACCTCTCGGGCCGAGTCGCCCGCGTCGCCGGCAAGGGCGGCAAGGAACGCCTCGTGCCGTTCAACAACTCCACGGCGAAAGCGATCAAGGCGTACCTCGCGGACAGGGGAGACAGTGGGCAGTGGGCGGTGGGCAGTGGGCCGAAAGACGGTGGGCGGCGGGCAGTGGGCGGTGGGCAGAAAGGGAGTGGGCGGAAGCAGTTGAAGCGTGCGGGCGACCGGGGAACTCCGCCCACCGCCCACCGCGCACTGCCCACCGAACCCCTGTTCCTCAACTACCGCGGCACGCGTCTGTCCACCCGCAGCGTCGATCGCATCGTGCGCCGGTACGCGCGCGAGGCGGCGACGCGTCTGGGCGTCAGTCCGCACGCCCTGCGGCATTCATTTGCGACGCACCTGCTGCAGGCCGGTGCGGATCTGCGCGCCATTCAGGAACTGCTCGGCCACTCGCGTCTGAGCACGACGCAGCGGTACACGCATCTCGACGCGGCGGGCCTGCTCGAGCAGTACAAGAAGGCCCACCCGAAAGCGTAACGAAATTCTTCCCGGTTGAGTTTTCCCGGTTGTCACCCGGCCGGAAAACTCAACCGGGAAGAATGTCGCTGGTCATGATGCGGCGCCCGCGCGGCAGTTCGATGCCCAGCGTCTTGATCTTGTAGTTGATCACGCGCGGGCTGATGTTCAGCAGTTCGGCTGCATCCTTCTGCACCCAGTTCGACATCTTCAGCGCCTCGACCACGGCCTGGCGTTCGATATCCTCGAGGGCGATGCCCGTCGGCGGAATGCGGACCACGGGCTGCGAGTCGCCCGACGACGTCGATGGCGCCAGCTCGCCCAGCCGGAGATCGGCCGTGCTGATCATCGGCCCTTCCGTGAGCAGCATCGCGCGCTCGATGGCGTTCTCGAGTTCGCGGATATTGCCCGGCCAGTTGTAGCGCATCAGCAGCTTCAGCGCGTCGGGCGTGATGCCGTCGACCTTCTTCTTCAGTTCGCCGGCGAACCGTCGCTGGAAGAAGCGCGCGAGTTCCGGGATGTCGTCCTTCCGATCGCGCAGCGGCGGCATTTCGACCGACACGACGTTGAGGCGGTAGTAGAGGTCTTCGCGGAACTGTCCGGTCTGCACCATGTTCGCCAGGCTGCGGTTGGTCGCCGCAATCAGCCGCACGTCGACCTTCAGCGTGCGCGTGCCGCCGAGGCGTTCGAATTCGTGCTCCTGCAGCACGCGCAGGATCTTCGCCTGCGTGTTCGGGCTCATGTCGCCGACCTCGTCGAGGAACAGCGTGCCGCCATCGGCTTGCTCGAACCGTCCGACGCGCTGCTTGTCGGCTCCCGTGAAGGCGCCCTTCTCGTGTCCGAACAGCTCGGACTCGAGCAGGTTCTCCTGCAAGGCCGCGCAGTTCACCTTCACGAAGTTGCGGCCCGACCGGTGCGAGTTGTGGTGGATGGCGCCGGCGATCAGTTCCTTCCCCGTGCCCGTTTCGCCGCGGATCAGCACCGTCGTGTTGCTGCGCGCGACCTTCTTGACGATCTCCAGCACCGAGTTCAGCGCGCCGCTGGCGCCGACGATGCGGTTGAAGTCGTAGATGTCGCTCTGCGTGTGACGCAGGTATTCGATCTCGTGGCGAAGGCGGCGGTGTTCGATCGCCTTTTCGATCTTCACCTCCATCTCTTCGATTTCGAACGGCTTCTGCACGAAGTCGAACGCGCCGATGCGCATCGCCTCGACGGCAGTGTTGATGGAGCCGAACGCCGTCATCAGGATCACCGCGGCGTTGGGCTGCAGCGCGCGCGCCGTGCGCAGCACGTCCATGCCGTCGGCGCCGCCCATGCGGAGATCGCTCAGGACGACGTCGAACTGGCTCTCGTGCAGCTTCTCGATGGCCGCGAGGCCATTGGGCGCCTCGTCGACGTCGTGACCGGCGTCGGTGAGTGCCGCGGTAATGCCCCTGCGGAGCGAGTCGTGATCATCGGCAACGAGAATTCTTCCCATAGTCGTCAGTTCGCGGTTGGCAGGGAGATGCGGAAGCACGTTCCGCCGCCCTCGGGTGTCAGGTGCGTGATGTGGCCGTCGTGCGCGTCCACAACCTTGCGCACGATGGCGAGGCCGAGGCCGGTGCCCTGCGGCTTCGTCGTGAAAAACGGGCTGAAGATGCGTTCCGTCGCCTCTTCACTCATCCCCGGCCCATCGTCCTGGACGTCGACCACGATGTGGGCCGGTTCGCCGATGTCGTGGGCTTCGGCGAAGCGTGCGCGCAGCGTGACCGTGCCGCTGCCGTTCACGGCTTCGAACGCCTCGAAGGCGTTGTTGATCAGGTTGATGAAGAGCTGGCGCAGTTGTGTGGCGTCGCCCGGAATCTGCGGCAGATCGTCCGGCGCATCGAGCTGGACGCGCGTGCCGCCGGGCGGCGTCGTGTTCGTTGCGAGCGTGACGGCATCGCGCAGTACGTCGCCGAGTGACACGCGCTCGAGTTCGAGCCGCAGTGGCCGCACGTACTCGAGCACTTCAACGACGATCGCGTTGGCGAGTTTGCATTCGTTGATGATGTCCGAGAGCGTGGCCTGGGCGTCGGTCGAGCCCGGAAGTTTCCGCTTGAGCACGCCGGCCATGACTTCGATGCTGGCGAGCGGGTTCTTGACCTCGTGGGCGATGGCGGCGGCCATTTCGCCGAGTGTCGCGAGGCGGTCGCGCAGGCGCTCGCGTTCTTCGAGCTGTTCGACGCGCGTGAGGTCCTTGAAGAAGATGGCGGTGCCGATCGACGTGCCGTCGGCGTCGCGCACGTCGGAGAGCGTGTAGCCGATGACGCGGCCGGGGCCTTTCAGGCGCAGCTCGGCGCGGTTGGGCAGGTGGCCGCCATCGGTGGCGCGCGCGATGATGCGCGCCAGTTCGGGCTCGCTGGCCAGCAGATCTGCTGCGGTGCGGCCAACGTCGCTCTCCGTGGGCTCGAGGCCGAGGATGCGGTACGCGGGCGCGTTGATCGCCGCGACGCGGCCGTCGCGCGTGATGGCGAGCACGCCGTTTCTGAGGCTGGTGACCAGGTGCCTGAAGAAGCGGTCGTCGCTCGCTGGGGTGGCGGACGCACGACGTGCGGGTGCCGTCCGCCTCGAAGGAGGCGCGGAGCGGGGCCGCCGGCGCGTGCGCGTCTGAGTCATGGGGTCGGAACCCAGCTCGTTCGGCAAGGTCCGTACCCCGGCAGAGCTACAGAATTGCGCCTGAGATCGCGAGTTCCGCCGATTCCAGCCGATTCGGGCACCACGCAATTGTAAGCGTCTTACAAAAATGCAATTGTCGAAAGACCAGCGCTGGAGCGCGGTGATGACGTCCCCAGGGGCGCAGGCCGGGTAGTCGCGACCTCGGGTAGAACCGACCCATCAAATTTGCGCGCGAAACTGTCTTGGTCTCCGCAGTCGTCCGGCCTATTGTGCGCATGGAGCCGGGCTCAGGCCTGGAGCCCGGAGACTGACGATGAGACGTCTTGCGATGATCGGTTGGATTGGAGTGGTGCAGCCTTTGAGACGCGCGCGACGGAGAAGCGGCGCGTCGACGAGCACGGCAAACAGGTTCCGTCTGAAAGGCACGCTGTATGTCAAGGGGCCGAACGGTGAGCTCAAAGCTCAGGACTACTGGGACATCTGGCTTCGCCGCGACAGCTAGCCAGATCGACTGGCCGCTCTTTCTCGGAGGTGCCCTGACCTTCGTGGTGCTCCATGGCGCCGTCGTCGTTCTGATGCCGATGACGGCGGTGTCGCGCGTCGGTCTTGACGGCTGGTGGTTGAACGCCGTCGAGACGCTTGTCGCAGTAGGACTCGGGATGAGTGTGGCTTCGTGGCTCGTGCTGCGTCGGCACGCCACGCGACTGACCGGCCACGCCATCGCCTGGGCCCTTGGCGCCATGGCTGCAATGACGGTGACCCTCGCGGTCATCGGGCCCGGCAACATCTGGCCCATCGTGCTGGTGGTCGGCTCAGTCGTGCTCGGCCTCAGCGTCGCCGTGGGAGCCGCATTGGCAGCGTTCGAGCAGCGCCGCCGCGCTTGACGCGCGGCGCTACTCTTCCTGCAGCGCCTCCCACTGGTTCATCAGGTCGCCGACGTCCCACATCAGCTGTTGATGTTCGGCGGCCGCCGTCTTCGCGGCCTCGGGATCGTCGTAGAACCCGGGCGCGGCCATCTTCGCCTCGAGGTCCTTCACCGCCTGCTCGCGCTCGGCAATGCGCGCCTCGAGATCCGCGATGCGCTTCTGCCGCGCCTCCGCCTCGCGCCGCTTCCGTCGCTCCTCGGCATCGGCCCTCTTCTTCTCGGCATGCGCCTCAGCGCCCCGAGCAGGAACCTGAACCGGAACCTGAACCCCTGAACCCTGCACCTGCGAACCCTGGAACCGAACCCTCGGAACCTTCAGAACCTGTGGAACCCGTGGAACCTTCGTGTCCGAGAAATGCCCCAGATCCGTCGCGACCTGCTCGTGACCGTGCGCCTTGTGCCACAGGAACTCGGTGTAGGTGCCAGGATAGACCTCGATCTGCCCGTGGCCCACTTCGACAATCTTCGTCGCGAGGCGTTCGACGAAATACCGGTCGTGCGAGACGAAAATCAACGTTCCCCCGAAGTCCTCGAGCGCTTCGAGCAGCACGTCCTTCGAGTCGAGGTCGAGATGGTTCGTCGGCTCGTCGAGCAGCAGTGTGTTCGAAGGGCGCAGCAGCATCCGCGCGACGGCCAGACGGGTGCGCTCGCCGCCCGACAACACCGCCGCTTTCTTGTAGATGTCGTCGCCCGAGAAGAGGAACCCGCCGAGGATGTTGCGAATGGCCGGCACCATGTGCACCGGTGAACCTGCTTCGAGCGTCTCGTAGACCGTCAGCGCAGGGTCGAGCTTTGACGCTTCGTCCTGCGCGAAGTACTGCATGACGACCTGGTGTCCCTCTTCGCGCGCACCTGCGTCCGGCGCCTCGACCCCCGCCAGCAGCCGCATCAGGGTCGACTTGCCCGCGCCGTTCGGCGCCACCAGCGCGACACGATCTCCACGTTCGATGTGCAGGTCGATGCCGTCGAGCACGACCTTCTCGCCGTAGGCCTTGCGGGCGCCCTTGAGGTCGAGCGCCGTCCGCCCGCTCTTCGGGCAGTCCGGAAAGGAGAACCGCACGCGCTTGCGCTCGGGTGGCACCTCGATCGGCACGATCTTTTCGAGCATCTTGATGCGGCTCTGCACCTGCGCGGCCTTCGTCGCCTGATACCGGAAGCGGTTGATGAACGCCTGCACGCGCGCCACTTCCTCGTCCTGCCGCCGCTTCGACTCGCGCAGTCGCTCGAGTCGCGCGTCGCGCTCTGTCACATACGCCGAGTAGTTGCCCGGATAGTCGGTAATCGTCTTCAACGACAGATCCGCGATGCGCGTGACGACCGCGTCGAGGAAGTAGCGGTCGTGCGAGACGAGTATGACCGCGTGCGGATACGACGACAGATACTCCTCGAGCCAGTTGCGCGCATCGAGATCGAGGTGGTTGGTCGGCTCGTCGAGCAGCAGCAGCGTCGGCCGGCCCAGCAGCAGCTTCGCCAGCGCGATGCGCATCTGCCAGCCGCCCGAGAACGTCGCGCAGTTGCGCTCGAAGTCGTCCTTGCTGAAGCCAAGACCCTGCAGCACCGTCGCCACCCGCAGGTCGATGCTGAAGCCATCGTCCTGCCGGAAGCGTTCCGTGAGGTCCGCGTACCGCGTCAGCAGCGTCTCGTGCTCGCCGTCGGGAAGTGAGGCGTCCGCAAGCCGCACCTCGATGTCGGCCAGCTCCCGGCGAATGGCGAGCACATCCTCGAATGCCGTGCTGGCCTCGTCGAACAGCGTCCGTCCCGCATAGGTCAGGCCATCCTGGGGCAGATAGCCGATGGTCAAGGACGCAGGCCTGATGATCTCGCCGTCATCCGGGCTCTCGAGGCCCGCCAGCATCTTCAGCAGCGTCGTCTTGCCAGCGCCGTTCGGTCCGCACAGGCCCACGCGTTCGCCTGACGTGATCTGCCACGAGACGTGGTCCAGCAGCACGCGGTCTGCGAAGGATTTACTCAGTTGGGAGAGCTGAATCACCGGTCGAGGTCAACTCCGAACAAGTCCGAACACTTTTTTGCTCACCAGGGCGCTCGGAAGCCACCCGGCACGTCTCCGCGCTCGTCAAATCGACGACCATTCGTCGTCGATGCGCATCCGTCTCAAGCATGAACGGCTCGCGGCACTTCTGGCCGCCAGCCGACGCAGTCAGAACCACTGGGCACAGCGCTTCGGTCTGTCTCGGGGGCACCTGTCGGATCTGCTCAAGGGCCGGCACCCCTACGTCTCGGACCGCACCCGCGAGAAGCTGCTCGAAGGTCTTGGCGTGCCGTTCGACGAGTTGTTCGAAGAGGAACAACCGCCGGTCGTGCTGCCGCCACCGCCGCGCGTCACGACCAGCGCTCATCTGGAGGCCGCCATGTCCGCCCTTGCCGACGATCTCCGCTTCGCGTTCCGCATCTGGAACCGCCACCGGGTCGCCACGGTCGCGATTGTCGGGACCCTGGCGCTCGGCATTGCCGTGACGACGGCAGTGTACAGCATCGTTCACGCCGTCCTCCTTCGTCCGTTGCCGTTCGCCGACTCCGAACAGGTCGTGCGTCTCGGCGTCCGCCTGCGCGATGGCCGCGAGACCATCATGAACGCGCTGCCGGATCTGGCTGACTATCGCCGCGAGGCGACCACGCTCAGCGCGATCACCGCGGTCTCGCTCTCGGGCACCACCGTCACCGACGGCGACGCCCCCGAGCACCACCTCGTCGCCTACGTGGACGATGGCTATGACGAGGTGTTCGGGATGCGGCCGCTCGTGGGGCGGTTCTTCGCGTCCGACGAGTATGCGTTGGGTGCGCCGCGCGTGGTGCTGCTGGCGCATGCGCTCTGGCGTCAACGTTTCGGTGCGGATCCCGGCATTGTCGGACGGACGATTTCGCTCGATCATCAGCCGGTGACCGTTGTCGGTGTGCTGCCCGGGTCGGCGTACGCGTATCCGCTCGACGACATCGCCTTCGTCGCGCCGCTCAGACCGAATCCGCAGTCGTTCCATTTGAATCGTGGTGCGTTGTGGGTGCGTGCGGCGGCACGCATGCGTCCCGGCGTGTCGGTGGAGCAGGCACGTGCCGAGATCGAGGCCATCGGCGCCGGCCTCGTACAACGGTTTCCGGATTCCAACGAGGGACTGACGCCGACCGTCGAGAACCTCCGCATCGCGCAGACGGCAGACGCGCGGGTGATGTTGCTGCTGCTCGCGGTGGCCGTGGCGACGGTATTGCTCGTTGCGTGCGTGAACGTGGCGAACCTGCTGCTCGGGCAATCGCATGCACGTGGCCGGGAGTTCGCCGTGCGTGCGGCTCTCGGGGGGCAGGCGTCGCGCCTGCGACGGCAGGTGCTCACCGAGAGCCTTGCGCTGTCGGCCGTTGGCGGCGTCTTCGGCATCGCCGTGGCGCCCCTGGTCATGCGCGCGCTCGTGGCCCTCTATCCCGGGGTCCTCGCACGGGCCGGTGAGATCTCGATCGACTGGCGGGTTCCGGTGGCCGGTCTCGTCGTGACGGCGGTTGCCGGGTTGCTCGCCGGCGTGCCGACGGCGCGTCGCGCGTCCGGCCTGAGCGCCGCTCAGGACCTCCGCATGCAGAGCCGGGGCGTTGCCGGGGGGCGCAACGCCATCGGGCGCGTGCTGATGGGATCGCAGGTCGCGCTCTCGCTGGCGCTCCTGTTCGCGTCGGTCCTGCTGGTGCAGACGTTGCGAACGCTGACGACGACCGATCCTGGCTTCGATGGGTCGGGAGTGACGACGTTCTTCGTCTCGGCGCCGGCCGCGCGCTACCAGTCGACCGAACAGTTCGACCGCTACTTCCAGGAGGTCGACGAGAGCATTCGCGCGCTGCCGGGGGTTTCGTCGGTCGCCACTGCATCTGAGGTGCCGTATACGACCAATGGCAGCTACGACGTGTTCGTGATGAAGGAGCGCGGCGATCTGGGCCGCGACAATCCAGGCGTGCGGGTCGCGACCGTCAGTGCCACCTACTGGGATGTCATGCGCGCGCCCCTGCTGGCCGGTCGCGCGTTCGCCGAGCGCGACGATGCGCGTGCGCCGAAGGTCGTGGTGGTCAATGACGCGCTCGCCAATCGCTACTATCCGGGCGAGTCCCCCGTCGGCCGTCGCATTCTCTTCAACCTCGACGAATGGGAGATCGTCGGCGTGGCCGGGTCGATGCGCATGTCCTCGCTGGCGACGCCGCCCGAACCGCAGCTCTACCTTCCGGCCGCGCAGGCGCCACGCAGGGGGCGCTACGTGCTGGTGCGGTCCGCGAGTGCGATGCCCGTGCGCGTGGCCGACCTGCAGCGCGCGTTGCGCGAGATCGACGCGACGATCGCCATGACCGAGGTCGCGACGATCGCCGCGCTCGAGACGGAAGTCACGGCCCCGCAGCGTTTTCGCGCAGTGCTGTTCACGGCGCTTGGCGCGATCGCGCTCGTGCTGTCGGCGCTGGGCATCTATGGCGTGCTGGCAGACGCCGTGACGCGCCGCACGCGTGAAATCGGCATCCGCCTGGCGCTCGGTGAGCGTCCCGCAGGCGTCACGCGCCGCGTCGTCGCCGACGCGTTGCGTGTGTTGAGTGTCGGCGCGCTCGTGGGGCTCGCGTTGTCGATGGTGGCCGGACGGATGCTGGCGAACCTGCTCGTCGGCGTGGACCCGTCGAGCGTGCAGGCGTTGGGCGTTGCGCTGGGCGTGCTGGGGTGTGTTGCGCTGGCCGCGGTCTATGTGCCGGCCCGTCGCGCGAGCCGTGTCGATCCGCT
>Ga0079224_100016732_pt1 | contig 10317 bp, 7 predicted proteins | sample Stecom2015_FD_80414 | JGI IMG/M metagenome (GOLD analysis project Ga0079224, IMG submission 80414) | Agricultural soil microbial communities from Utah to study Nitrogen management - Steer compost 2015 | ecosystem: Environmental > Terrestrial > Soil > Agricultural land | place: USA: Utah... | reverse complement strand
CCTGCTCCAGGCGGTCCCGCTGGTGTTCGCGGCCGCCATCGGCCACCTGCTCTTCGGCGACTTCCGGATGGAGGTCACCGCCGCCCTCCTCGCCGGCTCCATCCCCGGCGTCTACCTCGGCTCCCGGATCTCCTCGCGCGCCCCGGGCGCGCTGATCCGCCGCTTCCTCGTCCTGGTCCTGGTCGCGTCGTCGCTGAAGATGTTCGGGCTCGGCACCGTCCCCCTCGCCTGGACGATGCTCACCCTGATCGCCGCCGCGGTCCTCGCCGGGCTCGTCTCCCGCCTCCGCCTCGCCCGCGCCGCCGGGCGACCCGCCGCGGAACCGTCGCGATCCGCAGCGGCGGGCTCGCATTCTCCCGCGGTCCGCTGACGGCGGCCCGCCCCGGCCGCGCCGCCCGCGCCGCGGGACATTGGGCAATCGGCGATCGCGCGTCCCGGCAAGTCCATAGAATCGGTCCAACCAGTGCCTTTTCCTTCCCGAGGAGGACGTCCGTGCCATCCCTGCCGACTCGTCGCGCCGCGGTCACGATCGCGGCGGCGGCCCTGTTCGCGCCACTGGGCACCCCCGGCGCCCTCGCCGCCGCTCCGGCCGAGATCGATCTCGAGACCGTGGTCACCAGCCTCACGGAGAACGGCGGGCTCTATATCGACCCGGGCGTCAAGGACTTCAGCGACGCCCAGCTCGACCGGCTGCGCGGCCCGCTGGAGAGCGCCAACCTCCCCGTCTACATCGCGGTCTTCCCGGCGGGGGCGATTCCCGACCGGGCCACCGCCCACAACCAGCTGATCGTGGACATCCACGATGAGGTCAAGCGCAAGGGCACCTATGCCGTCGTGGTCGGCGGGAAGCTGCGGGCCTACTCGTGGAGCCTCCCGCCGAGCACGACCGCGAGGGCGTGGGCGGGCGCGAAGAAGAACGGCGGCGGAAGCCTGGTCAACGAACTCTCGCTGTTCGCGCGCAACGCGGGCAACGCAACGCCCGGCAAGCCCGGCCCGGGGCCGAACGTCGGGACGGAGAGCCCCGTCGCCACGCCGACGCCCGAGCCCGAGACGCCGGCCAATGACGCGCCCGGCGGCGCCGCGGAGCCGATCGACGACGAGGGCGGCGCCCCGGTCGGCCTGATCGCGGGCGGGGCGGCGGCCGTGGCCGCGGCCGCGGGCGGCGCGGTGTTCCTGCTCCGCCGCAGGAAGCGGCCGGCGCTCGCCACGGCGGGCGGGTCCGTGCCCGCCGCCGGCGGCCCGGACGGGCCTGGAGGACAGGGCCCCGGCGCAGCCGGGGGGCAGAGCCCGGACGAGGGTCACCCCGGCACCGGCGGCACCGGCGACGGCCGTCCCCCGACCCCCTGATGCCGACCCGCACGATGGTCGTGCTCACCGCCGCCCGCGCCCGGCCCGGTCCGTCGTCCGTGCTCCACGGCGTCACCGACCACCGAGGTCACCGGCCCGGGACCGTCCGCGGGCGGCGGGCACGGGCCGGTCAGGGCGGTGTCAGACGATGGAAGTCGGGCATCGCGGCGATCTCCCGGAACGCCCGCGCCGAGGCGTCCGTGGTGTTCCACCTCGTGTCCCCCACGGGCGTCGTCGGAGCCTCGAAATAGATCAGGGCCTTCAGCCGCGGGTACTTCGGAAGCTGGCGCGGGACGGACTCGAAGAAGCGCCGGCTGAAATCGGGGTCGTTCTTGCGGTTGACCGTGCCCCACTCGGAGAGCATGAGCGGCTTCGCCGGGAACCGCTTCGACGCCCACCGATAGAACCCCGGCCAGTCCGGATAGTCCGGGCGGGTCTTGTTGACCAGCGTTGAGAAGTCGCGCACCCACTTGTCCGCGTACAGGTCGGCGCCCACCCAGTCGATCACGTCATCGCCTGGGTAGAGGTCGTTGAACCAGGGCTTCGACCCCCAGTTCGGGACTCCCATATAGGCCATCACGGTCACCGCGTTGTGGGCGCCGCGGTCCCGCAGCCGCTTGATCACGTACCGGACCATGGCGCGGTAGTCGGCCGCGGTGTAACCCGACCCGGGCGTCTCCACCACCTCGTCCTCGGGTTCGTGGTGGACGGCGAGGAAGAACCGGTGCGGGTAGACGTCGCGGATGCGGCGGGCGACCTCGTCGATGTGCGCGTCGACGACCGGGTCCCCGGCGGCGACCTGCGCCCATGTCCGCCCCATCTCGGGCTTCCAGTTGAGGAACAGCAGCCGGTTCCGGCCGCCCCCGCGCGCCAGCTCGATCTCGCGGTCGGTCGGGAAGACCTGCCCGTCCCGGTGGTACAGGTGCACGGCGTCGGCGGGCCGGCGGGTCCTGCTCTCGAAGTCGGCGAGGGCCCGCTTCGTCGACTTCTGGGTGAACACGCCCGGCGCGACGCCCCACCAGCGGCCGCACTCCGGGACGAGCCGGTCGGACACCGCACAGGGGGCGTCATCCGAGTCACCGGCGACGGAGACGCCGATCCCGATCCCCGCGGCCAGGACGACCACGCCCGCCCCCGCGCCGAGCGCCCAGCGCCCCAACCTCGTCATGGCCATCCGAACGAAGACCCCCCGCCTAATGCGAAGGCCAGGCGCCCACCCCGTTCGGGTGGGCGCCCGGCCCTCCGTTCACTCCTAGATCACTGCCACGATCGGGTCAGCCGATGAACAGCCCGCGACCGCGCCAGTCCTCGGTGCTGACGACCGTCGAGCTTCCGCTCGGCACGCCGTCCACGAAGTTCACCGCGTTCAGCGTGCCGTTGCCGGCGACGTAGTACAGCTTGTCGCCCGAGAGGAACATCCCGCGCACGTTCGACCAGCCGGAGGACACCGCGACCTCCTCCGCGCCGAGGATCCCGCTCTCCGGCGTGAAGGCGCGGTAGTACAGCGCCGAGCTGCCGGACCGGGTGTAGTACATCCGGCCCCTGTCCTTGTCGTAGAACATCCCGAGCGTCCGGCCACCCCTCGTCGAGCTGTAGAAGTCCGGCGCCCTGCCCTTCCAGGTCGGCTCGTCGGCGTCCCACGCCGGGTCCTCGTAGGGGTTGACGAGCTGCTCGGCGCCGACGGACGTTCCGTTGAACGCGCGCTTGTACAGCCTGCCGTCGGACTTGGCGTACCAGAGGACGTTGCTGATCAGCATCGTGCCCCGCACGTCCGACCAGTTCATGCCGCCCGCGACCGACTCGGTGACCTCGTCGCCGACGGTCGTGCCGTCGACCGTGCGCGAGACCAGCTTGTTCGGCTGCGAGGTCGTCCCCGGGGCGGCGATGTACACCTTGCCCGGCAGCTGAGCGACCGTGTCCTCGGGCAGCGTGGTGCCACCGTCGAACGGGAAGTAGCCGACCTTCCCGCGGAACTTGCGCGACGACGGCGGCAGGAAGTAGTTGGTGTCGCTGCCGACCCACAGGCCCTCGCTGGTCACCATCAGCGACCAGGCGCCGTCACCGCGCGGGTCGCGGCCGGGGTTCCAGGAGAGCGGGATGCCGTTGCGCGGGTCGAGGGCGGCCAGACCCGGCCGGGTCACCGCGCCCGGGCCGGCCTTGTCGCGGCCGCCCGGGTTGTTGGACCAGCGGGGGTGCCCGCCGGCGAACACGGCCGAGTCGGAGACCGCGACCGAGTCGATCGTGTCGCCGCCCGCCCAGTTGATCCACGTCGGCTTCACGTTCGAGCCGCTGTCGGCGGTGTCCCACCGGGTGACGCTGTCGCAGAGCTGCGAGGTGCCGTACGGGCCGCCGGTCGTGCCGACCACGACGAACTTGCCGTCGGGCGACATCGCCATGTCGCGCACGTAGCTGTTGAAGACGGTGTTGCACTTGGTGGCGAACCCGTCGGTCTTCCAGTTCGTGTCGAGCGCGTCGGAGGAGTCGCCGAGGTTCAGCCGGGCGAACTGCCTCCGCTCCTCACCGGCGACCGTGCTGAAGTTCCCGAGCACGTACAGCTTCTTGCCGTCCGGGGTGGCGGCGAGCCGCCGGACGCGCGTCTCGCCGCCGTTGTGCACGCCGGCGAACGAGACCACGCCGTACTTGGTGGACAGCCCGCCCGTCGTCGCGTTGAGCGCGGCGAAGCGGTTGCGCGTCACGCCCGCGACCTTGGTGAACTGCCCGGCGATGTAGAGGCGCCCGTTCACCAGTTCGATGTCCCAGATGCCGCCGTGCTTGATCCCGGGCGTCTTCCAGGTGCCGTTGGCGACCTCCTGGCCGGTGGTCACGTCGATACGGGCGAGCTTCGGCCGGGCCTTGCCGTTGACGTTGTTGAACGTCCCGCCGACCCACACCGACTTGCCGTCGGGCGCGGGCTCGAGCGCGTTGACGATGCCGTCGAGCTGCGGCCTGAAGGTGGGGTCGAGGCGCTTGTTGTGCTTCTTGATCGCCAGCAGGTGGGTCACCGGGTACGTTGTGTCGCCCTGCTTGACCGACCGGAACTTCCCGCCGACGATGATCTTGTCACCGACCTCGGCCATCGCGTACACCACACCGGCCCAGCCGCCCTGGTTGGGCTCGATGTTCGGCGTTCCGCCGTAAGGCGTCTCGATGGGCATCTGCCGGGCGGGGGCCTTTGCGGCACTGGCGGCGACCGTGACCTGGCGGGCGCCCGCGAACTGCGGGACGACCACGAGGCCGATCCCCGTCAATACCGTCACCGCAACCGCCGTATCACGACGTAGACGTGACACTCATGCCTCCTGGGCGGGGAATCTTCGGAAATGAAGAAGTATTGACCGACGTCCCATCGTGGCGCAGGAACACCGTCTTGAGACGAGAGTTACCTGACTGATACCTATGGGAAAGGTTTGCGCTAGAATAGCGACGGCCGTGCCCGCCCGCCAGGCCGGGTCCGGCCGACCGGCGATGCGCGGCACGCGACGGCGGTGCCCGGTCTGCGCGCCCCGGTTCCGCCCCACCGATGCCCGCCTACGCGGATTGTCTGAACCGGGTCCACACCCGCTATATAGTGACCGCGACGCCACGCCCTCCCATCTCATCCGGCGATTTCCGGCGGCCAGGACCGGCGGCCGGTGGATCGCGCGGCGGCGGGGGCGGTGACCGCCGAAGGGACTGAAGTGCCGTCTAGCCCAGCACCCTCCAAGGAATTCGTCGACTACACCGGGTTGATACGGCGGCGTTGGGGGATCATCCTGTGCTGCGCCGCGCTCGTGTTCGCGGCCACCGCGACCTACACGTTCACGCTGGCCAAGACCTACACCGCCGAGGCACAGGTCCTGGTGACCCCCACCGGGTTCGACGACGCCGCGCCGGCCCCGTCCAAGCGGGAGTCCGGCGTCAACCTCGACACCGAGGCCCAGGTCGCCACGTCGCTCGAGGTCGCCAAAGAGGCCAAGCGCCTGCTCAAGTACGAAGACGACGAGAACCATCTGCTGGCGCACGTGACCGTCTCGGTCCCCCCGAACTCGGGCGTCCTCACCATCGCCTTCACCGACGACGACCCCCGCGCCGCCGCGAACGGCGCGAACCTCTTCGCCCAGGCGTACCTGAACCAGCGCACGGCGTCCGCGCAGGCGAACCTGGAACTCCAGATGGACGCCATCAACAAGAAGCTCACCGACCTCAACAGGCGTAACAAGATCCTGCTGGACCAGATCCCGCGCTCCTCCGGTCCCACCCGCACCTACGCGCGCAGCCAGCAGCAGATCATCGGCCGCCAGATCACCCAGCTGACCGGCCGCCTGGGCTCGCTCAGCACCACCACCATCACCCCCGGCCGCATCATCAGCAACGCCTCGACGCCGTCGGGGCCGAGCGGCCCGAACGTGCCGCTCTACCTCCTCGGCGGCCTCATGACCGGGCTCCTGGTCGGCATCGGCGTCGCCGCCGTCCGCGACCGCCTCGACACCCGGCTGCGCAGCGCCGCGGACGTGGAGCGGATGCTCGACATGCCCGTCCTGCTGAAACTCAAGCCGGGCCCCAAGGGCGAGCGGCTCGGGCTGCTGCCCGCACGCAGCCGCAACGGGCAGGAGGTGCACGAGCTCAGCCACCAGCTCAACGCCGTCCTCGGGCACGGCAACCACGTGATCCTGGTGACGAGCGCCACCAACGGGCCGGGCGCGAGCCTGGCCTCCGCGAACCTGGCCGCCGCGCTCGCCCGCACCCAGTCCCGCGTGGTGCTCCTCTGCGCCGACCTGCACTCCCAGCACTTCCAGGAGTCGGCGCGGCTGACGGACGTCCCGGCGGACGTCGGCCTCGCCGAGGTCCTGCTCGGCGCGCGCGCGCTCCGCGACGCGATGGTCCGCTCGCCCGTGCAGAAGCGGCTGTGGGTCGTCCCGCCCGGCAGCGACACCGACCACGCCTACGAACTGCTCCAGACCCGGCACATGGTCCACATCGTGGACAAGCTCCGCTCCAACACCAACTACGTGGTGATCGACGCGCCGTCCACCAGCAGCAGCGCGGACGCGCAGGCCATCGCCGAGGCCGCCGACACCGCACTGGTCGTCGTGGAGGTCCCGGAGGTCAAGCGCAAGGACGTCGAGGAGTCGGTGCGCGCGCTCGACCGGATGAGCGTCACGGTGCTCGGGACCCTCGTCGTGCCGGCCCAGCCCGACACCGCCGGCCGCCCGCGGCCGGCCCGCAACGCGCGGCCGGCCGGCCGCAACGCACGGTCGTCCCGCACCGGGCGGCCGGTGGTCGGCCCCGAGTCCGGCTCCACCGGGTCGGGCTCCCCCAAGTCCGGCGCCCTGGACCTCGAGTCGTTCGGGACGGGCCCCGCGGACCGCACCCTCATCGACCCCCCGGGAGACCGGCCCGTCGCCGGGCCGCGGCTCGACGCGCCCGCCGGCCCCGCCGGCGAGGAGAACGCCGAAAAGCGCACCCCGGCCAACGGCAAGGAACCGGACGCGACCTCGGTGATTCCGCGTTACGGCAAGCACGGCCACTCCGACGACGAGTCCGGCCGGCCCTGACCGGCCCGCCGCGATCCGACCGCACAGATGGCCTCGACCTCCCCCGTGAGACGCGCGCCGGAAACCGCGACGGGCGGGCCGGTCCCCCCGTCGCGGATCGACGAGCCGCTTCCGGTCCGCCTGCGCGACCTGCCGCCCACGACGTGGCCGCTGGTCGCGCTGCTCGTCGGCTTCCCCGTGTGGTGGCTGCTCGGCTTCGGCGTGTTCAGCTTCGTCATCTGCGCGGTGCCGATGGCCCTGATCCTGCTCAACCGCCGCCCGCTGCGGTTCCCGCCCGGCTTCGGGCTGTGGGTGCTCTTCCTGATCTGGTTCCTGGTCAGCCTCACCATGCTCGACGAGAACCCGCCGGGCGCGTACGGCGACCTCGACTTCGGGCGGATCATCTCGGTCACAGTGCGGCTGGTCATCTACCTCGCGTCCGCGATCATCGTGCTGTACGTGGGCAACCTCAGCGAGCGGGAACTGCCGCGGCTGGCGCTCATCCGGCTGCTCGGGGCGCTGTTCGTCACCACCACGTTCGGCGGGCTGCTCGGCGTGGTGTTCCCGAACTTCAGCGTCCCACCGCTGCTCGGGATGTTCCTGCCGGGCCGGGTGCGCTCCAACTCGTTCGTGCAGAACATCATCGAGCCCACCGCGGCGCAGATCCACTGGGTCGGCTCGGTCAAGGCGGTCCGCCCCGAGGCCCCTTTCGAATGGGCCAACACCTGGGGCAACAACTACTCGATCCTGCTGATCTGGTTCATCCTCGGCTGGTGGGTGTACGCGTCGCGCAGGCGCCGCCTGCTCGGCGCGGGCATCCTCGTGATCTCCATGATCCCGGTGGTCTACGGTCTGAACCGCGGGCTGTGGGTCGGGATCGCGCTCAGCGCCCTCTACGTCCTCGTCCGGCTGGCGCTGCGCGGCCGGGTCATGGCGCTCGCCGTGGCGGGCATGACTATAGTGCTCGGCGGCGCCATGTTCGTGATGTCACCGCTGTACGCCCTGGTCGAGGCCAGGCTCGACAATCCGCAGAGCAACAGCATCCGCGCGTACACGCGTGCCAAGACGATCGAGGCGACGCTCACCTCGCCCATCATCGGCTACGGCAACACCCGGTTCGCCGTCGGCAGTGACAAGACGGTCACCACCGGCAAGACGGAGGCGTGCCCTGAGTGCAAGCACCCGCCGCTCGGCTCCGACGGCCAGCTGTGGCTCCTGCTGATCTCGCAGGGCTTCGTGGGGGCGGGCCTGTACATCATGTTCTTCCTGAACGCCATCCGGCGGTACTGGCGGGACACCTCGCCGATCGCGACGGGCGGCGTCCTGACGATGCTGCTCGTGCTCTTCTATATGACGATCTACGACGGTTTCTACACCCCGATGCCGCTCTACCTGCTCTCCTTCGCGGTGCTGTGGCGCAACGGCATCGACCTGGCACCGCCGCGGATCGAACCGGTCGCCATGCGCGCCAAGCGTGCCCGCGACAAGGCGCTCAATGCCGCCCGCAGACGGCGGCTGCTGGAGAACAAGATGCGGCGAGCCGCGCTGGCCTCACGGCCGAACGGCATGCCCATCAGGATCGGGGAGGGAAAACGTGACCGACACGGCGGACCGGCTGGCGGCGCTGAGTGAGACGACGCGGCTGCTCTGGCCCGAGCCCGCACGCGTCGCCCCCGGCCCCGGCGACCGGCTCCTCGCGCCGGGCGCCCGCCGGCCCAGAATCCTGCTGCCCGCCGACCGCGCGGCCGCCGTCGCGGCGCTGCGCGCCTACGGCCGGATGGAGTCGCGCTCAGCGCGGCTCGTGACGGCCGGGCTGATCTGGTCCCTGCGCTGCGGGCTCGGGCGCGCGGTGCTGCGCCGGGGCATGCGCGTGGACGTCCCCGACGGGGCCGAGACGGTGGAGACCTACCTGAGCGCGGCCCTCGGCCGCCCGGTGTGCGCCGCGCTGTACGCGCGGCCCGCCGGCCGCGCCAACGACAAGCCCGTCCTGCAGGCGCTCTCCCCCGGTTCGGCCGGGCCGCCGGTCGCCTTCGTCAAGATCGGCGTGGACGAGCTGACCGGGCGGCTGGTGCGCGCCGAGGCGGCGGCGCTGAAGCGGCTGCCGCGCGCGGCGGGCGCCGCGGTGCGCGCACCCGAGGTGCTGCACTCCGGGTCGTGGCGGGGGCTGGACGTCCTCGCGCTGAGCCCGCTGCCGACATGGGAGCCGAAACGCCCGGTCACGCCGGAACTGCTGGCCGCCGCGCTGCGGGAGATCGCCGGGACGGCCGGGACCGAGCGGATCCGGCTGGCGGCCTCCCCGTACTGGGCGGCGCTCCGCGACCGCGTCGCCGGGCTGCCGGGCGAGGCGGCCGGCCGGCTGCGCGCCGCCCTCGCCGGGATCGGCGAACGGCACGGCGACACCGAGGTCGTCTTCGGGTCCTGGCACGGCGACTTCACCCCGTGGAACATCGGCGGTGCCGACGGCGCGCTGCTCGTGTGGGACTGGGAGCGGTTCACCACCGGCGTCCCGGTGGGTTTCGACGCGCTGCACCACCGCCTCCAGCGGGCGGTCTCCGACCCGGCGGCCGACCCGGCCGAAGCGGCGGCCGGCTGCGTGCGCGACGCGGCCACGACCCTGGCCCCGTTCGCCGCCCGGCAGGCACCGGCGGAGCCCGCGTGGGCGGAGCCGGCGCAGGCCGGGCTCGTCGCGCGGCTGTACCTCGCCGAACTCGCCGCGCGCTATCTCGCCGACCGGCAGGCCGAGGCGGGCGCACGCCTCGGCGACGTCGGCGCATGGCTCATCCCCGCCCTCGCCGAGGGCGTGCGAGAAACGAAGGAAACGCATGGCTGACAAGCACCAGGCGGCGCGTCCACCCCGGTCCAAGCGACTGGCCCAGGCCGCCGCCGTCACCGCGGGCAAGGCCACCCACCGCGCCCGCATGCTGCCCGGATTCCTCATCGTCGGCGGGCAGCGCTGCGGAACGACGTCGATGTACCGGACGCTCAGCCAGCACCCGGCGCTCCTCAAGGCACTGTGGCACAAGGGCGTCCACTACTTCGACACCGGCTACGGCAACGGGCTCGCCTGGTACCAGGGGCACTTCCCGCTGCGCTCGACGGCCGCGCGCATCGAGCGCCGGTACGGGGTGAAGCCGCTGGCGTTCGAGTCGTCGCCGTACTACGGGTTCCACCCGCTGGCGGGGGCGCGGATCGCCGCCGACCTGCCGGGGGTGAAGCTGCTGATGCTCGTGCGCGACCCGGTGGAGCGCGCGTACTCGGCGCACTCCCACGAGCTGGGGCGCGGTTTCGAGACCGAGCCGTTCGAGCGGGCGCTGGAGCTGGAGGAGGAGCGGCTGGCGGGCGAGGCCGAGCGCCTCGCGGAGGCCGGGCCGACCGGGACGAGCCACGCCTACCAGCACCACGCCTACCTGGCGCGGGGCCGCTACATCGAGCAGATCGAGCGGCTGGAGGGGCTCGT
>Ga0079224_100016730_pt1 | contig 10317 bp, 8 predicted proteins | sample Stecom2015_FD_80414 | JGI IMG/M metagenome (GOLD analysis project Ga0079224, IMG submission 80414) | Agricultural soil microbial communities from Utah to study Nitrogen management - Steer compost 2015 | ecosystem: Environmental > Terrestrial > Soil > Agricultural land | place: USA: Utah... | reverse complement strand
GGCCGGTGCGGGAGTGGCCGGTGCGGGACGTGCTGGGGGACCTCATGCCGGCACCCCGCTGGGCAGGGCGGCCTCCAAGCGCTCCACCATCTCGCGGCAGCGGATCCGCCAGTCGTGCTCCTGCACCGCGGCCTCACGGGCGACGAGGGCGAGACGGGCGCGATGGCCCGAGTCGTCGGCCAGCTCGTCGAGTGCGGCGGCGAGCGCTGCCACGTCCCCGGGCTCGACCAGCACGCCCAGCTCCCCCTCCTTGAGCAGGGCCGGGATGGTGCCGATCGCGGAGGCGATCACAGGCAGGCCGGCGGCGAGGTACTCGTAGACCTTCAGCGGGGAGAAGTAGTGCTCGCCAGCCGGGTACGGGGCGGTGGCGATGTCGATCTCGTGCAGGAACTCGGGGACGCGCTCGGGCGCGACGGCGCCGCGGAAGCGGACACGCTCGGTGATCCCGAGCTCGGCGGCGAGCAGCTCGAGCTCCTCCTGCTGCGGACCGGTGCCGCAGATGTCCAGCACGAGCCGCTGATCGGTGCGGGCCAGGGCGCGCAGCAGCAGGTCTGTGCCGTGCCACGGCTTCAGGGTGCCCACGAAGCCGATCCGCACCGGGTCCTGCGGCGCGGGGGCGGCGCTGGGGCGCGGCGCGGGCGTGATCCGGGTGGTGTTCACGCCGTTGGGGGTCACGACCACGCGCTCCGGCGGGGCGCCCTCCTGACGGGTCCACTCGGCGACCGCCTCGCTCACGCAGCTGACGAGGCTCGCGCCGTGCAGCTGGCGACGGGTCGCCGCGAGCGCACCGGCTTCGTCGGCGAGGCTGCGGTGGTCGCGCTGCTCGGCGATCAGCGGGGCGTTGACCTCGAGGATCGAGGGGATCGACCGGGCGCCCGGGGCCGACGGGGCGGACAGGCGCGCGGCGGTGTCGGAGAACAGCGAGTAGCGCTCGTAGACCAGGTCGAAGTCACCGGCGGCGATCTCCTCGGCGATCGCGGCGGAGGCCGCGGCGACGGCCTGCTCGCGCTCCGCGCCGGTGCCCTTGGGCAGGCGGTGACGGCGCACCTCGAGGTCAGCGAGATCGGCGGGGATGTCGTCGTTCGTGCGGGTGCAGAAGACGGTCACCTGGTGGCCGTCGGCGCGCAGGGCGCGGACCACCTCCTGGACGTGCACGGAGGCTCCCTTGGTTCCGAACACTCCGATGCCGGGGTCGAGCAGGGCGTAGGCGATCCTCATGACAGGCTCCTTCCGGACGCGACGAGCTGTGATGCGGGGGCGGCCGGCAGGCTCTCGCCGGCCGCGGGGGCGAGCGGCTGGGCTGGCAGCTCGATCGGCTGGGTGAGGATGTTGCGGTGGCCGGAGCGCTCGGCGAGGGCGCGCAGGCGGCGGGCCTGGAGCGCGGAGTCGTACTGCGCCGTGACGAGCTCGCGGGCAGCGTCGGTGCGGGCGAGGCGGTCCGTGGCGGGGTCCAGCGCCTCGCGGACCGCGTCGACCAGCGCGTTCGTGTCGCCGGTGGGGACCAGCCAGCCGGTGCGGCCGTCGAGGATCACCTCGCCGACGGCGGTGACGGACGCGGCCACGCACGGGATGCCGGTGGCCATCGCCTCGAGCAGCACGGTGGGCAGCCCGTCGGCGTTGCCGTCGGCGCCGATCACGAAGGGGGCGACGAAGAGGTCGGCCTCCTCCAGCAGGCCCCGCACCTCCTCCTGGGTGCGCGGCCCCAGCAGGGTCACGTGGTCCTGCAGGCCGAGCTCCTGGATCTGTGCGGTGAGCTCCTCGCGCAGCGGTCCGTCGCCGACGATCTCAGCGCGCACCGGCCGGCCCTCGGCGCGCAGGGCGCGGACCACCTCGATCAGCTGGTCGAAGCCCTTCTTCTCGACGAGGCGTCCCACCCCGAGCAGCACCGGCTCCTCGGCGAGGTCCGCGCGGCGGCGGTACGGGAAGCGTGCGAGCTCGAGGCCGTTGCGCACCAGCTCGAGTCCGGCGGTGGTCTCCGCGCCGAAGCGGTCCGCGAGGTGGCGACGGTTGTACTCGCTGATGGTCACGGCGTGGTCCGCGTCCCGCAGCTTGCGGGCGAGGTCCGCGTCCTCGACGTCCTCGTGGAAGATGTCCTTGGCGTGGGCGGTGAAGGAGTAGGGCAGGTCCGTGAGCAGGCCTGCGAGGCGCGCGACGGTGGTGGCCATCGACGCGAAGTGGGCGTGGAGGTGGGTGACGCCGTGTTCGCGGGCGAGGCGTGCCACGGCCACGGCCTGCTCGGCGTCGTCCACGCCGGCGCTGACCAGCTCGTCCAGATGCGCGCCGACCGTGCGTGCGAGCACCGGGTCGTCCATCGCTGCGCGCAGGGTCTCCCACAGGCGGCGCGGGCTCGAGGCACGCCCCACCGGGATGACGGGGGCCTGCACGCGGGCGAGCTCGGGGTGGAAGCGGGCGTCGGCCGGGGGACGCAGCGAGAAGATGACGATGTCCTCCCCCGCGGCCTCGCGGGCGAGGATCTCCGAGACGATGAACGTCTCCGAGAAGCGGGGATACATCTTCAGCACGTACGCGATGCGGTGGGGGTTGTCAGCCGACATGGTGGAGCACCTCCGAGTGAGCGGGGACAGTGGCGGGCAGCAGCCGGGCGGCGAGATGCGCGACGACGTCGAGCCCGTCGAGATGGATATGGCTGCGGTCGGTGCGGCCGGTGACGGCGCGGGACCACCAGTTCGTGATGTCCGTGCTGGTCACGGAGGCGGGATCACAGGTCTCGACGGCTCCGGCCGCGGCGAGGGCGAGGGCGCGTCGGGGCTGCTCCTGGCGGCGACGGTTCCGCGGGACGACGAGGGCGGGAGTGTCGGTCGCCATGACCTCGGCCATCGTGTTGTACCCGCCCATGCACACCACCGCGGCGGCCTCGGCGATCAGCTCGGGGACGTCCGGGGCGCTGCGCACCACGGTGGTGTCCTCGCTGGTCGCGGCCAGCTCACGGATCCCGGTGATGTCCTGCTCGGGCATCTGCGGACCGGTGACGAGCAGGTGTCGGTGGCCCTCGGGCAGGCGCGCGACCGCAGCGAGCCGGGCGAGCTCCGCGCCGTCGGACCCGCCGCCGAGGACGGTGAGCACGTAGGGCGGGGGCGGCTTCGGGGAGCTCCGGTCGGGGTGGGCGAGGCGGGCGGCGGGCCGGCCGTGGGCCAGGTATCCGGTGGTGGCGGCCTTCGCGGAGAGGGCGGGCGGCAGCTCGCCGGTCCGGCGCGGGTCGTAGACGTGCGGGTCGCCGTAGACCCAGATCGCGTCGAGGTAGGAGGCCACATGCTCGGCGCCGCCCAGGGCGTCCCATTCGGCGGCGGCGACGCGCGGAGTGTCCAGCACCTCGCGCAGCCCGAGGACGGTGGCGGTGCCGCGGGCGCGGAGGTTCTCGAGCACGGGCCGCAGCTCGCCGTCGATGCCGAAGGGGTGGCGGTCGGCGATGAACAGGTCCGGGTGCAGGGCGGTCAGGGCAGCGTCGATGGTGGCGCTGCGCAGATCCCTGAGCGGGCTGGCGTCCATGGCGAGCCGGCGTGCGCCGTACCCGCCGCGGGTGCGGGTCATCCCGGGCAGCACCAGCCAGTCCCACCCCTCGGGGAGCGGGTCGCGGCTCGCGTCGGGGTGGCCCGCGATGAGCAGACCGCCGACGGTTCCCCCGGTCAGGGCAGGCAGGCGCTCGGCCAGCGCGTAGGCGAGTGCTCGGTTGCGTCGAGCATGGCCGAGACCCACGGAGTCGTGGGAGTACAGCGCGATCGTGATGTCCATCGGGCTCTCCTGGTCGTTCGGTGACGATCAGGAGAATCACAAGTGGCGATGAAGCGACGATGAGCCGATGATGAGGATGTCCTCATCGACAGACCACCCTCCGACCTGCGGGGATCGGCGGGGTGGGATGCGGATCGCGGGTTCTGAAGGTCAGACGGGCTGGAGGCGGCGAGGCTCCGAGCCGGGAGTTCTCGCCGTGTCCGCGGTGCTCGCCGGCGCCGCGGTGCTCACCGTGTCCGCAGTGCTCGCGCGCCCGAGCGCGCGGATCTCCCAGCCGGCCTCGCGCCATTCCTGCGGCGCCAGCACGTTGCGGCCGTCGAGGATCCGCCGCGCCCGGACCAGCGACGCGGCCCAGTCCGGGTCGAGGTCGCGGTACTGCTGCCATTCGGTCGCGAGCACCACGAGCTCCGCGCCGCGCAGGGCGCTGGCGAGATCGGGCTCGACCTCGGCGGTGGGGAGACGCCGGGCGGTGGCGAGCAGCGCGGCCGGGTCGGTGATCCGCACCTGCGCCCCGGCGAGGAGAAGGCGCTCAGCGACCTCCAGAGCCGGGGAGTCGCGGATGTCGTCGCTGTCGGGTTTGAAGGCGGCGCCGAGCACGGTGATGCGTCGGCCCTGGAGGCCGCCGAGCATCTCGGCGGCGAGGTCGACCACGCGGGTGCGTCGGCGCTGGTTGATCGCGTCGATCTCGTGGAGGAAGCTGAGCGCCTCCCCCACCCCGCGCTCCTCGGCGCTCGCGAGGAAGGCGCGCAGGTCCTTGGGCAGGCAGCCGCCGCCGAACCCGATCCCGGCGCGCAGGAACCGCGAGCCGATCCGCTCATCCATCCCGATCGCGCGGGCGATCTGGGTGACGTCGCCGCCGACCGTCTCGCACACCTCCGCGATCGCGTTGATGAAGGAGATCTTCGTGGCGAGGAAGGCATTGGCAGAGACCTTCACGAGCTCGGCGGTCTCGAAGTCCATCACCAAGCGCGGCATGCCGAGCGCGAGGATCCGCTCGTAGACCGCATCGAGCAGGGCGACCTGCTCCGCGGCGCCGGGCGCGACGGGGTCGGCGAGGCCGTAGATGATGCGGTCGGGGCTGAGGCTGTCCCGTACGGCGAAGCCCTCGCGGAGGAACTCCGGGTTCCACAGCAGACTGACCCCGTCCACCGCGCTGAGGCGTGCGGCAAGGCTGCGCGCGGTCCCGGCAGGGACGGTGGACTTGCCGACGACCAGCGTCCTCGCACCGGAGCGGGCGGGCAGCACCGCGGCGAGCGCCTCGACGGCGGCCTCGAGGTGGGAGAGGTCCGCGCCGTGCCCGTCGGTCCGCTGCGGGGTGCCCAGGCCCAGGAAGTGCACCTCGGCATCCGCGATATCGGCGTAGTCGGTGGTGAAGCGGAGCCGCCCGGAGGCGAGCCCCTGAACGAGCAGGTCGGCGAAGCCGGGCTCGTGGAACGGTGCGTTGCCGGCCTGCAGCGCTGCGACGCGGTCCGGGTCGATGTCGAGCCCGGTGACGTCGTGGCCGAGCTCGGCGAGCGCCGCGGCGTGGACCGCCCCGAGATACCCGACTCCGATCACGGAGATCCTCATGCTGTGCTCCCTCCGATGGGGCGCCCGGCGTGCCCGGGCCGCCGCTCCCAGCCTGCGCTCAGGAGGTGGCCTCCAGGTGTCCGCGAGGCGGCGGGCCAGAGAGGACCTGGCGGACGCGCGGGGGGCCGTGCGGTGAAGGCCCGACGCGCGGAGACCGACGGCGAGGACCAGGCCGGTGCGCCAGGAGCGGAACCGGTCCGCGCCCCCCTCCCCACCCCGCACCCCGCGACGTACAGTTTTCAAGTAACGGCGGCCCGCGTGGACCTCACGCCCGAGCCGCAGCCGAGCCCCGGACGGAGACCCCATGAGCACCACCCCCGCGATCCAGCCCCTCGGCGGTGCTGCCGCACCGCTGATCACCGTCGACGTGTGGACGGACGTGGTGTGCCCTTGGTGCTACATCGGCGAGTCCCGCCTGCACGATGCGATCGAGGCGGAGGGCCTGACCGGTCAGGTCGCGATCCGCGCCCACTCCTTCGAGCTCGATCCCACCTCCCCCACCGGCGCGGTGAAGGACAATGTCGCCCATCTCGTCGAGGCGAAGGGGATGCCGGAGGAGAAGGTGCGCGAGATGGAGGCGCAGATCCAGCACATGGCGCACGAGATGGGCCGCGAGTACGTCACCGGGCGCCCCATGGCGAACACGCGCGGCATCCATCGGGTGATGCAAGCGCTCGCAGAGGCACGCGGAGCCGAGGCCGCCACCGACTTCTTCATGGAGCTCCAGCGCGGCTACTTCACCGGCGCCACGAACCCCTTCGAGGCCGAGACGGTCATCGCCCGCGCGGTCGAGGCCGGGCTCGAGGAGTCGGCAGCGCGGGAGGCCCATGCGGGCACGACGCACGATGACGCGGTCGAGGCGGAGGTGCGCGAGGCCGTCTCGATGGGCGCCCGCGGCGTGCCGTTCTTCCTGTTCAACGACAAGTACACGGCACCGGGCGCCCTGCCCACGGACGCCTTCCGCCAGGCGCTGCGCCAGATCGCGGAGGAGGCTCGGGCGTCTCGGGTCACGGTCCTCGGCGGCGGGGAGTCCTGCGCGGCCGACGGCACCTGCGATTGAGCTTTCGCCTCAAGGCACCTTCACGGACAGCAGAGCCGGTGCACCCATGACGGGCGCACCGGCTCTGCGGTGTTCAGGCTGCGCGGTCCGGTCTATGCCGTGCTGCGTGTCAGCGGGCGAGGAGGTCCTCGGTGGTGGTGCCGGGCAGCGAGAGGGTGACGGGGGTGCCCCACGGGTCAGTGACGGTGAGGGAGCGGCCGTCGTCGGCGAAGTCGAGTCCGGCGCCGCGCAGGCGGGTGGCGAGGGCGTCGAGGTCCTCGCGGCCGGGCAGGGTGATCGCGACATCGGCGAGGCCGAGCGAGGTCGCGCGGGGGCCGGCGCCGCGGCTGTTCCACGAGTTCATGGCGACGTGGTGGTGGTATCCACCGGCGGCGGCGAAGACCGCGCCGGGGTGACTGCCGGAAGTGGCCTCGAAGCCGAGGGTGTCGACGTAGAAGCGCCTCGCGGTCTCGACGTCGCCGACCTGCAGGTGCACGTGGCCGACGATCCCGGGACGGAGACCGGGCGTGGCCTGGACATCCTCGGTGAGGTGCTGGGCGAGATACTTCTCGGGGTCGATGAACAGGGTGTCCATCTGGACCTCGCCGTCCTTCCACTGCCACTGGTCGCGGGGGCGGTCCCAGTACAGCTCGATGCCGTTGCCTTCGGGGTCGGTGAAGTAGAAGGCCTCGGAGACGAGGTGGTCGCCGGTGCCGGCGAAGCGGGAGCGGGGGTCCTGGGCGGCGCGCAGCACGGTCCCGGCCAGCGCCGCCTGGTCCTCGAAGAGGAAGGCAGTGTGGAAGAGGCCGGCCTGGCGGGGGTCGACGCCGGGCAGGCCCGGGGTCGCGATCAGGCGCACGAAGGGGACGGCGCCGCGGCCGAGGACGCGGTGGATCTCGCCGCCCACGCGGGGCTGCTCCTCGAGCGACTGCAGGGCGAGCGCGTTCTCGTAGTAGGAGCTCATGAGCTCGAGGTCGCCGACGCGCAGGGTGACGGCGTCCATGGTGAGGTCGGCGGAGAGGTGGCGATCGTCCACGCGCGCAGCGGTGGCGGGCGCGTCGGCGATGGTGGCCGGAGTGGTAGCGGGGGTGGCGTTCATGGCGTTCCCTTCGAGGAGTGGGGTCGCCCCTCGCGGGGCATGCGTCCATCCTCCACCGCTTTGCTTGATTTTTCAACCATAAGCGCGGGCAGTGTGCTCGTGCTCATGGGCGGGACGAGGATCGACAGGAAAGACACGGGTCAGCACACGAGTGGCGGATGATGCGCGTTGTGTGGCGGTGCGGGATGCGTGGCGGAGGCGTTCCCGTGGGAACGCCAGCGACGTTCCCGCGGGAGCGACCGAGGGCGGTGAGCTCAGCTCACCGCCCTGTTGCCGGGCCCGCTCTCCCCTGCCAGCCCGGCCGCCGGTCGTCTCGACCCCCGAGGGCCCTGGGGGCGCTCCGGGGGAGGCGATGACTTCACGATAGGCCCGTATCAGGCGCGGCCGACGGGACCTGGGTCCCGTTCTCGCGCCCCCTCCGCGCGGCGCGGGCGAGGACGGCCTCGCGGGAGACCGGCGTCGAGGCGACCTCGCGGATCACGGCGGCCATCGCGATCGCGGAATCGTCGAGCAGTCGGAACCCCTCGGGCGAGGCGGCGTGATCCGCGAACTCGCGCGTGTGCAGGGCGCCGCCCGCGCCGGTGATCCCCACGAAGGGATGCAGGGCGGGCAGGCGCTGGGACACATTGCCCATGTCGGTCGAGGCGGCCGACGCCCCGAGCGATCCAGCGAGCGGCCTCCCGAGCGCCGAGATCGCCCGGTTCCAGGCGCGCCCGAGCACCTCGTCCTGGTCGAGCGGCTCGTAGACGGGCTCGCTCGCGGTGATCTCGAGCGACGTGCCGGTCGCGAGCGCGGCTCCCTCGAAGCAGGCGACGAGGTCAGCCTGCAGCTGCGCGAAGCTCTCCATCGTCAGCGCCCGGCACTCGAAGTCCACCACGGCCTGCTCGGGGACGATGTTCGTGACGCCGTCCTGCTGCGGGACGAGTGCGAGGCGCTCCCCGTCGCGGATCCGCTGACGCAGCAGCCCGGCGGCGACCTGAGCGACCACGGCCGCGTCGTTCGCGTTGATCCCGTCGGCCGGGTTCGCGGCGGCGTGCGCCCCGCGGCCGGTGAAGGTGGCGCGCCAGCGGCCGACGGCCTGGCTGGTCGAGCCGAGCACGTCGTAGGTGTCGGTGTGCGGGGTGGGGTGGGTCATGAGCGCGAGGTGCACGCCGTCGAACACCCCCGCATCCAGCAGCAGCTGCTTGCCGCCGCCGTGCTCCTCCGCCGGAGTGCCGATGACCAGCAGGGTCAGGTCCAGCTCGTCGAGGAGACCGGGCACACCGGCGAGGGCGAGGGCCGCGCCGAGGGAGGCACCGGCGATGAGGGAGTGGCCGCAGCCGTGGCCGATTCCGGGCAGCGCGTCGTACTCCACGCACAGCGCCGCGACGAGCGAGCCGGCCCCGAGCTGCGCACGGAAGGCGGTGGGCAGGCCGCCCGCGCCGCGCTCGACGGTGAAGCTGGCCCCCTCGAGCAGGGTGGTGCAGCGGGCGTGGGCGCCATGCTCCTCGAAGGCGATCTCGGGATCGGCGTGGAGCGCGCGGGCGAGGGCGTGGATCTCCTCGCGGCGGGGCGCGTAGGCGGCAGCGAGCTCAGCGAGGGCGGGATCTGCGAGGGCAGGAGCGTCATCGGTCACGGCTCGATCCTGCCACGCCCCAGGCCGCGCCGAGCGCTTCGGCGCAGGTCGCGCGGCGCTGTGGCCGTCGGCCGTGTTCGTCGGCGGGAGTCGTCAGTCGCCGGAGCGCAGCAGCGGCGGCATGAGCGAGTCGCCGCCGCCGGCGCGGTAGAGGCGTGCGGGCCGCCCGCCCGTCGGCGCCGCATGACGATCCAGCTCCTCGAGGAAGCCCTCGGTGCGCGTGGCCTTGCGATGGAAGTTGCCAGCGTCGAGCGTGGTCCCCCAGACGCTCTCGTAGACGCCGCGCAGCTGGGAGACGGTGAACTCCTCGGGCAGGAAGGTGACCGCGAGTGTCGTGTACTCGAGCTTCGAGCGGGCGCGGTCCACGGAGACGGCCAGCACCGCGGCGTGGTCGAAGGCGAGCCCCACGCCGTCGAGGTCGGCAAGCGCCCACCAGCGAGCGTCAGCCACATCGTCGCCGCGCTGCGGATCGGGCAGGTCCGCACCGAGCGCCATGAACGCCACCGAGACCACGTGCCCGCGCGGGTCACGGCCGGGGGTGCCGAAGGTCCGCACCTGCTCGAGGTGGACGGCGCCGCTGCCCAGCGAGGCCTCGTCGGCGAGCACCCGGTAGGCGGCCTCCTCGAGGTCCTCGCCCGGGATGATGAACCCGCCCGGCAGCGCCCACTTCCCGCGGTGCGGCTCGTCCTCGCGCTGGATGAGGAGCACGCTGAGCGCGCCGTCGCGGAGGGTCAGGACGGTGAGGTCGACGGCGACGTGGATCTCCGGGGCGTCTGCAGACATATGCCCAGACTAAGCGCGGTTCTGGTCAGCGTGACTGAAGCGGCGAGGCGAGTCACAGGCGCATCACGGTCATGCGCAGCCCGCGCTCGCCCCGTCGCCGTCCCTCCCCCGGGCTCAGCTCCTGCTGGGCGCCGAGGTCGGGCCGGGGTTCCGTGCGGGTCTCAGCCCTGCAGCCAGCGATCCCACTTCTCGGGCCGGTGCTCGGCCTCGACCAGTCGGACGGTGCCGGAGGTGGAGCGCATGACGATCGACTCGGTGAGGATGCGGTCGCGCTCGTAGCGCACGCCGCGCAGCAGGTCGCCGTCGGTGATGCCGGTCGCCGCGAAGTAGCAGTTATCGGAGGTGACCAGGTCATTCGTGGTGAGGACGCGGTCCAGGTCGTGGCCCGCATCCAGCGCGCGCTGCTTCTCGTCGTCGTCCGTCGGCGCGAGGCGGCCCTGGATCATGCCGCCGGTCGCCTTC
>Ga0079224_100016729_pt1 | contig 10318 bp, 7 predicted proteins | sample Stecom2015_FD_80414 | JGI IMG/M metagenome (GOLD analysis project Ga0079224, IMG submission 80414) | Agricultural soil microbial communities from Utah to study Nitrogen management - Steer compost 2015 | ecosystem: Environmental > Terrestrial > Soil > Agricultural land | place: USA: Utah... | reverse complement strand
GCATTCGATCGAAACGCCGGGGTGCTGGCCTTCGAACGCCCGACGCTCAACCGCTGGCCCGACATCGATCCGGAACCATCCACGCTCAGTTACGTGCGCGGCGGCCTGATGTGGACGGGCGATCGATAGAGACGAAAAAGGGCCGGGGGCGAAGGCCCCCGGCCCGTGATCCCGGCTCGATGCCGGCGTGTGTGGCTGCTTGCGCGTCCCTTATTGCGGGGCGTCAGGCGTCGCCGGTGCGCTCGGTGCATCCGACGTGGGCGGCGCAGGGGCGCCAGAAGTCGGGGCACCCGACGTCTCGGCCTGGATCTCGGCCATCTTCGCCTGGATGCGCTGCATCAGGGCCTGATCGGTCGAGATCGAGCGGGCGATCTGGTTGTAACGATCAACCGACAGGTCGTGGTCCTCGAGGATGGCGCTCATCCTCTCGGTTGCCTCGGCCTGACCGGCGGCCGCGTCGCCACCCTGCTTCATCGCTTCCTGCACTTCGCGGATCTCGACGTAAGCACGCGCAAACGACTCGACCTCCGCGTCAGTCACCGAACCCGACGCGACAGTTTCGGCTCCGCTCTGAGCCTCATCCTGGGCCTGGTCCTGCGCCTGATCAGGCTGCTCGGCCTGATCCTGCGGCTGGCCCGCAACGCTCGGCGCCTGCTGGTCCTGTTCGGCCGGGGCCGCATCCTGCGCGTACGCAAACGGCACGATTGCCAGCGACATCACAGCAGCCATTCCAATGGTCTTCGAAATCATATCGGTCACCTTGCCTCTCCATTCCGTCACCGGCCGCCATGACCGGAGACCACGGGGTGCTGCCAACTAGGCAGGCAAGGTCCGTACCGCCCCGGAAATCAGCCCGTTCGCTCCGGAAAAGGCGCCTTTCCTCGTTGAAACTGCGCAGTCGTGCAGAATCTACCCGGCGGCGCGCATGCTAGGCTTGACGCCGCAATCTGCTCGATGACTCCCTCTTTCTTCCACACCACTCTCAGCCTGTGACAGCACTTACTTTCGTCGCGTTTGCCGCCGGACTCGTCCTGCTCGTCCTTGGCGCAGACTGGCTCGTTCGCGGAGCCTCACGCCTCGCCACCGCCTGGGGCATCTCGCCGCTGGTCGTCGGCTTGACCGTGGTGGCCTACGGCACGAGCGCTCCCGAACTGGCCGTCTCGGTCAACGCCGTCCTCGGCGGGCAGCCGAACCTCAGTCTCGGCAACGTCATCGGCAGCAACATCTGTAACGTGCTGCTGATCCTCGGAGCATCTGCCGCCATCACGCCGCTGATCGTCAATGCCCAGCTCATCCGGATGGACGTGCCGATCATGGTTGGCCTGTCGATCCTGACGTGGGTGCTTGCGCTCGATGGCCGCCTCGGCCGCGCGGAAGGCCTGCTGCTGGTGGCCGGCGCGATCGCGTACACGGTCCTTCAGGTCAAGCAGACGCGAACGGACCCGAGTGGCGGTGACGACGCTGCAGACGCGTCGGGACGCTCCTCGCTGCTCGCTAACGTCGGTTACATCGTGCTCGGCTTCGGCGGCCTCGTGCTGGGCGCGCGCTGGCTCGTGGCGAGCGCCATCACCTTCGCCACGGCCTTTGGGGTGAGCGAACTCGTCATCGGACTGACGATCGTCGCGGTCGGTACGTCACTGCCGGAGGTCGCCACGTCGATTGTCGCCGCGGTTCGCGGTGAGCGCGACATCGCGGTCGGCAACGTCGTCGGCTCCAACATCTTCAACATCCTCACGGTGCTGGGGGTGTCTGCCACCGTTTCGCCGGTAGGGTTGTTGGTGCCAGCCGGAGCGCTCAACTTCGACATGCCCGTGATGGTGGCCGTCGCCATCGCGTGCCTGCCGGTTTTTGCACGGCGGGCGGTCATCGGCCGGTGGGAAGGCGTGCTCTTCCTGTTCTACTACGTCGCCTACACGGCCTATGTCGTCCTCGCGGCGCAGGAGCACGATGTGCTGCCGACCTACGAGGCGGCGATGCTGACTTTCGTCATTCCGCTGACAGCGCTCACACTGCTCGTGATGGCGTGGCAGAGCGTGCGTAACGTAAGAAGGCAATGACTGTCGACCAGGCGGTGGTGTTCGTCACCATCGCGATCGCGCTCGTCTTCTTCATCTGGGGGCGCTGGCGCTACGACCTCGTCGCGATGATGGCGTTGCTGGTGCTGCTCATCACCGGCGTGGTGCCGGCCGGAGATGCGTTTGCGGGTTTTGCGCATCCGGCCGTCATCACTGTCGCCAGCGTCCTCGTCATCACGCGTGCCCTGCAGAATGCGGGCGTCATCGACGCACTCATCAATCTCATCGCACCGGCACGAGGGCGAACCGAACTCCAGATCGGCCTGCAGACGGCAACCACGGCCACGCTCTCGACGTTCATGAACAACGTCGGCGCGCTGGCCATCATGCTGCCGGTCGGTCTGCGCAACGCCTACCACGCCAAGTACCCGCCGGCTCGCTCGCTGATGCTCCTGGCCTTCGCGTCACTGCTCGGCGGTCTCGTGACCCTGATCGGCACGCCCCCGAACATCATCGTGTCGACCATCCGTGCCGATCGCATCGGCACCCCGTTCGCGATGTTCGACTACCTGCCAGTAGGAGGAACCATTGCGGTGGCCGGGATTCTCTACCTGGTCCTGCTCGGGTGGCGGTTCCTGCCGAGGGCACGGCTCGAGGTACCTTCGTCCTATTCACCGTTCGACATCGAGCCGTATCTGATGGAGGTGCGCGTCGTCGAGGGCGGCAAGGCCGACGGCCAGACGGTCGGCGAGCTTGAAGGACGACGGCTCGGAGCCGTGCGCGTGGCCGGCATCGGCGCCGGGACGCGCGAGATGCGGATGATTCCCGGCCGGCACGATGTCGTCGGCGGCGGTGACGTGCTGCTGCTCCAGGGGGATGCCGAGTCGCTGGCGGGCTTCATCGATCAGGGCGGCCTCGAGCTTGTCGGCAAGGCGAAGCTCACGGCCGCCGATCCGAAAGCCGACGTCGAGATCGACGAGGTGATCGTCAAGCCGGGATCGATGCTGATTGGCCAGACCCCGGTGTCGATGCGGCTGCGCCGGCGATACGGCATCAACATGCTGGCCATCGCGCGGTACGGCCGGGAGATCTTCACCCGGCTCGGCGATGTGCAGATTCAGGTGGGCGACGTGCTGATGTTCCAGGGCGCACGCACCAACCTGGCCTCGGCGCTGCCCGAACTCGGCTGCCTGCCGCTTGGTGACCGCACTCTGAGCATCGGCAAGCCGCGCAGGCTGATCCTGGCCGCTGCCACGTTCGTGCTGGCCATTGCCACGACCGTCGCGGGCCTCCTGCCGATTCACGTCGCCCTGCCCGTAGCAATCGCGGTGCTCGCCCTGACGCAGGTCATCCGGCTCGACGACATCTATTCGGCCATCGACTGGCCGGTGATCGTGCTGCTCGGGGCGATGATTCCCGTCGGCGATGCTGTCGCCTCGACCGGCGGCGATGGTCTGGTCGCCGGGCTCATTCTGTCGGCGACGGGCGATTTGTCGCCCGTGTGGGTGCTGCTCGTCCTCTTCGTGTCGACGATGTTGATCACCGACGTGCTCAACAACAACGCGACGGCCCTGTTGATGGCGCCCATCGCCCTCACGCTGGCCGACAGGCTCGACGCCAACCCCGACACGTTCCTCATGGCCGTGGCCATTGCCGCGTCGTGCGCGTTCCTGACTCCGATCGGCCACCAGTCGAACACGCTGGTGATGGCGCCCGGCGGCTACAGGTTCGGCGACTACTGGCGGGTCGGCCTGCCGCTGTCGATCACTGTCACGTCGGTGGCCATCCCGATGCTGCTCCTGATCTGGCCGCTGTAAGGGCATGTCCGGCGAGGCTGAAGCTTCGCCGGACCGACCGGCCGCCCCGCTGGCATCGTGGCGGCGGTTCGGGCAAAGATGGTGGCCTCTGGAGGATCCATGCCCCGACCCCGCATGACGCCAGCCCCGTTCGCAGCCGCTGTCGGTCTTGCGACGATGCTCGCGACCCTGCCGGCCGTCGCCCAGTCTCCCATGGCCACCGTACCCGACATCAATCTCGCGTACGACACGTTCACGCTCGACAACGGCCTGCAGGTCATCGTCCACGAAGACCGTAAGGCGCCGGTCGTAGCCGTCAGCATCTGGTACCGCGTTGGTTCGAAGAACGAGCCGACGGGCAAGACCGGCTTCGCCCACCTGTTCGAGCACCTCATGTTCAACGGCACGGAACACTACGACAACGAGTGGTTCCTGCCGATGCAGCAGGCCGGTGCCACGAGCCTGAATGGCTCCACGTGGCTCGACCGGACCAACTATTTCCAGACGGTGCCAACGCCGGCCCTCGACCTCGCCTTGTGGATGGAATCCGACAGGATGGGCCACCTGCTCGGCGCCGTCACCCAGGCCAAGCTCGACAACCAGCGCGGCGTCGTGCAGAACGAGAAGCGCCAGGGCGACAACCGTCCGTACGGCCGCATCAACTACAACCTGTACGAGGGGCTCTTCCCCCCTGGGCATCCCTACCGCCACTCGACGATCGGATCGATGGAGGACCTCGACGCGGCCTCGCTCGAAGACGTACACGGGTGGTTCAAGCAGTACTACGGCCCGAACAACGCCGTCCTCGTGCTCGCCGGTGACATCGACGTCGACACCGCCCGCCCGGCGGTCGAACGCTATTTCGGCGACATCGCCGCCGGCCCCGACATCGATGCCTACGAGACGTGGGTACCGGTCAAGACGACGAGCTCGCACGAGACCATGCACGACGAGGTGCCGGCGGTCCTCGCCAACCGTGCCTGGGCCGTTTCGCCACGCAACAGCCGCGACGCCGCCCTGCTGACGCTGGCCGCCGACGTGCTGGGTCGCGGCCGGAACTCGCGCTTCTACCTCGACCTGGTCTACAACCGTCAGCTCGCCAGTGACGTCGCGATCGCGGTGGTGCCGTTCGAGCTGGCGAGCGTGTTCGACCTGGCCATCACGCTCAACCCCGGCCAGCCGGCCAGCGTCGCCACCGAGGCCATGGATCGCCTGGTGGCCGAGTTCCTCGAAGAGGGCCCGACGCCCGAGGAACTCGAGCGCGCGGTGGCAGGCATCAACTCACGGACGGTTCGCGGCCTCGAGCTGGTCAACGACAAGGCCACGGCCCTGGCTGAAGGCGCGCTGTACCACAACGACCCGCTCTTCGTGCAGACGTACCTCGAGTGGGTCAACGCCGCGACGCCCGAAGACGTGCGTGAGGCGGCGCGACGGTGGCTCGGCCCCGGCTGGCATCAGGTGGATGTCGTGCCGGCGGGCAAGTACGCCAACGCGCCGCAGGGTGTCGACAGATCGGCGGGCCTGCCTCAGGTGCCGACCGACATGCCGACCCTGACATTCCCCGACATCTCGACGGGAACACTCAGCAACGGGATCCGGATCGTTGTCGCCGAGCGGCACACGCTGCCGATCGTCGAGCTTTCCCTGCAGTTCGATGCGGGTTATGCGGCTGATGCGGGCGGCAAGCTGGGTGTTGCCGGCTTCACGATGGCGATGCTCGAACGCGGAACCGAGAGCCGGTCGGCCCTCGAAATTGCCGCGGAGGAAGAGCGCCTCGGCGCTTCGATCAACGCAGGTGCCAACCTCGACGCGTCGGTCGTGAGCCTGTCGGCGCTGAAGAATCAGCTCGGGCCGTCGATGGCGCTGTGGGCCGACGTGGTCCGCAACCCGACATTCGCCCAGGAAGAGATCGACAGGCTGCGGGGTGAGTGGCTGGCGCGCATCGCGCAGGAGAAGGCGCAGCCCGATGCGCTGGCCCTCCGCCTGCTGCCACCCGTGTTGTACGGCGAAGGCCACGCCTACGCCGTGCCGTTCACGGGATCGGGCACACCCGAATCGATCGAAGCCATCGCACGCGATGACCTCGCGGCTTTCCACAGCGCCTGGCTGCGGCCCGACAACGCGACGATCTTCGTCGTCGGCGATACCACGCTGGCCGAGATCACGGCCGAGCTCGAGAAGGTCTTCGCCGGATGGTCCGCGTCGTCCACGCCGCTGCCGACCAAGAACGTCGCCGACGCCGAGCTGCCTGCCTCGCCGCGCATCATCCTCGTCGACCGACCCGGCTCGCCCCAGTCGTTGATCCTCGGGGGGTTGCTCGCGCCCGGCCTGGGCAGCGACGAAGACCTTGCCTACGAAGCCATGAACCTCGTACTCGGCGGCACGTTCACGGCGCGTATCAACATGAACCTGCGTGAAGACAAGGGCTGGTCCTACGGCGCCAGCACGTCGCTGCAGAACGCCAAGGGCACGCGGCCGTACCTGGCTTTCGCTCCGGTCCAGACCGACAGAACGGCCGAGTCGCTGACCGAAATCGTCGCCGAACTCGAAGCCATCACCACGACACGGCCGATCACCGAAGAAGAGATGGACCTCGTGATTGCAGGGCGAATCCGACAGCTGCCCGGCAGCTTCCAGACGTCGACGGCCGTCCTCAACAGCCTCGTCACATCGGCCCGTTACGGGCGACCGCTCGACTATGCGGCCACGCTGACCGAGCAGTACGAGGCACTCACACTGTCTGAACTGCAGCAGGCAGCGACCGAGCTCGTCCGTCCCGACCGCGTCACGTGGGTCATCGTTGGCGACCTCAGTCAGATCCGGGGGCCCATCGAACAGCTCGACATCGCGCCCGTCGAAGTCTGGAACGACGACGGCGAGCCCGTCGAGCCTGTGCCCTAGGCCGATCGAGGTGAACCAGGGGCCGCCTGCGGGCGGCCCCGCCCCCGACAGGCCGCGTTCGGCGGCCGACTGATTCGTCACTTCGACATGTCACTCACCACCTGGGTCATCGTCCTCTCGATGATTGCCGCCAACGCCCTCTACGTAGCGGGCGAATTCTCGGCCGTCGGCGCGCGCCGCAGCCGGATTCGGCGGCTGGCCGAGGAGGGCAACTGGCTGGCGCGCCGTCTGCTGCCCCACATCGAGGACCGCGCTGCCCTCGATCGCTACGTCGGCACGTCACAGATCGGCATCACCGTATCGAGCCTGGTCCTCGGTGCCTACGCGCAGGCGACGATCAGCCCGTGGCTCGCGCCATTGATCGAGCGGATCTTCGGCGTGACCCCGCTCGCAGCACTGTCGGCCGCTGTCGTCATCGTGCTGGTGGCGCTGACTGCAGGACAGCTCGTGCTGGGCGAACTCGTGCCCAAGACGCTCGCCCTTCAGTACACGACGACCACGGCACTGGCCACCGTGCTGCCGATGGAATGGTCGCTCGTGGTGTTCAAGCCACTGCTCAGGGCGCTCAACGGCATGGCGCTCGTGCTCCTGCGCTTCTTCGGAGCGACGCACGACGGACACCATCACCTTCACTCGCCTGAAGAGATCGAGCTGCTCCTGGTCGAGAGTCGTGACGGAGGCCTCCTCGAACCCGAGGAACAGCAGCGGCTCCGGCGGGCGCTGCACCTCAACAAGCGAACGGCCGCCGATCTCATGGTGCCGCGCGACAGGCTGACGGCCATCGAAGTCGACACGCCGTGGGTCGATGTGCTGCAGACGGCAGCGGCCACCTCGTTCAGCCGCCTGCCGGTGTTTCGCAGGACTCGCGATCAGATTGTCGGCGTCCTGCGCGTCAAAGACGTTGTCGAGCGCTACGCGACATCGGGCGCCGCGCCTGTGGCCGCGCTGATGCGGCCGGCCATCACGATTCTCGCGACGCAGCCGGCCGATCGGGTACTGGCAACCCTGCGCGAGCGACGCGCCCACTCGGCGGTCGTCGTCGACGACAGCGGAGCCTCGCAGGGACTTGTCACCATCCAGGATGTACTCGGCGAGCTGCTCGATCCCGGCACCCCGCCGGTCGCCGTGCCGGCGCCAGTCAGGGGCGCGCGATGAGCCTGGTGGCGATCGGTCTCGCAACGCTGATCTTCGTCCTGCTCAATGCGCTGTTCGTGGCCGCAGAATTCGCGCTCATCGGCGCCTCGCGCCTGACGCTCGAGCAGCGGGCTCCCGGCGATCGACTCGCTGCGGGTGTGCTCCGCATTGTCTCGTCGGCCGTCGGACAGGATCGCTATCTCGCCACGGCACAGTTGGGCATCACCGTCGCCAGCCTCGGCCTCGGCATGTTCGGCGAGCACCAGCTTGCCGAATACCTGACCGAACACGTTCCGGCCTTTGCCCTGATCGGAGGTGCGGCCGGCGCAGCGTTCGTGTCGATCACGCTGCTCACGATTGCGCACATCGTGGTCGGCGAGATGCTGCCCAAGGGACTCGCGCTGCAGAACCCGATTCGCATCGCGCGACTGGCCTACGTGCCGATGCGGGTCGCCTTCTTCACCTTCTATCCGCTCGTCGTCCTCCTGAACGGGCTGGCGAACTTCTCGCTGCGCCTCATCGGAGTCCGCCGCCAGCAGAACGTCTCGGAGCACCTCTACTCGCCCGAAGAACTGCAGTTGATCGTCGAGGAAAGCGAGAAGGGCGGACGGCTTCTCGGAGGCGCCGGCCGCCTGCTGCGTGAACTGTTCGAGTTCGGCGATCTCACGGCCGGGCAGGCCATGGTTCCGCGCGTGCGCGTGATTGGCATCCCGCTCGGCGCCGACCGCGACGCCCTCGCCGATGTCGTGCGGACGCATCGGCGCACGCGGTATCCCGTCTATCGCAACGACCTCGATGACGTCGTCGGCATGGTTCACGCCAAGGATCTGCTGCGCTGCATGATGCACGGCGAGTCGCTGACCGAAGAACGCACGCGGCCCCTGCCGGTCGTCCCCGAGGCGGCGACGCTCGACGCCGTGCTGACGACGATGCAGTCGGCGCAGGCTCACATGGCGGTAGTGGTCGACGAGCACGGTGGAACGGCCGGCATCGTCAGCCTCGAGGATCTGTTCGAGGAAGTGGTCGGCGAAATCGACGAAGGCCTGCCCAGCGAGCCGGAGCTGGTGCGCGAGGCCGGCGGCACGATGCTCGTGGCCGGCACGATGCGGCTCGAGGAGGTCGGCCAGGAACTCGGCATGGACCTCGAGCACGAGGATGTCGAAAGCGTCAGCGGCCTCGTGCTTGCCCTGCTGGATCGGCTGCCGGAGGTGGGCGACGTGGTCGAGTATGGCGGCGTGAGGGTGGAGGTCGTCTCGATGTCGGGCCGCGGCGTTGGCGAAGCCCGCATTACGCCGGCCCAGGCGCCCGGCCCGGCCGCCGACTGACAACAGCGCCGGCCGTCCCCACCGACGCCTCGTTCAGGCGATCGACTTCCCGCTGTAAACGGCAAGGGGCCCGCCAGCGCACGTGCGCGAGCGGGCCCCGTGACCGATGTCGTGTCTCGACTTACGAGTAGAACTCGACGACGAGCGGGAGCTCGACCGGGAACGGAACCGAGTCGATGTCCGGCAGGCTGGCCACCTTGGCCGAGAGCGCGGCGCTGTCGACCTCGAGCCAGGTCGGAGGCGTCAGGATGGCGCCCAGTTCCTGCTGCTTGCGCACGGCGTTCTCGCCCTTGGCGCCGCCGATCGTGATGACGTCGCCGATGCGCACGCGCGCCGAGGGATAGCTCAGGCGCTTACCGTTGACCTGCACGTGACCGTGCGAAACGAGCTGGCGCGCCGCGGGGATGGTGCGGGCCAGGCCCGCGCGAAACACCACGCTGTCGAGCCGTCGTTCGAGCAGCTGGACGAGCGTGGCCATCGCGTTGCCGCGCGACCGCGCCGCCTGCGCGGCAACCTGGCGCAGCTGGCGTTCGGTCACGCCGTAGTGGGCGCGCAGCTTCTGCTTTTCCTTGAGGCGCTTGCCGTAGTTTGAAATCGTGCGACGCCGCCGGGCGCCATGCTGCCCGGGCGGGGTGGGACGCTTGTCGAGCGTCTTGGCGGTGAGGCCCGGGAGATTGACCCCCAGGGCACGGAGCACACGAACACGTGGACCAACGTAGCGGGACATTCGCACCTGCTTTCGTTCAATGAAGCCGGCCCTGAGGCCGGCGGAGACGTTGCCGTCAGATCGGGGATGGCGCTCTGCCGCTGCGGTCGCCCGAATCCCGAAGGATCCAGCGCCGGGCCAACCCGATTGCGCCGGTTCACAGGCACGTGCCTCTGTCCGGACGCGAACTCTGGAGTGTAGCAGACAGGTACAACTGGTTCAACAGGTACGACGGGTGCGACAGGCGAAAGGAATGAGCTACCGCTGGCCACCGTCAAAAAGTGAGTACGACAGGTGCGGGTGGGGACCCCACAGGCGAAAAGAATCAGCTGCCGCTGGCCACCGTCAAGAGTTGAGTACGACAGGTGCGGGCGGGGACCCCACAGGCGAAAGGAATGAGCCGGCGCTGGTCACCGTCAAGAAAGTGAGTACGACAGGTGC
>Ga0079224_100016728_pt1 | contig 10318 bp, 4 predicted proteins | sample Stecom2015_FD_80414 | JGI IMG/M metagenome (GOLD analysis project Ga0079224, IMG submission 80414) | Agricultural soil microbial communities from Utah to study Nitrogen management - Steer compost 2015 | ecosystem: Environmental > Terrestrial > Soil > Agricultural land | place: USA: Utah... | reverse complement strand
GATAGATCAGCTCGAGCCCCGAGAACTCGTCGAACAGCCCGTGCCGGTAGCGGAGCACGATCGCCTCGCCGAGCTGCTTGCCGGCGACGAGCGCCCCGCCGTCGCCGCCGGTCTCGCCGTCGAACCCGAGCTCGTCGAGGCCCAAGTTCGCGCCGAGCCGATTCAGCGTGGGCAGCGCGCGGCGCAACCCCAAGCCGAGCGCCGCGCGCTCCAGCGCTTCCGGATCGGTCTGCCCCGCGCCGGCGAGCGATCGTCCGGTCAGCAGCCGCGCGAAGGCCTCGCTCTCCGGAAGCACGGGATCCGAGAAGACGATGCTGCGCGGATTGCGCGCCGTGCCGGTGATGTCGAGGCCGACTCGCGCGCCCTCGACCATCCTGACCGCCCGGACGTCGAGCGTCGGGTTATCGGGCGGACCGGTGAAGATCAGAAGCCCCCGCTCGATCGTGAGCGTCTGTCCGTACGCCGTGAACGTGCCCTCCTCCACCGCCGTCGTGCCCCGCACTCAAACGGCGCCGTCGCTCCCGCGCTCGACGTCGAGCAACCCGTCGAGCTCCGCCTCGATGCCGAGCCCCGAGAAGCGCACGTCGCCGAGCCTCGCGCTCACTCGGACCGCGAGCGGCAGCGGCAGCGCCTGCTCGCGCTCGGGCGGCGCGCGCCCGTGAACGACCGTCTCCGGCGCCGGTCGCACGGCGGACCGCGGCACGTCGTCGACCTCGAGCCGCCCTTCCGGGATGCCGAGATCGCCGCTGATCCGCACGGCCTCCGGCTCGACGGCGACGACGAGCGCGGGCGAGACGACCGCGCGCACGTCCGGCAGATCGGCGAGCACGAACCGCTCGCCCTGCACGCGCGCATCGAGCCGCCACGGCCGATCGTTCGGCGCGGCGAGCCGGCCGTCGAGCCGGACGCAGCCGCCGGAGCAGAGCGTGCCGTCGAACACGAGCTCGTTCAGCCCGGCAGCCCTTGCGCTGAGCCGGCCTTCGCCGATCTCGATGCCGAGCGGCGGCAGCGCCGCCGCGAGCGAGCGGACCGCGGCGGTGCCGCGCAGCTCCGGCGCGTCGAGCGTGCCGGCGACCGCGAGCTCGACGTCGAGCTCGCCCTCGAGGCGCTCGACGCCGTCGACGAGCGCGTCGACGAGCGCGAGATCGGTCAGCCGCGCCGTCAGCCGGCCGTCGATCCGGCCGTCGCCCGCGAGCGGCGACAGCGCGAGCTCGCCGCGAATCGGATCGCCGGTCGCCGCGAGCGTCGCGCCGAGGTCCGCCTCGAGACGTCCGCCGGTCAGCGCGGCGACGACCGCGACGTCGCGGAGCTCCGCCGCGACGTCGAGAGGTGCGGCCGCGTCGTCGTCCTCCGACTCGGCAGCCTCTGCGCCGGGTTCGCGGTCGTCGTCCGCGCGCGCCGAGACGATCATCGACCGCTGCCGCAGCTCGAGCGTCGCATCGATCGGTCCGCTCCAATCGACCGCGAGCGACGCGTCGGTGTAGCCGTCGAGCGCGACGCCGTTCGGAAGCCACGGCGATGCGAGAGCGTTCGGCAGCGCGCGCGCGACGACCGAGGCTGCGCGCCCGGTCGCGTCGACGCAGAGCTCGCCGCCGTCGGGGCCGGCCAGACACGCACGCTCGAGCGCCGCCTCCTCCGGCGCGACGCGGAACGCCGCGCTGCTCGCGAGCCGCCACGTCCCGACGCGCTCGAGCGCGAGCAGCACGTCGGTCAGCCGCCCGTCGACGCGCCGGTCCTCGACGCCCTGCTCCGTCGCGACGCGAACGCTGCCGAAATCGCCGCGCGCGGCAACTCGTACGCGATGCGCGTCGCGCACCCCGTCGATGCCGATCTCGAGCGCCGCGATCGGCGGCACGGCCGAGTCCGCGAGCGCGAGCCTCTCCGCCTCGAGCTCGAAATCGACCTGCGGATTCGACGGATCGCCGGTCACCGTGCCGGCCGCGATGACCGTCCCGGACGCGGGCGGATACCAGTAACCGAGCTCCGGCACCTGCACGACGAGACTGAGATCGGCGGCCTCGCGCGTGAGCGCCCCCGCGAGCGACAACCGGCCGTCGTCGAGGGTGACCTCGGCGCGGGCGATGTGGAGCCCGCCGTTCGCATAGCTGCCCTGCACGCTTCCTTCGAGCGGGCGTTCGCCGAGCCGGCCGGCGACGTCGCCGACGACGCTCACCCGTAGCGCGGGCTCGCTCGCTGCGGCGACGTCGACCCGCCCGCCGAGCACACCGGCTAGCCGCGCATCGAGCAACGACGGCTCGAGGTCTGCGAAATCGATGCTCGCGTAGCCGCTTCGCGCACCGAGGTCGACGCCGCCCCGCGAGTGGAGCATGCCGCCGAGCACGGCTGCGTCGAGCCGCTCGAGCGCGAGCGCGTCGCCGGCGAGGGTCGCCGCGGCGTCGAGCTCTGCCCGGCCGCCCGGCAACCGTGCCGCGTCGACGACCGCGGCGAGCTCGAACCGCGGCGGCGACGCGCCGAGCACTGCGACAACCCGACCGGACGGGCTCGAGGCCTCGCCGAGCGGCGGTCCTTGCCACGCGAGCCGGCTCCATTCGAACGCGGCGAACCACGGCTCGGCGTCTGCGTCGAGCTCGAACGTGCCGAGCACCGAGAGGTGCGCATCCTCCTGCGCGGCGCCGGCGAGCACGACCTCGCCCTCGACGCGGCCGCCGACACCGGCGCGATCGATGACCGCTTCGCCGGCGGCGTCGGCCGACACGCCTCCGCGCTCGAGCGCGAGCCGGTCGAGCGTCAGACGCGGCCCGTCCAGGCGGCCGTCGAGCGCGCGGACGTCGATCGGCTCGCCGGCACCCGTGATGCGGATGTCGGCGATCTCGATCGACCGGACCGCGACGCCGTCGGGGATCTGCGGCAGCCGAGGGGGCCCCGCGTCGGCGCTCGAGTCCGCGCCGCCGGCGAGCGCGAGCTCGCCGTCCGCGACGGCGACCCGATCGAGGACGAATCGCCCGTCGGCGAGTCCCGCCCACCCGAGATCGATCGTGACGGACTCGACCGCGGCGGTCGCGGCGTCGCTCGTGTAGCGCACGTCGCGCAGCACGAGCGCCGTCGCGAGGCTGCCGCCGGCCGCGCGGATCTCGAGCCGTCCGGGCACGAGCGGCGCGGCTGCGCGGAGCGCGAGCTCGACCCCGACCGGAGTCGTCACGACGAGCGCGAGCGCGAGCACGACCAGCAGCGCCGCGATGCCGACGACGGCGAGCATGGTGCCGACGACGATTCGCACGACGTTCACGGGCGGCTCACAGATCGGGCCCGAGGCTGACGTGCAGCCGCGGCGAGCGCCGCTCGCCGTCGAGCGGCCAGGCGATGTCGAAGCGCACCGGGCCGAGCGGCGAGAACCACCGTGCGCCGAGGCCCGCGCCGGTGCGCGGCTCGAAGTCCGAGCCGAGGAACGCGTTGCCCGAGTCGACGAACGCGGCGACGGCCCACTGCTCGAGGACGGGATGCTCGTATTCCACGCTCGCTTCGAGCACGCGGTTGCCGCCGATCAGCTCGCCGAACGCGTTCACCGGCCCGAGCGATTCGTAGTCGTAGCCACGCACGCTGTTGTCGCCCCCGGCGAAGAACCGCATCGACAGCGGCACGCGGGAGAACGCGCCGTCCTCGAGCGTCGTGCCGAGACGGCCGCGCACGAGCACCCGTGCGTCCCACGGCAACGCGCCGATCCACTTGCCGCGGAAGTCGAGCTGCAAGAGCGACACGTCCGCGCCGAGCCCCGCGGAGAGGACGGCGCTCCACCGATGACCTTCGCGCGGGCGGACGAAGTCGTCGCGCACGCTCCGCGCCCACGACATCCCCGGGATCAGCAGCCGCGTCGACAGATCCTCGCCGCCGAAGTCGTCGCTCTCGAACAGCGCGTCGAGGAACCGCGTGACCGTGAGCTCCTCGCCGACGTGCGTCCTGCGCACGCCGACACGCGCCGCCGCTCCGACGCCCGCCTCGATGTCGTCGCGCGCGAGCCCCGCCCGGAAGCTCCACCAGTCGCGCTGCGGATTGTCGATCGGCACGCGGTAATCGACGCTCGCGTACTGGCGCACCTGGGCGAGCAGCACCTCCGACTCGAGGCGATGGCCGGCGCGGTTCCGCCGACGGTTTTGATAAGCGAAGCGGAACCGCGGCCCGTCGTCGGTCGAGAAGCCGCCGCCGACCGAGTAGCTCGTCGGCCGCGCGCCCTCCGCCTCGATCCTGACGGGCACGCGTCCTTCAGTCGCCGAGTCGAGATCCACGAGCACGTTGGCGACCCCGAAGTATTCGCTCGCGACGAGCTGCTGCTGGAGCTCGGCGATTCGGCGCGCGTCGAACGGGTCGCCCGGCGAGAAGGCGACGAAGCGCTCGACGAGCGGCTCGAGCCCGCCCGCAGCGATCGTCACGTCGCCGAAACGGTAGCGCTCCCCCGCGAGCAAGACGAGCTCGACGTCGGCCGCGTTCTCGGCGAGGTACACGTCCACGCGCTCCTGCACGAAGCGGCTGCCGAAGTACCCGCGCTCGCGCGCCCGCGCCTCGAGCAGGCTCTTGAACGTCAAGTACTCGCCGTGCAAGAGAGGGTCGCCCGGCGCAAGCGGAAACGCCTCGACGACGTCGCCGAGCTCGCGCAGCGCCTCCTCGTCGCCGTCGACGCGAACGTCGACGCCGCGGACGACGACCGGATCGCCGGGCACGATCGCCGCCTCGGCGCGCCAGCAGTCCTCCGCGGGCTCGCCGAGCCGTACGCGGATCTCGGCCCGATAGTGGCCGAACGCTTCGAGCGCCGGCATCAGGCGCTCCGGCAGCTCGGCGAGGAACGCGCGGACGTCGCGCAGCGCCGCATCGCACGCGGGCTCGTCGTCGATGAACTCGGTAACGTTCTCGAGAAGCGCGCCGCCGATACCCGTAACGATCACGTCCGCGTGCGCAAGTGGGGCGAGCACGCACGGCAGGACCGTGGCGAAGCGTCGAAGCATTTGACACGGAAGCGGCAATATCCGTGCCACCGCCCCCTGCCGCCTCTCCGAACGCTGCTCGCGCGGCGCGCTCCCAGGGTGGTAGGAGCGGCTGTCCAGCCGCGACCCCGCGAGGCCGAACGATGCCGCAGTCGCGGCTGGACAGCCGCTCCCACACAAGAATCGCGGCTGGACAGCCGCTCCTACACAACCGTCGCGGCGCGCAGGTCCGCTAGATGCGCTCGGGGGTGCCGCCGTGCAGTGCCGGGTCGCCGTGGAGCGAGAGCCAGCGCAGGATGTCCTCGCGACGGACGAGACCGCGCACCCTGCCCTGCCGGTCGACGACCGGCAGCTGATTGATCCCGCGCTGCCCGAGCGCGGCGAGCGCGTCGCTCGCCAACGAATCGGGGCCGAGCGTCGCGACGTCCGTCGTCATGATGTCGGCGACGCGCGTCGAGTCCCAGTCGCCGCGCGCCACCTTGCGGATGTCGCCCAAGCAGACGACGCCGCGCAGCCGCTCCCCGTCGACGACCGGGTACGCCCGCTGGTCGCTGCTCATCACGTAGTCATCGACGAGCGAGCGCACCGACAGATCGGGGCCGACCGTGCGCACGTTGCCGAGCATCAGCCTCACAACCGGCACGTCGGCGAGCGCCTCCGTGACGAGGAGCTGACGGTAGCTCGCGATCGCCGCGTTGTTCAGGAACCAACCGATCAGCGCGAGCCAGAGGCCGCTCACGGTGCCGCCGCCGAACACCGGCACGCGGAACCCGAGCAGCATGCTGATGCCCGCGACGATCAGCACCCACGCGAAGATCTGCCCGCCGTTCGACGCCCAGCGAGTCGCGCGCCGCAGATCACCGGTCAGTCCCCAGAGCGCCGAGCGCAGCACGCGGCCGCCGTCGAGCGGGAAGCCCGGAACGAGGTTGAAGATCGCGAGCAGGATGTTGATCGGCCCGAGCCACAAGAGCAGCGTCGGCAAGGGACCGAGCGCCGCGAACGCGCTCTGCGGGTCGGTGGGATCGATCTCGATCGGTCCGACCAGCCCGCCGACGATCAGCAGGCAAACGATGCCGATCGCGAAGCTCGTCAGCGGGCCGACGATCGCCATCCAGAACTCCGCCCTCCAGTGTTTCGGTTCCTCCGTCATCTGCGCCATGCCGCCGAACACGAACAGCGTGATGCGCGGGATCGGGATGCCTTGCGCGCGCCCGACGAGCGCGTGCGAGAGCTCGTGGGTCAGTACCGAAAGGAAGAACAGCACGGCCGCCGCGGCGGCCGTGAGCCACGTCGTCGCGCCGCTCCATTCCGGGTGCCACAACGGAAAAACGCCCGCGCCGAGGCTGACCGTCACGAGGGCGAAGATGATCAGCAGGCTCCAATCGAGGAAGACGTCGACGCCCGCGATCCGCGCCAGGTGAAAACCTCTCGTCATGTGCTTCGCTCCTACTGCCGGTACGGCCTCGGCCGTCGTCGATTCTAGTCCGGTTCGCAAAGCGGAGGCAGGAATCGCCGGCTACAGCAGCTCGGCGAGCCCGCGGAGCGGAATCGGGAGCCAATCGGGCCGGTTCGCGAGCTCGTAGCGGATCTCGTAGAGCAGCTTCTCGATCGCTGCGAGCTCGATCAGCCGCTCGGCGCCCCGGGTCGGGTACGCCGCCGAGTCGCCCATCGCCTCGCGGTAGACACCGAGAAACCGCGCCCGTGTCTCGTCGCGCCACGCGAGCAGCAGCCGCTCGACCACACCCGGCTCGTAGCGCTGCTGCTCCGCGAACGCGCGCAGCGCGGCGGCGCGCGCGTAGTCGAACGAGCGGAGCATGCCGGCCACGTCCTTCAGCGGCGTGCCCTTCGCCCGTCGCTCCGCGAAGCTCCGGCCCGGCTCCCCCTCGAAATCCACGATCACGAAGTCTTGCTCGATCAGGAGCACCTGGCCGAGATGAAAATCGCCGTGGAAGCGCGTCGCGAGCGCCTCGACCGGCTCGGCTGCGAGCCGCGCGAGACGCCCGCCGAGCGTGTCCGGATCGCGCAGCAGCCGCTCCGCGGCGTCGAGATGCTCGGCCGGAATCTCGTCGCGCCGCTGCCGCAGCATGCGGACGGTCAGCTCGAGATCCGCCGCGACTCGGGCGTGCCAGGCGGCGAGTCGCTCCGCGTCGAGCGGCTCCGGATCGAACGCCGGATCGCCGGTCCTGACCGCGAGCGCGCGATGCAGCTCCGCCGTGCGGCGCGCGAGCACGTCGATCAGCAGCAGGTAGGAATCGTGCGCGCCCTCGACCGGCTCGCCCGCCGCGCGCGTCAACGCGTCCTCGATCGAGCGCTCGAGATGCGCGAGCGTGTGCTGCCAGCCGTCGCCCTGGTTCGGCACGGCCCGTTGCACGAGCGCGAGCGTGAAGGCCTCTCCGGCCTCGGTGCGAAGCTCGACCGCCCCGAGGGCCGGCACCGTCGCGTCGCACGGCGAAACCTCGGTCAGGAAGCGGCTCATTTCCCACTCCGGGTTCGCGCCCGGGCGAAGCCGCCGATACGCCTTGCAGAAGAGCTCGCCCCCGAGCACGAAAGCGGAGTTGCTGCTCTCGCCGAGCCGACGAATCGGCGCCTCCTCGAGCGACTCCCGGTCGAGGTCCGGAAGCGCCGCAGTCGCGACGAAATCGACCTCGGCTCCCGGCCACCGAAGCTTGCGCCGCTCGACGAGCGCGGCGATCAGCTCGCGGCAGAAGGCGCCGTCCGCGAACGCGTCGAACAGCAACCCGGTGCGTGCCTGCTGGCGAACGCGGGCGAGCGCGGCGCCGGCCGCGGGCCCCGTCTCCGCGACGTGCCAGTCGGCGGCGAGCGGCAGGAAGTAGTCGTCCGCCGTACCGCTCGCGGTCCGCACGGTGACGACGCAGAGCACGAACGTGCCTCGCTCTGCGCTCCAGGGCCACGCGGCCTTGAGCCGCGTCTCGCCGAGCGCCTCGCCTTTCGCGGCGAACCAGCGCTGCTGGCGGATGAACCGAGGCACCACCTCCGTCTCGAACTGCCGGAAGAAGAGCTCCACCTGGCGGCTCCGCTCGCTGCGCTGCGTGAAGCTCGCGAGCCCGTCGGCGAGCACGAGCCACGGCGGCTGCTCGACGAGCAGCAGCTCCTCGTGCCAGCTCGGCGCCTCCGCCGCGGTCGCGAGCTCGAACCAGTAGAACCCGTGTCCCGGCAGCGTCAACAGGTACGGCAGCTCGCCGATCGGCGGAAACGGCGAGCGGCCCATCAGCTCGAGCGGCACCCGGCCGCGATAGCTCGAGAGGTCGAGCTCCACCGGCTGCGGGGTGCGCTTCAGGTTCGCGACGCAGAGAAGCACCTCGTCCCGGTAGCGGCGGATGTACGCGAGGATCTTGCGGTTGCCGGGGCGGAGAAACTCGAGCGTGCCGCGGCCGAACGCGTGATAGCGGCCACGGACGCTCAGGATGCGCCGCGTCCAGTTCAGCAGCGACGACGGCTCGCGCGACTGTGCCTCGACGTTGACCGCCTGATAGCCGTACACCGGGTCCATGATCGGCGGCAGGAACAGGTTCTGCGGGTCCGCACGGGAAAAGCCCCCGTTCCTGTCCATGCTCCACTGCATCGGGGTGCGCACGCCGTTCCGGTCGCCGAGGTAGATGTTGTCGCCCATGCCGATCTCGTCGCCGTAGTAGAGGATCGGCGACCCCGGCATCGAGAAGAGCAGGCTCTTCATCAGCTGAATCTTGGCGGTGTCGTTGTCCATCAGCGGCGCGAGGCGGCGGCGGATGCCGACGTTCACCCGCGCGCGCGGATCCGCGGCGTACGTCTGGTACATGTAGTCGCGCTCGCGGTCCGTCACCATCTCGAGCGTGAGCTCGTCGTGGTTGCGCAGGAAGATCGCCCACTGGCAGTTCGGAGGGATGTCCGGGGTCTGCTCGATGATCTCGACGATCGGATGCCGGTCCTCCTGCGCGATCGCCATGTACATCCTGGGCATCAACGGGAAGTGATACGCCATGTGGCACTCGTCGCCGTCCCCGAAGTACTCGAGCACGTCCTCCGGCCACTGGTTCGCTTCAGCGAGCAGCATCCGGTTCTCGTAGCGCGCATCGACGGCCGCACGGATCCGCCGGACGACCGCGTGCGTCTCCGGCAGGTTCTCGTTGCTCGTGCCCTCGCGCACGCAGAGATACGGAATCGCGTCGAGCCTGAGCCCGTCGACGCCCATGTCGAGCCAGTGCCGCATCACGCGGATGACGGCCTCGACGACCCGCGGATTGTTGTGGTTCAGGTCCGGCTGATGCGAGAAGAACCGATGGAAGTAGTACTGACCGGCGACCGGATCGTACGTCCAGTTCGAATCCTCGCTGTCGGTGAAGATGATCCGCGTGCCGGCGAGCGCCTTGTCGTCGTCGCTCCAGATGTAGAAGTTGCGCTTCGAGGAGCCGCGCGGCGCGCGCCTCGCGGCCTGGAACCACGGGTGCTGGTCTGACGTGTGGTTGATCACGAGCTCGGTGATGATCCGCAAGCCCCGCCGATGCGCTTCGCGCACGAACGTGCGGAAGTCGCGCAACGTGCCGTATGCGGGGTTGATGCCGCGGTAGTCGGCGATGTCGTAGCCGTCGTCGCGCATCGGCGAGGGATAGAACGGCAAGAGCCAGATTGCGTTCACGCCGAGCTCGCGAACGTAGTCGAGCTTCTCGGTCAGGCCCGGGAAGTCGCCGACGCCGTCGTCGTTCTGATCGAAGAACGAGCGGACGTGCACCTCGTAGATGACCGCGTCCTTGTACCAGAGCGGATCATCCTCGCTCCGCGGGCTCTCGAGGTCAGAGGTAATAGTCGAACTCCTTCTCGGTCTTGACGTGGCGGCGGACCCTGAAGATTTGTGCAGCCGAGCGCGCCGGGTCGAGCGAGACGTAGTTGCGCGGACCCTGCCACAGGTAGCGCGCCCCCGAGAGCAGGTCGTGCACCTGATACGGACGTCCGGGCTCGATCGACCAGGCGTCGAGGGGGACCTCGACCCAGCCGCTCTGGGTGTGGTGCGGATCGAGGTTCACGATCACGAGCACGATGTTGTCGAGCGTCTCGGTGCGCTTCGAGTAGCCGATCAGCTGCTCGTTGTCGATCCCGTGAAACTCGAGGTGCGCGTCCGACTGCAGCGCGGGATTATCGCGCCGGATGCGGTTCAGCCGAGTGATGAACGGCGCGAGGCTCGCCGGGTCCGCGGTGTTCCAGCGGCGGATCTCGTATTTCTCGGAGTGCAGGTACTCTTCGCTGCCCGGCTCGCGCGGCTCGTGCTCGAGCAGCTCGAACGCCGGGCCGTAGATGCCGTAGCTCGCCGCGAGCGTCGCCGCGAGCACGAGGCGGGCGACGAACGCCGGCCGGCCGCCGAACTGCAGGTACTCGTGCAGGATGTCCGGCGT
>Ga0079224_100016727_pt1 | contig 10318 bp, 9 predicted proteins | sample Stecom2015_FD_80414 | JGI IMG/M metagenome (GOLD analysis project Ga0079224, IMG submission 80414) | Agricultural soil microbial communities from Utah to study Nitrogen management - Steer compost 2015 | ecosystem: Environmental > Terrestrial > Soil > Agricultural land | place: USA: Utah... | reverse complement strand
CGATCGAGGGCTTCCTAGCAGACTATCCCACTGACTTCGATTACGACGCGTTCATCGAGCAGTTGGACGAGTACCTCGCCGGGAGCATCGCGCAGATCAACACGGCACCCGCCGAGAGCTTCAGCCCGCGCCTGGACGCCTTCGACACGATCATCGAGTCGTTCGCGGTTGAGTCGGCGGGCGCTGCCTAGCAGCGGACCTCGTGGCTGCAGGATGGGGAACTTTAGCAGCCGATGTCGCGATGCAGGGGTGGAGCTTGCTCCGCCCGTTCAGTTGTTGGGTGCAGGTGCGGCAGCGGGCGATGCAAGCATCGCCCCTACGACAAACCCAGGTTCGTCTTACCATGTGATGCGCTCAATACAGAATGCGGTGTAGCAAACCAACTCCGCGCACATAAGGGCGCGTCCAGATCGGGCGCGCCCTGTTTTTGTGCAGTGGGCACGGGCGCCGCCCTTGTCGATAATTTTCGCATGGGGCTTTGCGAAAGGGACTCGTCTCATGCCTGACCCGCTGCTTCCGATCAACACGATTCTGTCCAGGCTCGCGGAATACCCGCAGCGCATCCACGCCGTGACCGCCGACCTGAGCGAAGCGAAATTGCACACTCACCCCGCGCCAGACGAGTGGTCCGCGAACGACGTGCTGGCGCACGTACGCGCGTGCGCGGACGTCTGGGGCAGCTACATCGCGCGCATCCTCTCGGAAGACAGACCGGCTATCAAGGCGGTCAGCCCGCGCAGATACATCGACCAGACCGATTATCTCGAACAGGAATTCAAGCCGTCGCTGCAAGCCTTCACAGCGCAGCGCGCCAAACTGTTGGAGGTCCTGCAAGCCTTGGCGCCCGAAGGTTGGGAGCGGCAAGCGATCGTAACGGGAGTGGGGAAACCGATCGTGCGGACGGTACATACCTACTCGGACCGGCTGACACGGCACGAAAGGGAGCACGTCCACCAGATCGAGCAGATCGTCGAGGCGCTCCGAAGCTAGAGGCTGTTTTGGGCTATGCTCGCTGGTTCCCCATCCTTCCGACCAGCGGTCGGCTTTCCTTCGCCCAGAGCGAGGGAAGGAAAAGAACGGAGCCGACACCCCTCCCCTCATTTTGGGGGCAAGGGCTTGGGGAATGGAGGAACCAGCGCAAGTGCATAACACGCTCTCGAGGGGGAACCGGTGCGCCCCGCTACATGATCGCCGTCACCAGCGCGAGCAGCACGCCACCCGCCATCACGCTCCCAAGCTGACCGGCGGTGTTCGCGCCCATCGCGTGCATCAAGATGAAATTCTCGAAATCTTCGTCCTGTGCAACCTGCGCCGCCAGCCGCCCCGCCATCGGGAACGCGCTGATCCCGGCGGCGCCGATCAGCGGGTTGATCTTGCCGCCGCTGATGCGCGCCATGAACTTGCCGAACAGCAGCCCTGCCGCGGTGTCGAGCACGAACGCCAGCAGCCCCAGGATCAGGATTTGCAGCGTGTCGATCTGCAGGAAGCTCTCGGCGGTCATGGTCGAGCCGACCGTCAGCCCGAGGAACAGCGTCGCGATATTGATGATCTCGTTCTCGGCGGCGTGCGTCAGACGCTCTACCACGCGGCTCTCGCGCAGCAGGTTACCGAGCATCAGCATGCTGATTAGCGGCGTGGCATCCGGCACGAGCAAGCCGATTACCAGCGTGACCACAATCGGGAACAGCACCAGCGCGCGGCGCGACACCGGGCGCGGCACGTATTCCATGCGGATCATGCGTTCCTCGCGCGTGGTGAGCAGCTTCATCACCGGCGGTTGGATGATCGGGACCAGCGACATATACGAGTACGCCGCTACCGCGATGGGAGCCAGCAGGTCTGGCGCGAGCTTGGTCGCCACATAGATCGAGGTCGGCCCATCGATCGCGCCGATCACACCGATGGACGCGGCCTCGTTGAGCGGGAATTTGAGCAGCGTCGCCAGGATCAGCGTGCCGAAGATGCCGAACTGCCCCGCCGCGCCAAGTAACACCAGTCTCGGCTGCGAGAGCAGCGGGCTGAAGTCGATCATCGCGCCGACGCCGATGAAGATCAGCAGTGGGAACAACTCGTTGCTGATTCCGGCGCTGTAGAGCACGCCGAACAGCCCATCGCCTTCTAACATGCCGGTCACCGGAATGTTCGCCAGGATACAGCCGAAGCCGATTGGCAGCAGCAAGACCGGCTCGTATTGCTTGAGCACGGCCAGCGCGATCAGCACCAGCCCGGCGAGGATCATCACCGCGTTTCCGGCGGTGAAGGCCGATAGCCCGCGACTGAGTTCGGGCAGAAGTTCGGAAAAATCCATGAGTTGCCGCCTCTGCCCGCGCTAGTCCGCGAATTCCATCAGCAGGTCGTGGTGTTTGACATGCTGCCCGGTGCTGACGCGTATCTCGCTGATCGTGCCGCTGCGTGGCGAGCGGATGATGTTCTTCATCTTCATCGCTTCGAGCACGCAGACCTGCTGCCCCGGTTCGACCTGGTCGCCGGGGCGGACCGCGATCTCCACGATCACGCCGGGGATCGGCGCGAGGATCGCGGTCGCGGCGCCGTTGTCGGTGGGCGCGGGCGTCGCGGCTGGCGCCGCTGCAGCGGGTGCGGGCGCTGGCGTTGGTACGGGCGCGGGTGTGCCCGCTGGGGTTGCCGGTGCGGCGGCTGCCGGGCGCACGACTGGCGTTTCTTCGAGCCACACTTCATAGCGCCGCCCATCGACTACCGCGATAATCGGGCGCGCGTACAGATCGGCAATCTGGACTTCGTACTGCTCGGTATCGACTCGTACGGTGACGTTCATCGTCTCGGATCCTGTCTCGGGCCTTTTTGTTGAAGCAGCCGCCCGCGCATCACCGCCTGCCACGCGCTGACAATCGGCGTCGGCGGGACCGGGAACTCGTGCGGCTGCGCTTGTTGCTCGCGCAGTAAGGCGACGGCGACGGCGGTCGCCACGGCGCGCTTCTCTCGCTCAAGGGCCAGCGTATCTTCGGCGGGTGTTTCGATGTCAGATGCGGCTGGCGCGTCCGGATGATCTTGCGCGAGCCGCACCAGCAGCGCCATCACGCCCCACAGCAGAATGATCGCGCCAAAGACCAGCGCCATGCCGATTACGGTGATCTCCAACGCGGTAACCAGGTTTTCGCCCATTGCGGCGTCCTTTCGCGCTAGACCGGGATATTGCCGTGCTTGCGCGGCGGCGCGGGCGAGTACTTGTCTTGCAGCGCGGTGAGCGAGGCGATCAGCTTGACGCGCGTCTCGCGTGGCTCGATGATGTCGTCCACATATCCGGCGCTGGCCGCGTGATATGGGTTGTTGAAGTTGCGGCGATATTCTTCAGCCCGCCGCGCACGCTCAGCGGTGGAGTCTTCGGCGGCGGCAATCTCCTTGCGGAACAGAATGTTGACCGCGCCTTCCGCGCCCATCACCGCGATCTCGGCGCTCGGCCACGCATAGTTGACGTCAGTGCCGAGGTACTTGCTGCTCATCACCACATACGCGCCGCCATACGCCTTGCGCGTGATCACGCTGATCTTCGGGACGGTGGCCTCGGAATACGCGTAAAGCACCTTCGCGCCGTGCCGGATGATGCCGCGATGCTCTTGCGCGACACCGGGCAGGAAACCGGGCGAGTCCACGAACGTCACCAGCGGCAGATTGAAGCAGTCGCACATCCGCACGAAGCGCGTGATCTTATCGGCGGCGTCGATGTCGATCACCCCTGCCATGGTGCTCGGCTCCTGTGAGACGATTCCGACGCTGTGCCCGCCGATCCGCGCCAGCCCGATGATCGCGTTGCGCGCAAATGTCGGCTGGAACTCGAGGAACGTGCCCCGATCCACCACGCGGCTGATCACCTCGTGCATGCTGTACGGCTCGGACGGATCAAGCGGGACGATGGTGTTCAGGTCATCATCCATGCGCAGCGGGTCGTCGCCAGTGACGACAAAAGGCGCATTCTCGACATTGTTGGACGGGAGATAGCTCAGCATGCTGCGGCACAGGTCGAGCGCGTCCTGCTCGCTCTCCGCGACGAGCGTCGCGGTCCCGCTGATCGAGGCGTGGACTTCCGCGCCGCCCAAATGCTCGTTGTCGATCTCCTCGCCGGTGACGGTCTTGATCACCTGCGGGCCGGTCAGGAACATGAACGACTGCTCGCGCACCATGATGATCGCATCGGTCAGGGCTGGCGAGTAGGCCGCGCCGCCCGCGCACGGGCCGAGCATGACGCTGATCTGCGGGATCACGCCGGAATATTGCGCGTTGCGGCGGAAGATCTCGGCGTAACCGCCCAGGCTCTTGACACCTTCCTGAATACGCGCACCGCCAGAGTCGATCAGGCCGATGATCGGCGTGCCGTTGCGCACGGCGAGGTCCATCACGCGGCAGATTTTGTGGCTCTGCATCTCGCTGAGCGTGCCGCCATAGACGGTGAAATCCTGCGCGTAGACGTAGACGGTCCGCCCGTTGATCTGGCCGTAGCCAGTGACGACGCCTTCGCCCAGGTACTTATCGGTCGCCATGCCCATTTCATCGCCCTGGTGCGTGATATACGGCTCCAGCTCGTTGAATGTGCCGGGGTCGAGCAGCAGGTTCAGGCGCTCGCGGGCGGTCAGTTTGCCTTTTTCATGCTGCCTGGCGATGCGATCTTCGCCGCCGCCAGCGCGAGCTTTCTCGCGGATGGCGCGCAGCTCCAAAATGCGGGGATCCTCTTGCGGCATCGAGATGTCCTCAAAGCTCTCATTCGTCGATGGGTTCGGCGTTGCTTCTATCAGAATGTACTACCATAGTGTAACGATCGGCTAGACAGGCTGTCAGCGACGATCGTCATCTTTCGTACCTGTGGATAGCACAAGGGGCGGCTCGTGAGGCAAACGCGCGCTGCGCTCTGGCTCCGGTTCGGCGCCGTCGCCCAGTTCCGCGACGACCATGCCGAGCAGGATTAGCGCGCACCCGGCTAGCTCTTGCGCGCCGAGCACCTCGCTCGCCAGCCACCAGCCGAACAGCGCCGCGAAGACTGGCTCCAGACTGAATAGCAGCGCGGTGTGCGTCGGCGTGGTGAAGCGCTGGACGTAGACTTGCAGGCTGAAGACGAGCGCGGTCGCCACCACGCCGGTGAACGCGATCGCGGCCCAGGTGTCTGCGGGCAGAGTGAGGCGGGGCGTCTCGAAGACGAAGGCAGCGGCGGTGGATAAGATGGCGACGGTCGCGATCTGCACCAGCGCGAGGCGTACGGCGTCATGGCGCGGGGAATAGTGCGCGACCGTCACGATATGCAGCGCGAAGGCGAACGCGCAGCCAAGCACCCACAGGTCCCCGCTTTGCACGCGCAGATCGGCGTTGAGAGTCAGCAACCCCAGGCCGAGCGTCGCGGCGACGATCCCGATGATCGCCGGGCGCGCAGGCGGGCGGCGGAGCAGCACCGTCGCCAGCACGGGGACGATCACGACGCTCAGCCCGGTGATAAACCCGGCTTTGGCGCTGGTGGTGGTTTGCAGGCCGATCGTCTGGAAGATGTAGCCGAGCGCCAGCCAGATGCCCATCAATGCTCCGGCGCGCAGGTCCGCCCGTGAGATCGCGCTCGCCCGCCGGTGAAACAGGATCGCGAGAAACGCCGCCGCCAGCGCGAAGCGGAACCCGACGAAGGTCAGCGGGTCGACGGCATCGAGCGCGTTCTTGACGACGACAAAGGTCGAGCCCCAGATCAGCGCGATGAGGCCCAGCGTGAGATCGGCCTGCCAGCGCGGCATCGGCGGCGCTAGCTCGCCCGGCGCAGGATGTCGGCCATCTCGTCACGCGTCAGCTCGACCGGGTTGCCCTTCATCGAGCTGGCGCGCGCCGACGCGTCGAGCAGCGCCGGATAGTCGGCTTCGCGGACGCCATACGCGCGCAGCGGGGGGATATCGAGCGCCGCGATCAGGTCCGCCACCCACGCGGCGCCCTCGGCGGGCGTGGCCTCAGCGCGACCCGTCAGCAGGCGCGCGATCTCGGCATAGCGGGCCAGGACCGGGCTTGCGGGATCGCGCTCGGCCAGGATCGCGGCGTTGGCCGCCATAACGTGCGGCAACAGCGCAGCGCAGATCGCCCCATGCGGCGCGTCGTACCTGCCGCCCAGCGGCCCCGCAAACCCGTGCACCGCGCCCAGCCCCGCGTTTGCCAGCGCCAGCCCGCCGAACAGGCTCGCCAGCGCCATATCTGCGCGCGCGGCGGCATCTTGGCCATCCGCGTAGACGCGGGGCAGCGCCCGCGCCGCCCGCGGGATCGCCTCGCGGCACAGCGCGTCGACCAGCGGGTTTGCTTTACGCGTGACGAACGGCTCGATCAACTGCGTCAGCGCGTCCAGGCCGGTGTACGCTGTCACGGCAGGCGGCAGCGAATACGTCAGGGCCGGGTCGACCAGCGCCACACGCGGCAGCATTAGCGGGCTGCGCAGGCTGACTTTGACACGCTGCTCTGGCACGCTGAGCACGGCGTTCCGCGTGACCTCGGCGCCGGTCCCGGCCGTGGTGGGGATCGCGATCATCGGCGCGGCGGGGTGTGTGAGAGGCTGCCCGCGTCCGACGACTTCCAGGTAATCGAGCGGATCGCCCGCGTTGGTCAGCAGCGCGGCGATTGCCTTGCCCGCATCGAGCGCGCTGCCGCCGCCGAACCCGATCACCAGGTCACACCCGGCGGCACGCGCCCGCTCGATCCCCTGCTGCACCAGCGGGACGCTCGGCTCGGACGGGACGGCAAAGGGCACATGCGACACGCCTGCTGCGTCCAGCCGCTCGAACAGCGGCGCGGCGCGGTCGACGTTCGCGCCGGTCACGACCATCGCGCGCCGCCCCAGTGCCGCCGCGATCGCGCCTGCTTCGTCTAGCGCCCCTGCGCCAAAGACGATGCGCTGGGCGGTGGCGAACTCGAAGCGCATCATCGCGCATCCCATCCGTCTTCACCAGGGAACACGTTGTCGAATATGGTCTTGCTGCGAGGCTCGGCGAGCAGCGCGGGCGCGGCTTCCGCCCACGCCTGATAGTGCGCGGTCTCGCGGTGGCGCGCGGGGTCGTCCGGCGTGCGATAAACCTCGACCAGCACGAAGCGCGCCGGGTCGTCCGCTTGCTGGATCACGTCGAAGCGCGCGCAGCCCGGCTCCTGCACGCTGTTGCGCGCATTCTCGATGGTGATGCGCTTGAACTCGTCAATCGCGTCCGGCTTGACGTAGCAATAGACGTGCACGATATACATGGCTATTCGCTCCTTGATCATCCGCCCGCCAGATTATAGGACGGGGGGTGAGCTGTCTCAAACGCTGAGCATGGCAAAGCATACAAAAGACGGACACCCGCAGATGTCCGTCAAGAAGTGCGCAGACTGCGGGCTATTCGACCACGCGCAGCGTTGATGGCAGGTTCATGCGGACCAGCTTCCGCCGGTTGAGGAGCGGCGTCAGCGCAACGACCACCACGCCCAAAATCAGCGCAAGCGCCAGCGTGAGCGGCGCGAGGGTGATGTCGAAGCTCACGTTGGGGATGACCGCGTCGATCTCGTTGATGACCAGCCAGCTCAACACGCCCCAACCCAGTCCGATTCCCAGCAGCGTGCCCAGCACGCCCGTGACGAGATTCTCGATGATCGTCATGCGCAAGACCATCCGAATTGGCAGCCCAAAAGCGAACAGCGTGGCGATTTCGCGGGCGCGCTCGTCGACGTTGATGCTGGTCGAGTTGAACGCGATCAGAAACGCCATGCCCAGCACTGCCACCGACACGATCGCCATGAACCCGGTCAGCAGGCCCAACGCCTGATCGAACGCCTCGGTGAAGACGCCAATGGGCCGCACCGACGCGATACCCGGCAAGTGGAAGAGGGCATACTGGACGTCGTCCTGCGTGAAGCCGGGCGCCGGTTCCACATACAGCAGATTCGTGGTGCCGTCCAGCCCCATCAGCGCCGTCTGGTTGCGATCCATATACGCCAGAAAACCCATCGGACTGGCGTGGATACCGCTGACCCGTACTTCGGATTCGACCATTCGCATGCTGAACAGCCCTTCCCGGCGCGGGTGCCAGAGTGTCAGCGTGTCGCCCACGCCGACCCCTAGATCGTCAGCGGCGCGCTGGTTGATCAGGATACCCGGCTCGCCATCCGGCGGGTACGCGCCATCGAGCACCGTGGGACGCCAGAATTCGCTGTCAAGGTCGATCAGGTCCAGCGAGACTTCGAGCACCTCTCCAGCGTGGCGTAGCTCGCCACCAAGCTGCAAGCCGCTTTCCGCGATACCGACCTCGGGCTGCTCGCTGATGGCACGCACATGCGGCGAGGTCTCCCCGTAGAGCGTGTTGAGCGTGACCATCAGCCGATCTGGATGCTCCTGGCCAAACTCGGCCTCGGCGCGATCGATCGTGGAGAAGAATGTATCGAGCATGCCGATCATCGCGATCAGCGTTGTGATCGCGACCGCGACGCCCAGCAACGTCAGAAATGTCCGGCGCGGGGCGCGCAGCAGATTGCGCAGCGGCATCTGGGTGAAGCTGCGCCCTGGCAAGGGGAAGTTCATCAACAGGGATGCCAGCCCGCTGCTTTTGTTGATCAGGGCGCCGGAGCGGATCGCGTCGATCGGTGGCACGCGCACCGCGCGCCAGACCGGGTACACGGTCGCCACAAGGGGAAGCAACACGCCGAGCGCCGCCGCCTGGAGGTAGATGCCCGTTTGGAAGGGCGTTTTCATGATCGGGAGCGGCAGAATATCGGAGAATACGCCTCCCATCGCCATCCCGATCAACCAGCCCATGAGCAGCCCAAAGATGACGCCCATCAGCGCGATCTGGAGGCCGACCAGCACCGGGCGCAGCGCAAGCTCGGCGCGGGGCATCCCCAGCGCCATCCCGATCCCGATCTGGCGCCGCTGCGCCTCGACGATCCGCGAGGCAAGGTTGAAGGTACCGAAAGCAGCCCCGGCCAGGAACAGGTAGGAGATGGTGCGGAAGACCCGATCGTCGCTCTTCAGGTCGCCATAGAGCGTGCTGCGAACCGGATCATCCTCGGGCGTCATGAACGTGATACCGGTCCCGCCAAAACGAGACGCCATCATTTGTTCGATTTCGGTGCGCACCTGGTCGAGGTCGGCGTCCTCGCTGAGCGACAGCAACAGATCATTCGCGCCACCGGGCTGTTCGGTCAGCGCCTGAGCAGTCTCCAGCGGGGTGACGACCACCGCGAACTGCGCCTCGTCCATGAAGCCGATCTCGTTGGCGATCACCATGAAGTACTCGGGCAGCAGCGCCGCGCCGATCCGTCGGAGCTCTTGCCCGCCGCTGAGACGAATGGTGCCTTGCGCCGGCAAGTCGTAGTAGTGGACGAAGTTGTATTCCAGAATGGCGGTGTTGGCGGGGTCCGCCTGGGTGTCGAACGATTCACCGGCCATGATGTGCAGGCGGTTGATCTGCGGGCCGCCGTTACGGATGTCGACGCCAATAATACGACCGGGCACCAGGATCGGTGTCTCACGATCGTTGGCCTCGACCAGCGTGGCCATGATCAGGCGCGGCTCGGCGGCGATGATCCAACCCGCGTGGGGCAGATCATCGACTGCCGCGCGCAGTTCCTCGGCGTTTACAAAGCTGCCTTCGGTAAGGCGCACGCGCAGATCATACATATCCAGTAGCGCGTAGCTCGCCTCATAAGAGCGCTCTTGCCAGACTTTCACGCTACGCAGCCCCGCGTAGACGCCGGTGCCGAGCGCGATGATCAAGGCGATCGCGATGACTTGCAGCCATCGCGCGCGCAGGTCGCGCCATGTCCAGCGGAGATAGAGTCGGAGGTTCATGAGAATCACTGCCTTCGCTACCAGCTCAACTCGCGGACGTGCGCTTTGCCACCTTGCGGCGCGCCGTCGCGGATGATTCGCCCGCTGCTGAGTTCGATTACACGGTCGGCCATGCGCGAAATCTCGCGGTTGTGCGTCACGACCAGCACGGTTTTGCCCTCTTCCGCCTGACGTTCCAGCAGGTCGAGAATTTGCACGCCGGTCCGAAAATCCAACTCGCCGGTTGGCTCGTCCGCCAGCAGGATCGGGTTTCCGGTCGCCAGCGCGCGGGCGATTGCGACCCGCTGTTGCTCGCCGCCGGACAGCTCGTGCGGGAAATGCGTGGCGCGATCCGCCAGCCCCACGCTCGCCAGGACTTCTTTGGCGTCTGGGCGCGGGTTCCGGCCGTTCGGCGTCAGGTCGAGCGCGAGTTCGACATTTTCGCGCGCTGTCAGGCTGGGGAAGAGATTGAACGTTTGGAAGATGAAGCTGACCGTCTCGCGACGAAACTTGAAGCGTTCTGCTTGCGGCAATGCGCTG
>Ga0079224_100016726_pt1 | contig 10318 bp, 9 predicted proteins | sample Stecom2015_FD_80414 | JGI IMG/M metagenome (GOLD analysis project Ga0079224, IMG submission 80414) | Agricultural soil microbial communities from Utah to study Nitrogen management - Steer compost 2015 | ecosystem: Environmental > Terrestrial > Soil > Agricultural land | place: USA: Utah... | reverse complement strand
CGACCCCCATTTGCCAGCCCCCGCGTGCCAAGCCCGGACATAGTCATTGAGCATCTGGTAGATCTCTCCGTTGCGTCCGATCACGTAATGGGAACTCACCTGTGAATGAGGCACGGTAAACGTACGTAACGTCTGTTCAACGCTGTCCTGTGCCGTATGGTGAAGGATAACATAGTTGGGTTTTCGCAGATTGAAGTGGATAGAAGCGACCGGCTCCATCTCCCGTTTGGTTTGAGGTATTTCCGATACGGACGTCAGACCCGTTATCGTATCGTAGGTGGCGATCAGTCGGGGCGTAACATAAGGGAGAGGCGCCTGCAGTTGCTTCGCCAATTCTTTTAGCTGCCTTTTATATTGCGCGTTGGTCGTCGCATAACGGTTTGCGGAGCAGCCGGAAACGATCAGGGATATCACCAGCGCGGATACCCAAATCTGTGCCGAGCATATACCTCCGCGCGTCATGGTTACCGGGGAAGTTTGAAAAGGAGACCTAAAGCCAGCGTCTGGCTGGTCTGAACGGACTCATCCAACCGGCTATCATACAGCAAAATTCCGCTCAGCGTCACGTTAATCAGCCGGGTAACAGAGGCGGTCAACGTAGCGTCTAGACGATGAGACGGGTCACTCAACTCGTTATAGTTGGCAAACATATTATACCGACTCTTAATATTCAGGTTTTTTGCAATGTTCCGGTCAAGATTTGCCGTCAACTGAAAGGCCAAGTCGTTCCGGAACCGCTTTCCCGGCTCAACACCGAACCGGGGCCCCGTCTGCTCAGTAGGTAATAGGCGGTCGTCCAAAATAAAGGTCTGCCGTGCCGTACCCGTACCTATCCGTAGGGAAAACGTATTGTCCGGTCTGTATTCGATACCGAGTGACTCCGTCAGATAACCTGGCGCCATAAAGTTAGATATGATCCCTGTTATGCTATCCCTGCCATCAGGTGTCTGTCCGTAGCTATTCCCCACGTCAAACTGGCTTTCATAAGTAAGCGAGGTAAAGAGCGACCAGTGACTGGACACCTTCAACGATAGCTTATTGTCCCAAAAAATGCGGTCGTTATTTTTACGGGGGAGCTGGTCTTTATTTTTCTGCTTCCCGTATTGCAGCATAATTTCCGTGACAAAATTAGTATTGTTCCGCGTGTAATCGGATTTATGATTGACTAACAAACCAACCGAAACGGAATTCACACCACCACCGGTCCAGTTCTCACTGAAAGAAGCCTGGTTAGCGTTGATGCCGAATGACGACCAATGCCGCCAATAGATCACTTTCAGATCCAAATTGGACATGGGCAACTTGACAGGGCGAATCCCGACTTCAGATTTCTCCACCTTAAGTCGATTTGAATCCGGGCGATACCGTAATTCATCCAAATCATAAATCTGCGCCCATGTTGTGGACACGCCAAATAGCAGCAAAGCAAGCAAAAAGTAAAACTGTCGTTTCATATCCGGTGCTAAATTAGCAAATATCGTGCTGTTTTTTTCCTACAGCTTTATTTGTCCGCCTGAGGGAGCGTAGGAAGCCGTCGTGCAGCCGGATTTTGCCGGTATTGGGCCAACGACGAGCGTATGTAAAAAACCAGGTTGTAATCATTGGCGCTGAGGATGAAATAATAGGAGGGCCTGTATTGACGCATGAAATCGGCTAGGGTGGCCCCACTCAGGCCGGTCACACGACTCACCAGGTCAGGCGTAAACCGATAGTCAATGACCGATTCACGATAATCCTGTTCTATGATTTCCTGTAGCCTGCGGGAGTTTTTCCCTTCCCGGCTGATCAACTTGTACAGGGCATCAATGCTGATTCCCGCGCCCGTTGGCCCCACGGAAAAAATAGATCCTGCATTGCCTTTTCCATACGCCGTATTGTATTCGCGCTTGTTCGCCTCGAGGCGTTCTTCCGGACTCCGCCGCGCGATAACAGAAACCTCGTCCAGCCATATGGTCGATCGTTCCATATGGAATAACACGACATTTTTGTCAGATACAACCAACGTATCGGGATAGTAGCCCTTCGCGGCAGCAATCAGAATGTCTCCCGGCCCGGCCTGTATGGAGAACTCACCCCGCGTGTTATTGTATCCCCCTTCATCGTTGGCGGTGTTATACACATATACCTGTGAAATGCGCTGTTTAGTATGCTTATCGAACACAATTCCCTGGACGGGAGACTGGGCACGGGCCGTATTAAGTACGAAGGCGCCCGCCAATAGTATTCCGACAAGAAATCGACTTACGTAATTCACTGCCGTAAAACTACTGCTAAGTTTGCAGTTGACGAAAAATTTAACATCTATTTACACAACGCAGGTTACCGTGACACCAGAATCAGCTGCCCGAGAAAAACGGACTCCGTTTTTAAGCCGTTTAAGTCCATCAGCTCAGCGGTGGTCATGCCGTATTTGCGGGCAATGGCCGCTAGGGTATCGCCCTGCTTTACCTCGTAAATATCAATCCGCACAGGCGCTTTCGCCGGGATAACCTGGGCTTCCTCCGGTTTGCTTTCCACCATTTCCGTTTCAACCTTTTCCTCCCGTCTGGCTTTCTCCACACGGCTTTCAGGCCGGTCATACTGATAAAGTTGATAACGCTCAATCAACTCCACCAAGAGGTCTGCATATCTCGGATTAGTGGCGTAACCGGCAGCCTTCAATCCTTTGGCCCAACCTTTATAGTCATCCTTATCAAGGGTAAAAAGCGCTGCATAGCGCTTGCGCAGCAGAAATTGCGAATGGTCCTTAAACGAGTCCTCCGGCCTGTCATACACCCGGAAACATTCGTTCCGGTGGTCATCGTCATGGTACGTCTTCTTGCCCAACCATTCAGGGGTGCACTTGATTCCGAAGTGGTTGTTGGCCTGCCTGGCCAAGTCGCTGTTTCCATTTCCCGATTCCAGAAGCGCCTGGGCCAGCTTGATGCTGGCAGGAATACCATACCGCTCCATTTCCTCAATTGCAATGCCTTTGTACCGCTCGATGTATTCCTGCCCGGAAGAGCTAACGGGATATCCCTGCGGCCGTCCTGTCCGGACCGGCTCGCGATTGGCCTCACCCTGAGGTTTACGAACGGGTGCAGGCCGCTGGGCAACCCGGGGATTCTGAAGAACTTCGTGCTTGGATAGGCAGGACGAAAACAAGGTGGCAATCACCCATGCGTACAGAAGTCTCTTCATCTACAGAATCAATTGCTGTCCAATGGATAAGCGCGAATGGGTAAGTCCGTTTGTGCGTTGGAGATTTTTAACCGTTGTTCCGTGCTTGCGGGCAATATCATACAGCGTATCGCCGGGCTGGACGGTATATACCTCCACACGCTTTTCCTGATCTGCTGAATCGGAAGCTAGATTTTCCACTGGTTTCCGGTCCAAAGCATCCAGGTTATACTTCTGTATAATATTTATGACTTTGGTCGGCCACGTCGGGCTATGGGCATAGCCCGCACGGGCAATTCCCCGTACCCACTTCTGGTACTCGTGAGGCTCATACAGATCAAACAGCTTTTCAGTGGCTTTCCGTCGCTTGAGAAAAGCGATGAAGTCAGCATAAGACTCCTCCACCGTATTATATCCTTTGTAAGCCGACCGGATTTCCGTGCTGTTGTTCGGACCCTTTATGCCGAAATGATTGTTGAGGTGCCGGGCGACCTTGCTGCTTCCATGAGCGCTTTCATGCATCGCGATGGCTAGGATGATACTTGCCGGACAACCATATTCCTCCATATACTGTACCGCGGCGTCACGGTATTGCTCGATATAGCCTTCAGGAGATAGGTTTTGTGCTGTAGAGCGGGCGGAAAAACCGCCGACGCAGACCACCACACCTAAGATAATCAGCATCACGTTATTCGTTCGGTTCATCAGCATTTTATTTGGTTAAACCCACTCAACGCTTGCGCAACACAAATACGCCATCGCGAATGGGAAGAATCAATTTATCCACTCGGTCATCTGCCGCTAATTGACTATTCAGACCTGCAATCTGTTGGGTTTGCGTATCGCCGGCAGCAGACACCACTTTTCCTTTCCAAAGCACATTGTCTATAAGGATCAAGCCGCCGCTCCGGCTTTTTTCCAACGCCAGCTCGAAGTAAACGCCATTGTTTTTCTTATCCGCATCAATAAATACCAAATCGAACGGTCCATCTAGCCGCGGGACGATCTCCACCGCGTCTCCAATGTGATAGTGAATGGATGAGCTCCATGCCGAGGAACGGAAATAGCCGGTCACCCGCTCTTCCAACTCTTCATTGTTATCAATGGTATGTACTTCCCCGCCCGGGGCCAGCCCTTCCGCCAGACAAAGCGTGGCGTAACCTGTAAACGTACCCACTTCCAGTATCCGGCGCGGAGCGACCAGCTTGCTTAAAAGGGCTAACAGCCTGCCCTGGTAATGACCGGATAACATGTGAGGTCTCGTCTCTTTCACATAGGTCTCCCGGCGGATATGCTGCAATAAGGCAGACTCCGCATCGCAGGTCTTTTCCAGATAGCTCGTTAGTACTTCATCGAACATATCCATCGCCTGCAAACTTATAGAAAAACCCTGGTATCTCTAAATCCCTGCAGAATGAAATTGAAGATCATACAATCGCCGGTAATAACCATCCATGCGGAGCAGTTCCTGATGGGTACCCATTTCCTTCATTTCACCTTTATCCAGTACGATGATCTTGTCGGCCTTCTGGATGGTCGATAGCCGGTGGGCGATCACAATGGAGGTCCGGCCTTTCATTAACGTATCGATGGCCCGTTGGATCAGTTCCTCGGTTTCGGTGTCTACTGACGACGTCGCCTCGTCCAGCACCAGTATTTTGGGGTCATGCACCAACGCCCGGATAAACGAGATAAGTTGTGCCTGGCCCGAAGAAAGCGTACTTCCGCGCTCCTGCACGTTATAATCATACCCTCCCGGCAGCCGCATGATAAAATCATGGGCCCCTACCTGTTTCGCCGCCTCCACCATCTGCTCCCGCGTAATCCGGGGATCATTCAGGCTGATATTATTGGCTACCGTATCCGAAAATAAAAAGACATCCTGCAGCACGGTGGCAATGGTGCGGCGCAGGAAATTCAGCTCATACGTGCGGATATCCACCCCATCCAACAGGATGGCTCCACGATTGACCTCATAAAAGCGGCTTAAAATGTTAATGGTCGACGATTTACCGGCACCGGTGGCCCCTACCAACGCTAACGTCTCGCCCGGCTTCACATGAAAATTAATATCTTTCAGCACCCATTTTTCTTCGTCATATGCAAACCATACGCCATCAAATACAATGTCGCCGCGAACGGTTGCCGGTTGTAGCGTGCCGGTGTTGGGGGTCTGCTCGTCGGTGTCAAGCACGGCAAAAATCCGTTCGGCACTCACCATGCCCATCTGCAGCGTGTTAAACTTATCCACCAGCTCACGGATGGGCCGGAAGATCATATTAATGTACATGATAAATGCAACGATTACGCCCGGCGACAACTGATCAGCCAGTACCTGTTTGGACCCATACCACACCAAAAGGCCCAACGCAATGGCCATGATGACCTCGATGACGGGAAAAAAGATTGAAAAGTACCAGTTGGCGCGAATATGGGCATTACGGTGCTCTGCATTCGTCGCCTTAAACTTCCGCATTTCCTGTTCTTCACGGGCAAAATACTGAATCACACTGATGCCGGATATGTGCTCCTGTAAGAACGTATTGAGGTTGGAAACCCACTTGCGGACATCCTGAAAGGCAGATTTCATGGCCTCTTTAAAGACAAACGTTGCAGCGATCATCAATGGCATCGGAATCAACACGATCAACGTCAACTTCCAGTCGGTATAAAACATTACCCCAAGGATCACCACCAACTGAAGGATGTCGCCAATGATCTGGATAAGACCTTCCGAAAAAATATTGGCAATGGTTTCAAGATCCGACACCGTTCGGGTAATCAGCCGGCCGATGGGCGTATGGTCAAAATACTTCAGCCGCAGTCCGGTGATGTGGTTGAACACATGGATACGGAGATCGCGGATTACGGATTGACCAAGGGTACTCGTCATCAGGGTATGATAATAGCGGATCACCGTCTGCACCACCAAAAGGCCTAACATGATCAGCAGCATCAGGTGGAGGCCATCGATGTCGTTCTGAAGAATAAACCGGTCGGTCGTATACTCAATAACCAGGGGAAGTGCCGGAGCAACCCCCGCCATGACAATGGTAAGAATTATGGAGAGCACAAAAATCCCGCGATACGGCTTCACATACCGCATCATCCTCCGGAGCAGGTGGGTATCATACGTTTTGCCGGTGACTTCGGGATTGCTCATGGGTAGCCGCAAAAGTACGATATTTAACGGAATATCTCTGCGTCAGAGGTAGGGATAGACTACTTCCGTCAGGTACAGGCCCTCCGCAGCGACCGAAACACCGGCCACAGAACGGCTCTTGCTTTGGATGACCGTGTGCATGTAATCCGGAGGTTGCTCTCCCCGTCCTATTTCCAATAACGTGCCCACAATAGCGCGTACCATGTTACGCAAAAACCGGTTGGCCGAGATATAAAATACCAGCTGACGGTTGTCCATCCATCGCCATTCGGCTCGGCTAATTCGGCAGATCGTGGTATGCACCTGCGTGTTCGATTTGCTGAAGCACGCAAAGTCATCATACTCCTGCAAAATCGCCGCGGCAGCGTTCATGGCATCTATATCGGGAACATCCCGCAGCATCCATGAGCGGCCATGCAGAAAAGGATCTTTATGGAAGTGCATCCGGTATTCGTACGACCGTTTTAGGGCATCGAACCGGGCGTGCGCTTCCGGATTCACCGCAATGAGCCTTTTCGCCGCGATATCCGGCGGAAGCAGTGAATTGACCTGATATAGAAATTTCCGGTGATCGGCCAGAACACCTCCCCCGTGGACGTCGTAATGCGCGTAAAACTGCGTAGCGTGGACACCGGTGTCGGTGCGGCCACACCCCACCGTATGGATCGGCTGCCGCAATAACGTGCTCAACACACGGTCAAGCACCTGCTGAACCGTCTGTGCGTTCGGCTGAATCTGCCAGCCATGATACGCTCGGCCGTCATAGGCAATCTCCAGAAAATATCGGTCGGTAGCGCTCTTCACGGAAGCAAAGGTAAGGATTAGAAAGGACACGGCAGGGATTCGTGCTGCATGCCTCGGTGAATTTACCATTCAGCAAATCACCAAATTAACGTATCTTTGCGCACTATGATATATCTCACACGGCGCGAACGGTTTAACGCGGCGCATAAATTATACCGGGAAGGGTGGACACTCGAGCAGAACGAAGCCGTTTTCGGAAAATGTTCCAATCCGAATTGGCATGGGCACAATTACGAGCTTTTCGTCACGGTAAAAGGAGAAGTTAATCCGGAAACGGGATTTGTTATTGACTTGAAAGAGCTGAAACACATTATCACCACCTATGTGATTGATAAGGTAGACCATCGGAACATTAATCTGGACGTAGACTTTATGAGGGGTAAGATGGCGTCCACCGAAGTATTAGCCATAGAGATCTTCCATCAGTTAAAACCACATATCGAAGCTCACAATGTCCGTTTGCATTCCGTAAGGTTAGTGGAAACGGAAAACAACTCCGTAGAATACTTCGGCGAGTAAGGCGGGCATAAACAGAAACAACTATGGAGACGAACTTTCCACTCAATGAAGAAGAAATGGACGGCTACGTTAAGATAGACCGTTACAACCCCGAAAAGATAGCCCGTATCGCGTCGCACTACCACGAAATACTGACACTTCTGGGCGAGGACCCTTCCCGGCACGGGCTGTTGAAAACACCCGAACGCGTGGCCAAAGCGCTGCAATACCTTACCCATGGGTACGACGTAGACCCGGCGGCCGTATTGCGGGGGGCAATGTTTGAGGAAGAGTATAGCCAAATGGTGGTGGTAAAGGATATCGAGGTGTATTCGATGTGCGAGCATCACATGCTGCCCTTCTTCGGTAAGGCACATGTGGCCTATATCCCCAATGGCCATATTGTGGGCTTGAGCAAGATTCCCCGGGTGATAGACATCTATGCGCGCCGCCTGCAGGTGCAGGAGCGGCTCACCAACGAAATCCGCGACTGCATCCAGGATACGTTAAACCCTGTTGGCGTGGCCGTTGTGATCGAGTGCAAGCACCTCTGCATGTGCATGCGCGGTATCCAAAAGCAAAACTCGGTGACGACCACATCGGCGTTTACCGGTGAGTTTGCCAAGGAACGTACCCGCCAGGAATTCCTGCAGTTGATTACCGCTTCGCTTGGTTAACCACCGCTTAAAACAGCCGCACGCCAATCCGGAGGGCTTCCCTCCCACTGGGACCGATGTGACTACCCAATGACCGCGCGTAGATTACCCGGAGGCGCTGCCATTCCAGTCCGGCATGGATTTCTCCGTAATGCTTCAAACCCGGTGTGTGCAGGTAATGGAGGCCGACGATTTCATTTAATTTGAGCTTGCGGAGCAGCGGTACCTTCCCCGTGAGCAAGGTGGAAAGGTTATACTCCCCGTGCGCTTCCACAAAGTTTCCCGATGTGCTATGTTGGTAGTAATCCAGTAACAGGAAGGTGGTCGACCGCTGATCGCTGATGAGCGTGCGCGTGCCTTTGAAGTGACGGTAATCGGTATAGTAGAGCGACTTGTTATTCAGAAAGGAGCCCGCCCGCAAGTCGAATGCCATGCGCCCGTAAAGGCCCAGCCGGATATCCGTTTTATGTAATCGTGCCATCAGCAAGTCATAGTCCACGTCGCTTCCCAATACCTGCGGTATCCCTTTTGTATAGGACAGGGATAACGTAGGCCATGGCGACGGCAGGTACACCCGCCGGTGCGGATAGGTCTCGTACTTGGTGCCGAAATCGTAACTCAGCCCCAGAGACAGCTTAACCGCCCTGTTTTCGGGGAACAGCGGAACATCTTCCGTTGGCACCAGCGGATTGTTGGAAGTGAGGTGCTTTTTGTTCCGCTCCCAGAAGGTGTAGTCCGTGCTGTTGGGCAGCCACAGGCGGTTTTCCCAATCGGCGGATGCCGTGATCAGTATATTTGCAGGCAGCGTATAGCGCCATTCCACCCCGCCAAAGGTACTTTCATACCATTTGAGGTAATTGTAGCCGAACAGGGTGGTGCTGATGGTATTGAAGAGGGGTGGCAGCGACCCCCGGCTATTCATATCCTGCATGTTGCTGCCTCCATACACACGGAAAAAACTTTTGCCCAGCGGGAATGATGCGCCCGCATAGCCGTTGAGCCGCCTGTTGGCAAAGCCATAGCGGATGTTACCATATAGCGTGAAATTGCGATTCAGCACCGTATCCACCTGTCGGGAGTACCGCATGCCGTAATTGAGTGCCAGCCCTTCCACACTGTTGAAAAGTATCGACGAGGCCAATCCGTCGAAGGAAAGGAAAGACCGGTTCGCACGGTTGCGGTAGGTGTAGCCGGTCAGTAGGTCCTGCGGCTTCAGCCGGTTAGACTCCCGGTCGAGTGAGTCGAGGTACGGTTCAGACTCACGCCTGCGCTGCAAGCTATCCTTGCGGATATAGTCGAGCTGTTCCTCCTCGGTGAGCAGCAGCGGGCGGTGCGTGGCCCAGTAGGCCGAGTCGCGCTTGTTGACCCCCTCGGTAATGCGTAGCACCTCGTTGAATGTGCCCTTCTCGATGGCGGGGTGGGTTTCATAATCGCTGTATACCGCAGCGAAATAACCGCCTATGCGGAACCCGAGTAAGCCGCCTGCAAAATCAAACCGGATGTTGGACGGCTGCCACTGGCTGCTGTCTATCGGTATAAGCTCCTGGCGGATATCCAGCGTATCGATGATATTGATGCCCGATGCCTTAGTAAGTCGCAGGTTTACGCCGTATATGCGCCAAAGGCCACCCACGATGTAGATATCGCCTTGGTAGAGCGGCTCGCCCTTTCGGCGGGGTGTCACTTCGATTTTATGGATGGTAAGCCCGTTTTCTTCGGTGGTGCCTAGGAGACGGTACCGATAGTATCCGAGGGCATTGTCGGCGATGGGCGAAACAAAAGGCCGCGGGCTCAGCCCGTCGAAGATAGGCTGGTTGTTTTCATAGAAATTGAGTTTTAGGTCGGCCGCCCGGTTAAAGCTGAATGCCCGGTTGTTGCCCGAAAACTTCGAGCTGACCATCTCCTCGCGGAAATCGTCGGGCGGCCGCACCGTGATGCGCGATTCGGACTCCGAAAGGTAAACGATACCCGTTCGGTTGGAATCCAGTCCGATTTCGCGGCCAATCTCGTCGATATCCACACCGAGGAATTTTTTCGG
>Ga0079224_100016725_pt1 | contig 10319 bp, 9 predicted proteins | sample Stecom2015_FD_80414 | JGI IMG/M metagenome (GOLD analysis project Ga0079224, IMG submission 80414) | Agricultural soil microbial communities from Utah to study Nitrogen management - Steer compost 2015 | ecosystem: Environmental > Terrestrial > Soil > Agricultural land | place: USA: Utah... | reverse complement strand
TTGATACAATATAAACACCTACATATATTACCCAGAAGAATTGTTGTTGGTCATAACTAGCATTGATAGCTTCTTCGGATGTTGGCTTAGAAGATAGAAGACTGTATTCAAGGTAAAGGAAAAAAATAGCTACAAACTCTATTATGAGTACGCATTTCAGCCCCATAATGGCATTTTTGGCTCGCTTCGTATTTGGGCGAAGCATACCGTGCGTTTCCGTTGGTTCGGTTAATATATTAGTCATGATTAGTCTGTCTTGAAAAGATACTCGTAATTGGATACGAATATAAAGATTATTAAGGAAGATTTGAACGGAAACAAAAAAACAAAGCCTGCATCTGCAGGTTTTGCTAACTAAACTAAACATCGGGAATTATCTCACGACATGTCCCACTATTGAAACAAAAATTTAAAATTCTTCTACGGATACGTATCTGTGTTTTTTAGGGAGGTTTACGGATGTTCATGGTCGGATAGCAGGTGTGCGGTAATGAACAAAAATCCTGAGACGGGGAACTTCAAGATTTTAACTAGCTGACTTTAATCATCGGCTACGCTTTCATTTTTTCCATCCTGCGATAAGTTTTCATGTATGTATTTTTCATGTTTTGTATCTAAATGTTTTCTCTTTATTATTTGATATCTCAAAGGTAGGGTAGCAGGGTTATTTAGGTAACGATATCGTTACTTGAGTAGGATGTTTACAATTGTGGTTTTATTACCTTTAGATAATAATTAATCATATAAACATGAAAACAAAAATCCTAACACTTATCGCGCTGGGATGTCTTGTATTCGCCTCTTGTAAGAAAGACGAGGCAAACAACCCTGACGTCCCTAAGGAAGAAGTATTGCAAATTAACGGCAAAGAGTATGAAATAGATTTCTTAAAGAGAGGGTTATCCCGTCTACTAGCCATACCGTTGGACAAATTAGTATACGATGAGCAAGCTCAAGTATTTAGACATACTTATTTCGCAATGGCTCTAAATCCAGTAGCGTATATTGAAGATATTGAGACTATAAAAAGAGAAGGTTATGAATTTTAGATATTATTTAGCGATTTTATTGCTTTCTTTTACCTCTACTTTTGTCAATGGCCAAGCGATAGAGATTAGCCAATTCAGTTTCTCATCCAGCGTGTGGGATGGGTCTACTAAAACGTTGACGGTAAAGCGCACCGGCCAATCAACATATTTAACTTCTGTTGCTTTAAGCAGGATAAATTTGCCGGAGTGGACAAGTGCGGGGCTTTCATTTAATGTTGAAGTTGAGGCTTTTGCGAAAAAGAAAAATAGTACCCAATTAGTGAAAATTAGTGATGAAATAAAATTTGCAACTAGTGATTTTGTAGGTACAACATCGACTACTATAGCTAAGTATCCAACATTAACTATTCCTGCAGGGTTTATAGATGAAGACGGCGGAAACATTATTATAAAGTGGAGGTTTTACAAAGAAAACTATCCCCCTCCCTACGATCAAAACGGCTGGACAGAATGGTACACTGCTGACGCTGAAATCAATCTTAAATTGGAACCTGCTGTTCTACCTCCGACTACGTTTGCAGGCCCCGATCAAATTTGTGACGAAGGAATTTATACCATAACAAATCCTGGTACAATATCATTGGAAAACGCTTCTGGAATTGCTACTATTACGGATCTTGGGAATAATCAATGGCAGGTTGAAAGAATAAATAATGCCGTTGGAACCGTGGTTTTAAAGTCCCTTGTAGGGTCTAATGCTTATGATAAAACTATAAGAATAGGAACCGATACACCCATTTCAATAACGGGCAACAGCTATAGTTTAGATTGGTCTCGAAGCTACACGTTCACTGTGAATACTGTGGATGCAAACAGCACCTTGGAGATCGTGAAAGAGGGGGCTCCGAGTGTAACCTTTACCAGGCTGGATAATAATCGATTTACTTTATCAACACCTCCCAAACCTAATAGCAATGATCCTATTACACCAGTGTATGTTTTGAATATTAAAGCTCGGGTGATCGACCCGGAATGTGGAAATTCTGAATATATCCATCAAGAAATTCGAGTAGGAACTACTATTCCCTTTGAATAAAGATGAAATACTTTCTAGACATATGTAAACGCTGTTTAACGCAGTAGCAAATTAGAAAGCCACCTTAGGGTGGTTTTTTTGCATTCTAAATTTTTTTGACTAGTATTCGGTTGGATAATAAAAAATCCTGAAGCGGGGAGCTTCAGGATTTTTACTAACTAACCAATTATTAACCTAAAATTATGAATTGCTAAAATATTATCAATTCTTGTGCCTTTCTCATAACATAATAGCATTTTAGCATATCTTAACAAGTTTCCCGTCCAGTAAATAATAATTCCCGAACAATCGGCAAATCTGCCTCTGCCCAATCGTAGTTTTTTAATTCATCGAGAGAAACCCAGATGACCTGCGCGTGCTCGGCAATAACTAACGCACCTCCTGTCCATTTGCAAAAGAAAGGGTAGAGGCGGAGCGAAAACTCGGGGTAATGGTGCTCCACATGGGGGAGTGCCGATCCAACTTCGATCTCTAACCCCAGCTCTTCTTTAATTTCCCTTTTCAAGCATTCTTCTTTGCTTTCTCCGATTTCAATCTTACCGCCGGGAAATTCCCATTTTAGCGGAAGTTTCATCCGCTCGGAGCGTTGGCATATTAAGAATTTGTTCTTGTGTTCTATGATGGCACAGGTTACGTGAAGCATAGGATAAAGATAGAGATTTTATTTCTACAGTATACCTAGTTAGTTTATTACCTTAGAGGGGATTTATTGAATACTACATAATGAAAACACCTATTATCAATCAAATCGACTTATTCTACGACATCATTAAGCAGAAATCAACTTACAATGCATTATTTGGTAAATCATCTCCAAAAGACGGCAGAGTTCTACGGTGGGGCATGCTGATTTCATTTTTTTCCTTAATCCCTCCATTTATAATTCTGACAAAATTCCAAACGGACATGTTACAGTTTTTATTTGCCACTTTGTGCCTACTTGCAATCTCGATATTCATTCGTTATCTGTTTCGTAACGCTGTCGCAAGAGCTAATCTTATTAACAGAAAAGGCTATATTAATTTTAACGAGCGGATAAAGGCTGAAGTGTTGAACACTATTAATGAAAACGAACTGGATATCCATGAGGTCAAAGAACTAAAAGAGACGTTTTATAGGCTTCATGTTAAACACAAGACAAACTATTTCTCGTGGGAATTATTCATGCCTGTGTTGACGTTGATAGTTTCTACCTGCGTAGCGATCTGGTTAAAAATCGAAAACTCTGAATTTATGAAAATTTCTTTATTTGGGTTCTATATCTTATTTGCCATTTGGTGTGTTTTTCGTTTATCAAGCTCCACTATTTTAGATAGAAAGTCGAATCTCTTTTTTGAACTTTATCTGATCTTCTCCAATATCAGAGGGAGGGATTTGAATGTCCAGAGCCATTAAGTTCTGAGGTCATGTTAGCCGAGAATTCGTTGTAAAAATACTTTACATGGTTGAAAATCTTACATCTTTTGTTTTTTAGTGTTACTGTGTGTAGCGTATCGAAATGACTATATAATGCCTTCGTTGCTTTTAATAGTTTCTTGGTGAGAGAGGTCACTTTTATTCAACTTGCTAAGTTGAGATAATTTTTAATCCCATTCCAAAATAATTTTAAAACTATTTTTTTTGGTTTTTACACGTGATTGTGGAAAAGTTTGCTAAAATTATTATTTTTTTTATTCGTATAATTGTTTTTGTAAATGGTTGTTGTTTAGCATTTTTTGTTAAAATTTTTAAGGTTGTTTAATTAAAATAGTTCGTATGAAAGAGGTTGAGGTTACTGTAGGAGAGCAAGCTGAGTTAAAAGTACAGAAAGTTGTTAAAAATCCGCGACTTTCTCTTAAGCAGTTTTCGCATTATATGGCTGCCACAGTACGTGGTAAAAATGGTGTGCTGCGAAAATGTAAGTATCCGGGAGATTATATACCGCGGTTTTACGAGATGGCTAGAAAACTTATTTGTGAGACGTTTTCAGCGAATTTCGGAGACTGCGATTTATATTTTGAAGAGTTTAAAAGACAAGCATCTATTTTTCGAGAAGAAGCAAAGGGATATCCTGAAAATAGGGATGGTTTTAAGAATAGGGCATATTCTTCTAATGGATTGGATGAGGTTTGCGGTATGAAGGAATTATTGTTGCCGATTTTGGATAATTATGTTTTGGAGAGCAATTTATCAGAACGTAAGGATGCCATAATCAGAAATGATGTTAGGATAGGAGCGATGGCGGACTTGTTGATAAGTGATAATGCTGGAATATCGCAGGTTGGTTTCTTAAAATTTAACTTCACAACGAAGTTACTTTCCAAAAATGAAGCAGATCACATGCTCTTTGTGCTAAAAGAGTTCTTCGAGAAGAAGGGCCTGAAACTAAATCCGAAAAGTTGTTTTTTAGTCGATGTTTACGCTCGTTGTATCTATACCTTATCTGGTGTCAAAGATATGACCGAAAGTGTCCACGTCGCGACATTGGAAATAAGAAAAAATTGGGACTTGATTTAAGAATGATTAAAAATTGAAGTGTAATAGTCGGTATCACGAGACAGAAATAATTGGCATTTCGTCCGTATCCAGCTTGGCCCCGTAGATATTGTACAGAATGCCGTGCGATAACTGCATCTAGTTGAGCTTTGCATCTCTAAACAATCGCGTAGGAAGATCGAGTATCCCCAGCAACTAAATGCCGCAGGTGCAAGTAAGAATCTGAAGGAAAAATATGCATACTTCGGATAAATGGTTACGTAAGTCCAAATTATTACGATTCATTGTATCTGTGTTAAAGTAATTCTAAGTATTTTTAAACACAATATTATAAAATCTAGATCATGTTTATTTGTACGGATCTTAGTGTTAAATCATCAAATGACTAGAAAAGCGAATAAAAAGCATGGGAGATTTTCCTTGGCATTCAATGGGCAGTTGAACTGTCAGAATAAGCACAAATCGTTTCAACGAGATGCATCCTATAACAAGAAGTAACCAATGTTAAAAACTAAAAACTAAAAACTATCCTTGACTAATACTACAAATCTTATGAATTCAGAAATATTTAGACTCGCCGCAGTTCTGTATGCTGACAATAATTATGAAGTAAGCCGAAAAGCTATTCATAGAAAAGTGATTGAGACAATTTTTATCGAAAATAACAATGATTTTATAGGTATTCATACTTTAATAGATCACATTAAAATAAAGTATACTTTAGACTTTACTGAGGAGGAAATCAAGGAAATCGTTTCTGATGTTGATTTTTTTAATACATCAAGTTGTAAAACAGAAGAGATAAAGATTACCCTTACAGCTAAAAGATTTCAGAATATTTCAAAGAAAATTGTTGAGAATAATTTAGATTACTTTATTCAAGAGTTTCATAAAGTAAATACAAATTTTAACTTACAAGATTTAAAACAAATTATTTACAAATTTCTTTACGAAGTCTTCCAAAGTAATGTTTTGAGTTTCGGCAAGTTGATCGATCCTAATTTTAGTATACAAGAACTATTAAATATCAACGATCACAACCTTAACCCTATCGAAATTGAAATTATTAACGGGTTCTTAAATTGGGACAACGATGAAAAAAACAAAGTAATTTTTGATATTTCAAATCTCGCACTCGAATATTGTCTCATAACCAATAAAAAGGGAACTAATTTTAGGTTAGAAAATTTAAAGAATAAAAACTTCTATTTAGATACCAATGTAATATTTAGGGCGATTGGTATCAATGGTGAAAATCGTCAAAAAAGGACAATAACATTTTTGGAGAAATTTAAGGAGGCAAAGGAAAACTTATTAATCTCGAGATTTACTGAAGATGAAATCAAAAAGACATTAGATTTTTATGTAAACCAACTGTCTAGGTACAATACTGCGCGGGTGAATTCCGATGTCTTTTCCAAATATAGTAAAAATCAAGATTTTATCGATTATTATCATAGATGGCGAAGGAAAAGAACTAATGATTCTTCTGCTTTGTTTCAAGCTCATATATCTTCCTTGATAGAAGAATTAAAGAGGAGGTTTGGGATTAAAAGTGACTATCGAGAATATTTTGATTTAAAGGAACCTCAAATAGAACGACTAATTTTAGATAAAGGCTCTCAAATAAATATTTTTAAATCTGATAGTAAATCTTCACCCTATCTAGAAGCAAGTATAGTTGATGCAAAGAATATCTATTTAATAGAATTTCTTAGGAATGGTCATTATTCGAATTTATTTGATTGCAAATATTATTTTATTTCGGCAGATCAATTATTGAGGAAATGGGACTATACTCAAAATTCGTCGATTCCTGTCGTTTTATTACCTTCTCAATGGATGAGTATATTACTACGTTATTTAAATAGAACCAGTGACGACTTTAAGAGTTTCGTTAGTTTTTTAAATATCAGTAATGGAGAAAAAGGGATATCTAATGAAAATCTTCAATTAATACTTAATGGAATTTCTGAAATTACGACTGACTTCAACCAACAAAGTAGTATCATTTCCGAAATGATCAGTGTAGGTTTTAAAGGAATTTTGGATAAAAATAATACAGAGGGGGATACTATTGAAAAATCTAAATTATTTGCTAAAACAAAGCTCGAGTCTGATATAGAAGAATTAAAAAGGGATAAAGAAAAATTAGAGAATAAATTTGAAAAATATCAGGAGAATACAACGACGGCAATTCAAGCTTTACAGCAGAATAATGAAAGTGAAAAGTATCAAAAAATTTTAGAAATTGAAAAAAGTAATACAGTGAGACAAGAACTCATTGATACAAAGGCAAAACTAGATCTAAGCAGGTTTAAATCTATAGCATATATTTGTATTCCTGTAGCCATTATTTGTATTATCTTTTTTTGCTTATTGTTCTTTTTCCAAGATTATTCGTGGAACATGGTGGCTGTTTACACCGGGTATGCTAATTCACTTGAAGAGGGCTCTATGCAAAAAGAATATTGTAAATGGTTATGGTTGTTGCCAGCTAGCTTGTTTATGGGATCTGTAACGTTAATATATCGAAGGCTTTTGGATAAAGAAAACTTAGAAAAGAAAAGAGTCGAGTATAAAGAGAAGTGGACTCGAGAGATTATCAAATAAAATATGAGAATGTGTTAGTATAAGTCATTGTGAGTTTTCGCCGAGACGACTGAGAATCTTGTAACTTTTTGTATATATATCGCTGCATAGTGAGTCATCGATATCGGCTTAAGCCGTGGCAATCTCCAAATACATGTCGTATAACGGCATCGCTAGCGATACCGTCTAAATCAGGATAAATACTTCCTTTTCTTATTCCTAGGAAATATAGTGCTTTTTGTATTTTTTCAGCAACTTCCTTAGAAAAAACTAATTTATCCACCCATTTAGTGGAGGTGCTTTCGGACAGCCCATCCTCGAACTCTTCTTGAAATTCTTTTCGCGGATCAGGATGGACAGTGAATAACCCCGCCTGTCCAGAGATCCTATTTGTGACGACTGGCGCATAGACTATTTGAGGGGAATCTATAGAAAATGGGTTCTCATCAAAATTATCCATTTCGAAGGCGTTGCAGTCGTGTAACGCATAAATTGCGCCACCGTTCTTATCGAGAGCGTTTAATATGCCTTGATTGCTAACCGATGGTTCGGTTGCAAAATAAGCGGCGATCAGCGGACTATATGTCCAGTCAAGCAGACGTGTCGGGAGACCGTGATGTTGGGCTAAAGCAAGCCATGTCCATTCATTGCCAGGAAGTTTTTCGATTTCGCTGAAGGCACGCTGTTTAAATATGCCGAGGGCACTTCGCTCGTAAGCTATTAACTCATGTATTTCGCAAACTTGAAATTTGCTTATTCTACCTACGGAGGGAATAAGTTTGTGATCTCGATTCTTTACACCTCTGAATATGACATGTCCGCAGCAATATCTATCTTCCTGAAGTATTGTAATTAGATCCTCAAATGATCTTACAGTTTTCTCGGTCATATGTTAGGCATGTAAAAACGTCTGTACTTAGAAATTCAAGTAACCTTCCAGTGATTTTTCCAGTTTCCTTCTGCAAATAAGAAACCGATTATCGTTAAATATAATACCTCAAACAACTTTAATTATATCCATGAGATTCTCTATGATATTTAAGGTTCTCTATATTAAGTTTGTGAGAAGGCTCTAAAAAAAGCTCACCTGAAACAGCACCTATTAGCTTTAAGTTATCTTTTATTGAAAAACTTCCTTTATCAAACATTACATGATGATTTGGGCATAAGCAAAGTAAATTATCAGAGCTGTCATGACCGTTATGAGGTCTGCCTAACGGTCTTATATGTGCTCCTTCAGCGTAGCTACCGGATTTAGTCGGTAATTCAAATTGACAAATTTGGCATTTGAAATTATATAGCTTCTTAATTTTATGGGCCATCTCTGTATCGCGGATTATTCGCACAACGCTGCCTTTTTTCCTTTTTGTGTCGTCGTGAGAAATTTTGAACTCAACTTCTTCGGGAGTCTTTCTGGTAGGATTACTGCCGATATAAACAAGTTTAAATCTGCAGACTTTGAAGCCACTTTTTCCAACTTCCTCCCAAGAATCGACTACGCTGTATAACCCCGCGTACAAATAGCCAGATTTTGGGGAATAATCAGATTCGTGGGTGGAACCTCTAATCACTCTGACTGGCAGTCCCTCATTTTGGCTTTTGAGTAAGCCTGCATTTCCTCTATTGTCCCAAGATTGATCCTCAACTTGTTTTCTCGTATTCGGGTCGTTGCCGCCGGCGCCTGTATAAATTACCTCGTCGCCGTTGTCTACGTCATCTTCGTAGCCACCTGATAATACGATCGCTGAAACACCTTCTTTGGCATTACCATCGATTCCAGAACCCCAATTTCGATGAAAACTTGTAGGCATCATTTCTCTTCTGCCCTCGAACCAATATCCTTCCGGAATACCGGGAACTTCACCAAAAAGTATAGGTCTTGCCATTATTTTATTTCTTTACTTCTCCAACCAATCTGTTCCCACCGTGTCTTTCGCCTTATCCACCATTTCCGCTGGTATCTTCTTGATTAGCTTATACACTTTCTCCGGCTTTGTCTTCCCCGATCGGGTTTGACCCGTATCCTCTATGAAAGGGGACATAATACTTTTACCCCATTCAATAGATTTCCCTTTAAATGCCACGTCTAGTTCTCCTTTGAAATGTCCCTTTATTTGTGAATTGGTAAAGTCGTCGTTGATTTTGTAATGCTTATTAAATATTAGGATACAATAGTCGATCAGATCTTTTTTGTCAATTACTTTCGCTGTTTTTCCTAACCTCTCGGATGCAATTTTCTTGATGGCTTCAGGTAATTTTTTGAAAATCGGCATTCTCATCTTAGGATTAAATAACTTTGGAGTGCCAACAGTATAAATTTTGGCAATGGAAATTAAATCTTTAGTACTAAGAACTATTTTACCCGTGATTACACTTTTATATGTTCCAATTTTTAAGTTAGCGAAACTATCGACCTCTTCGTACTCTAACCCATAGTTAATTCGTAACCTTTCTAGGTTGTCTATTATTATTTTATATTCACTCATTAAGAAAATCGAATTTTAATTTTTGAAATCGATTATTTATTTTTATCTTTGAATCAGTAATTAATGCGACAAATAGGAGAGAGGTTATAAAGCTCTCTCAATACGATTGTCACTTGCGCACGAAAGCCGTCAAATTTTCCACGTAAGTTGACACGGGGTTCGCTTTCCATTGATTTTAGTATCTTTGCATACGGTCAGTGGGGCGAGCTTCCTGTCAGTCTTTGTGGAACTAGGACTTCGGTTTTAGCGGCTCTTGACGGCGCCACGTGCAAAGCAGGGAAGTTCGCCCCGTTGATTTATCGACGAAACCTTCCTGTATAGCTTTATTTAAGGTGACATCGTTATCATAAACTTTTAATAATTATGAAAACGAGCAAAACCATCAAAAGAAACCACCCAGACCCGATCCAGGATCGTCGTCTCAGGTTATCCTGCAAACAACTTTACCAGAACATCATTTGTTCGCCCGAGTAACGTATCCAACTAACAGACCAAAGGAGAGGGGCGGTAATATTTTGAGAGTAGACCAAAGGGCCTACAGTGGGATGCCATGCATCAAGCTCAAAAGCAAAAAATGCCTTCTCAGATTTTGTCTGCTAACCGACCTTTGATATAAGAACAAACGTTTGAAATGGTCAATAGATCGGTCTTGTATTCTAATTGCACTTTAAAATTAAAGAC
>Ga0079224_100016724_pt1 | contig 10319 bp, 6 predicted proteins | sample Stecom2015_FD_80414 | JGI IMG/M metagenome (GOLD analysis project Ga0079224, IMG submission 80414) | Agricultural soil microbial communities from Utah to study Nitrogen management - Steer compost 2015 | ecosystem: Environmental > Terrestrial > Soil > Agricultural land | place: USA: Utah... | reverse complement strand
TAGGCACCCGCCAACTCGTCGTACTCCCAGTTGGACTCCTGCTCCCCGGGAAAGACGAGGCCGCCACGCCGCTCCGGCTTCCGCGGAGCATCGTTCCAGATGTAGAAGTCCCGGTATGGCCCCGTAGGGTCCCGCCGCGCCGCCTGGAACCAGGGGTGCTCGGAGGAGGTGTGGTTGACGACCAGCTCCACGACGACGTGGATGCCGCGTTCCCTCGCCTCGCGTATGAATACGACGAAGTCACCAAGCGTCCCGAGCCTCGGATCGATCCCGTAATAGTCCGCGACGTCGTACCCATCGTCACGATTCGGCGTGGGATAGAAGGGCAGCAGCCAGAGACACGTCACACCTAGATCAGCGAGATAGTCGAGCCGTTCGGTGAGCCCCTGGAAATCGCCCACTCCATCACCGTCGGCGTCCAGGAAGGTCTCGACGTCGAGAGAGTAGATGATGGCGTTGTGATACCAGAGGGAATCTTCGGGCATGGTCGCAGGTCTTCAGTCGTCAGTCGTCCGTGATGGTTGCCAGGTGCCAGTTGCCAGGTGCCAGTTGCCGGTGGCTCCCTGGTGACCCCTGGCCCCCCTGGCCCTGTACCCGACGGCGACTTTACTGCAAGACTGACGACTGTGGACCGACGACTGCCGACTGACGAAGCCAGCAACTGGCCACCGGCAACTGGCCACCGGCCACCTTCTCAGTTCCCCGTCAGCACCAACGGATATCCCCCCGTGATCACCAGGGTGTGCTCGTAGTGAGCGGTAAGGGAGCCATCCGCGCTGGAGATGGTCCAGCCGTCGGCATCCTCGCGGATGTGGCCGGAGCCGGCGGAGACGATCGGTTCGAGGGCGATGACCAGCCCGCGGGTGAGGCGAGTCGGATCGGAGGGGTCGTAGAAGTTTACAACGCTGGGCTCCTCGTGGATCTGGCGACCGATGCCGTGGCCGCAGAGTTCGCACATCACGCGGAAGCCATGCCGATGGACCTCCGTCTCGACGGCCCCTCCCACCCTGGCGAGCCGCTCGCCGGCCCGAGCCATCCGGACTCCTCTGGCGAAGGCGGCTTCCGCGCAGGCGATCAGCCGGCGGGCGGTGTCCGACACGGGTGGCACGCCTACCGTGACCGCCGCGTCGGCGTAGTACCCGTCCAGCTCGAGGGTGACGTCGAGAGTGACGAGGTCGCCAGGGTCGAGGCGTCGTGGCCCCGGGATTCCGTGGACCGCCTGTTCGTTGACGCTGATGCAGACAGCGCCGGGAAAGTCGTACGCGAGCATCGGAGCCGAGCGCGCGCCCCGCTCCTCGAGGACTTTCGAGGCGATCTCCGCCAGCTCGGCGGTCGAGATGCCTGGCGCGACCGCCGCGCGCATGCGCTGGATCGTTTCCGCCACGACGCCTCCCGCGCGCTTCAGCCCATTCAAATCTTCTTCGGATTCGACCGACATTCTTCTTAATCAGCAATGGGTTCGCCGCTTTACCCGTGCGCTGCTCCCGGAGGATAACACCGTCAGCGGGTAAGGGGGAGAAGCGTTGGCCAGGATGATCCTCGGGCAGCAACGCAGTGTAGATGCCCCTCGGCCCACCAGAGAAGCTCGTTCCAAACGATATCGATGCGATCGGTACTCCTGCTGCTCGTCGCGGTCATGGCGGCGTTTGCCTTCCTCGCGCCCGATACCCTCCAGGCCCAGCAAGACGGCGCTCCTTCTGTCGACCTGATCGGCGAACCGCTCGACGAGGAGGGGGCGGCGGAGGCGACCGGGATGAGCGAGGAAGGGGAGGGAAGTCGATTCGATAGAGAGGAGCCTCGCAGCGGGATTCTCACCGGCGCGGAGATCCTGCTGCGCGACTCGCTGCACCTGGTTCGCGGCCGCAGAGTCGGTCTGATCACCAATCCGACCGCGGTTACGCGCGAGGGGATCCATACGATCGATCTGCTGTCGACCCATCCTGAGGTTACGGTCCAGGCGCTGTTCGCGCCGGAGCACGGGCTGCGGGGCGGAATCGACGCAGGGGTGCACATCGAGAATGGGGTGGACGCCCTGTCTGGACTTCCCGTGCGCTCGCTCTATGGCCGGACCCAGAAGCCGACGCCGGAGATGCTGCGCGACATCGACGTCCTGGTGTTCGACATGCTGGACATCAGCGCCCGGACGTACACCTACATCTGGACGATGACGCTGGCGATGGAAGCGGCGGCCGAGCTGGGACTCCCGTTCATCGTGCTGGACCGGCCGAACCCCGTCACCGGCCGTATCGGCGGTCCCCTCCCGACACTCGCGGGGCTGCGCACTGGCCCGAAGATCACTGGCCACTACCCGGTTCCCTTCCGCCACGGGATGACGCCCGGTGAGATCGCGCGCTACGTGAACGCCGATTTCGCGGTGGGCGCACAGCTGACGGTGGTGCCGCTGGAGGGGTGGAAGCGCTCCGACTGGTACGACGCCACGGGACTGCCCTGGGTGAACCCGTCGCCCAACATTCGCTCCCTCGACGCGGCGCTCCACTTCTCCGGGCTGGGAAGCCTCGAAGCCACGGCGCTGTCGCTCGGCCGTGGAACGAGCGACCCGTTCTCGTACATCGGCGCTCCCTGGTTGGACGTGGAGAGCCTGATGCGGCGGCTCGCCGCGTACACGCTCCCCGGCGTGGTGGTCGAGCCCACCCGCTTCACGCCATCCGGGGACGGGTGGATGCAGTTCCGCGGTCGCACGGTGCCGGGAATACGATTGCGGATCGTCGACCGGGATGCTTACGACCCGTCTTACCTCGCGCTCGTCCTGCTCACGGAAATTCACCGGCTGCACCCGAGGCAGTTGGGGATGCGCTCGATGAAGCACGTGCTGGACGACTGGACGACGGATGAGATCCGTGCCGGTCATTCACCGGATCGCATCGCCCGGCGGTGGAAGGACGCTGGCCTGGAATGGGCGGCGAGGACGGCTGCCTACCGCATCTACGACTGACTGGTCAGGAGCGGACGGGGACCGCGGCGGGACGGAGGCTCTTGCACCGTCGCCGCGGCCGCCGGATAATTGCGGACGGTCACCCAACCCGACCCTCCGGCCCCGCAGCATCATGAACATCCCCCGCCGCTCGCTCTCGTCGCTCGCGCTTTTCCTGGCAGGGTCGTTCGTTGCTCCGCTCGCACTCGCCGCCCAATCGCTGGTCAGCTCTCCGGCAGATCTGGAGGGGATGTCCGCGCAGCGGCTGGATCGCCTCAGCGTAGCCCTCGAGCAGTACGTGGAGGAGGGGAGCCTGGCGGGGGCGGTAACGCTCGTCGCCCGCAACGGCCGGATCCTCTTTCTGCAGGCGGTCGGCCATCGCGATCGCGAGGCGGGCGACGTGATGGAGGTGGACGACATCTTCCGGATCGCCTCGCAGACGAAGGCGATCGTCAGCGTCGCGGCAATGATCCTTCAGGAAGAGGGAAAGCTGCTCCTCTCCGACGCCGTAGCCGACTACCTGCCGGAGTTCGGGGAGATGACGGTCGCGGTCGAGCGCGAAGGAGGCGGGTACGATCTCGTGCCGGCAAACCGCCAGATCACGATCCGCGATCTCCTGACCCATACCTCCGGGCTCGCCTACGGCAGCGGCATCGCCGCCGATCGGTGGGAGGCCGCCGGGATGCAGGGATGGTACTTCGCCGAACGGGACGAGGAGATCGCCAGCGCCGTGCAACGGATCGCCTCGCTCCCCCTCGACGCCCACCCTGGTGAACGCTGGATCTACGGTTATTCGACAGACGTCCTCGGCGCGGTCGTGGAGAGGGCGAGCGGGCAGCCGCTCGATCGGTTCCTGAGCGCGAGGATCCTGGAACCCCTCGGCATGACCGACACCCATTTCTACCTCCCGCCGGAGAAGCGCGCCCGGCTCGTAACCGTCTACTCGTCGGACGAGGAAGGTCTGTCGAGGACACCCGACTGCTGCGGCATGGTCAGTCAGGGCGCGTACGCGGAGGGGCCACGGCGAAGCTTCTCCGGGGGAGCGGGTTTGCTGTCCACGGCCGAGGATTATGCTCGCTTCCTCCAGATGCTCCTCAACGGCGGGGAGCTGGACGGGGTGCGGATCCTCAGCCGCAAGACCGTGGAGCTGATGACTACCGACCACCTGGGCGGCCTCGACTTCCGCCCCGGCCAGGGCTTTGGCCTCGGCTTCTCCGTCGTGGAGGATCTGGGTGAGCGAGGGCAGCCGGGGTCGGTCGGGGAATTCGGCTGGGGCGGCGCTTACCACTCGACGTACTGGGTGGATCCGCAGGAACGGCTGGTCGTCGTGTACCTGACCCAGCTCCTTCCCGCGGGCTCCATCGACGACCACGGCAAGCTGCGGGCGCTGATCTACCAAGCGATCATCGACTGAAACGAGCTTCCGCGCACGCCACCCGAACCTCCGGAGTCTCCAATGCGCGCTGTCCAGCTGATCCTCATCTGCGTGCTCCTCCTCCCATCGCGGGAGGTGAGCGCCCAGCTGCATGTGCCGAATCTATATCGAGAGGCGGATGCGGCCTGGGGTGAGCTACCGGAGGGAAGGAGCTGGGGAGCCGTGAGCGCGATCCACCCGGGGGTCGACGGCAGCACCATCTGGGTCGCGGATCGTTGTGGCAGGGGCAACTGCTTCGGCCTGGAGGACGTCTCCATGATCTTCCAGTTCGACCTCGACGGCCGCCTCCTGCGGAGCTTCGGTGCCGGGATGGCCGCCGTGCCTCACGGCATGACGGTGGATGGGGAAGGCAACGTCTGGCTCGTCGACACCGCCTGGCTCGGCTCTCCCCGCGAAGGAGTCGGCCATGTCGTCCGCAAGTTCAGCCCCGAGGGCGAGCTGCTGATGACGCTGGGCGAATGGGGCGTTCCGGGTGATGGACCGGCGCACTTCAACCGACCCTCCGCGGTACTCGTCGCCCCGAATGGGGACATCTTCGTCGCTGACGGTCACGATGCGGACGGCAACAACCGCATCGTGAAGTTCGACCGTACGGGTCGCTTCCTCCTCGAGTGGGGGAGCACCGGCGGCGACATCGGCGAGTTCCGAGATCCCCACGCGCTCGCCATGGACTCGCAGGGGCGTCTCTTCGTCGGCGACCGGGGGAACCACCGGATCCAGATCTTCGATCAGGAGGGCGCGTACATCGCGACCTGGACGCAGTTCGGCAGCCCGAGCGGGATGTACATCGATGGAGACGACATGCTCTACGTGGCGGACTCGGACTCGAACGCCACGACGAACCCCGGGTGGCGGCGCGGGATCTACATCGGCAGCGCCCGGGATGGGTGGGTGACCGGGTTCATTCCCGACCCGGAGCCGAATCCGGACGATCTCGTCACCAGTGGGGCGGAGGGGGTTGCCGTCGACGCGCTCGGCAACGTGTACGGCGGCGAAGTGGGCCCCCGCACCGTCCGAAAGTACGTCCCCATGAACTGAGCTTCCGGGCCTCGGCGGGCGCTTTTCTTGCCCCAGGCGCCCGGCATGACGAGAAACATCTTCCTTCCGCTTCTCCTGGCGGGGTGCGCTTCGCTCCCCGCCGCGCCGACCGGCTTCGCCGCTCATCCCGGCTTCGATACCTGGCGTTATCCCGGCGACGAGGTGATCGCGTCGTGGCGACGAGCTACGCCCTATCGCTGGATGGGCTATTACTTGCCGGCACCCTGCCACCGCGATACCTCGTTCTCCGGCAAGCGGGAGTATCTCACCGCGAGCGGGTGGGGGTTGGCGATCCTGTACGTAGGGCAGCAAACCTTCGATGGTGAACCTCCCGCTGAGCTGAACGAATCGACGCTGTGCTCGAGCATCCTCCTCACGGCGGAGCAGGGGACGAAGGACGGTGACGATGCGGTCCAGCGCGCGGCCGCGGAGGGATTTCCACCGGGGAGCATCATCTTCCTGGACCTCGAGAGGATGGCCAGTGTCTCCGAGCCGATGGTCGAGTATTACCGTGCCTGGGTCCGGACCGTACTCGCCGACGGACGGTATCGCCCGGGTACATACGCGCATGTCTCCAACGCGGCAGCACTGTACACGCTGGCGCAAAGGGTCCTCGAGGAGGCCGGCGCGGCGGGGAGCATTCCCTTCTGGGTCGCGGGAGGAGGTGGGTTCTCGCTGAACGCCAGGCCGGAAGACGTCGGCTACCCCTTCGTGGAGGTCTGGCAGGGTGCTCTCGACACGCCGCGGACGTGGGGAGGGCACACGCTCGTGGTGGACGAGAACGTTGCCTCCACGCCATCCCCGTCGGCGCCGATCGGAGAATGAGCGAAAGGGCGGGCGCTGTTGCGCCCGCCCTTGCACCATCAGTCCCGCGTGCTTCGCCGTACCGGCCGAAGAGGCGGTTCCGTTCCTCAGAAGTTCGGGTTCGCGTCCGCCTCGGAGAGCGGCAGCTCGAAGCACCTGGCGGTGCCATACGCGAAGCCTTTGTGGTTCGAGCCGATCCCGTTGGGGAACCAGAGGTCGAACCGCAGCTTGTCCGCGAGGAAACGACCCTCGAAGAAGAACTCGCGGCGCCGCTCCTCGATGATCGCGTCACGGATCGAGGCGGCGTCGGTCGGGCCCTGATAGTGCGGCAGCCCATGGGCATCCCGCACGGCGTTGATGTACTGGACCGCACCCGCGCCGCCGTCAGCCTCGGCGAGGATCAGCTGTGCCTCGGCCCAGCGCGCGAGCGGAATCGGATCGGACAGCGACGTGTACTTCCGCTGCTGCCAGTTGTCCGTGACGCCGTCCTGAAGGAACTCGCCGGTGAAGACCACCGGGACCCGCGGATCCGCGTTCGCGGGCTGGTACTCCGGGACCGGGTCCGCCGGCTCCGGCTCAGCCACCGGGATCCCGTCGACGATTGCCCTTCCCAGCTCGTCGAAAGTCAGGTACCGATAGTTCGTGAAGGGAACTACCTGGCCCTGATGGACCACCGTGCCGGCGATCGACGAGTAGAGGCTTACGTTGAGCTGCCTGTAGATGTGGTTCCAGCGCGGCCGGACGGTAGCGTCGCGCGTGACCCATGCGGTGAAGCCCGGCTCCACCTGGGCGGCGTCCTCCGCGGCGTCGGCGGTCTTGCCCTGCACCAGGCGCACACGAGCACGTCCGAGCAGCGCGAGCTGCCGTACGCTCTGGGTGGTGGAGATCGAGAAATCGCCGGTCTGCGCGATGTGGTCGAGAGCAACGGTGAACCACCGCTCCGACTCCGCCAGCACTTCGTCAGGCGTCATCAACGGTCCAACGTTCACCGCGAGCTCACAGAAGATCTCGCCGAAAACCTGATAGGCGAGCCCCGCATACACCGCGGAGGTGGCGAGGAGCCTGCCGCGGTTCGGGACCTGGTCGTCCGTCCAGTTCGAGAGTTGCTCGTACGCCTGCTCAGCGAGGAAGCGAGACGTCTGTAACGCCTGGTACCAACCCGTGCCGGTGTCCTCGACGCCGCAGGCAGCCGTGCTGGGGCGGTTCGTCCGGTACTCCGCCCAGCCACCCCAGTAGCCGGTGCCTCGCCACCAGGTGTCCTCCATTGCGGCGGTGAGCACCGTCATCATGGAGTAGGCGCATTCGAAGTCGGCGATGGCCGAGTTGACCAGGGTCGGCGCCAGCTCCGGCTGTAGAACGTCCTCCTCCGTCATCTGTCCGGGTAGATCCACCTCGAGCAGGCTGTCGCATGCTCCGAGGCCGACCACCGCGAGCAGGGCCGCGGGAAGGAGGCCGAGCCCCTTCCGCTTCCTCCGCCCGCCTGGGTTCCGATTCAGCATTTCCGCTTCTCCTCTTTTTCTGAATATCCCTGGTCGGCGTGCCGCAGAGACTGCGACGCGCCGCGGGAAGGATTTTCGGTTCGACCTCAGAAGCTCAGCCGGAGCGTCGCAATGACGCTGGCCAGCGGCGGTACGTTCGAGTTGGACCCCGTGCTCAGGGAGTCCGCGTTTCTCGCCTCCGGGTCGTGAATCGGAGCGCCGTTGATGTCCTTGGTCGCCACCCAGATCGTCCACAGGTTGCGGCCGGCGAGGTTGATCGTGGCACGGGAAGCGCCGATGCGGCTGGCCACTGCATCCGGCAGCACATAGTTGGCGCTGACCTCGCGAAGCTTCGCGAAGGAAGCATTGAAGGTGCTGAGCTCCAGGTCCGCCTCGTCGACGACGTCGTCGAGTGCGGCTACGAACGTCGGGTCGTCGCGCGTGTTCGCGGCGAGCGAGGTGAGGAAGCAGGTGTGACGGCAGCTCGCATCCGTCAGCGACCGCCAGTGCTCGCCACGCCACTCCACGAGCGCGTAGATGCTGAGGTTACGGAAGAGCGTCAGCGTGGTGTTGAAGGTGGACTCCCACTCCGGAAGACCCGAACCCAGCAGCACGAGCGGAGCGTCCTCACAGGGAACGGCGGGTCCGCCGCGCAGGTTGAGGTCGCCGACACCACCGTCGCACATCAGGTTGATCGGCCTGTTGTTCTCGTCGAAGTCGCCGCTCAGGATGATGCGCGAATCGACCGCGGGGTACGGCCATCCCTCCCGCAGCGTTCCCGTGGGGGGAATGCCGCCCAGGTCTTCCACCCGGTTGGTGTTGTGCGAAAGGCCGAGGCCGAAGTCGAGGGCGAAGGTCGGACGATCGAGAGCGCGCGCGTCGAGCGCCAGCTCGAAGCCCCGGTTCGAAACCGATCCCAGGTTCTGGGACTGCGAGCCCGGGAAGCCGGAGCTACCCGCGACCGGCACCGATACCAGCGCGTCTTCCACGTTCTGGTTGTAATACGTGAACTGCGCCGAGATCCTGTCGTCCAGGAAGGCGGCGTCGAAGCCGACCTCGATCTCGGTGCTCACCTCGGGCCCGAGGTCCGGATTGCCAAGCACGTCAGGCGAGAGCGCGGGCGCTCCTTCCGGACCCACACCGGGCGCGTAGAGCGTCGTCGCCGCGAAGAGGTCCGGCTGCCTGCCCGCCTGACCCCAGGCGCCCCGGAGGCGCAACGAGTTGACGACGTTCCCCCACTGCCAGAAAGGCTCCTCGCTGATCACCCACGCCGCGGACAGCTTCGGGTAGATCGCCGCGTCGTACTGCGCGCCGAAAGCCGAGTCGTCGTCGCCTCGAACGGCGGCCGTCAGGAAGACGCGGTTGTGCAGCGAAGCCTCCTGCTGGATGTACATCCCGACCGACTTGTTCTCGATCTGATACTGGTTCGAGGTGGTGGTCGCCGCACCCGCCAGCGAGCGAATCGCCGGAGCCGGGAACACCCGGCCGTCCGCGTACACGACCTCTTCCGACCGCTGGTAGTACTGCGCACCGAAGGAGCTGGTGAAGTTGAAGTCACCCAGCGGATACTGCGCGCTGATCGCGTAGTCCAGCGTGGTGTAGTTCGTGGACGGACGCTCCACCTCGATGGTGCCCAGCGACAGCCCGCCGAAGTCGTGGTTGTTCCCCTCGGGCTGACGTGGGAAGAGGATGGTGTTCTCGTCGTTGCTGACGTCGGTCCCGAGGATCACGCGCTGCGTCAGCCAGTCCACCGGGTTGTGCGTCAGCGTGGCGCTCCCCGTGAAGCGCGAGTAGTCACGCGTCGCTTCGATTTCGGCGATCTCCTCCGGCCGCGCACGCAGGAAGCCGCGGAGGATTCGATCCTGACCGACGGGGTTCGCCCACTGGGCCTGTTCCCAGACCCCGTACCCCGTGTACTGCTGCATGAAGCTCGACGTCCCATCGGTGTAGCCCGTGCTCACGTCCAGCGTGAGGCGCGGCGTCGGGATCACCGAGACGTTGGCGCGCATGCTCATGCCGCGGTCCCAGTTGTAATCGACGATGCCGGTGTTGTCCGTGTAATCCGCCGACAGGAAGTACCGCACGGCATCCGTTCCGCCGCGCATGCTGAGGTTGTAGCCCTGCAGGTGACCGTTGTCGAAGAACTGCCGACCCGCTGCCTTCTCGGCTTCCCAGATGTTGAAGCTCAGGATCTCACCGGTCTCCGGATCGGTCCCGTACGACATCCCGATCTTCTCGCTGGCGTTCATCAGCCAGTTCGTTCCCTGCCGAACCATCAGGTCGAACTGGGGAGCGCCCGAAGCACCCTTCTTGGTGATGATCTGGATCACCCCCGCCGACGCCTCGGTGCCGTAGAGCGTCGCCGCGGCCGGACCCTTGATGACCTCGATGCTCTCGATGTCCTCCGGGTTGAAATCCTCCAGCTTCGACACCTGACGGCCATCGCGCATGTTCGGACCCGCCTGCCCCTGGTTGTCCACGCGGACACCGTCCACATAGATCAGCGGCTGGCTGCTCATCGACACGCTCGACACCCCGCGGATGCGAATCGCCGAGCCCGTCCCGACGTTCCCCGAACTCCGGTGGAAGCTCCGTGCCGGCCCGCGCGCACCGCGCCGCTCCCGCCCGCCGG
>Ga0079224_100016723_pt1 | contig 10319 bp, 7 predicted proteins | sample Stecom2015_FD_80414 | JGI IMG/M metagenome (GOLD analysis project Ga0079224, IMG submission 80414) | Agricultural soil microbial communities from Utah to study Nitrogen management - Steer compost 2015 | ecosystem: Environmental > Terrestrial > Soil > Agricultural land | place: USA: Utah... | reverse complement strand
GAAATTGATCACCCCCATCGCCATGGAGGAAGGGCTCCGGTTTGCCATCCGTGAAGGCGGGCGGACCGTCGGCGCCGGTGTGGTCACCAAGATCCTGGCGTAAAAGGCATAAAATAACGGTCAGGATAGATTAAAAATATAAAGATTAATTACTTGACAACCGTTTGTTTTTGTGATAGTTTTTTGCCATGAATTGCCCCGGTTATTTTTTTTCTGTCATTTTGTCTGGAGGTGTACCCGGTGCGTGTGGGAATTACTTTGGCATGTGTAGATTGTAAGAACCGGAATTACAGGACCAATAAGAACAAGAAGAATGACCCCGATCGCCTGGAAATGAAGAAGTACTGCAAGTTTTGCCGTAAAGCAACAGTTCACCGGGAAACACGGTAAAGGTGGGAGCTAAAATGGTAAAACAGCAGAAGCAGGAGAAGAGTATTGGAAGGTTCTTCCGCAGCGTCATTGCGGAACTGAAAAAAGTTTCCTGGCCCAACCGGCGGGAGACAACCGTCTACACAATCGTGGTGATTGTTACCGTGGCTGTCGTTGCACTGTTGCTCGGGGTCTTCGACATGCTCCTGGGGCTGATCTTTAAAGGCTTGTTCTATTAGTCCGGTTTCCGACTTTGGCCCGGCCCGTCGCCGGCGGCCGGCAGGGATTGAAACCTGGTTCTATGGAGGATTTGGATTTTATGGAGAAAGCCTGGTATGTTATTCACACATATTCCGGTTATGAGAATAAGGTCAAAGCCAATTTGGAACGCCGGGTGGCTTCCATGGGGATGGAGGACAAGATCTTCCGGATCGTTGTGCCCATGGAAGAGGAATACGAGTATAAAGACGGAAAAAAAAAGCTGACCAAAAAAAAGATCTATCCGGGGTATGTGATGGTGGAAATGCTGATGGATGATGACTCCTGGTATGTGGTGCGTAATACGCCGGGAGTCACCGGGTTTGTCGGCCCGGGTTCCAGGCCTCTCCCCCTTCAGCAAAGAGAGGTTGATCTGATCTTAAGGCAGATGGGTGTTGAAGAGCCGCGGCCAAAAGTCGACTTTAGTATCGGTGAACCGGTAAGGGTAATCAGGGGCCCGTTTGAGAATTTTTCCGGGGTAATCGAAGAGATCAGCCCGGAACGGGGTAAATTGCGGGTCCTGGTTTCCATGTTTGGCCGGGAAACTCCGGTAGAGCTGGAATATAATCAAGTAGAAAAGCTCTAGCCTAGTCAAGCACCACTGTCAATCAGGGTAAAACTAGGATACAAAGATTTTTCAACCTGGCTTAACTGGTTAACTTGTTAATGAGTTAAGCCAGAAACCGCCTGATTATACAGCGAAGCAGGCTACCCCGATGGGAGGTAAAGGAGAATGGCAAAAAAAGTCATAGCCCAGATTAAGCTGCAGATTCCTGCAGGTAAAGCCACACCGGCTCCACCGGTCGGACCGGCGCTGGGACAACACAGTGTCAATATTATGGAGTTCTGCAAGAGCTTTAACGAAAAAACAGCGAATCAGGATGGAATGACGATCCCGGTGGTGATCACCGTCTATGAGGACCGTTCATTCACCTTTATTACCAAGACCCCGCCGGTACCGGTATTGATCAAAAAAGCCCTTAATTTGGAGAAGGCATCGGGCGTACCCAACCGGGAAAAGGTCGGGGCCCTCACCAAAGAGCAGGTCCGGCAGATTGCCGAAACGAAGATGCAGGACCTCAATGCCGGGAGCCTGGAAGCGGCCATGGCCATGGTGGAAGGAACAGCCCGCAGCATGGGGGTAACGATTAAGCAGTAACCGGCCGCCATTACGTGGGAGGATGCCATGGGAGGATACCGTGGCGTCCGCCAACGCGCGCGAGCGCGACCACTACTTTGAGGAGGAAAAGAGAATGGCAAAACGGGGAAAGAAATACCTTGCGGTGGCGCAGGTCATTGAGAAAAACAAATTATATGATCCGGCGGAAGCCATCGCCCTATTAAAAGAGCATTCCAAGGCGAACTTTGACCAGACGGTGGAGGTCGCCGTCCGCCTGGGCGTCGACCCCAGACATGCGGACCAGCAGGTAAGGGGGACCGTGGTCTTGCCGCACGGTACCGGGAAAGTCCGCCGGGTCCTGGTCTTCGCCAAAGGTGAAAAGGCCAAGGAAGCCGAGGCCGCAGGGGCCGATGTTGTCGGCGCTGAAGAGTTGATTGAGGATATTCAAAAGGGATGGCTGGAGTTTGATGTGGCGGTGGCCACCCCGGATATGATGGGCGCCGTCGGTAAGCTCGGACGGATCCTGGGGCCCAAAGGGTTAATGCCCAACCCGAAGACCGGTACGGTCACGTTTGAGGTGGGTAAAACCGTTCAGGAGATTAAAGCCGGGAAGGTTGAATACCGGGTTGACAAGAACGGCATTGTCCACGTGGCCATTGGCAAGTTGAGTTTTCCTGCGGAGAATTTGGTCGAAAATTTCCGCACCTTAATCGATGCCCTGCAGAAAGCAAAGCCGGCGGCGGCAAAAGGGACCTATATGCGGAGCATTGCCATCTCTACCACCTTTAGCCCGGGGATCAAAATCTCTCCCCAACTCGCCATGTAACTGGCAGCGGCGGAGGCGTAATAAGGCGGTAGCGTAAGAAAATAAGAAAATATAAAATTAATACCGGGAAACCAGACCGTAGACAGCAGGTATCCTCCGGGATTTAAAGGCGCGCATGCGGACGCCTGCCGAGGCTGGAACCGGCCGTAAGTTTTTTTGCGGGCGGGCCTTGATCATGTCTACGGGCCCGCCCTTTATTTTTGACGCATGGCGTTACCTGGACGGAGGAGGTGAAGTGGAGGAATGAAAAGAGCGGAGAAAGAGGCCCAAGTCCAAATCCTCAAAGAGAAACTCTCAGCCGCGCAAACGGTGATCCTCGCGGATTACCGGGGGTTGACTGTCGAGGAGATGACGGAGTTACGGAAAAAATTGCGGGAGACCGGGACGGAGTTCCGGGTGGTTAAAAACACCTTGGCCCGGCTGGCGGCGAAAGAAGCCAAGATTGACGAGTTGGATCCGTATCTGACCGGTCCGGTGGCCATGGCCTTTGGGGTTGATGATCCGGTCGCACCGGCGAAGATTCTCCATACCTTCGCCCGTGACCATAAAAACCTGGAATTAAAAGCGGGGTTACTGGAGAAAAAACTCCTCGATGTTAAGGAGATTGAAGCCCTGGCCACCTTGCCCAGCCGTGAGGTGCTCTTGACCCGGTTGGCCGCGGCGATGATGGGCCCGCTGCGGAATTTGGGCTTCGTCTTGTCCGCCCCCATCCGGAACATGGCCTACGTTTTGGATGCGGTGCGGGAAAAACAGCAGGCCCAAGAGGCCTGAATGGTAAAATGAGTATTTTATTATTATCATCAAGTAAGCAAAGGAAATATTTTAAGGTTTAAGGAGGAAGAAAAATGTCCAAATCCAAAGTTGATGAGGTCTTAACGATTGTCAAGGAAATGACCGTGCTGGAACTGAATGAACTGGTGAAGGCTTTTGAAGAGGAGTTTGGTGTTTCAGCGGCAGCCCCGGTAATGGTGGCCGGCGGGCCGGTTGCCGGCGGCGGCGACGCGGCAGCGGCTCCGGAAGAAAAATCAGAGTTTGACGTCATCTTGGCCTCTGCCGGTTCCAGCAAGATCCAGGTGATCAAGGTGGTCCGGGAAGCCACCGGCTTGGGCCTGAAGGAAGCCAAAGAACTGGTGGACAATGCGCCGAAACCGGTTAAAGAGGGCCTTTCGAAAGACGAGGCCGAAGCCCTCAAGGCCAAGCTGGAAGAGGCCGGCGCCACCGTCGAGCTCAAGTAAAGTTTTTGCTGGCGCCTGCGCGCGGGCGCGGCAATTTCGCCCCTTATTATTAATGAAGGGTTTTTCCGCCCTCCCAGGACGGGAAACCCCGGCAGGGGGAAACCCCGGCGCCGGGAGGGCGGAAACCTCCACTCTTCCCCTGATAATCCCCGGAGACCTTGAGATTATAACAACCCGGTTAAACGGCAAAAAAAATATTGACAAAAACATAAAAACATGATACCCTATTGAAATGCTGAAGTATTATTCGCCGGACTCTTTTCTTTCACGGCTTTTACCGGAAAGACCCACATTTTCTCAGATTTCACCAGCCGGAAACAGCCTTTTACACCCCGCCCCCAGCGGGCTGGGTCCGGCCGCCGGAAAAGCAGCCCTTATTACATTATTATTAGAAAAAGGAGCGAAGTTGTTTCGCACGTACGTAACCACAAGCGAGGATAACGAGGTTAGCCTTGCTTTTCTTTGTTTTGGTCTTCCATCATGACGGCTTTCTGCAGTTGGTAGCCGGTAGGGGTATTCAGCGCGCGCCGGCTACCATCTCCTGGTACGCGCCAATATTATCGGGAAGAGGTGAGCAGCTTGCCGGAGACGGCCGCCAGAGCAAAAAGGGAAAGGTATAATTTTGGGAAACTCAGTGAAACTTTGGAAATGCCCAATTTGATCGAGATTCAGAAAAAGTCCTACCAATGGTTTCTTGAGCAAGGGTTGTATGAGGTCTTCCAGGATATATCACCAATCCAGGATTTTACCGGCAATTTGGTTTTGGAATTTATCGACTATTCGTTGGGTGAGCCCAAATATGAGGTGGACGAATGTAAAGAAAGGGACGCCAATTACGCCGCGCCTTTGCGGGTAAAGGTCCGGTTGATCAACCGGGAAACCGGTGAGATGAAAGAACAGGAAGTCTTTATGGGCGATTTTCCGTTGATGACCGAGAAAGGGACTTTTATCATTAATGGCGCGGAAAGAGTCATCGTCAGCCAGTTGGTACGTTCCCCCGGTGTCTATTTTGATAAAACCATCGATACCAGTGGTAATACCATTTATTCTGCCAGCATCATCCCCAACCGCGGGGCGTGGCTGGAGTTTGAGTTTGATATAAGCAATACATTATATGTACGGATTGACCGTACCCGGAAAATACCGGTAACGGTCCTCCTCAAAGCCATGGGGCTGGGGGAAAACGCGCAGCTCCTGGCGAAGTTTGACAACCACGAGGTAATCGCCAATACACTGGACCGGGATAACACGCAGAACGAAGAAGAAGCTTTGCTGGAGATATACAAACGTTTGCGGCCGGGCGAGCCGCCAACTCCGGAAAGCGCCCGGTCTCTTTTTGAGAACCTCTTTTTTGACCCGCGCCGTTATGATCTGGCTGCGGTGGGCAGGTATAAGCTCAACAAAAAGCTGGGATTGAACCTGCCGCCGAAATCGGAACCGGCCAGGGTCGACGAGAACGGGAATGAGATCCCGGCCGTAGAAGCGGTAAGGACCCTCACGCCCGCCGACATTGAGGCGGTCGTCCGGTATCTCCTCAACCTTTTGGATGGGAAAGGAGAGGTGGATGATATTGACCACCTGGGGAACCGGCGGCTGAAGAGCGTGGGCGAGCTTCTGCAGAACCAGATCCGGATCGGGCTTTCCCGTATGGAGCGGGTGGTCCGGGAGCGGATGACCATCCAGGATGTGGATGTCATCACCCCGCAGGCCTTGATTAATATCCGCCCGGTGGTGGCGGCGATCAAGGAGTTTTTCGGCTCCAGCCAGCTCTCACAGTTTATGGACCAGACCAACCCCTTGGCGGAACTCACCCATAAACGCCGCCTTTCCGCCCTGGGCCCCGGCGGGCTCTCCCGGGAGCGGGCGGGTTTTGAGGTCCGCGACGTTCATCATTCGCATTACGGCCGTATTTGCCCGATTGAGACCCCGGAAGGTCCGAATATCGGCCTGATCGGTTCTTTGACCACTTATGCCCGGGTCAATGAGTATGGTTTTATTGAAACCCCCTACCGTTTAGTGGATAAGGGGAAGGTTACTGATGAAATCATCTACCTGACCGCGGATGAAGAAGACAAATACGTAATTGCCCAGGCCAACGAGGCCTTTGACCCGGAAACCAGGCAGTTCTTGAACGAAAGGGTCTCCGTGCGTTATCAGGACCGGATTCTGGTGGTCCCCAGGGAAGAAGTGCACCTGATGGATGTCTCCCCCAAACAAGTGGTGAGTATCGCCACGGATCTCATACCTTTCCTGGAGAACGACGACGCCAACCGGGCCCTGATGGGCGCCAACATGCAGCGGCAGGCAGTACCCCTGGTGCGCACGGAAGCCCCGCTGGTCGGTACCGGTATGGAATACAAGGCCGCCGTTGATTCGGGTGTCGTTGTGCTGGCGAAGAGCGACGGGGTGGTGGAGAAGGTCACCAGCGATCAGATTGTCGTCAGGCGGGACGACGGGAAAACCGACCATTATAGGCTCCAGAAGTTCAAGCGTTCCAACCAGGGCACCTGTATCAACCAGAAGCCCATTGTCAAGGTGGGCCAACGGGTAACCGCCGGCGAGGTGATTGCCGACGGGCCCTCGACCGACCATGGCGAATTGGCTTTGGGCCGTAATATCCTGGTCGCCTTTATGCCGTGGGAAGGCTATAATTACGAAGACGCCATCCTCATCAGCGAACGCCTGGTTCGGGATGATGTTTTTACCTCCATTCATATTGAGGAATATGAATGTGAAGCCAGGGACACCAAATTGGGGGCGGAAGAGATCACCAGGGACATACCGAATGTCGCCGAAGGTTCCCTTGACGATCTGGATGAAAACGGGATCATCAGAATCGGCGCGGAGGTCCGCCCCGGCGATATCCTGGTCGGTAAAGTCACGCCCAAAGGCGAAACGGAACTGACGGCGGAAGAACGCCTGTTGCGGGCGATCTTTGGGGAAAAAGCCCGGGAGGTGCGGGATACTTCCTTGAAGGTTCCCCACGGCGAGTCCGGGAAAGTCGTGGATGTTAAGGTGTTTAGCAGGGAAAACGGTGACGAACTGGCCCCCGGTGTCAACCAACTGGTCCGGGTCTATGTGGCCCAGAAAAGAAAGATCTCCGAGGGGGACAAGATGGCCGGCCGCCACGGGAACAAGGGTGTCATCGCCAAGATCCTTCCTGAGGAAGACATGCCGTTTCTTCCCGACGGCACGCCGGTGGAGATTGTCCTTAACCCCCTTGGCGTTCCGTCCCGGATGAATATCGGCCAGATCTTCGAGACCCATTTGGGCTGGGCCGCCAAGGCCCTGGGCATCCACGTGGCTTCCCCGGTCTTCGACGGCGCCACCGAAGATGAGATTTTGGAGTTTCTGAAAAAAGCGGGCCTGCCGGAGTCGGGCAAGACAATCCTGCGCGACGGGCGAACCGGCGAGCCCTTTGATAACCCGGTGACTGTCGGTTATATCTATATGCTGAAACTGGCCCACTTAGTAGATGATAAAATCCATGCCCGTTCCACCGGTCCTTACTCCCTCGTCACCCAGCAGCCGCTGGGCGGGAAGGCCCAATTTGGCGGGCAGCGGTTTGGCGAGATGGAGGTCTGGGCCTTGGAAGCTTACGGGGCCGCCTATACCCTCCAGGAGCTTTTGACCGTTAAATCCGACGACGTCGTTGGGCGGGTCAAGACCTATGAGGCAATTGTCAAAGGGGAAAATATCCCCGAACCCGGTGTGCCCGAGTCCTTCAAAGTCCTGATTAAAGAGTTACAGAGCCTCTGTCTGGATGTGAAGGTGCTTTCAGAGGAACGGCAAGAAATCGAGCTTGGCGAGGATGAAGAGGACATCCAGGAGATGGCCAAGGAGCTCGGGTTTGAATTGGAGGAACCGCTTTTGGAGAGGGAAGAAGCGGAGGAGGAGCCGGAGGACGAGGATGAGGAGGGCTACCCCGGAGAAGGGGATGAAGAGAGCGACGGGGATTCGCTGGCAGAAGACGATGAGGCTTACGCGGAAGACGAGGGCGATGATGAGCCGCCCTACGAGGAAGACGAGGACGAGGCCTACGCGGAAGACGAGGATGGAGATGGGGCTTACGCTGAGGACGATGATTTCGCAGACGAGGAGCCGGCCGGCGGGGAAGACCCCCTGGAGCATGAAGAAGAGTATGTGGGCGTAGAGGAGGAAGCCAACTAAACCCTCCGGCCATTGAAAACCAATTATTACCCAGCCGGGCAGGGTCGCGCGCAAGCGCGCGGGCGCGGATTAACTAAGCGTCAAAGGAGGAGGAGAATCCTTGTTGGACGCCAACAATTTTGAAGTCATCAAAATTGGGCTGGCCTCTCCGGAACAGATTAGGGCTTGGTCCAGCGGAGAGGTGAAAAAACCGGAGACCATTAACTACCGGACTCTCAAACCGGAGAGGGAAGGGCTTTTTTGTGAAAAGATCTTTGGCCCCCAGCGGGATTGGGAGTGCCATTGCGGTAAGTATAAAAGGGTTCGCTATAAAGGGGTTGTTTGCGACCGGTGCGGCGTGGAAGTCACCAGGTCGAAAGTGCGCCGTGAGCGTTTAGGCCATATTGAACTGGCGGCGCCGGTCTCCCATATCTGGTACTTTAAAGGGATCCCCAGCCGGATGGGGCTGCTTCTTGACATGTCCCCCCGGGCCCTGGAAAAAACCCTCTATTTCGCCGCCTACGTGGTAATCGACCCGGGCGATACGCCGCTGATGAAAAAGCAACTCCTTTCCGAGAGTGAATATAGGGAGGCCCGGGAGAAGTATGGCGATGCCTTCACCGCCATGATGGGGGCGGAGGGGATCAAGAAACTCCTGGAAGAGATCGACCTGGACGATTTGGCCCGCCGCCTCCGGAAAGAGGTGCGGGAGGTCAGCGGCCAGCGGCGGATTAGGGCAATTCGCCGGCTGGAAGTGGTGGAGGCCTTCCGGAAATCCGGCAACCGCCCCGAGTGGATGATCCTGGAGGTCATCCCGGTGATCCCGCCGGAACTGCGGCCCATGGTCCAGTTGGACGGGGGCCGGTTTGCCACCTCCGACCTGAACGACCTCTACCGCCGGGTGATTAACCGGAATAACCGGCTAAAGCGCCTTTTGGAATTGGGGGCGCCGGATATTATCGTCCGTAATGAAAAACGCATGTTGCAAGAGGCGGTTGACGCGTTGATCGACAACGGGCGGCGGGGCCGGCCGGTTACCGGGCCGGGGAACCGTCCCCTCAAATCCCTCAGCGACATGCTCAAGGGGAAACAGGGGCGTTTCCGCCAGAACCTCTTGGGTAAGCGGGTGGATTATTCCGGGCGTTCGGTGATTGTTGTCGGTCCCGAACTCAAACTCCACCAGTGCGGTTTGCCCAAAGAGATGGCGTTGGAGCTCTTTAAACCCTTTGTCATGAAGATGTTGGTGGATAAGGGGTTTGTTCATAATATAAAAAGCGCCAAGCGGATGGTGGAACGGGCGCGGTCTGAGGTCTGGGACGTACTGGAAGAGGTCATCAAAGAACACCCGGTGTTGCTCAACCGTGCCCCCACCCTGCACCGGCTGGGAATTCAAGCTTTTGAACCGGTATTGGTGGAGGGCCGGGCCATCCAGATCCACCCCCTGGTCTGTACAGCCTACAATGCGGACTTTGACGGTGACCAGATGGCAGTCCACGTGCCCCTCTCCGTCGAGGCGCAGGCTGAAGCCAGGATTTTAATGCTCTCCGCTTATAACCTGCTCTCACCGGCCCACGGCCGGCCGTTGGTCACACCGACGCAGGATATGATTTTGGGCTGCTATTATCTGACCATTATGCGGGACGGCGCACGGGGGGAAGGCAAGGTCTTTTCCTCGCCCCATGAGGCGCTCCTGGCTTATGACAATGGTTACCTGGATCTTCATGCCAAGATTAAGGTGAGAACAGCGAAGGGTCTGGTGGAAACCTCCCCCGGCCGGCTGTTCTTTAAGGACCAGGTAAAGATCGACGAGGAGATTGTCGACAGGATTTTCTCCCAAGTGGGCCCGGGAGGAATCGGCAAGAAAGAAATGGGCCTCCTGGTTTCGGAGATCTGCCGCCGGTTCGGGGCGCACCAGACCGCTGAGATCCTTGACCAGATCAAACGGATCGGCTTCCAGTTTGCCACCCAGTCCGGGAATACCATTGCCATGCAGGACATTGTTATCCCGGAAGCCAAGGAGAAGATTATCGGCGAAGCGGAAAAACAGGTGGAACAGGTGGAATTGCAGTTCCGGCGCGGTTTGATCACCCAGGAAGAACGCTACCAGAGGTTTATTGATATCTGGACCAAAGCCAAGGACGATGTCTCCGAGGCGATGCTGAACAGCCTGGACACGTTTAACCCCGTTTATATGATGGCAACCTCGGGGGCCAGGGGTAACGTCTCCCAGCTCTCGCAGTTGGCGGGGATGCGCGGCTTGATGACGGATCCCTCCGGGCGCATCATTGACCTGCCGATTAAGGCCAATTTCCGGGAGGGCCTTACCGTCCTGGAGTTCTTCCTTTCTACACATGTCGCCAGG
>Ga0079224_100016722_pt1 | contig 10320 bp, 8 predicted proteins | sample Stecom2015_FD_80414 | JGI IMG/M metagenome (GOLD analysis project Ga0079224, IMG submission 80414) | Agricultural soil microbial communities from Utah to study Nitrogen management - Steer compost 2015 | ecosystem: Environmental > Terrestrial > Soil > Agricultural land | place: USA: Utah... | reverse complement strand
GAGGCCCCGGGCCCGGCGGAGGCCCGGGGCGGTGGCGTCCGTCACCCCGTGGGACGCCCGGGGCGTCATTCCGGTTCGCGCAGCCGCATCCTCGGGATGAACACCTGGGCGAGGGGGCCGATGCCCAGGGCGAAGGCGAGGGTGCCCACGCCGACCGTGCCGCCGAGCAGGAAGCCGAGCACCACCACGGAGACCTCGATCCCGGTGCGGGCCGCGCGGATGGACAGACCGCGGGCGGCGAGCCCGGTCATCAGTCCGTCGCGCGGGCCGGGGCCCAGCCGTGCACCGATGTAGCAGCCCGTCGCGATCGCGGTGACCACGATCCCCGCGATCAGGTAGGCGGCGCGCAGCGCGAGCCCGCCGGCCTCGGGGTCGGGCAGCCACCACAGCGTCGCGTCGACCGACAGGCCCACCACGACCACGTTGCTGATCGTGCCCAGCCCGGGGCGTTGGCGCAGCGGGATCCACAGCAGCATCAGCAGCGCGCCGACGATGATGCTCCAGGTGCCCACGGACAGCCCGGTGTGCCGGGACAGCCCCTGGTGGAGCACGTCCCACGGGGAGCTGCCCAGGTCGGCGGCGATGAGCAGGGCACCGCCGGCGCCGAACAGGTACAGGCCCACGTAGAGCCGGACCAGCCTGCTGCCGCGGGGGCGGGGGAGCACGGTGTCCAGCAGGGCGGCGGCCTTCCCGGTGCGCGGGGAGGAGGGGCGGGGAACGGGATTCGTCGGAGATCCGGGCATGTGCGTAATATTGGCGCCATCTCATCCGGAAAGAACAGGTCCAATCAGCGAAAGTGGCCCCCTCATGGTCGGCGAAAGACGGATCAACGGCGTCCTACTGGCCCGGTTGATCGGCGACAGCGCCCAGGGGCGCCCCTACTACCTCGCGGTGGCCAGGGCGATCAGCGGGCTCATCCTCGACGGCAGGGTGCCCACCCACACCCGGCTGCCCGCCGAGCGGGACCTGGCCACCGCCCTGGGAGTGAGCCGGAACACGGTGACCGCCGCCTACACCTGGCTGCGGGACAACGGCTACCTGGACAGCCGGCAGGGCGCGGGCAGCTGGACCGTGCTGCCCGAGCCGAGCGCCGCCCCCGGCGCGCCGTTCGTCCCGCAGACCGAGCTCTACGACGTGGGGGTGGCCGCCTCCCCCGCGGTGGAGGGGCTGCAGGAGGCGGCCCGGCTGGCGGTCGAGCAGCTCCCGGCGCACGTCGGAAAGCTCGGCTACACCCCGCGCGGCCTGCCCGAGCTGCGGCACGCCATCGCCCGGCGCTACGTCGAGCGGGGCCTGCCCACCACCCCCGACCAGATCTTCGTCACCAACGGCGCCCAGCACGCCGTCACCCTCCTGCTGGACCTGCTGCTGGAGCCGGGCGACGCGATCCTGATGGAGACCCCCACCTACCCGCACGCCCTGGAGAGCGCCCGCCGCAGGGAGGCGCGGATCCGCACCATCGGGGTCTCCTCCGACGGCTGGGACATGGAGTACGCGGCCGACGCCTTCCGGCGAGCCCGGCCCCGCGCCGCCTACCTGATCCCCGACTTCCAGAACCCCACCGGCGCGCTGATGGACGACGACGAGCGGGCCGCCCTGGTGGCCGAGGCGCGCCGGGCCGGCAGCTCGCTGATCATCGACGAGAGCGTCGCCGAGCTGGCCATCGACTCCGGCGACCAGCCCGCCCCGGTGGCCTGCTACGACACCGACGGCCGGGTGTTCAGCGTCGGCTCGGTCTCCAAGCTGCTCTGGGGCGGGCTGCGGCTGGGCTGGGTGCGCACCACGCCGCCCATGGTGGAGCGGCTGATGGCGATCCGGCAGCGGGTCGACATCAGCAGCCCGCTGCTCGACCAGCTCATCGTGACCCGGCTGCTCACCGACGTCACCCGGATCCGCGCCGAGCGCAGCACCGCGCTGCGGCGCAGCCGGGACGCCCTCACCGCCCGGCTCCGCGACCGGCTGCCGGACTGGCGGTTCACCACCCCCAGCGGCGGCCTGGTGCTCTGGGTGGCGCTGCCGCAGCCGGTGGCCGGCGCGCTCGGCGAGGCCGCCCACCGGCACGGCGTGCACCCCGGCCCGGGACCGGTCTTCGGCACCGAGGGCACCCTGGAGCGCTACATCCGGCTCGCCTACACCCAGCCGCCGGAGGTCTTCGGCGAGGTGGTCGACCGGCTCGCCGACGCCTACGCCGAGGCGATCGCGCTGCCCGCCCCCTCCCGCGGCGAGCTCTACCTGTGAGGGGACCGCCGAAACCGCCTGCAGGGGCGGCGATCCCGGCCGGCCCGGACTTGCCGGGCGAAGCCGCCGCATGGTCCTATAAGCCGCACGGGTGACCTGGGTCACGACGAGCGGTGGGAGGGCTGCCATGCGGCAGAGGGACGTCCTTGCAGAGCGCGCCGAGGTTGAAGCGGAGATCGCCGGCCAGACCCTGGTGGACTGGTTCCGCAGGGCCGAAGAGGAATCCGGGGACGAACCGGCCCTGTCCGACCGGACCGGCGAGGGCCCGGAGGCCGAGTGGTCGACCCTGACCTGGTCGGAGTACCGGCAGGCCGCCCTGGACACCGCGGCCGCCCTGGTGCACGCGGGGGTGCGGCCCGGCGACGTGGTCGCCCTGATGCTGCCGAACCGCTCCGAGCACCTGATCGCCGACGCCGGCGCGGTGCACGCCGGCGCGGTCCCGCTCACCGTCTACGCCACCTTCGCCCCCGAGCAGGTCGCCTTCGTCGCCGCCGACTGCGGGGTGCGGGTCGCGGTGCTGCAGGGCGCCGCGGAACTGGAGCGGTGGCGCCTGGCCCTGGACCGGCTCCCGGAGCTGCACACCGTGGTCCTGCTGGACGCCGACGCGGTCCCCGCCGACGCCCCGGACGGCCGCCGCCACGTCTCCTGGGCCGACTTCGCCGCCGAGGGCGCCCGGCTGCGGGCCGCCGACCCGGCCCCGGTCGAGGAGCGGATGGCCGCCGTCCGCCCGGAGGACAACGCCACGCTGCTCTACACCTCGGGCACCACCGGCAACCCCAAGGGCGTCTACGAGACCCACCACCAGATCCTCTTCCAGTGCACCATCTCGCTGCGCGCCAACGAGACCCCCTACCGGGCCACCTCGCTGTCCTACCTGCCGATGGCGCACATCGCCGAGCGGGTGCTCAGCGCCTACCTGCCGCTGCGCGTCTCCGGCCACCTCTACTTCTGCCCCGAGCTCTCCCGGCTCGGCGAGTTCCTCCGGCTGGTCCGCCCGCACGGCCTGTTCGGCGTCCCGCGGGTCTGGGAGAAGCTCCAGGCCGGCCTGGTCGCGGCGCTCGCCGCCGCCCCGGAGGAGCAGCGCACCGCCATCGAGGCGGCCGCCGGGGTCGCCCGGGACTACTTCGAGCAGGGCCAGTACGGCCGGGTGCGCGAGCCGGGGCTGGCCGAGCGGTTCGCCCGGGCCGACGCCGAGGTGCTGGCCCCGATCCGGGCGCTGATCGGCCTGGACCGGGCGGTCTACTGCCTCACCGCGGCCGCGCCGGTGCCCGAGGACACGGTGCGCTTCTTCAGCGGCCTGGGGCTGCTCGTCCGCGACCTGTACGGCATGACGGAGAACTGCGGCGCGGTCACCATGAACCGGCCGGACGCCTACCGGTTCGGCAGCGTCGGCCCGGCCTCGGAGGGCATGGAGCTGCGCATCGCCGAGGACGGCGAGATCCTGGTGCGCGGCCCGATCAACGCCTCCGGCTACCTGGGCCGGCCCGAGGAGTCGGCCGCGCTGCTCGACACCGACGGCTGGCTGCACACCGGGGACATCGGCCGCCTCGACGAGGACGGCTTCCTCTACGTGGTGGACCGCAAGAAGGAGATCATCATCACCGCGGGCGGGGAGAACATCGCCCCGGCGGCGATCGAGGGCCGGCTCAAGGAGCACCCGCTCATCGGCCAGGCGCTGGCCTACGGCGACCGGCGCCCCTACCCGGTCGCGCTGCTGACCCTGGACGGGGAGGCGGCGCCGGCCTGGGCCGCCGCCAACGGCCTGGGCGGCATGGGCCTGGCCGAACTGGCCGAGCACCCCAGGGTCCAGGACGAGGTGGCCCGCGCGGTGGAGGCGGCCAACGCCGGCCTCGCCCGGGTCCAGCAGGTCAAGCGGTGGCGCCTGCTGCCGGGGGAGTGGAGCGTGGAGAGCGAGGAGCTCACCCCCTCGCTCAAGCTCAAGCGCAGGATCATCCACAGCAAGTTCGCCGACGTGATCGACTCCCTCTACGACGGCTGAGATCCGCCACCGCATCCGGGCGCGTACCCGCCTCCTCCCGCCGGGGCGCGGACCCCAGATCGTCGATGGGGGGTTCCGCCCGCCGCGGAGCCCCGGTATCTCCCTGCCCCGTGCCCACCCGGGCCGAGCCCCCGGCCCCGCGCCGCCCGCGTCGACCCCGGCCATGCGCCCGCCTCGTTGAGCTCGGGGCCGTCGTCTCCTCCCGGTCCTTTTCCGGGGCGGTGCGGGGGCGCCTCTACCGGTGGGCCGGGCAGAGACGACAGGCCGGGGCCCAACGTCATCGGGCTCAACGAGGCGGGCGGTGCCGCGGGTAGGGCTGCGCCGCGGGCGGGTGGGTGGTGCGGCCGCCCCGGTCGGCGGCCCCGGGCCCGGCCCCATCCGGGCGCGCGGAAGGGGCGGGCCGCGGCCGCCGGGTCAGGGCGCGGTGAACCGGGACGCGAAGCGGACCACCTCCTCCAAGGGCTCCTCCTTGTTGGTCTCGTTGAACACCTCGTGCCGGGCGCCGGGCAGGATGCGGGCGGTGACGTCGTCCCCGGCCAGCGAGAGGATCCCCTCGGTGGTGCCGTCCAGCGGCACCAGGGCGTCGTCGGAGCCGTGCACCCACAGCAGCGGCAGCGAGCCGATGCCGCCGGCCGCGGTGATCCGCTTCAGCTCGGTGTCGAGGGCCTGCAGGGTCGGCCGCTTGAACGGTCCGTGCCAGACCAGCTCGTCGGCGGCGTAGGCCTCGCCCACGGCAGGGTCCCGGGAGAGCGTGGCCGGGTCGATCGGGACGTCCGGGATCTCCGCGAAGGAGAGCAGGTGCGGCACGGTGTCCCAGCGGCCCAGGACCGGGCCGGACAGCGCCAGGCCGGCGAGCTCCCCGGGGTGGGTCTGGGCGTAGCGGGCGGCGATCATGCCGCCCATCGAGTGGCCGATCAGCACCAGCGGGACGGTGCGGTAGGCGCTGCGCGCCTGGGTGACCAGTCGGTGCACGTCCTCCACCACGCCGGCGAAGTCCTCGATGAGCACCCGCTCGCCCGCCGAGCGCCCGTGCCCGCGGTGGTCCAGGCCGTACACGGCGGCGCCGCGTTCGCACAGGTGGGCCGCGACGTGCTCGTAGCGCCCGATGTGCTCGCCGTAGCCGTGCACCAGCACCGCCAGCCAGGTGGGCTCCGCCCCCTGCGCGGCCCACGCCCGCGCGTGCAGCCGCTGCGAGCCGCCCGGGCCGCCGGGCAGGCCCCATTCGCGTGTACCGATCATCTGCGCTCCTTACCGTCGAGGCGTCCGAAGGTAGTGTGCTGCGCCCGGAGGCCCGGACGGAAGGGGCGCCGCGCGGCCTGTGCACGACCGGCCCGGCCCGCCTGTGGAAAAGCCCGCCGGCGATCGCCGGGGGCAGCGGGAGCCCGGCGCGGCATGTGGCTTCGGCCGAAACCTGCACCGCACCGGCCGGGCCGCTTTGTGCCCGGTGACGGAGATCGCCCGCTCCCGGGCCGGAAAAACCGGTTCCGGCGGGGATGGACGCCGATCCGCCATGCCCGAATGGGGGCGGCGTCTCTTAGGGTGGTGTGTGTCGGGAACCACAAGGCGGCGCGGTCCCGCCCCGCACGGCGGGTGCAGGCCGCAGCGGGCGGTCCCCCGGCCGGCCCCCGCGGACGACAAGGGAGGTGACGCCCGTGCTGGCTGATTCCTATGGGAGAGTGGCCACCGACCTGAGGGTCTCCCTCACCGACAGGTGCAATCTGCGCTGCACGTACTGCATGCCGCCGGAGGGGCTGGAGTGGCTGCCCAAACCGGAGCTGCTCACCGACGACGAGCTCGGCCGGCTGATCCGCATCGGCGTCACGATGCTGGGGATCACCGAGGTCCGGTTCACCGGCGGCGAGCCGCTGCTCCGCCGCGGCCTGCCCGGCATCGTCGGCTCGGCCGCGGCCCTGGAGCCCCGCCCCAGGACCGCGCTGACCACCAACGGCATCGGCCTGGCCCGGATGGCCCCGGCGCTCGCCGAGGCCGGCCTGGACCGGGTGAACGTCTCGCTCGACACGCTCCGCCACGACGTCTTCGAAAAACTCGCCCGGCGGCGCCGGCTGGACGACGTGCTGGCCGGCCTGGCCGGGGCGGCCGAGGCCGGCCTCACCCCGGTCAAGGTCAACGCGGTGCTGATGCGCGACGTCAACGACGCCGAGGCCCCCGACCTGCTCCGCTACTGCCTGGAGCACGGCTACCGGCTGCGCTTCATCGAGCAGATGCCGCTGGACGCCCAGCACGGCTGGCGGCGCGACACGATGATCACCGCCGACGAGATCCTGGACCGGCTCTCCGCCGAGTTCGACCTCGCCCCGGCCGACGCCGCGACCCGCGGCAGCGCGCCGGCCGAGTTGTTCTACGTCGACGGCGGACCGGAGACGGTGGGCGTGATCGGCTCGGTGACCCGGCCGTTCTGCGGGGCCTGCGACCGGGTCCGGCTCACCGCCGACGGCCAGATCCGCAACTGCCTGTTCGCCAGGGAGGAGTCCGACCTGCGGCCGCTGCTGCGCGGCGGGGGCACCGACGCCGAGATCGCCGAGCGGTGGCGCGCGGCGGTGGCCGCCAAGCGGCCCGGCCACGGCATCGACGCCCCCAGCTTCCTGCAGCCGGCCCGCCCGATGTCGGCCATCGGCGGCTGAGCGCACCGGCCCGGAAGACCCGCCCGCGCCGGAAAACCTGTTGCCGGGGGCGGCGGGGTTCTGGCGTCATGGTGGGGCGCGGCGGCGGGGGCGCCGCGCATCCATCGAAGAACGACCGAGAAGGTGATCAGTCATGCCGTACACCGAGGTGCCGGGGGCGCGGGTGCCCATCCGCATGTGGGCCGACCCCGACGGGGTGGAGTCCGCGGCGATGGACCAGCTCCGCAACGTCACCCGGCTCCCGTGGGTGCACGGCCTGGCGGTCATGCCCGACGTGCACTACGGCAAGGGCGCCACGGTCGGCTCGGTGATCGCGATGCGCGACGCGGTGTCGCCGGCGGCGGTCGGGGTGGACATCGGCTGCGGCATGACCGCGGTCAAGACCTCGCTGCGGGCCGAGGACCTCCCCGACGACCTGCGCCGCCTGCGTTCGGACCTGGAGGCGGCCGTCCCGGTCGGCTTCCACATGCACAAGGCGCCGGTGAACGTCCAGCGCATCCACGGGCTCAAGACCGCCGACTGGGGGCGGTTCTGGGAGCACTTCGACGACCTCGCCCCCTCCGTGCACGGCCGGCGCGACCGCGCCGAGAAGCAGATGGGCACGCTGGGCGGCGGCAACCACTTCCTGGAGGTGTGCCTGGACGGCAAGAGCGCGGTCTGGCTGGTGCTGCACTCCGGTTCGCGCAACATCGGCAAGGAGCTCGCCGAGCACCACATCGAGAAGGCCCGCAAGCTGCCGCACAACCAGGACCTGCCCGACCGCGACCTCGCGGTGTTCGTCACCGGCACCCCGGAGATGGACGCCTACCGCCGCGACCTGTTCTGGGCCCAGGACTACGCGCGCCGCAACCGCGACGTGATGATGGGCCTGGCCTGCGACGTGGTGCGCAAGTCGTTCCCCGGGGCGCGGTTCGAGCAGTGGATCTCCTGCCACCACAACTACGTGGCCGAGGAGCGCTACGACGGGGCGGACGTACTGGTCACCCGGAAGGGCGCGATCCGCGCCGGCAAGGGCGACCTGGGCATCATCCCGGGCAGCATGGCCACCGGCACCTACATCGTGCGCGGCCTGGGCAACCCGGAGTCGTTCAACTCGGCCTCGCACGGCGCGGGCCGCCGGATGAGCCGGAACAAGGCCCGCAAGACCTTCACCGAGGCCGACCTGGCCGAGCAGACCGCGGGCGTGGAGTGCCGCAAGGACGCCGGGGTGGTGGACGAGATCCCGGCCGCTTACAAGGACATCCAGGAAGTGGTCTCGGCCCAGACCGACCTGGTGGAGGTGGTGGCCCACCTCCGCCAGGTGGTCTGCGTCAAGGGCTGAGCCCGAGACCACCGCCCCGGGGGCATGGACGCGGAGGCGGGCGAGGACGGCGCCCGCCTCCGCCATTCTTCCCCTGGACCGGTATACCGGCCGGTGCGGCGCGGAACTCGGAATCTGATTCCCACCGTGTTCTCAGAGGGGGCCGGGAGACCGCAGATGAAATGGAATTCGGTCACCCGGCGCTGGCCGGCCATCTCACCCGGATGGCCGGCGAACGGGGCGAGGACCACGCCGACGACACCGACCCGCCGCTGTCCGCGCCGCTGGACGCGCCGGCCTTCGACGCTCTGCGGCCGGCCGGTCGAGCCGCTGCACGAGCGGGGCCGGACCGGCTGGACCAGGCTCCGCCGTCCGCCCCGCCCCGGTTCACATTCGGGCCGGGAGCGCGGCGACCCGCAGGTGCTCCGGACGGGATGGGGAGGAGGCGCCCCCGCCGCTGAGTATCCCTACTCTGGTCGTGCGATAGAGCGGCGCGGTGGAATCGGGGCATGAAGGAATCCCGTACCCCTGCCGAGAACCGGCGATCCCCTGACGGAGTGGCCTCTGACGGGGCGGCGGAGGAGGACCCGCTGTCGCCGCTGCTCGCCGCCGTGCTGCTCGGCGCCTTCCTGCCCTGGCCGGGGTGGGCGGCGATCACCGGCTTCATCTGGGGGATCCTGTTCTTCGTCTACCTCGGCGTCTCACCCGCGGTCAGCGGGCCGCTCCTCCTGGCCGCGATCGCCGCAGGAGGGGGGTGGGCGCTCCGCCGGGTGCCGCGCGCCATCGGGGTCCGGAACCCGGCGCCGGTCTCGGCGGTCGGCGCCGTTGTCTTCCTCCTTCCGGTCCTCTCCCTCCTCGCCGGTGCCGACATCAGCGGCATGGCGGGCCCCTGCGCGTTGGCGAGCGCGGCCGGTGCGGTGGGGTGCGGGCTGGCGGAATGGTCCGGGGCAGGGCGCCGGTAGATCCCGCTGCTCATGGCCGCCCTGCCGGCGGCGGGCCTCCTGGTGGCCGAGGCCGCGGCGGAACGTGTGGAGGAGCGGGCTGGAGATCACCCCCGTCACCGATGTCTCCCTGAAGCCCTGACCCCGGCCTCCCGCCGCCCTGGGGAACCGGGCGGCGGAGCCGCCACGGGGTGGGGACGGGCCGCCCCGCGGCGGCTCCGCCCCCCGGAGCCGTCACGGGGCCTGGCCGGCGGTCCGCTCCCGGTCCGTCCCGGGACGGGGGCGGACCGCGGTGGCGTCCACCTCGAAGAGCATCCCGGGCAGGGCCAGCGCGGCGACGCCGGTGAGCGTCTGCACCGGGGGCCGCTCACCCCAGATGCCTGCGATGACCCGCCCGAGGACGGCGAGCCGGTCCAGGTCGTGGTCGACGATGAAGGTGCGCAGCGCCGCGACGTCGGCGTAGCCCAGCCCAGCCGCCTCCAGGGCGGCCCCCAGGCGGGCGAAGGCGGTCTCGACCTGTTCGGCGAAGTCCTCCGCCGCGACGCCGCCCTCGGCGTCGGAGGCGTACTGCCCGGCGATCAGCACCAGGTCGCCGGAGACCTCGGCGATGTGGCTGTAGCCGAACCCGGTGGGGTCGTGCAGGCCTTCGGGGTTGGAGATGGCGGGTGCCATTGCGGTACTCCTGTTCGTCGTTGGTCGAGCGGTGGTGTCCGGGGAGCGGTCCGGCCGTCCCCGGGGGGTGTTCACGGCGCGGGATCGGGGCGGCGGGCCGCGGCCATGGCCGCCGCGGCGGCGAGGGCGAGCGCGGCGCCGCACCAGAGCACCGCCGGCGCGGCGAAGGCGTTCAGCACCGCGCCGCCGGCCAGCGCCCCCAGCGCGATCGCCAGGTTGAAGGCGCACACCAGCAGCGCGGTCGCCGCCTCGGCGGCCTTCGGCGCGCAGGCGAGCATCCAGTTCTGCAGCGCGACCGACATCCCGCCGTAGGCCAGGCCCCAGCCGAGCATCAGCGCGATCCCGCCGGGTACCGCCCCGCCGAGCAGGGCGAACAGCGCGAGCACCGCGGCGACGGCGCCGGCGATCAGCACGAGGGCCGCCTTGGGCGCCCGCGCGGTGCTCGGGCCCACCGCGAAGTTGGCCGCGATGCCGGCGACCCCGAAACCGAGCAGGGCGAACCCGATGTGTTCGGCCTGCACCCCGGAGAAG
>Ga0079224_100016721_pt1 | contig 10320 bp, 8 predicted proteins | sample Stecom2015_FD_80414 | JGI IMG/M metagenome (GOLD analysis project Ga0079224, IMG submission 80414) | Agricultural soil microbial communities from Utah to study Nitrogen management - Steer compost 2015 | ecosystem: Environmental > Terrestrial > Soil > Agricultural land | place: USA: Utah... | reverse complement strand
GATATACGCGGCCTACAAGTTCTTCCTCTACACGCTGCTCGGCTCGGTCGTGATGCTGATCGCGATGCTGTGGATGGTCAACGAGGCCGGCACGACCGACATCCCGACGCTGATGGCCTACGACTTCCCGGTCCAGGCCCAGACCTGGCTGTGGCTGGCGTTCTTCGCCAGCTTCGCGGTGAAGATGCCGATGTGGCCGCTGCACACCTGGCTGCCCGACGCGCACGTGCAGGCGCCGACCGCGGGCTCGGTGATCCTGGCCGGCGTGCTGCTGAAGATGGGCGGCTACGGCTTCATTCGCTTCAGCCTGCCGATGTTCCCGGAGGCGAGCGAGCAGTGGATGTGGCTGATCTTCGCGCTGTCGATGATTGCCGTCGTCGCCACCAGCCTGATCGCGCTGGTGCAGGAGGACATGAAGAAGCTGATCGCCTACTCGTCGGTCGCGCATATGGCGATCGTCACGGTCGGCCTGTTCGCGTTCAACGTGCAGGGGCTCGAGGGCGCGATGATCGTCATGCTCTCGCACGGCCTCGTCTCGGGCGCCTTGTTCCTCTGCGTCGGCGTGATCTACGACCGCCTGCACACGCGCGAGATCGACCGCTACGGTGGCCTCAGCATCAACATGCCCAAGTACGCGCTGTTCTTCATGCTGTTCACGATGGCCTCGATCGGCCTGCCCGGCACGAGCGGGTTCGTCGGCGAGTTCCTGAGCCTCGCCGGCATCTACCAGGTGTCGAGCTGGGTGACCTTCGTCTGCGCCACCGGCATCATCCTCGGCGCGGCCTACATGCTCTACCTCTACTGGCGGATCGCCTTCGGTGTGCAGAAGAACGCCGACGCCGCGGCCATGCCCGACCTGTCGGTGCGCGAGTGGCTGATGCTCGGCCCGATCGCCGCCGCGGTGCTGTGGATGGGCGTCTATCCCGAGAGCTTCCTCGCACCGATGCGCGCCGACATCGCCGCGCTCAACGCCCGTGTGGCGCGGGCGGCGCCCGAGGGAGATGCGCGGCTCGCGATTGGCGAAGCCGCGCCCGCAACAGCTGAAGCGCACGAGGGGGCGCACTGATGGACTTCTCCGCGTCCCTCTCTCTGATCGTTCCCGAGATCGTCCTCTCGCTGTCGGGGCTCGTCCTGCTGCTCGCGGCCGCGTGGGCCGGCGACAAGGCCTCGAGCGCGATCAGCGTGCTGGCCTGCATCGCACTCGGCGCGTGCTTCTTCCTCGTCGCTCCTGCGGTCTGCGCGGGCGCCGTGGGGCCGGATACCGTCGCCTTCTACGGCCAGTTCCGCGCCGACGCCTTCGCCGGGTTCGCCAAGCTGCTGATCTACGCCGCGAGCGGCGCGGCGCTGGTCGTCGCGCCGGCGTTCTTCGGCCGAGCCGGTGCGATGCGCGCCGAGTACCCGGTACTGGTGCTGTTCGCCGCGCTCGGCATGAGCATCATGGTTTCCGCAGGAGACCTCGTCACGCTCTACATCGGCCTCGAGCTCAACTCGCTGTCGGCCTACGTGCTCGCCGCGTTCCTGCGCAGCGACAGCCGCTCGGCCGAGGCGGGCCTCAAGTACTTCGTGCTCGGCGCGCTTGCCAGCGGCATCCTGCTGTTCGGCATGAGCCTGACCTACGGTTTCACCGGCACGACGAGCTTCGTGGGGGTCGCTGCCGCCCTCGACGGCGGCCTGTCGACGGGCGCGCTGTTCGGGCTGGTGTTCGTGCTCGCCGGACTTGCGTTCAAGATCAGCGCGGTGCCGTTCCACATGTGGACGCCCGACGTCTACGAGGGCGCGCCGACGCCGGTGACGACGTTCTTCGCCAGCGCGCCGAAGGTCGCCGCCGTTGCGTTGACGGCCCGTGTCGCGCTCGAGGCTTTCGGCGGCCATGTCGACGCCTGGCGCCAGGTGGTGATCTTCGCCGCGCTGGCGTCGATCATCTTCGGCGCCTTCGGGGCAATCGGCCAGCGGAACCTCAAGCGCCTGCTCGCCTACTCGTCGATCAACAACGTCGGCTTCATCCTGATCGGCCTCGCCGCGGCCACCCCCGCAGGCGCCAGCGCGATGCTCGTCTATCTCGCGATCTACGTGGCGATGACCGGTGGCAGCTTCGTCGCGGTGCTGATGCTGAAGACCGAGGACGGCGAGCCGCTCGAGGGCATTCCCGACCTAGCCGGCCTGTCGCGCACGCGCCCGGCGCTGGCCTGGTGCCTGATGATCCTGATGTTCAGCCTCGCGGGGATCCCGCCGCTGTTCGGCTTCTGGGGCAAGTTCGTGGTGTTCCAGGCGGCCGTCGAGGCCGACCTGATGGCGCTGGCCGTGCTCGGCATCGCCGCCTCGGTGATCGGCGCCTACTACTACATCAAGATCGTCAAGGTGATGTTCTTCGACGATCCGGCCGACACCGTGCGGGGTGGGAGCGACTGGGCACACTGGGCGCTGCTGGCGATCAGCACCGTGTTCATGTCGCCGCTTGGCTACCTGTCGATCGGTTGGCTCGGCACACTGGCGGACGGCGCCGCTGCGGCGCTGATCCTCCCCGCCTGACTTGCCGATCCGCGTCGAGTTCGTCGCACAGACCGGGTCCACCAACGGGGACCTCATCGCCCGGCTCGCCGGGGGCGAGGCGATCCCGGAGGGCTACTGGCTCGTCGCCGACCGGCAGATAGAGGGACGCGGCCGACAAGGACGCAGCTGGCTCGACGCGCCGGGCAACTTCATGGGCTCGACCGTGGTCAACCTGCTGCCGGGCGACCCGCTTCCCGCCAGCCTCTCGTTCGTCGCGGCAATGGCCACCTACGAGGTCGTGGTGAGCCACCTGGCCGCGCCGCAGACGCTCAAGATCAAGTGGCCCAACGACCTGATGCTGGGTGGCGCCAAACTGTCCGGCATCCTGCTCGAACGCGTCGGCGACGCGGCGGTAATCGGGATCGGCGTCAATCTCGTTGAGGCACCGCGTCTGGCCGACAGGGCGGCGCGGCACCTCGGCGAAGTCGGCCCGCCGCCCGAGCGCAACGCCTTCGCCCGCGACCTGGCGATGAGCTTCGACCGGGAGCTCGACCGCTGGCGGCAGTTCGGCATCGAACCGCTATTTGCACGCCTGCTCGCCGCCAGCTACCCGCTCGGCTCGAAGCTGACCGTGCACGCCGGCGACGGCGTTCGCGTGACCGGCGAGTTCCAGGGGCTCGAGCCGGACGGGGCGCTCCGGCTGCGACTGGCCGACGGCACCGTTCGTGCGATACACGCGGGCGACGTTACCGAGGAAGGAAGCTGAGCCATGCTGCTGGCCGTCGATGTCGGCAATACCAACGTCGTATTCGCCTTCTTCGAGGGGCGCGAGATCCGCAGCCGCTGGCGGATCGCGACCGATCCCCGGCGGACGGGCGACGAGTACGCGGTGTGGCTGTTTCAGCTTATGGCGGTCGAGGGCATCGAACGCTCGGCCGTCACCCAGGTGATCGTCTCGACCGTCGTGCCCCGCGCGCGGCACAACCTCGAGGTGCTTGGCGAGAAGTACTTCGGCCTGACTCCGCTGTTTGCAGGCGAGGGTGCAGCCGACTGGGACTTCCCGATCGACGTCGACGAACCGCGCACGCTCGGAACCGACCGCGCGCTTAACGCGCTCGCCGCCCATGCGGCGCACGAGGGTGATCTGATCGTCGTCGACTTCGGCACCGCGACGACGTTCGACGTGGTCGACTTCAACGGTGCCTACAAGGGGGGAATCATTGCCCCCGGGATCAATCTTTCGCTCGAGGCGCTGGTCAATCACACGGCCAAGCTGCCGCGGATCGCCATCGAACCGCCACGCAGCACCGAAGTGATCGGGCGCAATACGGAGGACCAGATGCACATCGGCGCCTTCTGGGGCTACGTCGCCATGATGGAAGGCCTGATCGCGCGGCTGCGCGAGCAGATCGGCCGCCCGGCGAAGGTGATCGCCACCGGCGGGCTCGCGCTGCTGTTCGACGAACACACGAAGATCTTCGACTCGGTAGATCCCGACCTGACGCTCCACGGCCTCGCGCTTCTCGCGGAGAAGGCGACGGGACGATGAGGAAGGACTTCACGCCCGAAGACGAATTGCTGTTCCTCGCGCTCGGCGGTTCGGGCGAGATCGGAATGAACGTCAATCTCTACGGCTGTCGCGGCAAGTGGCTGATGGTCGACCTCGGGATGAGCTTCGGTGCGGCCGAGTATCCGGGCACCGAACTGATGTTCGCCGACCCCGAATTCATCGAGGAGCGCGCCGACGACCTGCTCGGCATCGTGCTGACCCACGCGCACGAGGACCACATCGGCGCGGTGCCCTATTTCGCCGCGGATCTCGGCGTGCCGCTCTACGCGACGCCTTTCACGGCCGGCCTGGTCACGCGCAAGCTCGAGGAGGCGGGGCTCGTCGGTGAGGTCGAGCTCAGGGTCATCGACCGCGAGCACGGCTCGATAAGGCTCGGGCCGTTCGAAGTGACCTACATCCCGCTCGCGCACTCGATCGCCGAGGGCAATGCGCTGCTGATCGAGACGCCGTTCGGCCGCGTGTTCCATACCGGCGACTGGAAGCTCGACGAGGAGCCGCTGATCGGCGTGCCGGCGACCGAGGGGGAACTGCTGCAGCTCGGCGACGAGGGCATCCTCGCGCTGGTCTGCGATTCGACGAACGTCTTCAACTTGGCCTCCTCGGGCTCTGAGGGCGAGGTCTATCGCGGGCTGCTCGAGGAAGTGCACGGCCACGCCGGCAAGCGGGTCCTCGTGACCACATTCGCTTCAAACGTCGCGCGGTTGCAGACGCTGGGCCGGGTCGCGCAGCAGACTCGCCGGCGGCTGTGCGTCGCCGGCCGCTCGCTCGACCGGATCATCGAGGTCTCGCAGGAAAACGGTTACCTGCAGGATTTCCCCGAGACGGTCGATTTCGACACCGCGATGAGTCTTCCCCGCGGCGAGATCATGATCCTGGCCACGGGGGGGCAGGGCGAGCCGCGCGCCGCGCTCGCCCGCATCGCCGAGGACAGCCACCCGCTGTCGCTGTCAGAGGGCGATGTGGTGCTGTTCTCGAGCCGCCAGATCCCCGGCAACGAGCTCGCCATCGGGCGCATCCAGAACCTGCTCGCGCACAAGGGCATCACGATGGTGACCGACCGGCAGAGCATGATCCACGTCTCGGGCCACCCCGGGCGGCCCGATCTCGAGGCGATTTACCGCTGGTTGCGCCCGCAGATTCTCGTCCCGGTGCATGGCGAGGTCCGGCACATGAACGAGCAGGCGAGGCTGGGCCTTGCCACCGGCATACCGACGGCGATCACCCAGACCAACGGCGACATCGTCCGCCTCGCCCCGGGCAAGCCGGGCAAGGTCGCGGAAGTGAGATCGGGCCGCCTGGTGCTCGACGGCGACATCATCGTTCCCGCCGACGGCGAGGCGATCGTCACCCGCCGCCGCCTCGCGCGCGATGGCCTCGTGATCGTCGCGCTCGACGGGAAGGGCGGGGCACAGGTGCATGGCATCGGCCTGCCGCTCGACGAGGACTATGCCGAGTTCGTCGCCGAGGCCGAGGCCGACGTCGCCGAGGCGCTGCGCAAGCTCAAGGGGACGCGCGACCCGGACGCCGTCATCGAGGCCGCGCGCCTCGCGGCCCGCCGCGCGGCGCAGCGCTGGTCGGGCAAGAAGCCGCAGATGAAAGTGCTGCTGCCGGCATGAAATGGACTTCGGTTCTCGCGATCTACGCGCTGTTTTGGGTCATGAGCGCGTTCGTCCTGCTGCCTTTCGGGGTGAAGACCCACGACGAGGCAGGTATTCCCAAGATCCCCGGCCAGGCCGACAGCGCGCCGGCCGACTTCCGCCCGGGCCGCCTGGCGCTGCGGGCAACGGTCCTCGCGGCGCTGCTGTGTGGTCTCTACGTTGCCAACTACGTCTACGGTTGGGTCACCGTCGCCGATCTCGACTTGGTCGGAGGGCCGCCGAGCTAGGCCCGGCCTCACGCCCGCTCAGTTGCGCAGCCGCTCGATGGCCTGTGCCAGCGCGACGTAGAGCTTGCCCATGTCCGAGCTCAGCAGCGTCACCGCCAGCGCATGGCCGTCGCGCGTCGACAGGACGCTGCGCAGCATGGCCTCGAAATCGTGGATGTAGCGGTTGACGGTTTCGCGGAAGTCGGCGTCCTCCTCGTAGATACCCGCGACCGCCCGCGCGTCGTGCGCGTCGAGCAGCCGGACCGCGCGGCGTGTGAAGATGCCGCGGTCGCCGCGCAGGTAGCTGGCCCAGGCGGTGTCGGTGACGTCGTGGGCGAAGACCTTCGAGATGTCGATCGCGCTCGAGTTGAGGCTCTCGGTGATCAGCGCCATGCGCCGCGAGAAGTCGTTGTCGACCTGCTCCTCGGCCCGCTGGCGCGCGTAGGCGACGCGCCGCTCGAGGTTGCCCGCGAGCTCGTTGACGGCGGCGAGCTGGTCGCGCAGCTGGACCGCGGTTTCGCGGCCCGCTTCGGCTGCCTGCCGCGCCGCATTCTCGAGCTCGGCAATCGACTCGGCGGCATTGTTGCGCAGCGCTTCCTCGATCGCGGCGCTGCTGTCGCCGGCGATGCGCTCGGCCAGCGCGCGCACAGCTTCCGCCTGCTGCTCGTGCAGGCCGGTGAGCACGTTGCGCGAAGCCTCCTCGAGCGTGGCAATCGCCTCGCCGAGTTCGCCGCGCGCCTGCGCCGCGAGCGCCTCGGAACCGAGTGCCAGTTCGGACAGGCGGCTTTCGAGCACGTTCAACTGCTCGAGCGTCGCGGTGCCGCCCTCCTGCGCCGCGGCCACGTGGGCGGCAAGCGTCTCCCCCCTGCCGGCAGCCTCGTCGACGAGGGCACGAAGCGCGTTCGCCTGCTGCTCGAACGCGGCGAGGCGGGTTTCGGCCTGGCTCATCGCCTGCGGCAAGTCGGTGCCGCTGTGTTCGGAACTGGCGCGGATCAGTTCGAGCAGGCGCACGCTCTCGTGGGTCAGGCGGGCGATCTGCCTGCCGCTGTTCTCCAGCAGCGCCTGGCTCTCGGCGAGCCGCGAGGCGAGCTCGCCGGCGGACCCGGAAAGGTCCTCCTGGGGCTGGCGGCCCTGCGAGGACAGTTTGTCCATCTCGGCGCCGAGCTCGGCCAGGCGCTGCGACAGCGCTTCGCCGCGCTCGGTGAGCCCGGCGACGTGGGCGAGGTGTTCCTGTTGCCTTTCGGTGATCTGCGCGTCGAACGCCGCGATGCGCTGCTGCAGCGCCTCGAGCGCGGCTGCCTCGCGTTCGAGTTCCTCGTTCGACCGCTGCTGCAGTTGCGCCTGGAATGCCTCGGCGCGCTCTGACAGGGCCGTTTCGATCCGCTCGGCTTCCTCGCGCAGGTCGGCGAGGCGCCGGCGGGCGCCGTCCATCGCGTTCTCGTCGACTTCGGTGATCCGCTGGATCGCTTCGCGCATGCGCTGTTCGAGCTCGGTAACCGCCGCGGACCAAGCCTCGGCCGCATCCAGCTCGCCGTCCCGCAGGGTCGTCGCGAGGCGCGTTCCCTCCTCGTTCAGCAGCGCAATCCGCTCGCGGATCGTCTCGAGAGCCGCGTTCTCCGCGCTCTCCAGTTCGGCCTTTCGGGCGGCCAGTTCCTCGTGCAGCGCATCGGCGCGGCGGCGGATCGCGGCAAACGCCTCCACCTCGCGCCCGTCGAGCTCGGCACGGAAGCCCGCGCTGCGCTCGGCCAGTTCGGCGAACCGCTGGCCTGCGATCTGTTCGAGTTGCGCGGCCTGCGTCTCGAACGCCGTCAGCGCCTCGTCGATCTTGCCGCGAAGCGTCGTCACCTGGCGGGTGCTGGCCTCGCCGAACTGGTTGAGGCGGTTGAAGCCCGCGACCAGCTCGTCGAGCTGCTGCTTGGCGACGCCCCCGGCGTGGCCGATCTGGCTGGCGACGTCGCGCGCGGAATTCGAGATCACCGGCAGGTCGTCGCGCAACCGATCCATGTTTTCGAGCGCGGTCGTGCTGACCCGCCCGATCGCCTCGACCTGCGCTCCGTTGTCATGAACGAGCGACTGCAGCCGGTCGGCATGCTCGGAAATGCGCTCCGCGGCGACGCGGCCGAGCGACTCGAGGTCGCGCGACTGCGCCGCGATGAAGTCGCGCGCCAGGCTGAGCTCGCGATTGACCACGGCGAGCCGCCGTTCGAGTGCCGCCGATTCGCGCGACAACTCGCGCGCGGCATCGCCGAAGCGGGCGGCCTCGCGCCGGCTGTTGCGCATCGCCAGCAGCCACAGTGCCACGACGAGAAGTACCGGCACCGACCAGTCGATGACCCACTCCGCCCAGCGCGCCGGGGGTGCCCCGGCAAGGGCTTCCTGGCGGTGGAGCCAGGCGAAGAACCCGCTCCAGCCGAGGACGACGAGAATCGCCAGCGTCGGCACGATCCACCCCAGACGGGCCGGTTCAAGCTCGGGCTCGTCTTCCTCGAAAACCGCCTCGGCAGGGGCAGGGGCCTCGTCGGCCTGCGCTGCGATCTCGGCTGCGACTTCGGGTTCGTCGGGTCGCGCCTGGCCGTCGACCGCATCCGAGCCGACCGCGACGAGGTTCTTCCTGTTGGTCATGCAGGCAAAATACCACAGCCGAGGACATGATAAACCCCGCCTTAAGACTCTTCCACTAGCGCCCGGGTATGGCCCACGAAGCAGCCGATTTCGACGCCACGCTCGCAGCCGCTGCCGGCGAGGATGCCGAGCTGCTGCAAGAGTTGCGCGCCGCCTTCGTCGAAAGCCTCCAGCAACAGATCGACCTGCTGCGCCGGGCCCGGTGCGACGGCAACTGGAAGGTCGCCGCGATGCGCCTGAAAGGGCTCGGCGCTAGCTTCCATGCGCCGGAACTCGTGCGTCTCGCCGACCAGGCGCTGCAGGGCGCGCCCGGTGAACCCGGCGTGCTGCGCCGGCTCGAACGTTTCAGCGCCGAATTCACTGCCTGATCCGCCCCCGGCTTGGCAGGTGGTGAGCGAAGGCTTACCCGTTCGCGCGTGCGTGCCGCCCTCATTTCGATCCCTTCGACGCCCTTGCTGATCGCCGGCAAGTCGCTCGCGCGCCGTCAGCTCGACTTTGCGCTCGCCGCCGGCTGCGAACGGATCATCGCGCTCGGCAACGGCGCTTCCCCCGAGGCGATCGCGCTGCGCCACGCGAGCGAGGCCCGCGGTGCCCGCTTCGTGAGCGTTGGCGACGCCCACGGCCTGCTCGGCGCGGTCCCGGCCGGCGACGAGTTGCTGGTGCTCGCACCGGGGCTGCTGGCCGAAGACCGCCGCGCGCTCGAGGCTCTCGAGCGGGGTACTGCGATCCTCGTGCTCCCCGCCGGTCCGGGGGTCGCCGCGGGATTCGAACGGATCGATCTCGAGCGTGCCTGGGGCGGGGCCCTGGTCCTCTCGGGCCGGCTCGTCGAGCGGCTTTCTGACCTGCCGCCCGACAGCGAAGCCACCGCAGCGCTGCTACGTATCGCCCTGCAGGCCCGCGTGGCCGAGAAACGCCTCCCCGAAGAAGTGCTGGCCGAGGGCACCTGGTCGGTCGTCGGGGAGGGCGGCGACGTCGTGGCTCGGCAGAAGGTCTGGATCGAGCGGAATCTGCCCTGGCGAAGCGGTTTCGGGCTGACGCGCTTCGTCGCGCGCTTCGGTCTCGAGCGCCTGGCGATCCCGCTGCTCGACGCGTCCCACGCCCGCCTCGGGCTCCGGGCAGGCGTCGCGGCGGTGCTCGCCGCAGGCGTAGCGGCAAGCGCCTCGGGGTGGGTCGCGCTGGGCCTGATCCTTGCCGCCGTGGGCGCGATGCTGGCCGAATTCGCTACGGGGTTCGCCTTGCTCGGCGATGCACCGTTCGGAGCGGCCGAGGGGCGCCGCGCCGACCGATTCCAGTCGTGGCTGGTGGATGCGGGCCTGACGGCTTGCGCTGCGCTGGCGATCGACGCCGACGGCCTGCAGCGCCTGTTTCCGCCGCTCGTCCTGCTCGGCGTGCTCCTCGCGGGCCGTCCGCAGGCGTGGCCGGGGCCAGCTTCCCTGTTCGGCGACCGCGCCCTGCTGGCAATCGTCTTCGCCGTAGCTTCGGGTTTCGGCCTGGCCGAGCCGGCGATCATGCTCGCCTCGCTGGTCGTCCTGGCGCTCGATGCCGCGGTTTTCCGGGCCAAAACGCGGCTAACGCCGGCTTAACCTTAGCCGGCTATGGCGAGCCGATGAAAGAGAGCGGCGATGACTGAGCGGACCGGGGAATCGGTCGAGCGCGCGCTGCAAGACGCCGTGGCGCGCGGCGATGCCGCCATCGCAGCCGTGCGCCCGGTCCTGCGCCATTTCCTGGCGGGAGCGGACACCGGCTTGCTCAGCGACGAGATCGTCGCCCGCGT
>Ga0079224_100016720_pt1 | contig 10320 bp, 7 predicted proteins | sample Stecom2015_FD_80414 | JGI IMG/M metagenome (GOLD analysis project Ga0079224, IMG submission 80414) | Agricultural soil microbial communities from Utah to study Nitrogen management - Steer compost 2015 | ecosystem: Environmental > Terrestrial > Soil > Agricultural land | place: USA: Utah... | reverse complement strand
TCCAAAAAACCGCTGCCCTGACCACCAACTCTCAGGTCAACTACACCAACAATCAAAATGTTGAAGCCAGTGTCCGCATTAGCCATGCGGAAGCCGTCAAACAATCGCGTAGAGACAGCTGCCAGCCAGGCACGACGGCATGGTTATGGGTGGATGAAGACGGTATTAGCGGCAAAGATCCGGTCGCCGGTTACCACGTGACCGTAGATTACACCGGCAAATACCCTGGTTTTTCCTATACCGATGACCTTTCCAGTGCGGACTTGCTCAAGCAGTACCAGGGTTTTGCGGACGGGATAAATACCGATGCAGAACTGAATGTTGCGCGGGGCGATGTGAAGTTCCTATTTGAGGATAGCGTTATTGAATCCGTCGAGGCCGGGGTGCGTTACGGCGTGCGCGAGGCCACCAATAACAAATTCTTTTACGTAACGCCGACCGGTCGCTATACCGATTGGGAAGATTCCCGGGTCCCCGTGGACAAACGTTACCGCCTCCTGCCTGGTAACCTCGTCTGGCAAAAATTCCCCAACTGGCTGAAGTTTAACTACGCGGAAACCAATACCAGCCTTATCGATATTGGCGGCTTGGAAGATAACGGCTTCTCCGCAGCCGACACCATGCCCTTTACCGATTTCGGGCCGATCAAGGGCTTTGAAAAAGGCGTGGCATCGCTTAATCCGGCCGCGTGGGACAACCCCTACGAATTTATGAACCGCCTTTACCCCGGCACCCGCACGGTGAACGATCCGGGTTATACCTATGGCGTCGAAGAAGCTTCTACCAACGCATACGTGCAACTGAATTTCGGCAACGAGAATGAAGGCATTTTCGGTATTCCGTTCCGCGGCAATGTCGGTCTGCAGGCGGTAAAAACCGAGCGCACCGTGGACAGAAGTGTGGTCCCCTCGGTGCTGGATTCCTTCAATTCAATCGGCTACGACGATTGGCAAAAAATCGCCTACGTCTATGAAACCGAAACCGTCAAAAATAGCAGTACCGAAGTATTACCCTCGGTCAATATCAATTTCTTCCCGGCGGATGATGTGGTGGCGCGCATTGGCGTGGCGAAAACTATTACCCGTAACGACCTGGAGCAAGTAGGGTCCAGCATCAATCTCTGGTACGGCCAATGTAATAAGACCAATGAGGACGGTACGCCCGTGCTGGTTATTGATCCGTCGAACGGGCAGGAGCGCCAGGATACCGTGGGCTGCGTCGGCGGCGGTGAAGACAAGGGCAAGCCGGACATTAAACCCTGGTTGGCGACCGTCTATAACGCATCGACGGAATGGTATTTTGACGAGAACGCGATAGTCGGACTGGGGGTGTTCTTAATCCAGGTGGATTCGGCGGTTGAGCAATTCCAGGAGGCTCGCTCGTTCCTCGATATGGACGGCATTGATCGCCAGCGCAAGGCCAACATATACACCACCCGCAACGTCGGTGCGTCGGATTTGTACGGTATTGAATTCGGCTACAAGCAGCCATTTACCTTCCTGCCGGGGGAGTTCCTCAGTGCGACAGGTATTGAGTTCAACTACACCTATTCGCGCAGCGAAACCGATGAGCTCGACATTATGGGGAGCAAGCTGCCCCTGCCTTCCAACTCCGAACACCAAAGCAACCTCATCCTCTGGTACGACAAAGCAGGGTTAAACGTGCGCCTGGCCTACAACTATCGCAGCGAGGAATTTGTCAGTCGCGGCGGGGTGAATACCAATGTCGCTGTTATGCAAATGGCGAACTGGAGTGAGCCGGTGGGTTACCTGGATTTATCGGTCAGCTACTGGCTTAACGACAATTGGAGCTTCTTCATGAACGCGACCAATCTCACCGAACAAAGCAGAAAAACCTACGCCCAGTTTGATGACCAGTTCCAATCCCTTTGGGTGCAGGAAACGCGATATAGCGCAGGCGTAAACCTGTCTTTCTAATTCATCACTGATAAGCGCCGGCTCGGCGCATCGAATAAAAATTGTGGAGTACGAAATGAAAAATACATTGAGCTTATTGGCATTGCTAACGGGTGCAAGTTTATTGCACGGCTGTGGTGGCGGAAGCATGTTGGGATCATCCGATGCAGAAGACCGCAAATTAATTCCGGACGTGGTCACGGAAGATCCGAATCCCGAGCGCCCGTCCTCTGGCTTGCCGGTGTTGCGCGTAAAGGATAACCAGATTCAATTTAACGGCGGCGACATTCTTTTCCATGGCATTAATTTGCAATATGCCGGAGATCCTCTGGGCCGCTATCCGGGAATAGAAGCTATCGGCGAAACCGGCTCTAATATTATTCGGATTGCTGTAGCGCCCACTACAACAACCAATGATTTGGAAGCCGCACTCTCCGCAGCAATAACCAATAAATTATTTGTTATTTTAAGCCTGCAAGATGCAACGCTTTTTTGCAACGACGATGAAATCGTATTTTCCGATGCGATAAAAAATATCTGGCTGAAAAAATTCCTTCCGGTGATTCATCAGGACCGCTTCCAGGAAAACCTGATGGTAAACATCGCCAGCGGCTGGGGACCTAAAGATGTATTTAACGGTGCAAGCACGGGCTACAAAACCTATATCGATAATTATAAAACGGCGATTCGTGCGTTTCGTAAAGCGGGCTTCCAATTACCCCTGGTGATTGATGCTCCCTGTGGAGCGGACTATTACGCGTTTTCCAGTAATCGCGGGCGCGAACTCCTGGCGTCTGATGAAGAGAAAAACCTCGTCTTATCCGTTCACGGTTACGGTTCCTATTGGAATAGCGATGCAAAAATTGACAATGCATTAGCCGTGTTGCGCGCGCAAAAAATGCCGTTTGTCATGAGTGAATTTGGTGGCTCAGGCGTGGGCGAAAAACCGGTTAAACACAAACAGATTATCGAAAAAGCTGCGGGCGATTATGCGCTTGCCGTGAACATTCCCTGGAAATCCGAAACGGATAAAGTGGCCTACATTGCGCCTTTGGATGCACCGGTCGATGTGACCAACACTGACATAAGCTTCGATGTGTATTTTGATAAAGCCTATGTCCAAGACGGAAAAATGGGTTTCCAAATGTATTTGCGCGATGAAAATGGCGAGTACGCCAACATCGGCTGGAATGAAGCGGGAAAACAAGAAGCGGACCAATGGAATACCATCAAAACCAGCATTAAAAACAAAGGTTCATTTGGGGCGAGTGACGCATTTAATATCCAGCGCGTAACAAAAGTGGGTATTGAATTGATTTCCAACGGAAAAGCAGCGGACGTCTCTGGCGTAATTAAATTCGATAATTTCAAAATTGTGGAAGGTAACGGCGCAAAAGAATTGTTCAACGTGAACTTTGAAAATGCGATCGCCGGTTGGGAAAGTAAAGAGGCAACGGTGCTCACATTAGAAGCCGGCGATGGCCTTGCGCTCACTCGCCCCACCGGGGTTGATAAAGTCATGGCGGTATACAGGGGAATCACTGGTGTCGACTTTACCAAACCAATTCAAATCAAAGCCAATATCTTTGTTCCTGCGGGATACTCCGGCTCCTGGGCATACGGAAAATTCTTTAATGACCAAGGTGGGTGGTTAGAGTCTTCGGAAATAGGTGCAATAAAATACGGCGAATGGAATGAAATTATTGTCACCGCAGATTTCGCAGCCGCAGGCGCAGGTATGGATTCGATTGGAATCCAGATTGGCGGTTTAGGCAAAGGCGATGCCACCGCTAATCCAGATTTCTACGGCCCGTTAATTATTAAAGATTTGGTCATTAGCGGTGTAGAAGCAGCTAATGCGTTTGAAATAGGCACCATCTATAACGGCACATTTGAATCCGGCGAAGATAATTGGGCGGCCATGAGTTGGGGCGATTCTGCGAATGCAATTGCTACTGACGGAACCTTAGCGATAACGGCGAAAGATTTTGCTGACCGAATTGATGTCCAACATTCCAATCCGGCCAAAATCGAAGGCTTGAATTTTAATGATCCCTTCAAATTCAAAGTTCGCATTTACATCCCAACTTATTATCAGGACATTCCCTCGCTCACGGTGCAATTTTATTTGCAGGACACAAACTGGCAAAACCATTTTGATGTGATGAATCTCACCCATGACCAGTTAAAAATTGGTGAGTGGAATGATGTTGAAGTAGATGTGAAATTCCCCGACGGTTTCAATCGCACCGGTGCGCCAAAGCATATGGGGTTTTCATTTGCGACAAGTCTCGATGCCGCTGCACCGGGGCCAGCAATGTCCAAGACCGATGCGATAAAAGTGGACGATCTTATTTTCGAAGGACAGGTTCCGGTTGAAAAGCCGGAGAATGTTTTACAGCAGCTTGATTTCTTTTATAAACATCATTTTGATTTGGTCGCCGTCGATTTCACTGAAGGGGCAATCACACCCGACGATTTGCAAGGTGCAAGCACGGTTGATTTACGCAGCGCGCCCTTTAGCTGGTTGGCCTGGTCGTGGTTTGGTAACTCCAGCGAAAATGCCGCGCTGGATTTAACCAAATCAGTAGGTGACGCTGCCGCCTTAACAGAGCGTGGTGAAGACATTGTGAATGGTAAAGGCGGTTTGAAATATTACGTTGCACCTGCACAGGAAAATTAATGTAAATCGTGAAAAAGCCGGGGGTATTCCCGGCTTTTTATTTTTATCTAATTATCCAATCAAACGCGTGCGACGTCCCATAGCGAATAACAATCCCAGCGCAAATAGGATGGCGAGTGACGGCTCGGGCACTGTATGGGTAGCGCCAACCTGCTGAAGTGTGCCTTTCAACCAAAATACATCGTAACTTTGATCTGGCAATAACGCTGGCGCATGTCCCAGTATTTCGAAGCCGCCTGTTTTCATTCCACTGAAATTTAACGAGTCTGCAGAAGGAATATAATTTTCTGGAGTTCCTTGCAGGCCATCGCTAAAAGACATTTCGAAAACGTCCAGAGCGTAATCAAAACCAGATAAATCATGAGGCGATTCACTACGCGTCCAAAAGCCATGAGTAGCGCCGTTAAAAAAAGATATATCGGATTCAATCGAGTAGCCCGTTCCTGAAGCTATTTCCAACCCGCCAACGTCTAAAACATAGCTGAACAAACCGATGATATGTGGGGCGTCGTCAGGAATTAGCGTGTCAAAATCATATTCGTACCAACCCGTCACTGTTTTCCCCTCGTAACCAAATGAACTGCCTTCCACTACACCGGTAAAATGATGCCTCACCGGTGTGGCAAAACTGCTTGTAGAAATAATTAATAGGAAAAATGAAATAAAACCCAATGCTAACTTTTGCATAAAAAAACTCCTTTTGATTTCAGTTGGGGGCTGTGTAAAACATCGCGCAGCCCGTTGCACCACGGATGTGGTAACCGCAAGGCTATTGATATCGGGGTATTAAAACAAGCGGGGGTGTTAAAAAGGGGGGCTATACAAAACGGCGTGTTATGCAAAAGCGGTGTGCGTGCCAGTATAAGTTGGTGCTGGGCTGCTCAGCAGGAAAGTGACATGGCCAGGCTATTCTATTTCAAGCATAAACGTGACGGGGCCATCATTAACCAGCGCGACTTGCATATCCGCAGCGAAGATTCCGGTAGCCACGCTGTTATGTTTTGCGTGCAGTTGCTGTACAAAATAATCGTAAAGCGCTTGTGCCTTTGCGGGCGGTGCAGCGGAGGAGAAGCTAGGGCGCGTGCCTTTTTTGGTATCGGCCGCCAAGGTGAATTGGGAGACGACTAAAATGCCGCCGTGGATTTGCTGCACATTGCAATTCATTTTGTTGTCGGCGTCAGCAAAGATCCGGTAGCCAAGTATTTTGTCGATAAGTTTGTTGGCGGTTTCTTCCGAATCATTTTTTTGAATGCCGAGCAGCAATAACAGCCCTTGCTCTATCGCGCCGACGGTGTGGTTATCAACAGTAACGGAGGCGTTTTTAACGCGCTGGATTAAACCTAACATTGTTGCCTTACCGGATTTCAGGAAGGAACGGATTGAACGGATTTGCGATATTCACTTGGCGTCATGCCTGCCTTTTTCTTGAACAGCGTATTGAAGGTGGCTTTGCTGTTAAAACCAACGTCCAGCATGATATCCAGCATGGTTTTATCCGCATGTTTGTCATCCGCTAGCATTCGCTTTGCTTCTTCCACGCGATAAGAATTAATAAATTCAAAGAAATTGCAATCAAAATGACGGTTGATAATGTTGGATAACAAGCGCGGTTGTAGCCGCATTTGCCCGGCCAATTTCTCCAGCGTCAGGGCTGGCGTGAGGTAGGGTTTTTCCGTTTCCATATAGCGACTGACCTGTTCAATCAGCTCCGGTTTTATTTTGTCTTTCTGGTGCTCAGGCTCCTGTTCATCCTTGATAGGTTCGGGTTCGTTGTGATGTTTTTGCTCCAGCCCTTCAAAGACGCTGGAGTGACCCAAGCCGAAGAAAATCAACACGCTCACCAATAGGAAGGTGATGTAATTTCCCAGCAAACCCATGGTTTCAAAATCGGTTCGAATGCCGAAGCTGATGGAAAGAATAATCATCGCCGCGACCACCACCGCCCAAGTGCGAATCGCCAGGAAACCGGTGACCAGAATTTTCAACCAGGTTAAATCAATCTTGTCGATGTCAGAAAAATTGGTGTGGATATGCTGGGTATAGCGTTTTATTTCGATGAGGCACATCACACCCAAAGCAACACGAAATGCCTCGCGGAACAGGGTCACGTAATTCATGACCTGGGGCGCGAGGGTCAGGTCATATTCTTCCTGGATAACTTTTTTATCACCCACATCAAGGCTGTAATAAAAAATTAATTGATAGCCCACGTAAAGAATGAAGGGCAATAAATAAATAATGTCCTTCGCGCGCAAGCGATAATTTTTATAAATTAATGATCGCGTGTACCACAGCAAGAGCGGCCCTTCCAGCCAGTAACCAAAGCCGAATACGTAAAATAAATTGGGCGACCATTCAATGGCGATATGCCGGAATTCCGCGCCGAAACTGATCAGGATATCCAACGGAATTGCAGCCTGCTGCAACAGGAAAAATGCAAGGAAGACATTGCGGATGTAATGTTCACGCTTAATGGTTAACAACAGCAACGCAAATAAAATGCATTGGTAAGCTGTCATTAACAGCACAACGTCATGGGTATTAAAAATGACCTCGTACATGGCAGGGGCTCCTGTGGCTGTACCACTTATTAGATTTCTAATTCAGCCGGACGCAGTATTTTATTGTTTTGACTGCACCATATAGGGATTCGCAGGAGGGAACTGGAGGTGCCCCGGAATCAATGTGACGGGGATCATACCACCGAACCAAAAAGCCAGAAATAAAAATGCACAAACAAAAACGGAGCCTTTGGCTCCGTTACAGGGGGTAAATGCTCGGGTCTGGATTAAGCCAACTGGTCGCCGGTTTTCAATATTTTATTGGCAAGGTCATCGGTTGCACGAATCAATGCATCGACAATTCCGGGTTCACGCGAGGCATGACCGGCTTCGCGAATGATTTGCAACTCTGAACCTGGCCAGGCTTTATGCAGGGCGTAGGCATTATCGAGCGGGCAAATGACATCGTAGCGGCCGTGCACGATAACGCCGGGAATACCCGCAAGCTTATGGGCATCGCGCAGGATCTGGTTCGGCTCCAGGAAGGCATCATTCACAAAATAATGGGATTCAATGCGGGCAAGTGACAGCGCGCGGTGCGGCTCGGTGAAAGAATCCACCACGTCCTGGCACGGCTTGAGGGTGGCGGTGCGGCCCTCCCAGCAGGACCAGGCTTTGGCGGCGGCCATTTGCTGGATCTGGTTTTCCCCGGTCAATTGGCGATAGTACGCGCCCATCATGTCGCCTCGGTCTGCCTCGGGGATCTGGCTCGCAAAGTCATCCCAAAAGTCCGGAAACAAACGGTTCGCGCCCGATTGGTAAAACCACAATAAGTCTTCGCGACGGCACAGGAATATCCCGCGCAGAATTAACCCCAGCACACGCTCGGGGTAGGTCTGGGCGTAAACGAGGCTGAGGGTGGAACCCCAGGAGCCGCCGAAAAGCGCCCACTTATCGATGCCCAGGGTGGTGCGAATGACTTCTATATCTTCTACGAGTTTTTGCGTGGTGTTGTTTTCCAGCTCGGCGTGGGGACGCGAGCGGCCGGAACCGCGTTGATCAAAAAGAATGATGCGGTAGACCTCCGGATCAAAGAAGCGGCGGTCATATCTACCGCAACCGGCACCAGGCCCGCCGTGTACAAACAGGATGGGAATACCATCGGGGTTTCCGGATTCATCAACATACAATTCGTGGGGAGGCTCAACACTGATTTCGTGACGCTGGTAGGGTTTTATCTCGGGATAGAAGATTTGCATAAACTCGCCTTGTTCGGGTCAATCACCTGGGAAGTGCTTAAAGAGCGTTCACTAAAGGTAGCACAGGGCCTGTGCTGAGGGCGGGTATTTTGGCAGGGAAAAGCGGATGTCCGCCACAATTTCCGGGCGTTTTGGCGGATTATTACGGCCGCTCGCTGCATTTTCCCCGCGCATTCACACTGCTGCTGCCATAAACTGTCAGGATTCCCTCGTAGCATGCGCGGAAACTTCCGGCAAAGGAGCTTATATGCATCGCGCTGAACGTCTTTTCCAGTTGACCACCTTATTGCGCAATCGCCGCACCGTCTTAACTGCCCGCCAACTGAGCGAACATTTGCGGGTGTCCGAACGCACCATATACCGCGATATCCAATCCTTAACCTTATCGGGCGTGCCCATTGAAGGTGAAGCGGGGGTGGGGTACCGCATGTCCCATCGCTACCAGTTGCCGCCCTTGATGTTTGATCGCGAAGAAGTAGAGGCGCTTTTGTTAGGTGCCCGTATGGTCAGTGCCTGGGGCGACGCGGATATGGCCATACACGCAAACCAGGCGATCCAGAAAATCCTCGCGGTGCTACCGGATCACCTGCGCCACAGCGATGAAACCCTGCCGTTGCTGGTGCCGAACCTGGAAGAGGTGCAGAAGTATTACACGGCCCATAGCCAGCCGATGCGTGAAGCCATTCGCTTGCGCAAATGTGTGACCATCCACTATGTGCGTGCCGACGACCAGGAAAGTTCGCGCACCATCGAGCCGCTCGGTTTGATCTTTTGGGGCAAGGTGTGGACGCTCGTCGCCTGGTGCCAGTTGCGCGCCGACTATCGAACCTTCCGTCTGGATCGCATCCAATCCACGGTGATCACGGAGCAAGGCTTCGAAACGCTTGATCAAAAAAGCCTTAAACATTTTCTTACGGTAATGAAAGAAAAATGCGAACAAGAGCCGGTGGGGTTTGTCCGGCCCGAACCGGTTATCCACGCGTTTGCGCCGGAATTACTCGAAGCGTGATTGTGAGTTGAGCATGCCGAAACAAAAATGCCGCTGCACCTGGTGCGGGGATGACCCTCTCTATTGCGAATATCACGATACTGAATGGGGCGTTCCATTATTTGATGAGCGCAAGCTGTTTGAGATGTTGATTCTGGAGGCAGCACAGGCTGGGCTTTCGTGGATTACCGTATTGCGTAAACGGGAAAATTATCGCAAAGCGTTTGATAATTTTGATGCGAAAAAAATCGCGCGTTATACGCCGGAAAAAATTGAAAGGCTTATGCAGGATGCAGGAATTATTCGCAACCGACTGAAGATCCAAAGCGCTATCCAGAATGCCAGGGCGCTGCTTGCAATGAACGAAAATGGCGAGGATTTTAGCGAATTCCTGTGGAGCTTCGTCAATCACAAGCCACTGCAAAATACCTTACACAGTATGGCGGATGCAGTCGCGACAACACCGGAGTCTGACGCCATGAGCAAAGCGCTGAAGAAAAAGGGCTTTAACTTCGTCGGCAGTACAATTTGTTACGCCTTTATGCAGGCTTGTGGCATGGTGAATGATCACTTTGTTGATTGTTTTCGTAACAAGGACTGCGCTGCACTCGCTCGAAAAATTGCCAAAGGTTAGGCCATCACGCTTAACATTCCTTGAATTGCCTGCACCTGGCGAGCTTGCTACCCTGCCTGCACATCTTTGAATCGGCCGTTGCCTTGCCTTCGCAATCACATTTCCCCACGATTAACCATTTGGAGCCTTCCATGAAATTTTCCCTGCGGCGTATGGCACTGTGTTTTTCGCTGACCTTACCTATGGCATTTGCGACCTCTGCGGCATTGGCTAAACCCGTGGATATCAAAACGGAAGCGGCCAATATTCGCGTTACTACCATTGCAGAAGGTTTGGAGAACGTGTGGAGTTTTGCCTTCCTGCCCGATGGCAATTTGCTGGTAACGGAAAAGCCGGGGC
>Ga0079224_100016719_pt1 | contig 10320 bp, 8 predicted proteins | sample Stecom2015_FD_80414 | JGI IMG/M metagenome (GOLD analysis project Ga0079224, IMG submission 80414) | Agricultural soil microbial communities from Utah to study Nitrogen management - Steer compost 2015 | ecosystem: Environmental > Terrestrial > Soil > Agricultural land | place: USA: Utah... | reverse complement strand
TCCGGCCCGTAGGGCGGGTGCAACCCGCCATCACCCCGCATTCGCCAACGCACCCCGTCCGAGCACGCGGCGGGTTTCACCCGCCCTACGTCCGCCCGTGCCGCTCCAGCGCCCAGGCCACATGCTCGCGCACCAGCTCGGACGGGTCGTCGCGGCGCAGCTCCAGGGCCTCGATCACCGCGATGGTGCTCGGCGCGTTGCCCAGTCCCACCGCCAGGTTGCGCAGCCAGCGCGGGTAGCCGGCGCGGCGCAGCGGCGAGCCCTCGGTGCGCTGCAGGAACTCCTCCTCGCTCCAGCGGAACAGCGCGGCCAATTGGCTGCTGTCCATGCCGTGGCGCGGCAGGAAATCCGTCTCCCCGGTGGGCCGGGCGAAGCGGTTCCACGGGCAGACGATCTGGCAGTCGTCGCAGCCGAACACCCGGTTGCCGATCAGCGGGCGCAGCTCCAGCGGAATCGAGCCCTTGAGTTCGATGGTCAGGTAGGAAATGCAGCGACGCGCATCCAGCACGCGCGGGCCGACAAAGGCGCCGGTCGGGCAGATGTCCAGGCAGGCGTGGCAGGAGCCGCAATGATCGCGGGTGACGGGCTCGTCCACCGGCAGCGGCAGGTCGACGAACAGCTCGCCGAGGAAGAACCAGCTGCCGGCCTGACGGTTGAGCAGCAGGGTGTTCTTGCCGATCCAGCCCAGCCCGGCCTGCTGGGCCAGGGCCTTCTCCAGCACCGGCGCGCTGTCCACGAAGGCGCGAAAGCCGAACGGGCCGACCACCGCCTGGATGCGCTCGGCCAGCTGCTGCAGGCGCTTGCGCACCAGCTTGTGGTAATCGCGGCCCAGGGCGTAGCGCGAGACGTAGGCCCGCTCGGGATCGGCCAGGCGCTCGGTCATGCGCGTGTCGCCGGGCAGGTAGTCCATGCGCACCGAGATCACCCGGCGGGTGCCTTCCACCAGCTCGTCCGGGCGCGAGCGCTTGGTGCCGTGGGCGGCCATGTAGTCCATCTCGCCCTGGTAGCCGGCGGCCAGCCAGTCGTGCAGGTGGCGCTCGTGCGCATCCAGCGCCACGTCGGCGATGCCGACCTGCTGGAAGCCCAGTTCGCGGCCCCAGTCCTTGATGGACTGCGCCAGGTGGGCGAGATCGGGAAGCGTGGCGGTCATGACGGGACGGCGGGTGGGGGAAGAGGCGTATAATTCTGCCAGACTTCGGAGCTTTCCATGGCACAGCTGCCTACCGCCCTCTATTCCGCCGCCCAGGTGCGTGACCTCGACGCCCGGCTGATTGCCGCCGGCACGCCGGGTTTCGAGCTGATGCGCCGCGCCGCCCAGGCCACCTGGCGCGCGCTGCGCCGGCGCTGGCCGGACGCGCGGGAGCTGACCGTGCTCGCCGGGCGCGGCAACAACGCCGGCGACGGCTACCTGCTGGCCGTCCTCGCGTTGCGCGCCGGCTGGTCGGCGCGGGTGCTGGCGGTGGGCGATCCGCAACACCTGCAAGGCGACGCGGCGCGCGCCTGCGCCGACGCGCGGCAGGCCGGGGTGACCATCGAACCCTGGGAAACCGGCGCGGCGTTGGCCGGTGTGCTGATTGACGCGCTGCTCGGCACCGGCCTGAACGGCGCCGTGCGCGAACCCTATGCCTCGGCGATCGCCGCCCTCAACGCCAGCGGGCTGCCGGTGCTGGCCGTGGATATTCCGTCCGGCCTGTGCGCCGATAGCGGCCAGGCCCTGGGCGCGGTGGTCCGGGCGCAACTGACGGTGACCTTCATCGGTCTGAAGCTGGGACTGTTCGCCGGTGTCGGTCCGGATCAGAGCGGCGAGCTGGTCTTCGACGACCTGCGGGCCGACCCGGCGCTGGTCGCCGCCACGCCGTGCCTGGCGCAGCGCCTGGATGCGCGGACGGTGCCGCGCCTGGCGCCCCGGCGACCCACCGATCACAAGGGCCGTTTCGGCCATGTGCTGGTGATCGGCGGCGACCGGGGCACCGGCGGTGCCGGCCTGCTGGCGGCGGAAATGGCGTTGCGCGCCGGCGCGGGCCTGGTGTCCCTGGCGACGCGTCTGGAACACATTGTGGCTGTCCTGGCGCGGCGCCCCGAGATCATGGCGGCCGGCCTGGCCTCGGCCAACCAGTTGCGGCCGCTGCTGGAACGCGCCAGCCAGCTGGTGGTCGGGCCGGGGCTGGGGCAGGGCGCCTGGGCCGCCAGCCTGCTGCCGGCGGTCGCCGCTTGTCCCCGGCCGCAGGTGTGGGACGCCGATGCGCTCAATCTGCTGGCCGCCGGCCGCGCGCGCGCGCCGGCCGACGCCATCCTCACCCCGCATCCCGGCGAGGCGGCGCGCCTGCTGGGCCTGGAAACGCCGGCGGTGCAGGCCGATCGGCGCGGCGCCGCGCTGGAACTGGCCCGGCGTTACCGCGCTGTGGTGGTGCTCAAGGGTGCGGGCAGCCTGATCGCCGCGCCGGACGGCCGGCTGGCGCTGTGCGACCAGGGTCACCCGGCCATGGCCAGCGCCGGGCTCGGCGATGTGCTGGCCGGGCTGCTGGGCGCGTTGCGCGCCCAGGGGCTGGCTGCCTTCGAGGCCGCCTGCCTGGGCGTCTGGCTGCACGCCCGGGCCGGGGTGCGGCTGGCGGCCGGCGGGCGCGGGCTGGCGGCCGCCGATCTGATACCGGTCATTCGTGAATTGCTGGAGGAACACGCCCCATGTCTGAACTGACCCTGTACGCCGCCGACGAGGCCGCCATGCTCGAGCTGGGCGCGCGCCTGGCGGATGTCAGCGAGGCCAGGGGCGTGATCTACCTGCATGGCGATCTGGGCGCCGGCAAGACCACCCTGTCGCGAGGCATCGTGCGCGGCTGCGGCCACCGGGGGGCGGTGAAGAGTCCGACCTTCACCCTGGTGGAGCCCTATGAGCTGGATGGCCGGCGGGTATTCCATTTCGACCTGTATCGCCTGGTCGACCCCGAGGAGCTGGAGTTTCTCGGCATTCGTGATTATTTCGACGGCGATGCCCTGTGCCTGGTGGAATGGCCACAGCGCGGTGCCGGCGTTTTGCCAAGGTCCGACCTGGACATTACCATTAGTCCCCATGAAGCCGGTCGCGTGCTGCGGCTGAACCCGCGCAGCTCGCGCGGCGAAGCCTGGTGTCAGGCACTGGCGCTGCCGGAATGAGCAAGCGGATGAAAATACTGAAGCGTTCGGCCGCTGTGTTCGCCGGGCTTGCGATGCTCCTCGCAACGGCGATGCAATCCATGGCTGCGGAGGTGCAGGGCGTGCGCCTGTGGCGTGCACCGGACAACACCCGCCTGGTCTTCGATCTCAGCGGGCCGGTCAAGCACAGCGTGTTTACCCTCAACGCGCCCGATCGCCTGGTGATCGACATTCCCGCCGGCCAGATGAAGGCCGCGCTGGACCAGCTGTCCCTGGACAACACGCCGATCAAGGGCGTGCGTTCGGCGCTGCGCACGCCCACCGAGCTGCGCATCGTCGTCGACCTGACCTCGCGGGTTTCCCCGCGCAGCTTCACCCTGCCGCCCAACCAGCAATATGGCCATCGCCTGGTGGTCGACCTGTACGACGAGGGCGCGGCTCCCGAGGCGCCGGCCGCCAGCGCCAGCGCCGCGGCCGTGCCGCCGGCGCGCCTGGCGCCCTCGCCCAGCGCCAAGCGCGACGTGCTGATCGCCATCGACGCCGGCCACGGTGGCGAGGACCCGGGCGCCCTCGGCCCGCGCGGCGTGCGCGAGAAGGACGTGGTGCTGGCCATCGCCCGCGAGCTGCAACGGCAGATCAACGCCGAGAAGGGCTTCAAGGCGCAACTGGTGCGCACCGGCGACTACTTCATTCCGCTGCGCAAGCGCACCGAGATCGCCCGCAAGATGGGCGCCGACCTGTTCATTTCCATTCACGCCGACGCGGCGCCGCGCACCTCCGCCTCCGGTGCCTCGGTGTTCGCGCTGTCCGACCGCGGCGCCACCTCGGAAACGGCGCGCTGGCTGGCCGACACGGAAAACCGCTCCGACCTGATCGGCGGCGACGGCGGGGTGAGCCTCGACGACAAGAACCCCATGCTGGCCGGCGTGCTGCTCGACCTGTCGATGACCGCCTCGCTGTCTTCGAGCCTGGATGTCGGCCAGAAGGTGCTGACCCAGATGGGGCGGGTCACCCCCCTGCACAAGCGCCGGGTGGAGCAGGCCGGCTTCATGGTGCTGAAGTCGCCGGACATCCCCTCGATCCTGGTGGAGACCGGCTTCATCACCAACCCCGCCGAGGCCGCCAAGTTGCAGAAATCCAGCCATCAGCAGGCGCTGGCGCGCTCGATCCATCAGGGCGTGCGCCAGTTCTTCCACAGCAGCCCGCCGCCGGGCACCCTGCTGGCCTGGGAGCGTGACGCCAAGCTGATGGCCGAGGCCGCGCCCCTGACCCGCAGCCACGTGGTGAGCGCCGGGGAGAACCTGCTGCAGATCGCCCAGCGCTACCAGGTCAGCGTGGCCAGCCTGCGCCGGGCCAACAACCTCAGTGGCGACGTGATCCGCATCGGCCAGTCGCTGCGCATTCCCAGCACCAACCTGGCGGTGCAGCCATGAGCGACGTGCGCCGCATCCAGCTGCTGAGCCCGCGACTGGCCAACCAGATCGCCGCCGGCGAGGTGGTCGAGCGTCCCTCCTCGGTGGCCAAGGAGCTGCTGGAGAACTGCCTGGACGCCGGCGCCCGGCGCATCGACGTGGACGTCGAGCAGGGCGGCGTCAAGCTGCTGCGGGTGCGCGACGACGGTCGCGGCATTCCCGCCGACGACCTGCCCCTGGCCCTGGCGCGGCACGCCACCAGCAAGATCCACGTGCTCGATGACCTGGAGGCGGTACAGAGCCTCGGCTTTCGCGGCGAGGCGCTGGCCTCGATCAGCTCGGTCTCGCGCCTGACGCTGACCTCGCGCACCGCCGACGCCGGCCAGGCCTGGCAGGTGGAAACCGAGGGGCGCGACATGGAGGCGCGCGTGCAGCCGGCCGCGCACCCGGTCGGCACCACCGTGGAGGTGCGCGACCTGTTCTTCAACACGCCGGCGCGGCGCAAGTTCCTGCGCACGGAAAAGACCGAGTTCGAACACCTGCAGGAAGTCGTCCGGCGCCTGGCGCTGGCGCGCTTCGACGTGGCCTTCCACCTGCGCCACAACGGCAAGGCCATGCTGGCCCTGCACGAGGCGCCCGACGCCCAGGCGCAGGCGCGCCGGGTGGCGGCGGTGTGCGGCCCGGCGTTCCTGGAGCAGGCGCTGCCGCTGGAGATCGAGCGCAACGGTCTGCGGCTGTGGGGCTGGGTCGGCCTGCCGACCTTCTCGCGCAGCCAGGCCGACCTGCAGTACTTCTACGTCAACGGCCGCATGGTGCGCGACAAGCTGGTGGTGCACGCGGTGCGCCAGGCCTACCGCGACGTGCTGTACAACGGCCGGCACCCGACCTTCGTGCTGTTCCTGGAAATCGACCCGGCGGCGGTGGACGTCAACGTGCACCCGACCAAGCACGAGGTGCGCTTTCGCGACAGCCGGAACATCCACGACTTCCTCTACGGCACGCTGCATCGCGCCCTGGGCGACGTGCGCCCGGAAGACCAACTGGCCGCGCCGGCGACGGTGGCGCCGGTGGTGCGCCCCGGCGGCCCGCAGGCCGGCGAATTCGGCCCCCAGGCGGAAATGAGCCTGGCGGCCAGCCTGCTGGAGCGTCCGGCCGAAGGGCCGGCCTGGCGGCCCTCCGGCGCGGGCGGCTATGCCCCGCCGCCGGCGCAGCCGGTGCCCAGCGCGGAGCTGCAGGGCGCCTACCGCGACTACTACGCGCCGCTGCCGGCCAGCGAGGTGGCGCCGCTGCCGGAGTCGGCCGGCGACATCCCGCCGCTGGGCTATGCGCTGGCGCAGCTCAAGGGCATCTACATCCTCGCCGAGAACGCCGCCGGGCTGGTGCTGGTGGACATGCACGCGGCCCATGAGCGCATCACCTACGAACGCCTGAAAACGGCCATGGCCAGTGAGGGTCTGCGCGGCCAGCCGCTGCTGGTGCCGGAAGGCCTGGCGGTCAGCCAGCGCGAGGCGGACTGCGCCGAGGAACACCACGCCTGGTTCCAGCGCCTGGGCTTCGAATTGCAGCGCCTGGGTCCGGAAAGCCTGGCGATCCGGCAGATCCCGGTGCTGCTCAAGCAGGCCCAGGCCGGGCAGCTGGTGCGCGACGTGCTGGCCGACCTGCTGGAATACGGCAGCAGCGACCGCATCCAGGCGCACCTCAACGAGCTGCTGGCGACCATGGCCTGCCATGGCGCGGTGCGCGCCAACCGCCGCCTGACCCTGCCGGAAATGAACGCGCTGCTGCGCGACATGGAAGGCACCGAGCGCAGCGGCCAGTGCAACCACGGGCGGCCGACCTGGACGCAGCTGGGCATGGACGATCTGGACAAGCTGTTCCTGCGCGGCAGGTGAGCCACGGTTGCGCCGGGCGGGGTGGGGCGGTCGGCGTTTTCCGGCCGCCGCTGGGCGCGACTGAGGCGACCAGTCCCGAGACGTTGACCACCCCGGGCAACGGCCGGAAACTATCCGGCCATTCGTTGTGAGCGTGCCGATGTCCGCCTTGCCCCCCGCCATCTTTCTCATGGGCCCCACCGCCGCCGGCAAGACCGACCTGGCGCTGGAACTGGCCCGGGCGCTGCCCTGCGAGCTGATCAGCGTCGATTCGGCCCTGGTCTACCGCGGCATGGACATCGGCACCGCCAAGCCCGCGCCCGAGGTGCTGGCCGAGTTTCCCCATCGACTGATCGACATCCGCGACCCGGCGGAAAGCTATTCGGCGGCCGAATTCCGCACCGACGCCCTGCGGGCCATGGCCGAGATCACCGCCCGGGGACGCATCCCGCTGCTGGTGGGCGGCACCATGTTGTATTACAAGGCGTTGCTGGGCGGGCTGGCCGACATGCCCGGCGCCGACCCGGCGATTCGCGCCGAGCTGGAACGTCAGGCCGCCGAGGAAGGGCTGGCCGCGCTGCACCGGCAACTGGCCGAGGTCGATCCGGAATCGGCGGCGCGCATCCATCCCAACGACCCGCAGCGCCTGGTGCGCGCCCTCGAGGTATACCGGGTCAGCGGGCGCAGCATGAGCGACTTCCGCCGCCGCCAGGCGCTGGAAAATACCCGGGGAATCGACGCTGGCGCCGGGCGTTTGCCGTATACTGTCGCGCAATTCGCCATCGCGCCGGGTCAGCGTTCCGTCCTCCATGAACGCATCGCCCGGCGTTTTCATCTGATGCTGGAACAGGGCTTCGTCGAGGAAGTCGAACGATTGCATCGGAGAGGTGACTTGCACGCCGCGCTGCCGTCTATAAGGGCGGTGGGTTACCGACAGGTCTGGGAGTATCTGGAAGGGCGGCTGGATCGCCCGGAGATGATCGAGCGCGGCATTGTCGCCACGCGCCAACTGGCCAAGCGGCAACACACCTGGTTGCGAAGCTGGCAGGGAGTGCAATGGCTGGACAGCCAGGCTTGCGACAACCTGTCACGTACCTTGAAATGCCTTAAATCGGCCTCAATATCGGGCTGATCGACGGCGATGCTGTCTATCCTTTTTTGCGGGACCGCCGATTTGTGGATCCCGCCCGATTCCATTCCCTTGAAGGAGTTTTGCAATGTCAAAAGGGCACTCGCTACAAGACCCTTACCTGAACACCCTGCGTAAGGAACGCGTCCCGGTTTCCATCTATCTGGTCAACGGCATCAAGCTGCAGGGCCAGATCGAGTCCTTCGACCAGTTTGTCATCCTGCTGAAGAATACCGTCAGCCAGATGGTCTACAAACACGCCATTTCCACGGTTGTACCCAGCCGTCCGGTCCGCCTGCCCAACGCCGGTGACGCCGAGACCGCCGAGTCCGGCAACGCCTGATAGGAGTCGATCTTGTTCTTCGAGCGCCCTGGCGGTGGAGAAAGGGCCATCCTGGTTCACCTGGATGGCCAGGATCCGGAAGCGCGTGAAGACCCGCAGGAGTTCCAGGAGCTGGCCAACTCGGCCGGTGCCGACACGGTGGCGTTCGTCAACGTGTCCCGGTATCAGCCGAGCGCCAAGTTCCTGATCGGCAGCGGCAAGGTCGAGGAAATCGCCGACCGGGTCCGGGCCGAAGAGGTCGAGCTGGTCATCTTCAATCACACCCTTACCCCGAGCCAGGAACGCAACCTGGAACGGCAGCTTGAGTGCCGGGTGCTCGATCGCACCGGCCTGATTCTCGATATCTTCGCCCAGCGCGCCCGCACCCACGAGGGCAAGCTGCAGGTGGAACTCGCCCAGCTGGAACACATGAGCACCCGCCTGGTGCGCGGCTGGACCCACCTGGAACGCCAGAAGGGCGGCATCGGCCTGCGCGGCCCGGGTGAAACCCAGCTGGAAACCGACCGTCGCCTGTTGCGCGTGCGCATCCGGCAGATCAAGGCGCGCCTGGAGAAGGTGCGCAGCCAGCGCGAGCAGGCCCGTCGCGGTCGCCGGCGCGCCGACATTCCCTCGGTGTCCCTGGTCGGCTACACCAACGCCGGCAAGTCGACCCTGTTCAACGCCCTGACGACCTCGGCGGTGTATGCCGCCGACCAGCTGTTCGCCACGCTGGACCCGACCCTGCGCCGCCTGGAGCTGGACGATCTGGGGCCGGTGATCCTGGCCGACACCGTGGGCTTCATTCGCCATCTGCCGCACAAGCTGGTGGAGGCGTTCCGCGCCACCCTGGAGGAATCCAGCAACGCCGACCTGCTGTTGCATGTGATCGACGCCCATGAGCCCGAGCGCGACCAGCAGATCGATCAGGTGCTGAGGGTGCTGGGTGAAATCGGCGCCGACCGCTTGCCGATCCTCGAGGTGTACAACAAGATCGACCTGCTCGAGGGAGTGGAGCCGCAGATCCAGCGCGATGGCGACAGCAAGCCGCAGCGCGTGTGGCTGTCGGCGCGCCAGGGGCAGGGTCTGGAGCTGTTGCGCCAGGCCGTCGCCGAGCTGCTGGGCGATGACCTGTTCGTCGGCACCCTGTGCCTGCCGCAGCGCCTGGGGCGCCTGCGAGCGCAGTTCTTCGAGCTGGGCGCGGTGCAGGAGGAGGCCCATGACGAGCACGGCGCCAGCCTGTTGTCGGTGCGCCTGCCGCGCATCGAGCTGAATCGTCTGGTTTCTCGCGAAGGCATGCGCCCGAGCGAGTTTCTGGAACAACACACTTTGCAATAATGCCCGCAAGGGCTACTTTGCCGCCTTGGTGCGGCATTCGGTAGCATTGAGCGGCGCGCCGCGGGCGCGCCTTCGCTTTATTTGATGGAGAGCGCTATGGCTTGGAACGAGCCGGGTGGCAACTCGAACAACAACGACAAGGACCCGTGGGGCGGCCGCCGTGGCGGCGACCGCAAGGGTCCTCCGGATCTGGACGAGGCCTTCCGCAAGCTGCAGGGCAGCCTCAATGGCATGTTCGGCGGCAAGAAATCCTCCGGTGGCGGCGCCACGGGCAACCCCAAGGGTGGCGGCCTGGGGCTGGTGGCCATAGTCGTCGCCGTGCTGGCGGTGATGTGGCTGTACAGCGCCATCTACGTGGTGGATGAACAGGAACAGGCGGTGGTGCTGCGCTTTGGCGAGTACTACGAAACCGTCGGTCCCGGCCTGAACATCTACTTCCCGCCGATCGACCGCAAGTTCCAGGAAAACGTGACCCGCGAGCGGGCGTACTCCAAGCAGGGCCAGATGCTCACCGAGGACGAGAACATCGTCGAGGTGCCGCTGACCGTGCAGTACAAGATCACCAACCTGAAGGACTTCGTGCTCAACGTCGACCAGCCGGAAGTGAGCCTGCAACACGCCACCGACAGCGCCCTGCGCCACGTGGTCGGCTCGACCGGCATGGACCAGGTGCTGACCGAGGGCCGCGAGCAGGTGGCCACCGAGACCCGCGAGCGCCTGCAGCGCTTCCTGGACAACTACCGCACCGGCATCACCGTCACCCAGGTCAACGTGCAGAGCGCCGCCGCGCCCAAGGAAGTGCAGGAAGCGTTCGACGACGTGATCCGCGCCCGCGAGGACGAGCAGCGCGAGAAGAACCAGGCCGAGGCCTACGCCAATGGCGTGATCCCCGAGGCCCGGGGTCAGGCCCAGCGCATCATCGAGGAAGCCAACGGCTACCGCGATGCCGTGGTGTCCCGCGCCGAGGGTGAGGCCGCGCGCTTCTCCCTGCTGCTGGCCGAGTACCGCAAGGCGCCCCAGGTGACGCGCGAGCGTCTCTATCTGGAGACGATGCAGGAAGTCTACGGCAACACCAGCAAGGTGCTGGTCAGCGGCGACAAGGGCCAGAACAACCTGCTCTAT
>Ga0079224_100016718_pt1 | contig 10320 bp, 10 predicted proteins | sample Stecom2015_FD_80414 | JGI IMG/M metagenome (GOLD analysis project Ga0079224, IMG submission 80414) | Agricultural soil microbial communities from Utah to study Nitrogen management - Steer compost 2015 | ecosystem: Environmental > Terrestrial > Soil > Agricultural land | place: USA: Utah... | reverse complement strand
GATGAGGATATGCCGGGAGGCGGATCTGCATTTATCTTACAGCAGATTCTTGAAGTGCAAAACGGGTATTTTCATTTGGATGGGCAGCCGAGAACTTTAACAGCGCATGAACATCGTCCGCCGTATGGCACGGATGGCGATTACTTTACGAAACCATCGAAAGATGACGTTATTGAGGCTGTGTACGCGATTATGCATGAGGCAGATCCTCAGCAGTACCCAGCGATTTTTTAAGATAAAAATAAATGAGCAAATATAAGTTAGGCGACTTTGTCCGCCTGGTCGAAGAGGACGCCGAAGGCTACATTACTCGTATCATCGATGATCATTTGGTGGCCGTGACGGGAGAGGATGGTTTTGAAATACCAGTGCCGGTATCGAAAGTGACCTTGGTTCATGGACGGATGGAAAGGGAAGATGATCAGGCTTTTCAGGCCAAAGCTACAAAAAACGAGGAATTTATTCATGAAGGGGTTTTCCTGGCAATTACAAGTGAACAAAAGCAGGGTTTGGTGGAGTTCTGGCTGGTGAATGAGAGCTCTTATCATCTGTTGGTGGCACTGAATTCGAAGAAGAATAAAACGGTGCAGGGTGAATTTCACGGTGAAGTGGGACCACAATCTGTAGTGAAGATTCATGCGGCAAATTCGGTTTCGGTGGGAGACTGGCCATTATATAATTTTCAGCTTATTTTCTTCTCGGAGAGGACTTTGGATCTGAAAGAGCCTCTGTTAGTGGACAAGAGGGTTCGTCCGGTCGATATATCTACCGCGAAAAAGGAGGTAGGGCTTCTGGATAAAAAGGCGTGGCTGTTTCGGTTGGATGACAAGAAGGATGATTTGAATGTTGAGAAGCTGAAAGAACATTTTATTTCCCATCGACCTAAGAGATGATTACCTTTCCCAACGCAAAGATCAACATTGGTTTGCAGGTGATCGGGACGAGACCTGACGGGTATCATGAACTGGAAACGGTTTTCTATCCTGTTTCTTTATATGATGCTTTGGAAGTGGTTGATTCAAAGGAGACTAAGATTATAGCTACCGGTTTGCCAATTCCGGACGGTCCGGAAAATATCTGTGCAAAAGCATACGCGCTTTTGCAAGGGGAATTTGATTTGCCGCCGGTTGATATCCATTTGCATAAAGCGATCCCGATGGGGGCTGGACTGGGTGGTGGCTCTGCTGATGGTGCTTTTTTGATTAAACTTTTGAATAGACACTTTTCTTTGGGCATGGATGTGCACCAGATGCAAGAGTATGCTCGAAAATTGGGCGCTGACTGTGCCTTTTTCATTGAAAATACGCCGTCATTTGCAACGGGCAGGGGGGATCAGTTTATGGAAGTGGATATTGATTTGAATGATTACTATTTTGCCATCATTAAACCTGATATACATATTTCTACTGCTGAGGCATTTAGGGATGTTTATATCAACAAGGAGGGAAGGCAGTTGAAACGAAATATACAGGCACCAGTCCGTGACTGGCGGAACCTGATTGTAAACGATTTTGAACGTTCCGTTTTTGATCGATATCCGATTGTCGGTGAAATAAAAGATGAACTTTATCAGGAGGGTGCAATATATGCTTCGATGAGTGGGAGTGGATCTGCTGTTTTTGGTATATTTGAGGAGCAGGTGACCTTGACTGAATTGGCAAAACGTCATCACGTATTGTATTGTTAAAATAAAACTAAAAAAATGAAGAAAAAACTGAATAACCCCATTTGGGTTATGAGCTCTGCTTTTGACCAATTGAATCTAGAGCAGCTGATAGCGAAGACGCTTGAAGTGGGTGCGCAGGGTATCGATCTGTGTGTGTTTAGAAAGGACGGTACAAGAGAGGATCATACGGCGACTCATTTGGAGTATGAAGACTTTGGTCCTGAGGATGCTAAACGGCTTATTGATACGTTTAATGACAACAAGCTGGGCTTATCTTTAGGGGCTTTCGAGAATATGATCGGTGGGGATGAGCAGGAACGTGTAAAGAACCAGAACCATTTGCTTAAGCTGATACGCATTGCCCATTTGTTGGGTGGGGATGAGAATAATGTGAAGGTGGGTACCTTCGTGGGCTATAACCATGAATTGGGGAATCAGGAGAATGGTTTTCAAAAGAACCTGGATGAATACTATCGGGTTTTTAATCCCATTATTAAATATGCAGAGGATTTGGGCGTGACAGTTGTCTATGAGAACTGTCCGATGGAGGGTTGGCGCGACGCAAGTTATACGAATACGTTTAATAATCTCCCAGGGGTATTGGCCGCCAGAAAATTAATGTATGCAATGATTCCGAGTAAGGCACACGGTGAGATTTATGACCCTTCGCATGATGTGTGGCAAAATACGGATCCCGTGGATGTGATCGCGGCGAGCGATATAGAAAGAATTCACAGGATTCATGTAAAAACAACAAGAAATCTTCAAACAAAGGCGAGAATAGATTGGGGCGGGATGTACCCGATGCAACTGGTGAATGCTGACCTGGCAAAAAAGGCCGGGGTGGAGGTTCCGCAACATAGTTGGGATAGGCATCATTACGAGGCTATGTTACCCGGCTTCGGTGGTTCGGATAGCATGGATTGGAGGGGATTTGTAGATTTGCTAACCGAAAAGGGATTTGACGGTCCGTTTGAGATTGAAAATGAAGCAAAGAATTCGAAGGAAACTGCAAACCTAGCGGCAATCTCACAGGGTTATGTAGCGGCCATCAGTTTTTTGAAACCGATGTTGTGGGATATTACGGAAACGGACGGTTATTCTTTTACGAATCATCGACCCTTATCTCAGTCCAATCGATCGGATGTGCCTGTCGTGAGTGTAAAAGATTTGTTGTAATTGATTTTTTTCGGAAAACAATTGAATGTTTTTCTTGTTGAACTAATAAACAATTGCTTGTATAACAATGAACAAACAAATTAAAGAAGTTAAGAAAACATTTAAAAGAAAAAATAAAATGAGTAAGAGATCAAGTTTAGCAGGATTTGCAATGATGGGCCTGGCAGCAGGAGCCGCAGCATGGTATTTCTTTGGAACAAAAGAAGGCCGCAAGTGTATGGACAAGGCCATGGAAACATTTAATGATTTTTCAAGCACGGTGAAAGAAAAGACCAACGAAGGGTTGGAACGTGCATCAGAGTATGCAGGTAAGGCAAAGTCTAAAGCAAAAAAGAAATACGCTGAAGGGAAAGAGAAATTGGCCGACGCTGCAGATACAGTAAAAGCAAAGGCTAATAGATTAAAGGAGGATGCGGAAGACTTAGGAAGAAAGGCCGCTCATAGTGCAGAAAATCTTGCTGACGATGCTGCAAGGAAAGCAGATAAGTATTAGAAATTAAGTATTAGAAATAGTTTGTAATACTGGATGTAATTATTCTGTTGATTCTCTAGTCAAAGTTCGACATGAGTCGTATCTTTGACGAAATGAACTTCTTAACGCAGATAAAATATCTAGTATACAAGGAAATGCTGTTGGAGTGGCGATCGAAATTCGCCCTCAACAGCATTTTGCTTTATGTGGTATCTACGGTATTTGTTTGTTACCAGGCATTCAGAAGCGTGGATGGAACGGTCTGGAATGCTCTGTTCTGGATTATCCTTCTCTTTGCATCCATTAATGCAATTGCTAAAAGTTTTGTGCAAGAAAGCAAAGGCCGGCAGCTGTATTATTACACATTGGTTAGCCCGCACGCTATTATCGTCTCTAAAATCATTTATAATATGATACTGATGCTGGGATTATCTGTCCTGGCATTTTTCGTTTATTCTGTGGTTTTTAAGAATCCTTTAGGGGATCCTCCGCTTTATTTTCTAGCGGTTGTTTTGGGCAGTATTAGTTTTGCGACGGTTTTTACGATGATTTCGGGGATTAGCGCTAAGGCGAATAATAGTGGGACCCTGATGGCGATTTTAGGTTTCCCAGTAATTATACCCTTGTTGATTGTATTGATTAAACTATCAAAGAACGCAATGGATGGATTGGACCGGTCAGTTAGTTATGATGAGGTTATCGTCTTGCTGGCAATAAATGCAATCGTAGTTGCCGTTTCTTTATTATTGTTTCCTTACATTTGGCGTGACTAGCATGTTAGCGTGACGATGACGCGTTTTTTAATAAATAGATTTAAATGAAAGCTTATTGGTGGAAAATTCTAGGGGCAGCAATCGTTGCCTATACGATCGTAGCAGGGATGTTGGGAAAGGTTCCTGCTTTGCCAATTTTACATGAAAGCATCCGGGTAGTTTATTACCACGTACCGATGTGGTTTGCAATGCTGCTGATGTACCTAATTTCAGTGATATACAGCATCAGGTACTTAAGCTCAAGTAAACCGGAAGATGATTTTATAGCGGTGGAGAGCGTGAATGTAGGGATTATCTTCTGTGTATTTGGGCTACTCAGCGGTATGTTGTGGGCTAATATTACTTGGGGCGACCCATGGCCGAATGATCCGAAATTAAATAGTTCGGCGATTGCATCCTTGATGTATCTGGCTTATGTGGTTCTGAGGAATGCATTGGACGAGGAACAGAAGCGAGCGAAGATCTCGGCGATCTATAATGTTTTTGCGTTTCCGATCATGATTGTGTTGCTTTTCATCTTGCCACGCATGACAGATTCTCTTCATCCGGGAAATGGTGGTAACCCGGGTTTTTCGGGATATGATATGGACGGTACGATGCAGTGGGTGTTCAGGCCGGCGGTGTTGGGCTGGATGCTGATTGGTGTATGGATAATGACATTGAGATATAGGATCAGAAAGCTCGAATACAAAGGAAATGAATTAGAATAATCCATTTTTCATTTAATCAAATTGATAGTTAGAACGGGGTACTGTTTGATAAAACGATAGTAAACCTTGAAATAATTTTGTTCATATTAATAAAAAAACTGTTTTTCGATGAAAAAAGCATTTCTTTTAATACTGTTGACTAGTTTGAACTTCTTGGCTACATTTGCTCAGTCAGGTAGTGGCGTTGAAATGGCCACGGGCTTACGCAGCTCTGGAAAGATCTACGTAGTTGTTCTTGTTTTATTGGTAATCTTCATCGGCTTTATTATCTATCTGTTCACGATCGATAGAAAAATCAGCCGGTTGGAGAAGAAAAATAAGGAAACTGACAATTGAATTCTTGATTCCAATTAAATTAATCAATAAGTAATCAAATTTATGGCAAATTCGATAGCACTAACGAAGGAACAACCTCATTTCTTTCATGATGTTAGTGAATTCTTTAACCGGGCGGCACGATTTACAGATCATGACGCAGGCTTACTCAATCAGATTAAAGCTTGTAACAGTGTGTATCGCTTTCAATTCCCTATTAAAAGAGATAATGGACAGTTGGAAGTGATTGACGCATGGCGGGTGCAACATTCGCACCATAAGACACCGACCAAAGGCGGTATCCGATACAGCGAAATGGTGAATGAGGATGAAGTTATGGCTCTTGCAGCACTAATGAGTTACAAATGTGCTATTGTGAATGTGCCTTTTGGAGGTGCTAAAGGGGGAATTAAGATCGACCCGCGTCAATACTCTGTTCGGGAATTGGAAAATATTACGCGACGTTATACGGTGGAGCTTATTAAAAAGAATTTCATCGGGCCGGCAGTTGATGTGCCAGCGCCTGACTATGGTACAGGTGAGCGGGAGATGAGCTGGATCGCTGATACATACTTGGCGATGAACCCCGGGCAGTTAGATGCGCTAGGATGTGTTACGGGTAAACCATTATCATTACATGGAATTGCAGGTCGCCGTGGCGCAACTGGACGCGGCGTGGCCATCGCCATACGCGAATGTGTCAGTGTGGCGGAAGATATGAAAAAGCTTGGTCTGACTCCTGGTATTGAAGGCAAACGGATTATCATCCAGGGCTTGGGAAATGTAGGCTATTTCTCTGCGAAGGTATTGGTGGAATTTGGTGCTATCATCGTTGGAATATGTGAATATGATGGCGCTATTTATAATGCAGATGGTCTGGATCCAGACGAAGTATTGCAACATCGTAAGGAAACGGGCTCGATTATGAAGTTTTCGAAGTCACAGAAGGAGTTTAGTTCCCCAGCCGAGGGACTCGAGCAGGCTTGTGATATTCTGGTGCCGGCAGCATTGGAAAACCAGATTACGGAGGAGAATGTGGCGCGGATTCAGGCGAAAATAATTGCTGAAGGGGCGAATGGACCGACGACACCTGGTGCAGCAGATGCATTCGTGGAAAATGGTCGCGGTATGATTATCCCTGATATGTTCTGTAATGCTGGAGGGGTGACAGTCTCGTATTTCGAATGGTTAAAGAATCTTTCGCATATTGCTTTCGGAAGAATGGATAGAAGATATACGGAAACTGCAAACCTGAATATTGTCAACATGGTGGAAGGGATAACGGGCGCTTCATTGACTGATGAGCAACGTAAGATCATCGTGAAAGGTGCTTCTGAAGAGGAGTTGGTGAATTCGGGACTAGAAGATACGATGATCCGCTCGTATCATGAAATACGTGATGTGTATGTGAGTAATGATCAGATTCCTGGTCTTCGGACTGCCGCACTCGTAGGAGCAATCAATAAAATCGCAGAATCTTATAAGAATATGGGTATTTGGCCTTAGTTTAGATTCTTGTTCTAATTCATAGAAAACAAAAAAGGGACGTATGTATCAAAACATAACGTCCCTTTTTCTTGACCACCTTGGGTCGTTCTTGACGGTTTTGTTATTGCTCTTTCGGACTCAAGTCTAAAGGTTTTTTTACTTTCTCATCGAGAATTGCTAATTTGATTACTTCGTTCATCTCATCGACATAATGAAACGTGAGATCCTTGATGTAATCCTCCTTGATCTCCAGGATATCTTTGCGATTCGACTTTGAAAGAATGATCTCTTTGATATTTGCCCGTTTGGCAGCGAGTATTTTTTCTTTAATACCACCTACAGCTAATACTTTTCCACGGAGAGTGATTTCTCCAGTCATTGCCAGGTTTTTCTTGACTTTACGTTGTGTAAAAACAGAGGCTAGCGCTGTAAGCATCGTGATCCCTGCTGATGGGCCATCTTTTGGTGTAGCACCTGCGGGAACGTGAATGTGAACATCCCATTTGTCGAATACAAGAGGATCGATATGGATCTCCTGAGCGTGTGCGCGAAGGTAGGCCATGGCAATAGCAGCTGATTCCTTCATGACGTCTCCAAGATTACCTGTAAGGGTTAACTTGCCTTTACCTGGACTTAAGCTGGATTCGATAAACAGAATATCTCCGCCTACCTGAGTCCATGCGAGACCGGTGACAACACCGGCAACCTCATTGTTCTCGTACAAATCTTTGTCATAGATGGGCGCTCCGAGGATATCCTCAACTTCTTTACTATTGATGGACGGGCCAATAGGGTCTTCCATAACGATATGGGTAGCGACACCGCGGACAACAGAGCCTATTTTCTTCTCCAACCCCCTTACACCGGACTCTCTCGTATAGTCTTCAATGATTTTTTCGATGACATTGTTTTTTAAACTTATATCCTTGGACTTGAGACCATGTTGTTCTCGCTGTTTGGGCAATAGATGCTTTTTGGCGATCTGCATTTTCTCTTCAATCGTATAGCCGTTTACCTCAATGATTTCCATCCGGTCAAGCAAGGCAGGCTGGATATTGCTCAATGAATTCGCAGTAGCGATAAACATGATATTGGAGAGATTAAAATCTACCTCTACATAATGATCATAAAACGCGTTATTTTGCTCTGGATCGAGAACCTCTAGTAAAGCTGAGGATGGGTCACCACGGAAATCACTGCCTACTTTGTCAATTTCGTCTAAAACGAATATGGGATTGGCTGATTCTGCCTTTTTTAGTGACTGGATGATGCGACCAGGCATAGCACCGATATACGTTTTCCTATGTCCCCTGATATCGGCTTCATCGCGAATCCCACCTAATGCGATACGTACGTATTTTCGACCTAGCGCAGATGCAATGGATTTACCTAAGGAAGTTTTACCAACTCCTGGAGGTCCTACGAGACAAAGGATCGGGGCTTTCATGTTATTCTTCAGCTTTAAAACAGCCAAGTACTCAATGATGCGCTTTTTCACTTTATCCAAGCCGTAGTGATCTTTGTCAAGAATTTTTTGAGCTCTCTTTAAATCAAAGTTATCCTTTGTAAACTCGTTCCACGGTAAATCCAGAAGGACTTCCAGGTAGTTGAGTTGTACGGAATAGTCGGCCGCCGCCGGATTGATTCTTTGAAGTTTCGCGAGTTCTTTTTGAAAATGCTTTTGAACGTCGGCGTTCCATTTTTTTGTTTTTGACCGCTTCTCCAATTCTTCGATTTCTAAATCTGGAGTGTTGCCGCCCAACTCTTCTTGAATGGTTTTGAGCTGCTGATTAAGAAAATATTCGCGTTGCTGTTTGTCTAAATCGACACGGACCTTATTTTGAATCTGATTCTTGAGTTCTAATACCTGTAACTCGACGGTCAGTTGCTGAAGTAAGCGCTTAGCTCTTTCTTTCAGGCTTTTCATTTCCAAAAGCTCCTGTTTGAATGCAAGATCAGCGTTGACGTTAGAAGATATAAAGTTGACGAGGAAACCAGGGCTTTCTATATTTTTGATAGCAATTCCGGCTTCGCTGGGTATATTCGGCGATAACTGGATGATCTCTAAAGAGAGCTCACGTATCGAAGATAGAATCGCATTAAATTCTTTGGTAGATCGGTGTTTGCTTTCTTTGAACCGTTCTACAGAGGCTTTGATATAGGGTTCTGACTGAACTTCCTCTTTTAAGTTGATGCGCTGCTTACCCTGGATAATAACCGTCATGTTGCCATCGGGCATTTGCAATATCTTAATGATTTTGGCAGTGACTCCTACTTTATAGAGTTGATCAAATGTAGGGTCTTCTGTTTCGGTCATTAACTGTGTAGCGACGCCAATCATTTTGTCACCTTTGTACGAATCTTTGACAAGGCTAATGGATTTGTCTCTTCCGACGGTAATAGGAACGACGATCCCAGGAAAAATGACCATGTTCCGCAAGGGGAGTATTGGCAGGACTTCAGGCATGTCTGCTGCGTTCATTTCTTCCTCATCTTGTTGAGATAGCAAGGGGAAAAATTCAGTTTCTTCATCGATCAATGGAAGGACTTGGTGGAAATCGAGTGGGTTTTTGTAACTCATAGAGTCTCGTGATTTATCTTTGTTTATTTTAGAAACGAAGGCTGACATAATGGCTGCCAGAACCTCTATCTGTTGTGCTAAATGATTAAATCAGTATATACGCAAGCCTTATGCCAATCGTGAGATGATTCGTAAAGGCGACAAATTTTCTGTGTTAAGTCAAGCCTTTAAAAAATTTCGGTATTGTTTTTGCAACCTCCTTGAAAAAAAACGAAAAGAGTTAGTTTTTAATCAATAGCTTTGGCAGGAAATGACTAACTTTAAATTAGGTTAAAAATTAAGCTAGAAAATTATTTTATGAAAATTAATTTGGATAAGATTCGCAGAGCTGCGAAGAAGACAGTATTTGTTGGAATGTTATTGATGGTAGGAAGCTTTGCTTTTGGACAAAGTGCACAAAATATTGAAAGCTCTAACCCTTATGTAAAACTTGGCCAGAAAGCACTGATCGATGGTGATTTTAAAACTGCGGTCGCTAATCTGGAAAAAGCATTACCCGACGAAAAAAATAATCTGGATCTGATGTATATGTTGGGATATTCTCAGTATCAGATCGGCGAATACAAAAAGTCGATTGAATCGTTTTCTGCAGTTTTAAAAGGTAGACCAGAAGACGTAAATGCTTATTACTATCGTGCAAAAGTGGCGAATACGTTGGCTATCGATCCACAGACAAAATTAAATGATAAACAACGTGGGGATTTATTGGAAGCTAGTGTTGCAGATTATAACAAGGCCATTGAACTGGATAATAGTGATATGAAGTTATATCAAAACAGAGCGATGGCTTATCGTGATTTAGGAAACTTGGTGGGTACACCAACCTCGAAAAACTATAGTAAGGAAGCAGCTGCCAGCTATTACGACGGATCGATTAAGGATTTGGAAACTGTTATAGCGAAGAACCCGTCCAGAAAGGATTTGAATTTGGAATTGAAAAAGGTAAAAGTATACAGATCTAGCTTGTAATAATATAAGGGTCCGTAAATAAAAAGCCCTGCTTTGCATATAGCAAAGCAGGGCTTTTATATTTTAATAGTTTACTTGGCTTTGGAAAAATATTGTAGCCTTTTATTTGAAGCTTCCGGTGATCAGGTAATGATTTGTACCAATTATCCGGACGTCTTGCTCTTTTT
>Ga0079224_100016717_pt1 | contig 10321 bp, 7 predicted proteins | sample Stecom2015_FD_80414 | JGI IMG/M metagenome (GOLD analysis project Ga0079224, IMG submission 80414) | Agricultural soil microbial communities from Utah to study Nitrogen management - Steer compost 2015 | ecosystem: Environmental > Terrestrial > Soil > Agricultural land | place: USA: Utah... | reverse complement strand
TAAGGCTGCTTTTTTAATTGTAGAATAGTTCATACTCTGTTTTTTTAAGGTTAAAAATTTTAATTGTATAATTTTTATACAAAAATAGTTAATTGTTTGATTTACGCAACTAATACAAATTCTATACCAATAATCAACCTGTCTAAAAAAAGAGAAATAAATTATGAAAAATGCTTAACTAACCCCAATAACAGCCTTTTGCACCGACCTTTCTATATAAAAGGCGCCCTTTACAAAGGACATTACCAGAAAACATAGCCCAAAAACAGAATGTGTCTACTTTTTCATTCAGTCTTTTAGTAGTTATTATCTATAAATCGATAAAGATTAAAATCATCTTTTTTATTTTCTAAGTCAAGCTGTTTCTCCAGCTCATACCTATTCACATCTTTCATTCGCTTTTTTTGTATCAACCGCCACGCTTTAGACAGCAACAGTTGAATATCATGCCGCTGGGTATACAGGCCTGAAGAAGAAAGATGCTCAATAAGCGGATCAATACCCTTTGACATATCAGCGACAGTTTTAAATACAGGGATATTTACTTGTTTTTGCTTTAACATCCTCAGCAACTTCGAGGAAAACATATCTGCGCCATCCCTATCTGCTTTGTTTACTACATACACAGTAGCAACTTCCATTAAACCAGATTTGACATGTTGAATTTCGTCACCACTTTCAGGAACAAGTACCACAACAGTTTGATCAGCTAGTCCCACGATATCAATTTCCGATTGTCCTACTCCGACTGTTTCGATAAAAATAACATCGAAGTGAGCAGATCTCAACACATCACTAATTTCGATCGTTTTTTCAGACAATCCTCCTAATGCACCGCGACTAGCCATGGAACGTATGTAAATATTGGGATCGTTGAAGCGGGGGGCCATACGTATGCGGTCGCCCAGTAAGGAACCCATATTAAATGGCGAACTCGGGTCAACTGCCAGCACCGCGACCCGCTTACCTCTTTTACTGTAGTTACCAGCCAAGGCATTCACCAAGGTGCTTTTACCGGCGCCCGGAGGCCCGGTGATACCAATTACAGGAACCTTATAATCCGGTTGTAGATTCTTCAGAATGGAAGGAGCCAAGGGATGCTCGTTTTCGACCATGCTAATAACCCGTGCCAATGATCTGAAGTCACCCGACCTTGCATCTGATATATTAGGAACCCCTTCTTGCACCTTATTGCCTTTGATTACTTCTTGTTGATCTCCCGAACCTGCTTTAAAACCTGAACCTTCAAATAGATCAACGCACAGGCTGCCAGCAGTGCCCCAGCCAATATGCCGTACTGCTGATTATTATAAGCGACTACTGAACTATACAACAGGACAATTATCCCGACATTCAAAAAGGTACTATACAATAGTTTTTTCAGCATCTTAGTAAACGATCATATCCGAATCAAATTCATCTCTCCAAGCCAATATACCACCTTTAAGATTAGAAAGGTTATCATATCCCTCGTTTTCAAGTAATTTGATTGCCTGCGCACTCCGCTTTCCACTTCTACAGTGTATAACTACCGGCTTATCCTTAGCTATTTTGTCCTTTTCTAATAAAACATTTGCCAATGGAATGTTTACGCCATCTAAATTAGAAGTCTCGTACTCGAAAGCTTCCCGAACATCAATTAGTTGGAAATCTTCTTTCGCGTCCATTTTCTGTTTCAATTCTTCTACTGTTATCTCTTTCATACTTTTTTTATATCAAAGATAAAGATTTTTAAAGCTTTTAAGGAAAATTGGGAATTCTTTGACCAAACATACTCATCTGATAGTTGAAATACGCGTCGATTTTTATATTTTTGATAAACGAGGATATAATATTATTAATATGACAATTAATATGGAACTTTGCTATTAAAAAATTGAATAATCGCATAAACAATCAACTCAACGGTTCGCTAATAAAACATGGAAAAGAAAAATATCAATACTGAACTTGACAACCTCGACATCCAGATCCTATCAATTCTGATGAACGATGCTTCTGTCCCTTATACTGAAATCGCAAAGAAACTAGTGGTTTCCGGAGGCACCATTCATGTTCGGATGAAGAAAATGGAAGATCTCGGCATTATTAAAAGTGCGAACCTGACAATCAATCCTCAAAAGATAGGATTTGACATTTGCGCGTTCTTAGGAATTTATCTAGAGAAGGGATCTCAGTACAATCATGCCGTCGAAGAATTAAGAAAAGTGAAGGAGGTCGTTGAACTTCATTACTGCACAGGGTCATACAGCATGTTTGCCAAAATTATATGCCGCGACACCAACCACCTGAGACAAGTTCTTAATGAAGGTATTCAGGGAATAAAAGGAATTAGTAGAACCGAAACAATCATCTCTCTGGAAGAAAGTATTCGTAGGCAGATTAGCCTACTCGATTAAAATAAAAGCGAGGCTGTCGTTATGATGACCAGCCTCGCTCCAAAATATATTTACAAAACTTATTTTACTTTATACATAACGTCTTTCACTGCTTTCACAACACGCTTAACAGACGGCAGAGCTGCTTCCAGCAAGGTCGGTGCATATGGAATTGGAACATCCGCCGAAGTAATGCGCGTAACCGGCGCGTCTAAGTAATCGAATGCTTCACTTTGGATCTTGTATGCTATTTCCGAGGAGATTGAGGCAAGGGGCCAGGTCTCCTCAACGATCACTAGGCGATTGGTTTTCTTCACGGAAGCGATAATCGTTGCATAGTCGATTGGTCTCACAGTACGGAGGTCAATCATTTCAGCGTTTATTCCTTCTTTCTCCAATTCTTCGAGCGCAGGCATAACCACGCGTGGAATCATTTTTCCATAACTAACGATCGTAACATCCGTTCCCTCTTTAACAACATGCGCCTTCCCGATTTCGAGGTAGTACTCATCTTCCGGAACTTGTCCTTTGTCTCCGTACATCACCTCAGATTCCATAAATATTACTGGATCTGGATCCACGATCGACTGCTTAAGTAGACCTTTTGCATCATAAGGATTAGATGGTACTACTACCTTTAATCCCGGCGTGTTCGCATACCAGTTCTCAAAGTTCTGTGAATGTTGAGCTCCCAACTGCCCTGCATTTCCAGTAGGCCCACGAAAAACCATCGGAATCGGAAACTGTCCACCGCTCATTGAGTTCATCTTTGCAGCGGAATTGATTATCTGATCGATAGCGACTAAAGAAAAATTGAAAGTCATAAATTCTATGATCGGTTTGAGACCGTTCATAGCAGCTCCGATACCGATACCTGTGAATCCTAATTCAGATATAGGCGTATCGATGACACGTTTCGCACCGAATTCATCAAGCATACCCTGACTTACTTTGTAAGCACCATTATATTCGGCGACTTCCTCGCCCATTAAGAAAATCTTGTCGTCTTTACGCATCTCTTCACTCATGGCTTCGCGGAGTGCTTCTCTGAATTGTATTTCTCTCATATCATTAAGGATGTAAAATCGAAATTAAGGAAGGCAAATATAACGTTTATTTATTAAGTTTTAATTGTGAAATTGAAATGTTGCGGTCAGATAACAAGCAGTGCTATTTAATAGTAATAGATTCAGGGTTGGATGGTGGACTTTCATTTTTCAATCTATCGAGACTTGTAATGATATAACGATACGTGGTATTCTGATCAATGGAATCGTCGGTATAAGTAGTGTAGGTATTGTCGTAACTTATGTGCAATATCTTTCGAGCGTCTGAAAGATCGATTTCATCGCCGCCCTTAAAACGATAAATTACATATCCGTATGCGCGATCACCATCCATTGCTATGTTTGGCTTTTGCCAATGAAGGGTCACGGCTCTGTTCGCTGCCATCCGCAGAGTTAAACCTCTAGGCGGGAGCGGCGCGATGTCGTCTAACCAAGACATGGTAGGTGGAAGTGTTTTGTATTTATAGTAGGTGTATTGCAATGAATCCCTTATTCCGCCCATGTTATTAGTCAAAGATTTCGAACTAAAAAACACGCTACCGTGCGTTTGTTTGTTATTACGTAAATACCGTATTTGTCGCGGAAGTTGATCGCTTTCACGCCAGCCCTGACCCCTTTCATTCGCACGATAAGCGGCCTGACCTATATACAGGTGCCGACCAAAGCTATTTTCAGCCCACCAATCAACTAAGACTTCAAACGCGGCGGCTCTATAATTGAAAGGAAAATAAATCTGCGGATTCACATAATCTATCCAACCTTCCGAAGCCCATTTCTTAGCATCAGCATATAACTGACGGTAACCACTAAACCCGGAGGTCGCTGAGCCTTCAGGATGACTTCCTAAATTGTCCCATATTCCAAAAGGGCTAATTCCAAACTTGACGAATGGTTTTTCGGCCTTAATACTGTCCGCTACTTTTTTAATCAAAACGTTTACGTTCTGTCTCCGCCAATCGTCGAGCGAGTGGAAATCCCCACCATACTTCTGAAACGTCTGCTGATCAGGAATCGGATTCTTGTCGGGATAGGGGTAAAAATAATCATCAAAATGAATCCCGTCTATGTCATAATTTCTCACAATATCCATCACTACAGCTGTAATATAAGCCCTGACTTCAGGAAGTCCGGGATCAAATAGCTTTTTTCCCGAATAAGTTAAAAACCATTCAGGGTGCAATCTGGTAATGTGGTTATGCGCTACGTTTCTGCCGGCATCAACTGTTGCCCGATAAGGATTAATCCATGCATGAAGTTCCATTCCCCGAGAATGAGCTTCCGAGATAGCGAAATCCAACGGGTCATAAAAAGGGGAGGGGGCCTGACCTTGAATTCCGCTAAGGTAACGGCTCCATGGCTCTCTTCCTTTTGAATATAAAGCGTCGGCAGCAGGACGAACCTGAAACATGATTGCATTAATACCCGCTCGTTGATGGGCATCAAGGATTTGAATAAGCTCGGCTTTTTGCTGTCCAGCACTCATACCAGCCTTGGTAGGCCAGTCGATATTTCCAACCGATGCGATCCACACCCCCCGAAATTCCCTTTTCGGAAATTGGTTGATATCTTGACCACTGACAATGAAACTGAAAAGAAGAAGATTAATAAGCACAACCGTTATTCCACTCGAAATATATTTAATCATCTTCTACCTGTGTTCTTTTAAGTGCTTGTTAACAACGATGGAAGCACAATGTTTGGAACAATTTTTGCTTCCATCAATTTAAATATTACACAAATATAAGAATGGATATTAAAAATGGCAATTTAATAGAAGATAATCCGACAATTGAGAAGCCTAAGCAACAAGTAAAACTATATTTCTTCATTCTTGCAATTATCGCGCTATTAGCCACTAATGTCTATTACGCAATTAGATATAAAAACGTAGGGAAGCAAGTTGAAATATTAAACTCTGAGAAAAGTCAACTTGAAATAGAAATCGACCGTATCGAAGCAGAGCTTAACAGAGTGACCGGTGAGAATATTGATTTAGTGGCCCAATATAAGGTCGAACATGATTCAGCGCGCGCTTTAATCGCTGACCTTCGTATGAGGCTTTCCGAAAATACCACGATTGATCAGGCTGACTTGTTAAGCACTCAACAGGAAATCCGACGGTTGCGCAATATTGTAGCAGATTACAAGTCAGATCTGGAGGCCCTTAGAGAAGAAAACATCACGCTCAAAAATGAAAGAGATAACCTTCAGACTTCTATCAATGAAGTGAATGCACAGGTCAGGAATCTAGAGACTGCGAATACCAAGTTGGAAAGGCAAATCGAGAGTGCATCAGACCTTAAAATTTCCACTATAAACATCCATGCTCTTAAAGTTAAAGGAGAAAATCGCGAAGACGTAGAAACGAAGGCTCGTCGCGCCGATAAATTGGAAATCAAATTCACCTTATCTAATAATCCCCTTGCAAAGGCGGGAAAATATGAAATATATTCACGAATTACAGAACCAAGTGGCAACTTGATAACCGCAGGAGATATTTTTAAAGTGAATGATGAAGATATTCAATATACAAAGAAGAATACGATTGACTTTACAAATGATGGAAAAGAATACACAATAGACTGGTCTCCTGTCGATTATGCCTTTCAAAAAGGCACTTATACCGTCATCTTATACACTTCGCAAAGCGTGATGGGAAGATCTACCATTGATCTGAAATAAGATGGCTTATACGTTAGTGAGGACTATTGAGCGTTACGGGGTATTTTGAGACCGCAATTTCAAGGGCAATAAAATAAAAAATGTAGTTCCTTTTCCTTTCTGAGTAGCAAATTCAATAGTGCCGCCCATGCTTTCAATCGTCTGCTTTACAAACGCTAAGCCTAATCCAGTCCCTGAACTTTTTGTAGTGAAATTAGGCTGAAATATCTTCTCTTGAACGATCTCGTCAATACCTTTTCCAAAGTCTTGCACGGTAATGGCAACATGTCCTGGCTCCTGAAACTTGACAGTAACGATAACGGTGCTTTTTTGATGATGAATACGCGCTTCTAAAGCGTTTTTGATGAGATTATTGAACGTGCGGAGCAGTTGATCCCGATCACCGTGAATGATTATGTCCCTTTCGACAAATACATCCAGTTTGATTGAAAGATTTGAGTTATTGCTATAAACGCTTATTGACTTCTCTATTATATCTACGATCGGAACATCGTCGAGTTTGGTATCAGGCATTTTCGCAAAATTCGAGAATTCAGATGCAATATGATTTAAGCTTTCGATCTGTTCGATAAAGGATTTGCAGAAGCGTTCAAACTTTGCGTCAAATCCCGGGTCTTTATCTCTCCAGGCTCTTTCCAAGAGTTGTACACCCAAGCGCAGGGGAGTAAGAGGATTTTTAATTTCGTGTGCTACTTGTTTAGCCATCTCTCGCCAAGCAGATTCTCGTTCGGATCGCATAATTCGATTGGCACTGTTGTCTAAGGCAACAATCATGTTGTTATATTCCTTTATTAAAGAGCCGATTTCATCATTTCGCTTCCAAAAAATTGGTTCATTTTTCTTTCCGATCGTAGTTTTCGCAAGGCTTCTCTGAACCAGCGTAAGAGGTGCAGTGATCTTATTCGCCACAAACACAGCAAACAGTCCTAGCGCGACCAATACCAGGGCATAAACATTGATAATGGTATTTAACAGAAGGCCAACTTTCTCATCGAGGTCTCGTTGAGTTGAAAAATAGGGCAGGCTTAAAAAAGCAATTGTTTCATTCTTTTCATTCTTCAGGGGTGTATAGGCAACTAGAAAATCCAATTCTCCGATCGTCTCCCGCTGAATATATTCAGCTCGCGAGAAATCATGCAAATTCAACCGCGCGCTAGCGTTCATATACTTAGAGATAAGGCCGAGATCATAAATCATTTGTTGAGTTGTATAGATAAGTTCACCGTCAAGATTATACATATTCAAATCTGATGTATTTATCTCAGAAGTCCACTTGAAGTCCTCCTCTCCAGAAGGATCAAGCATCTTAGCAGTTGACAAGCGGTTCTCCAAGCCCCTTGCAATTTGACTTATCTGTTTGATCGCGGTACTCTCTTGTTGTATCCGATATTGATCTGTTAAGCTAAAAAATGTGATTATCCCAGCGATCACCAAGGTACCGACCACAGCCAACACAACAAAAGCTTGAATTCGCGTGCTGTACAGTACACGGTTTTGAAAAATCATCACCGACCAGCGAAAGTTTCTAAAATTGAAGTCGTAGTCGTTCAATATAGATACAACCCACTGGAGGCCATACAACGAGATAGAGAATATCAGAAAAACAAGAAAAAGGAATGACAGGGTGGCTAACTGCCTCCAGCCACTTTCAGCTTTCCGGCTCAATATTAACAACTCGTCTTCAGCCGGGCTAACTAAAATGTGACTGAATCCCTTTTTGTCATTATACTTATTATACTGGTGAAGGCTCTGCGGCTGATAGAACGGATTAACGGGATATAAAAAGGACCCATGTTGACTTTTCAAATCACCATTCTTATAATAGGCGAATGAATACGTATCAAAATCGTCTATATTTTTTACAGTTCCATTGAATAGAATTTCAGGATAGGAGGCATAACGACCCAAAGTCCTGTTTTTTAGCTCTACAACATACGTACCTACCAACTCATCATCCCGCACGATGGGAAGCAACCCAAAATAGTTGATATATCCAATGTTGTTGCTTATCCGATAGAAGTTTTTTGACACCTTCCGCGCACCGGCTATCACCTGGTCTTTGTAATAAGCAAGTTTAGCGTCTGCGGCTTGGCTTTGGCTTAGTGTATCCAGCTCGACAATATAGCCACTGAAGTCATATTTAGACAAGTAGCCACTGAAATAGACGTTCTGCAATTGCTCTCCAAGAACGGCTTTACTATTCGCATCTGGCGATGCAAAATAACTTATTAGGGCCTTATCCTTTGTGATCTGCTTTTCAATATCAAGGAAAAGTAACACTGCATTGGGATCTTCTGAAGACTCCAATCTCTGAAGCGCTAAGAGTTGATTATCCTGGAGTTTCTCCTCCTGAAAGCTATTCAATTTGAGGGAGGATACACCAGCGAATAAAAAGAGAACCGCTACGAAAACCGCCAAGTTGAACTTACTATTTGCTTCTGAATACCATCCCTTCAGATAAACAATCATAATAAACAAGAAAAAGGAAATAGTCAGATCGCCAAACCAGATTTTTGATATTAGATAAAAAACGATTGTTAGCGTGAAAAACAGGGCCTGGTTTTTCTTGGATAAGTCGAGGTCGCGGTTGATAGCAAGTAATACCTCAATAAATAGATAAAGAATTAATAGGACAATACACAACAATCCAATACCTACCCAACTATAAAGCGAGAGCGTAAGTAAATCATTGAATTCGAAGCTGATACTCGAGTCTGTAATCAAGCTCTCAAATACCCGGACAGATAAAGCACACAGGTAATATAAGAAACTGGCTGAGCCAAAGAAAACCAAAAACTTCAGCGTTTTGTTCGAAGATTTCTTGATAATATTTAGCTCAAAACGGCAGTGGTAAATGTAGCAAACTAACCAAAGTGCTGCTAAGATATGGAGAGTTAACGCGCCCAGAGAAGGAAGAATCTCACTGGAAGCATATACTCGAGGTTCGAAAAATCCTGAATAAAAGTTCGTTGCTATCCATTGTGTTTTTAACTCGAGATACCTAAAGGCTCCAAGAAAAATAGCAAAGAGCAGAATCGACAACTTAACCCATCCTTTCTTAGCTAAACTGAAACAGAGCACGTTAACCAGAATAATGGCAGTTAGGCCGGCTAATATCCACATGACCAACTCCAACACGGAGTAAAACGTATTAAATTTAGTATCCCGAAGCTTTAATGACAGCAGATAGTCCCCGTCTATATTTCGCAGGTTAAAAACAGACTTGTCGTTATAATCTGCCACCTCCAGGTTAGGAGTTTTAATAAGATCTTTTGAGAATTCGTTCTTCAGAAAACGATTGACAATCGTGTAATTGGATTTTATGGGTATCAAGCATACAACCGAAAATCCGGAAGAACTTTTTTTATATGCTTGATACCACCCGTTCTTCCAGGTAATGATGCTGCTGCCCTCTGAGATTCCCGCATCGGAACGGGGTACAATCTGTTCCGAACCCCAAAAAACAAGATCACTATTAGCATATGTATACAAATAAATACCTTTGTCATTTGCAAGATCATTTATTACATACGCCTTTAGGCTCTCGTTTTCTGATATATTGGCTAGATCTTCAAAGTTAGTTCCTTCATTAAGGAACTCTCTAACGATAGTCTCTTTTTTATGCAGATTAACTTCAACTCTTTTTCCGTCGATCTGAAGAATCTCCTTTTCTTGGTAGGTAAAGCGGATAGTGAGGGCCGTCCCAGCAAAACCTAAGATAAGTAGAAAAAGTAAAAGACGTATTTTAGAGTTGTTGTTCACTATAATTTAGCCGCTGAAGTCTCCATCTTTCGATCTATCTTCTTCACTAAGCCTTGCAAAACATTCCCCGGTCCTACTTCTATAAACGCGTTGGCACCATCCTCCATCATCGCTTTAATAATCTGCGTCCATTTTACTGGTCCGGTAAGTTGTTTAATTAAGTTGTCTTTGATGGCTTTAGGATCAGTGTATGCTTTTGCATCAACGTTTTGATAAACGGGGCACAAAGGTTCGTTAAAGGTGGCTTGATCGATCGCAGCCTGAAGCTCTACGCGCGCCGACTCCATCAATGGAGAGTGAAACGCTCCTCCAACATTTAACTTCAATACGCGCTTTGCACCTGCGGCAGTTAACAACTCACAAGCCTTATCCACGCCAGCTATGCTACCGGAAATCACAAGCTGCCCAGGACAATTATAGTTTGCCGGAACT
>Ga0079224_100016716_pt1 | contig 10321 bp, 6 predicted proteins | sample Stecom2015_FD_80414 | JGI IMG/M metagenome (GOLD analysis project Ga0079224, IMG submission 80414) | Agricultural soil microbial communities from Utah to study Nitrogen management - Steer compost 2015 | ecosystem: Environmental > Terrestrial > Soil > Agricultural land | place: USA: Utah... | reverse complement strand
TTGGCCATGGGGATGGAAAACGTATTGAAGACAAAACTGATGGGCGCCGGCGTACGCGTCCACGAAATGCTGCTATTTCTCGGCATTTTGGGAGGGCTGGCAGGTTTCGGTCTGATGGGGCTGCTTTATGGTCCACTGATCGTGGCCATTTTTCTTACGCTCACCGAGCTGTACATGACCCACTATCGCCCGCAGTTCGCCGCCCGCTTCGCGCGGCGCAAGCACAGCAGGGGAAGCCTCTACTGAGCTCTACCGAGAAAGTCCGGCACAGCGCCGAGACGCCATGCCATCTGGCCCGCGGGCCCTCGGTGGGGCGCTCCCGGAGCTTTCGAACCCTCCACCTCGGGCAGGCTTTTTTTCCCGACATTAGCCCTCGAGCTCGTTCGGCAGGGCCGAAGCTGGCCAAGACAATTGACCGATCGCGGTTTTCCTATTATCGCGCCAGCGCCAAGGTGCGTAGATAGCCGCGCCCGCAGCTTGCCGCGCCTTCGATCCAGGGCAGGCGCCTCAAAAGTCTGCCCCGAAGTTGCAGAGCCTCAAACTAGCACTAATAGACACGACCACAGCCATGACCGACCTCAGTAAGTACCGCAACATTGGCATCTTCGCTCACGTCGATGCGGGTAAGACCACCACCACCGAGCGTATCCTCAAGCTCACCGGCAAGATCCACAAGATCGGCGAAGTGCATGACGGGGCCGCCACCACGGACTTCATGGAGCAGGAGCAGGAGCGCGGGATCACCATTCAATCCGCCGCCACCACCTGCTTCTGGAACGGTCATCGCTTCAACATCATCGATACTCCCGGACACGTCGATTTCACCATCGAGGTGTACCGCTCGCTGAAGGTGCTCGACGGCGGCATCGGCGTGTTCTGCGGCTCCGGCGGCGTGGAGCCCCAATCGGAGACAAATTGGCGCTACGCCAACGAGTCGAAGGTCGCGCGCGTGATCTACGTCAACAAGCTCGACCGCTTGGGTGCCGACTTTTATCGAGTCGTCGACCAAATCAAGAAGGTGCTGGCCGCCAAGCCACTGGTCATGGTGCTGCCGATTGGCAGCGAGAGCGAGTTCATGGGCATCGTCGACCTACTCGAGCGCAAAGCCTACATCTGGGACGACTCCGGCCTGCCGGAGAACTTTCAAGTCACGGACGTGCCTTCCAACATGGTCGATCAGGTCGAGAAGTACCGCGCCGACCTGATCGAAACCGCCGTCGAGCAAGCCGACGACGTGATGGCGGCCTACCTCGAAGGTCAAGAACCGGACGTTCCAACACTGAAGAAGTGCATTCGCAAAGGCACCATCAAGCTTGCCTTCTTTCCCACGTTTTGCGGGTCGTCTTTCAAGAACAAGGGCGTCCAGAAAGTGCTCGACGGCGTCGTCGACTACCTGCCCGATCCGACCGAAGTACCGCCCCAGCCCGAAATCGATTTGGAGGGCAACGAGACGGGTAAGCACGCCATCGTCGACCCGAACGGGCCCTTTCGTGGTCTGGCATTCAAGATCATGGACGATCGCTTCGGCACCCTGACCTTCACCCGTATCTACTCGGGCAAGCTCGAGAAGGGTGACACCGTGCTCAACACCGCAACCGGTAAGACCGAGCGCATCGGGCGAATGGTCGAGATGCACGCGAATGACCGCAGCATGGTAGAGTCCGCGCAAGCCGACGACATCATCGGCATCGTGGGTCTCAAAAACGTGCGCACCGGGCACACCCTGTGCGATCCGAAAGACCCCGCCACGCTCGAACCCATGGTGTTTCCCGACCCGGTCATTTCGGTGGCGGTGGCTCCCAAAGACAAGGCCAACAGCGAGAAGCTCAGCGTGGCTCTGGGCAAGATGGTGGCCGAAGATCCTTCGTTCCACGTAGAGGTCGATCAAGAGTCCGGCGAAACCATTCTCAAGGGCATGGGCGAGCTCCACCTGGACATCAAGGTCGACATTCTCAAGCGCACCCACGGCGTCGAAGCGACGGTGGGCGAGCCCCGGGTCGCCTACCGTGAAACCATCACCCAGTTGGTGAACGACAGCTACACGCACAAGAAGCAGACCGGCGGCTCGGGCCAGTTTGCGAAAATCGACTACACGCTGGAGCCGCTTCCGCCTGGCTCGGGCTTCGTCTTCGAATCGAAGATCGTGGGCGGCAACGTACCCAAGGAGTTCATTCCGGCGGTCGAGAAGGGCTTCAAGATGATGATGGACAAGGGCCCTCTGGTCGGCTTCCCCTTGCTCGACTTCAAGGTGACCCTGACCGACGGCGCCTACCACCCCGTCGATTCATCGACGATCGCCTTCGGAACCGCGGCCAAAGCGGCGTATCGCCAGACTACACCCAAGGCGTCACCGGAGCTCTTGGAGCCCATCATGAAAGTAGACGTGTTCGTGCCCGAGGCGAATGTCGGCGACGTCATTGGAGACTTGAACCGGCGCCGCGGCGTCATCAACGGCCAGGAACCCACGCCGACGTCGATCCGCATCAAGGCCGACGTGCCGCTGGGCGAAATGTTCGGCTACATCGGCGACCTGCGCTCCAACACCGCAGGGCGCGGGCAGTTCTCGATGGAGTTCAGCCACTATGCGCCCGTGCCGCGCAGCGTGCTCGAAAAGGTGAAAGAGCAGGTCAAGCAGCGCGAAGCCAGTCTAGGCAAGAAGTAGCACGCGTTCAGGGCCGTGCGGGTACTCGGGTGGTACCCGCACGCTCATCGAGAGCCCTCATCAAGAGCCCAGATCGATCCGCATGCCCTCACGCGCCACGATGGCACCGGACCAGGCGTCTCGCGCGTCACTCTCGACTCGCTGCATGAAGTCGTCTTCGTGATCGGGATCGTGATGGAACAGGGCTAACTGCTTCACCTCTGCGCTGGTGCACAAACGTACCGCCTCCTGCCAGGTGGAGTGGCCCCAGCCGATCTTCGAATCGAACTCCTCGTCAGTGTAGGTCGAATCGTAGACGACCAGGTCGGCGCCCTGGATCAAGCCGAGCACGTTCTGATCGGGCTTGCCCTTGACGTGCTCGGTGTCCGTCACGTAGCAGAGGGCCTTACCACCGTACTCGATGCGGTAGCCCGTGGCGCCATTGGGGTGATTCAAAGGCGCCGTGCGGACGCGGATTCCGCCGCCCAGATCGAAGCTGTCGCCGACACTGAAGTCCTGAAACTTCAGTACCGCCTTCATTGTCTCGAGCGGCACGGGAAACGTGGGCTGCATCATTTGACCCGCCAAAACCTCTTGAATCCCACCATGGTCCTTCAGGTGACCCGCAAGGATCTCGAAGGTGCGGTCCTGTTGGAAAGCCGGCGTGAAGAAGGGAAAGCCGTTGATGTGATCCCAGTGCGTGTGAGTCAAAAACAAGCGCGCGCGTTTGATGTCGCGCTTGAGAAACTTGTGACCGAGCGGACGTATGCCGGTGCCCGCGTCGAAGATCAGCGTCTGATCCCCAGCGATCACTTCCAAACAGCTGGTATTGCCCCCATAGCGCACGTGCTGCGGAGAGGGGCAGGCAATGCTACCCCGCACGCCCCAGAACTCTAAACCAAAGGCCATAGGGCCAATCTCCTACGAGATTTGGTACCAGGCCTGCCGCGAGACCCGCGACGAAGCTCCCCGTCGATAGCTAAGCTCGGAGACATCACTGAACAAAACCCTCGGGCATTCAGCTCGAGGAGTCAATGGCCCAGTAGCGTGCCCCCAGCGCTACCCCATCCGCAGCCGTCAAAGCCCCCGGTCTCAACGACCCTGAACGATTGCCGAAGTGCCCGGGCACGCCGTCATGACGGTTTGCGTACCATTCCGCACACCCACGGGAGGCAGGCTCTGAGAGACTCTGAGCTCGACACGCGCTGTGATTCCATGCCTGCAAACGCAACCAGCGCGCTCGGCACGAGCGGCGCGGCTTGGCGAACGGGCATGCGCGTTACCAAAAAGACGGTTAAAGTGAGAACGCTTTTGCCGGGGCGCCCCTCAGAGCACCCGGGCTTGGAACACACCGTGGACCACCCGACGCAGCTGAAGAGCCATTCCCAGTCCGAAGATGGCGAGACGCTCGAGAAGCGACTGGAACGCCTCGAGCTGTTGTATCGCGTCGGTATCGCCCTGTCTGCGGAGCACAACACCGATCGCCTGATCGAGATGATTTTGGTGGAAGCCCAAAGGCTGTGCAACGCCGACGGCGGCACCCTCTACCTGGTCAGCGAAGCCAAGGAGCTGACGTTCGCCATTTTGCGCACCGATTCTTTGAACGTCGCGTTGGGGGGGACGACAGGCCGCGCCATCGATCTTCCTCCGATTCCCCTAGTGGACGCGAAAGGAAAGCCCAACGAGCGGAATGTCGCCAGCTACGCTGCTTGGCTCAAGAAGTCCGTCAATATCGAAGACGCCTACGACGCCGAGGGATTCGACTTTTCTGGCACGCAGGAATTCGATCAACGCGCCGGCTACCGCTCGAAGTCCTTTCTCACCATCCCGCTGGCCACCAACGAAGGCATCGTGATCGGCGTGATTCAACTGATCAACGCGCGCGACGACAAGGGCAAGGTCAAGTCATTTTCACCTGAGAATCAGCGAGTCGTCGAGGCGTTGTGCTCCCAGGCCGCTATTGCTTTGTACAACCAGCTGCTCTTGGATGATCAAAAGCGACTTCTGGAGAGCTTCATCAAGCTGATCGCCTCCGCCATCGACGCCAAGAGCCCGTACACGGGCGCGCACTGCGAACGAGTGCCCATTTTGACCGAAATGCTGGCTCGCTCGGTGTGCGACGCCCAGACAGGGCCATTCGCCGATTTCAACTTGAACGACGAAGAATGGTACGAGCTGCACATCGCTGCCTGGCTACACGACTGCGGGAAGATCACTACGCCCGTTCATGTGATGGACAAGTCCACCAAGCTCGAAACCATTGCCGACCGGATCGAGGCAGTGCGCGCGCGCTTCGAAATCGCAAAGCGTGACCTGCAAATCAAGGCGCTCGAGCGGCGGCTGGCTGGGGACGATCCAGAGATCGTCGATCGCGAGCTCAGCTCTGGATTGGCGGAGCTCGACGAACAGCTCGCCTTCGTCGAAAAGTCCAACATAGGTGGCGAATTTCTAGCTCCGGAAAATCAGCAACGTATTGCGGAAATCGGCGCGCGACCCATCGTCGTGGCAGGGCAGCCGCAAACGCTGCTCTCCGAAGACGAGGTGGCCAACCTCTCCATTTCTCGAGGCACTCTGCTGCCCAAGGAGCGACGCATCATCAACGGCCATATGGTTCATACCATCAAGATGCTCGAGTCGTTGCCGTTCCCTCGGAACCTGAAGCGCGTCCCCGAATACGCGGGAGGGCATCACGAAAAGATGGACGGCACCGGCTACCCGAAGGGGATTTTTGCCGGCGACATGTCGATTCCAGCGCGCATCATGGCCATTGCGGACGTGTTCGAAGCGCTGACCGCCGACGACCGCCCCTACAAGAAGGCCAAGCGGCTATCGGAGACGATGCGCATCATGGGGTTCATGAAGCGGGACAACCACCTCGACCCCCAGCTGTTCGACCACTTCGTGCGCTCCGGCGTATATCTAGAGTATGCCAAGCGATTCCTGCACCCAGACCTGATCGACGAGGTCGATGTCGAAGGCCTGCTGGCGATACAACCGAAGCCCTTCGAGCTACCGGACGACACCTCGCGTAAGCAGCGCTGGCAAGGCTTCTTGTCCGAGTACGACGATCTCGGCTAGCACCGTTGGCTAAGAGCTGTTTAGGATGAACAGATAATAGCTGGTCATTGGCGGCCGCCTTGTCCTGCCAGGCTCGTGCTGCCGGCCTCGCCAACGTCGCCGGCCGCGCCACCGCCACCCGGCGGGGCGCCCGCGCCACCGCCTCCAGCACCCACACGCCAACACCTGCAGGTGGACCAGCCCTCGCCCGTCGGGAAACATTCCTGGATGGCTTGGGTTTCACACGCGGGCGCTCCCGGGCAGTTGCGCACGGCACCCGGCGAACAACGAATGATCTGCCGATCTTGCGGGGGCTCGCCCGCACCAGGCGAGCTGCAAGCAGCAGCCCACCAGAGCCCGACGAGCATTGCGCACGCAGCCGGTCGCAAAGCAAGAACGAGACGCACCACGGCATTTTAGCCGAGGCGCGCCGACCAGAACCAGCCATAATGGCGCCGATGCGACACTGTAGCGCAGGACTCGTGGCGCTTTTCAGAGCTCGAGCACGTGGCGCGCTGAACCAGGCCGAGTAGAGGGCGCGCTCGTGCAAGGTCTGCAGCTGGTCGGCTATCTCTGTTGCGTTGCTGCAGCCTGTGCCCTGTTCGTGCGCTTGGTACCCGGCGCGGGCTGGCGCGCCTACGCGATCGTGCTGGGCCTCACGCAGGCTGGTTTGGCCCTGCTGCTGCTGCGCGACGGGCCGGCCGCTACCGATGCGCCGATCGTCCAAACAGGGCGCGAGCAGCCCGCCTACGCCACCTCGAGCCTGTGCCAGAGCTGCCACCCGGGCGAATACGCGACGTGGCATCGCAGTTTTCACCGAACCATGACCAGCGTGGCGTCCCCCGAGAACGTGCGTGCGCCCTGGGACGGGGTGCATTTGACTTGGCGAGGCCGCAGCTACGAGCTGTTCCGAAAAGGCGACGAGTTCTGGGCTCGTTTGCCCGATCCCGATCTAACGGCTCAGCTGCTGCAGGGCGGGCGCGACTGGACGAATGCACCCAGCGTCGAACGACGCATCGAGATGACCACGGGGTCGCATCACTATCAGGCGTTTTGGGTGCTGGGGCAGCGCGGCAACGAGCTGTGGCAGTTTCCCTTCGTGTACCATTTCGAAAGCCAGCGCTTCATTCCTCGAGACGACGCCTTTCTTCAACCGCCAGACGCCAAGCCGCACAGAGCGCGCTGGAATTCCAACTGCATCCAGTGCCACGCGGTCATGGGGCAGCCCGCTCACGACGAAGCGAGTGATCGCTTCGAGTCGTCGGTCGTCGAGCTCGGCATCGCGTGCGAAGCGTGCCACGGGCCCGGACGCCAGCACGCTGAACGACACAAAAACCCCGTCACCCGCTACCGCCAGCGGGCCAGCGAGGCGGCAGACCCAACGATCGTCAATCCCGCACGACTAGCGCCGGACCGCGCCGCGGCAGTGTGCGGCCAATGTCACTCGTACTTCGTTCCGCGTGATCCAAAAGACTGGTGGCAGCACGGTTTCGCCGCCGCCTTTCGCCCGGGCGATAGCCTCGAGGCGTCGCGTTTGATCCTGGACTATGCCCGAGATCGAGAGCGCCCCGAGCCAGTGGTCAGCGCGAGCATCGAAAGCATCTTCTTCCCGGATGGCACGATTCGAGTAGGTGGCAGAGAGTACAATGGCCTCGTGCTTTCGCCTTGCTACGAAAGGGGCCGGGGAGACAAAAAGCTGACCTGCTTGTCGTGCCACGCCATGCACGGTGATGAACCCATCGACCAGTTGAAGCCTGAGCAAGAGAGCAACGGTCACTGTCTGGCGTGCCACACCGACTTTCGCTCACGCAGCGAAACGCACACGCATCACGCGGCAGGTTCTCCTGGCAGCGCATGCTACGACTGTCACATGCCCTATACGAGCTATGCGTTGTTCAAGGGCATTCGATCGCATCGCATCACTTCACCCAACGCCACGACCACGACTCAGGGGGTCCCGAATGCCTGCAACCTGTGTCACCTGGACAAGAGCCTGGGTTGGACCGCCGAGCATCTAAAAGCCTGGTATGGGCAGAACGCACCGCCGCTCAGCGCCGACGAAGAGCGGCTCCCTCACGCCGTCGTGGCGTTGCTGCAAGGCGATGCCGCCACCAGAGTCCTGCATGCGTACAGCATGGGCTCCGCCGAAGCACAGCAAGCCTCCGGCAAGGGTTGGCAGGCGGTCCCCCTCAGCCTGCTGCTGGACGACCCGTACTCGGCGGTTCGCTTCGTCGCCTACCGATCGCTGCGCAGCCTGCCCGGGTTTTCCGAGTTCAGCTACGACTTTTTGGCCCCGCCCGCGCAGCGCAAAGCACTGAGCGAGCAGGCCTACCGTCGAGCATCGAGCTTACGCAGCGGCCTGAGCTACAGCCGAGAGACCCTCGATCGCCTGATCGCCAATCGCGACACCACACCCATCAGCATCTCCGAATGACCGAGCTCTCGAAGAAACTGGAACGCCGACACCTAAGGTTTGGTTGGTACTCGCTCCTGGTGTTCCTTGCGTTCGGCGCAGCGCTGGAGCTCTTGCACGGTTTCAAAGTGGGCTACTACCTGGCCGTCGATCACGAAACGCGGCGCCTGATGTGGCGGCTGGCGCATGCGCACGGTGCGCTCTTCGGACTGGTCAACATCGCGTTCGCATTCACCGTGCGTCGCGTGAAGGATACGGAGAGCCTCAGGCTGGCTTCGGCGTGCTTCATCGTGGGGGCCTTGTTGATCCCCTTGGGTTTCTTCGGCGGCGGCGTATTTGCCGAGGCCGGAGATCCCGGTCTGTTCGTGCTATTGGTCCCGCTCGGCGCGCTGCTCCTGTTCTACGCCGTCCTGAAAACGGCTCGCGCGCTATAGTCAAACGCGCCCTATTATCGAAGCGGCCTGCGCCGCAAGGCGCCTATCCCTGCAATCCCCGTAGGCTCACCTTCCCGGTCTCGATGTCGAGCCGGTGCAGGTACGGGTGGTTGGAGCAATAGACGAAAGTGCTCCGGCCATTTCTTCAAACGGCGCACGGCGTTGCTGGACAGCCAGTAGAAGTACTCGTCGTCCATGGCACTGTCGCCATAGACGTCCTGGCCGTTGAACAACACCTCTGGACGTTCAGAACCATCAAGCCCATAGGCGGCAATGTTGCCATACAAGCGCGAGAGACCAGTGGCCCAGTAGAGCGTACGGCGTATCGGATCGAAGTGCAGGTGGCCACTAGCGCCAAAGGACGGCCCGAGATCTCGCGTCGCCGGATCTGCGCCATCCAGATCGATCACACCTAGGTTCTCACCCGTGCCGATGACCTGGCGATTGCTGAGGATGAAGAGCTGTCGCTCGAGCAGAAGGAGTGGGCCACCGGCTTGGAGATCGCTCGCGAGCACGGTCGCCTCCCCGGTCTCGGTGTCGAGCCTATGGAGGTGCTCCAGGTTGGAGCAGTAGACGAAGCGGCCATCCGTCTCGAGACCGGTAACCCCCCCCCGTTTGGATAGGGGCTCAAGTCCCAGAGCTCGAGAGGGCGCTGATCCTTGGGCACGCGCATGATCTCCTTGCAGCCATGGGTCGCGACGCTCACCGCATTGCCCGCATCGTGGAGTGGTCCGAGCTGCAGGCGGCCGTTGATGGGGCCCGGTGGCAAGGGCGTGCTCACTGGATTGTTGCCGTCCTTGTCAACACGCAGGAGCGAGCCGCTGTCCTCGGGGAGCATCCAGTAGATGTGGTGCTCGTCCACGATTAGCGACCGGCCCGTACTAAAATCGTACCATCTACCAAGCGTTCGGACGGGGCCTGCGCCGTTCTTAGGGGCGGCTCGTACGACATTGCCTTCTTCGAGAGTGACCTCGCACCAAAAGACATCGGTGTCGTCGACCTCGATGCCGCGCCGGGTCGCTTGCCGCGACCCGTAGAGCACTTCGGGGCAGTGCGGCTGGGCGCAGCTGGGCTCGGTGACTCCTCCGGTGCCCCCCCCTGTCGTAACCGTGGCACTCGATCCTGCGCTCAAGGTCGCGGTGCCCGTGCCCGAACCGCCGCTTCCGGCAGTACCACTTGTTACCGCAGACTTGCCTGTCGGAGCCGGCGGAGCGCGATGGGGGTCACAGCCAAGCGCTCCAACCAGCACCAAAAACGCTGGATCTGCCGCGCGCTCACAAAACCTCTTGGCGCCCCGAGATGACCATTGCACGAGCGAAACTGTAACATAGGCAGAGCCTATGTGGGGTCCGGAGGGTGACGACATGACCAAGAGATGGTGCAGCCGGGCTGCGTGCCTGGTGCTCGTGGCGACGTTGGGGAACATCGAGGCCGCGCGAGCCGCCGATCCACAGGTGGTGGATGGCAAGTTTCAGTTGCGCTTTCATTACCAATACTTCCCGACCTCCGGTGAGGTCACCGTCCTGCGGAACGAGGTCGAAAAAGCGCGCGCGCAGCTGTGCGATGCGACAGACGGCGCCATCAAGATTGGTGGGGTCACGCTGTCTTATGGCGCAGCTAGCGCCGAAGATGGCGACGTGTGGCTGTTGCCCATCGAAGGCCGCTCCTACGCGAACCTGCTCCAGGGTCACGTCACGCTGTTCCTCGAGGGTACGGGCTACTCGGGCAACACCATTGCCCACGAGCTGGGGCACTACCTGCTCGGTCTCGGCGACA
>Ga0079224_100016715_pt1 | contig 10321 bp, 6 predicted proteins | sample Stecom2015_FD_80414 | JGI IMG/M metagenome (GOLD analysis project Ga0079224, IMG submission 80414) | Agricultural soil microbial communities from Utah to study Nitrogen management - Steer compost 2015 | ecosystem: Environmental > Terrestrial > Soil > Agricultural land | place: USA: Utah... | reverse complement strand
GGCGTGACGCTCCCTCCGCTCGAGGGCCTGCTCGAGGTGAAGGCCCGCGTGGAGAGCCAGGGGCGAGAGCCGAGCGCGCGCGGGACCGTCTCGCTACGGCGCGGGCGCATCGAGCAGTTCGGGCTCGGCGAGCACGCCCGCCTCGAGGTGAGTGCGAACCGGCGCGAGGTCCGCATCCTTCGCGGCAGTGAGGTCGAGGTCGCACAGGCCGGGGGCGGAACGGTCGCGGTCGAGGGGACCATCACGCTCGACGAGGCGCGCGGATTTCCGATCGACGTGACCGCACGGCCGAACGACCTGAGCTTCGCCCGACTCATGAGCGTGCTCGGCGTGACCGACAACGCGATCGTCGAGTGGATCTTCCGGGGAAGCCTCGCTTTGCGCGGCACGCTGGCTCCCCTCGCGCTCGAGGGCCCGGTGCGCCTGCGCACGCGCGACTTCATCGTGACCCACGGCGCCTATCACCAGCGCCCGGTGCGCCGAGTCATCGGCGTGACCCACGGCGACTTCGAGGCGCGCTGGTCGATTCGCCCCGACGCAGTGCGCTTCGAGGAGCTCGTCGGGCAGCTGCCGCGCAGCCGCATCCGCGGCGAGGTGCTGCTCGGCTTCGACAACCGGCTCGAGGTGCGCGCGCACGCCGAGGTGGCCGATCTGCGCGACATCACTCCGCTCGATCGCTTCCCGATCGCCGGCATCGGAACCGCGCGCGTGAAGATCGAGGGCACCTTCCAGGACCCGCACGTGACCGGTCACGTGCAGCTTGCCGATTTCCTCTTCGACGACTTCCGCCTCGGCGATCTCGAGAGCGACGCCGAGCTCGATCCGGATGGCCTCGGCGTGCGCTTCGCGATGGTGCACGCCGTCAAGAACGAAAGCCGCTACCGCGCCGAGGACCTCTACCTCGACTTCCACGACGATCGCTTCGCCCTCACCGGTACTCTCCACCTCGACCGCCTCGAGCTGATCGACTTCTATCGGGTGTTCGGCTTCGAGGAGGACGAGCGCTTCTCCTCGTACCAAGGGGTCTCGCGCGGCCAGGCGGCGCTCCGCTACACGAACGGCTTCCCCGGCGACTCGGAGAGCGGGACCCTCGACGTGCAGATGGACCTGCACTTCGACGAGGCGGACCTCGATGGCTACGCGTTCACCGACGGCGACGTGGTCGGGCGCTTCCGCTGGCTCGATTGGTCGCGGGGGGCGCGCGGCGCGGAGCTGTCGCTCGCGCACGTGTCGCTGCGCAAAGGAGAGGGCACGGTCGCGCTCGACGGGCGCATGAGCCTCGGCGGCCAGCTGAGCATGGACGTCGTGGCCGACCGCGTCGCGCTCAGCGACCTCGAGGGGATCGGCGATCGCTTTCCGAGCCTCGACGGCGTCGCGTCGGTCATCGGGCACGTCGGCGGGACCTTCGACGTGATGCGCGCCGACTTCGACGTCGGCGTGACGAACGTGACCTACGGAGGCCGCTCGCTCGGCGACGGGCGCTTCTTTGCGCGGCTGACGGACCGGGAGGATCCCTGGGTGACCGCCGCGCGGACCTGGGATCGCGCGGCGCCGCCGCCCGAGGAGCCCTGCGCCCGCGCCCGCGCCGGGCTCGCCTTCGCCGACTGGCCCGCCGATCCGCCGCTTCGCACCGTGAACGGGCCCGAGCCGCGCTTGCTCCGCCCGATGGCGTTCCTCGTGTGCGGAAGCGCGCTCGACGGGCGGCTCGCGGTGGACCTCGCCGTGGGTCGCAGCGAAGCGCTCCCGTTGCGCGGCCTCATCGCGCTCGACCAGCTCGACCTCCGGCCGTTCCTCCCGGCAGGCCTCGGGTTCGAAGGCCGGATGAGCGGGCGGCTCGCCATCGACCACGGCGCGCTGCGCCGCCCCGAGGACCTCGAGGGCAGCGTGGTGCTGAGCGAGATCCGCTTCGCCCAAGGCGACGACATCGAGATCCGCAACGAGGAGCCCGTCGAGCTCACCTTCCTCGACGGCGCGCTGCGGGTAGATCGAGCGCGCTTCGTGGGTCCGAACTCGCGCCTTCGGGTGCGCGGCCGCGCATCGCTCGAGGACGGCCTGGCGTTGAGCGTCGACGGCGACGTCGATCTCGCCGTGCTCGGGCGCGTGAGCGACTCGATCGCGGAGGCGGGCGGCGCGCTCACGGCCCACGTCAGCCTGAGCGGACCGATGGCGGATCCCGAGCTCTACGGGCGCGCCCGGGTGAGCGGCGCGCGCTTTCGATTCGCGTCGTTCGCGCCCGCGGTGGAGGGCCTGGAGGGGCGTATCGAATTCAGCCAGCGCTCGGTGCTCTTCGAAGACTTCCGAGCGGACGTGGCGGGCGGACGGCTCGCGCTCTCGGGCGAGGCTGCGCTGCGCGAGCAGGAGCTCGAGCGCTACCACTTCGACGTGGACGCGAACGGCCTCCGCTACGCTTTTGCCGAAGGGATCGACGCCGCTTTCGGTGCGCGAGCGCGGCTCGCGTGGAGCCAAGGGGAGCGACTGCCCACGCTGAACGGAACGGTCGCGGTCGACCGGTTGAGCTACACGCGCGACATCGAGATGCGCAGCTTGCTCGGCGAGGTCGCGTCGCGCGTCGTGCAGGGCAGCGTCCGCGGCGATCGCGCGGAGGTACGGCGCTACGACCCCGAGCAGGACTCGATCGCGCTCGACCTCCGGGTCACGCAGCGCGCTCCTTTCCACGTGCAGAACAACCTGGTCGACGCGGAGGTGCGGATCACGCAAGGTGAGCGTCCCTTCCAGATCGTCGGCACCGACCAGCGCTTCGGCGTCGTCGGCTCGATGGACATCACACGCGGGCGCCTCTTCTTCCAGAACAACGAGTTCGACGTGCGGCGCGGCGTCATCCGCTTCGACGATCCGGCACAGATCGATCCGCACCTCGACGTCGAGGCCATGACGGAGATCCGCCGCGCGAGCGATCTGTCGGCGGCGAGCTTCCGCATCTTGCTCTCGCTCGTCGGACCGACGGACAACCTGCGTCTGCGCACCCGCAGCGAGCCGGACCTGCCCGAGCAGGACATCCTCATGCTCCTGGCATTCGGGATGACGCGAGCCGAGCTGCAGCAGCTGCAAGCAGGCGACTTCATGGGCGCCGCCGCCGTCGAAGCGATCACCGCGGTAACCGGCGTCGACCGCGAGCTGCGCCGCGCGCTCCCGGTGATCGATGATTTCCGCGTGACCACCGGCTACTCGCAGGCGACCGGGCGCACCGAGCCGCGCCTCTCGGTCGGCAAGCGTATCGCCGAGCGCGTGCGCCTGAGCGCGACCACCGGGCTCAGCGAGTCGCGCGAGTTCCGCGGCGCGCTCGACGTGCAGCTCGACGACAACCAGCGGGTCGGCGTCTCGTACGACAACTACAACCAGACGTCGGGCAATTCGTTCGGCAACCTCGGGATCGACTGGGGCGTTCGGTTGGAATTCGAGTGAAGCTCGCGCGCCTCCTCATCACCCTCGCCCTGCTCCTGCTCGCGTCGACGGCGAGCGCGCAGATCCCTGCCGCCCTGGAAGGCCGGCGCGTGGCCGACGTGCAGATCACCGGCGAGACCTCGGGTGCGACCGGCGCCCACGACGTCGGCATCCCGCTCGGCGCACCCCTCACCCGTGAGCTCCTGCGCTCGACCACCGAGCGGCTGCTCGAGAGCGGGCGCTGGGCCGACGTTCAGATCGACGCGGCGCCAAATGGAGGCGGCGTGGTGCTCTTCGTTCATCTCGTACCGCGCGTGATCATCACGCGTGTCGACGTGAGCGGGAACACCGTGATGAGCCACGACGAGGTCGTGCAGGCGCTCGGGCTCGGCCCGCGGGGGGAGCTCGAGCGAGAAGACCTCTCGCCGCTCGCGCGCTCGGCCGCCGATGCCTACGCGCAGCGCGGCTACGTCGACGCGCGCATCACGCTGCGGCTGCGCGACACCGACGATCCCACGCGCAAGGTGCTGCTCGCGGACATCGACGAGGGCGACCCGCTCCGCGTGCTCGGGTACGTCTACGAGCGCGACGCGCCGCCCGACGACTTCGACCTCCCGGGCGAGCTCGGCCTCGGCCCGGGCAGCGTGCTCGACCGAGCGCTCCTGCGCGATGGCGTGAACCGGGTCGCGCACCGCCTGCGCGAGGAAGGCTGGCTCGAGGCGCGGGTCGGTCGGGCCGAGATCCGCCGCGAGGACCGAGGTGCGCGCCTGGTGTTCCCGCTCGATCTCGGGCCTCGCTACGAAGTGCGCCTCGTCGGCCACGAGCCGCTCGCCCGAGCGACGATCGAAGGCGCGCTCCAGCTCTCGGAGGAGAGGCTCACGCGCACCACCCTCGAGTCGCTACGGGAGCGGGTCGCCGACGTGTTCCGCCGGCACGGCTTCCACGACGCCGAGGTCGAGATCGAGCGCTACGCGGGCCAGCGCGAGGGAACGGCGGTGCTCGAGGTGCGGATGCAGCCCGGCCGACAGCTGCACGTGGTCGGCATGGCGTTTCCCGGCGCGACCCATTTCGACAGCGGCTACCTGCGCGGGCAGGTGATCAGCGTGCTCGAGGAGGAGCTGCCGGACACGCGCCTCTTCGCACCGGTCGACTCGGACACCCTCGATCGGATCGGCATCGGCGGTCGCGCGACCCGCGGTCGCGAGCGGCGCATCCCTCCGCCTCTCGAGGTCGATCCGGGGCGCGTCTTCTACGAGCCCCTCTACGCGCGCGCCATCGAGCACCTCACCGACGTCTACGAGGCGCAGGGCTACCTCGCGGCGCGCATCGGGCCGGCCCGCCTCGAGACGGTCGGACGCGGTCGCGCGGTCGTGGCGATCCCGATCGTCGAAGGGCCGCGCACGCTGCTCTACGGCGTGATGCTGCGGGGAAACGAGGTGATCGGCGATCGCGAGCTCCTTCAGGTCGCCGGGCTCGCGCGCGGCGAGCCCTTCAGCTATCTCGGGCTCGAAGAGGCGGTGGCGCGCATGACCGAGCTCTACCAGGAGCGCGGTTATCTCTACGCTCGCGTGGAGCCGGACGTGCGCTTCAGCGAGGATCGCGAGCGCGCCGAGATCGCCATCCGCGTCATCGAGCGCTTCGAGGTGCGCTTCGGCGAGATCCACGTCCAGGGCGCTTCCCGCACCTCCGAAGCGCTGATCCGCGACGTGCTGCGCTTCGCGCCGGGCGACCTCTAGCGCTCCTCGGTCGTCGCGGCGAGCCAGGACGCGCTGATGGGGCTCGGAGTCTTCAGCAGCGTCACCATCACGCCGAACGACGCTGACCTGCCCGAGCGCATCAAGCCCGTCACCGTCACGGTCCGCGAGCGGCTCCCGCAGTACTTCGATCTGACGGCGGGCCTCTCGACAGGTCAGGGCGTTCGCGCGACCGGCGAATACGGCTACCGGAACATCGGCGGATACGCGCTCGGGCTCACGCTGCGGGCGCAGGTCGGCTTTCAGTTCTTCTTCCAGGACGAAGAGCTGCGGCAGAACATCACCCCGCTAGGCCCGGACGATCGCCTGGAGCGGCGCATCAATCTCACGCTCACGCTCCCGAAGATTCCGGGGATCGACAATCTCCGTATGACCCTCGATCTCGTTCACCTGCGGGACAACGAGCGGGCGTTCGGCCTCGACAAGATCTTCGACCTCATCCTCTCGATCAACTGGCGCCCGCACCGCGCCCTGTCGTTCACGCTCTCCGGCGAGCTCGAGCACAACGGCGTCCAGCTCTTCGGCGATCGAACGAGCATCGAGCAGATCCTCAACCCACCCGAAGGCCAGCCGCCCCCCGATCCGCGCATCGTGCGGCTCCTGCGCGTCCCGCTGGGCGACTCGGTCGTCGCCTCGGCCCGCCTCTCCGGCTCGATCGACCAACGCGACAACCCCTTCGTGCCCACCGAAGGCTGGTACACCTCGGGCACGCTCGAGTGGGTTCGCACTCTCGAGATCATCGACTCGGGTGTGGACGATCCGATCTTCAGCCATTTCCTGAAGCTCGGCATGACGCTCAACGGCTATGTGCCCATCGGCGACGTGGTCATCGCGGGCCAGGTGCGCGCCGGCGGCATCATCCACCTCGAGCCGGGCTCGCGCACCTATCCGAACCGCCAATACTTCCTCGGCGGCGTCGATTCGCTCCGCGGCTTGAACCAGGATCAGCTCCAGCCGCAGGACGTGGCCGACCTCCAGCTCGCCGATCCGACGCTGCGCACCGGCATCATTCAAGGGAGCGATTTTTTCTATCTCGTCCGCGCGGAGGTGCGCTTCCCGATCCCCATCATGGCGGGGCTACAGGGGGCGGTCTTCGCCGACCTCGGAAACCACTGGGCGGACCCCGCCTCCATCGTTTTGGATGAGCGCTTCGTTCGGCCGACCGCCGGGCTCGGCTTGCGCATCGCCACCCCGGTCGGCCCCCTCGCGCTCGACTACGGCTTCAACCTGCTGCGCCGCGAAGAGCTCGCCGAGCCCTTCGGCGCCCTGCACTTCTCCATCGGCGTGTTCTGAGCCCCGTCAGCTCCGCGGCCGCGGGGTGGGGGTGGACTTCATGACGCGCCAGAGCGCTTCGACGAACCATCGGCGCTCGTCCTCGAAGCGCGTCTCGACCGTGAAGCCCGTCTCGCGGGCCAACAGGTCGACGTCGGTGCGCAGATACTTGTAGCTGTACTCGGTGTGGAGCGGCTCCCAAGCGTCGAACGCGAAGCTCTGCTCGAGCGCGTCGAGCCGCACGACCTGCGGCGCGAGGCTGACGAGGTAACTCTCCATCGCGCCGCTGAAGACGTTGTACGTGCCGTAGTGCCGAAAGGCCGAGAGGTCGAAGTCCGCGCCGAGCTCGCGGTTCATGCGCCGGAGCAGGTTCAGGTTGAACGCCGCCGTCACGCCCTCGCTGTCGTTGTAGGCGGCGAGCAGGACCTCGATGTCCTTCTTCAGATCGAAGCCGATCATCACGTGATCGCCGTCGCGCAGCACGCTCCAGAGGCGCCGCAGGAACGCGCGCGCCTGGAGCATGGAGAAGTTGCCGATGTTCGATCCGAGGAAGAGCACGAGGTTCTGCCGGTCGCCGTGCTCGCGTCCGAGGTAGTGCACGCCGTCGGCGTACTCGGAGACGAGCCCCTCGACCCGCACGTCCGGCATGCGCTCGCGCACGGTGCCGACGAGCTGCCGCATGGCTCCCTCGGAGATGTCGATCGGAACGAAGGTGAAATCGGCGCCGAGCTTCCGGAGATGCTCGATCACGACGAGCGTCTTCTTGCCGTCACCGGCGCCGAGGTCGACGAGGTTCAAGGGCCCGCGCGACGCCAGGGAAGCGACCATGTCTCCCGCGTGCTTGAGCAGGATCTCGAGCTCGCAGTCGGTCAGGTAGTACTCGGGCAGCGCCATGATGCGCTGGAAGTAGCGGCTGCCCGCGTCGTCGTAGAAGTACTTCGACGGCAGGCGCTTGGGCCGCTCGGAGAGCCCGACGAGCACGTCGTAGGCGAAGTCCCGAACGGGATCGTGGAGGTCCTTCAGGATCTGCGGGCCAAGGACTCGATATCCGGCGCTCATGCTCTCCTCCCTCGGGCGCGGTGCACCAGCCTGCAAGGCGACGGTGAACGAAACGGGCGAAGGTGTCGACTCCCGACCACGGACGGCTCACTCATCCCCGAGCGCCTGCTCGAGGGGGCTCGGCATCGACTCGTCGGCCCGCCGATCGGCGGCGACCGCGGCGATGTCGTCGTCCCGGATGAGACCGATCGAGGCGGCATGCCGAGCCGCCGATACGCTGTCTCCGATGACCACGAGCTCGGTTCCGTGCTTTCGCGCCTCGGAGGCGAGCGCGTCGAGGTCCGAGCGCCCACGGCCCACGTCGCGGATGTAGATGGCGCGCACGCGGCCGGGATGGTGCTCGGCGATGGCCACGTAGTGGCGGGCGTCCTCCTGTCCGCTGTCGCCGATGAGCACGAAGGGCAGCGTCGGGTGATCCGCGACGAGCTGATTCACCTTCTTCTGCTTGTGCGCGTGCCCGCCGAGCGGTGCGAGCCCCTCTCGCGAGATCCCCCAGTCGCGGAGCAACATGGGCCCCTTCGGCACGTCGTGCCGCTCGAAGAGCGCCGCCAGGTGCTCGTACAGGTTCCACGGGCTGCTCGACACGTAGAAGACCGGGTTTCGTCCGCGGTGCAGCGCCCGGTAGAACGCCGCGACGCCTTCGAAGGGCAGGCGCACCCGGGCGTCGGTGAGGAAGAACGTGGCCGCGCGCTCGATCGGATGGCGGACGTTGGTGACGATGACGGTGTCGTCGATGTCGCTGACCACCACGAGCTCCGCCGACCTCGGGGTCATCAGCACCTCGGCGCGCGCCGCCGCCTCCCTCCCCGCGTAGAGCTCGATCTCGTTCCAGCCGCTCTCGGCCTCGTCGGGCGGGCTCACGACGAGCTCGATGTGCCCTTCCTCGTCGGTCCGGTCGCGGAAGACCGCCCCGGCCCAGCGCACCTCCACCTCGAGCTCCGGGATCTCGACCGTCGCGTAGCGTTTGTAGCTCGCGGCGAAGGTGTGCCGGAGCGACGCCCCCTCGCGCCACTCCTGCGCGCCGCGATCCTCGAGCACCCGCGCGAGCACCGTCGCGCGCTCTCCGCAGCCCCAGCCGCGATAGGGCACGATACGGGGCGGGCGGCTGATGCCGAGCACGTCGCGCGCGCGCCGATACCCGCGCCCCCAGCGCTTGTCGGCTTCGTAGAGCGCTCGCTGGAGCGCGGCGGAGAGCGTGCGCATGCAGCCGGCGCTCAGCTAGCCCCCCGCGCCCCCACGGCATCTCGCGCTCGATTGACACGCGGTGCGGCGCTCTTAGACTCCGCGCCATGTCGTACCCCGAGTTCGTGATCGACAAGCGCGTCCTCCATCGGAACCTCGCCAAGGGCATCGTCGACCCGAAGGAGTACGAGAAGCAGCTCGCCGAGCTGCCCGACATGCAGGAGAACGCCGCACCCGTCTTGGCGCCGCCCGCCGAGAGCACCGAGACCGAGTCCGAGGGCTGAGCGCTCGTATGACCGATCCGACGAAGGTGGAGGACGAGGCGTCGATCCCTCCGATCGACTTCAACACCTTCGTCCTGTCGATGAGCACGGCGTGCATGGCGCACCTCGGCGAGGTCACCGCACCCGACGGCCACGAGGCCGATCTCGCGATGGCCAAGCAGACCATCGACATCCTCGAGATGCTCGAGCAGAAGACCCGAGGGAATTTGACCGGCGAAGAGGAGCGCATCCTCGCCCAGGTCCTCTCCGATCTCCACGACGCCTACGATCGGAAGGCCTACGATCGCAAGCGGACCGGCTGAGAGCTATCTTCCGCCTCGATGAGCAAGCTGACCCTCAGGCTCGAGGCTTACGAGAGAGACGCTCGCCAGCTGATCAGCGCGGCGCAGGGCCTCGCCGACGAGCGGCGCAACAGCGAGGTCGAGCCGCTGCATCTGCTCTACCGGCTCGTCGAGGGCACTGACACGGTCCAAGAGGCCATCCGGCGCGCCGGGGTCGACCCGACCGACGTGCTCGTCGAGGCCGAGGCCGAGGTCCGCAAGCTCTCCAAGAGCAACGGCTCCGTCTCCTACCTCTCACCGCGCATGCTCGAGCTGCTCGGCCGCGCCGAGGGTGAGGCCGCCCGGGACAACGGCGCGAAGGTCTCCATCTCCCACCTCCTCCTGGCCGCTGCGCAGGAGACCGACGGGCCGGTCCGGCGCGTCATGCGCGCGGTCGGCCTGAGCGCGCCGATCCTGCGGGGCGCCGCCGCGGGCGCGTCGTTCTCGGCGAAGCAGGGCGACTCGCCCAAGAGCGGCCGGAGCAGCAACGAAGGCGATCCGCTCGAGCTCTACGGGCGCGACCTCACGCGCCTCGCCGCGCAGGGAAAGTTCGACCCCGTCGTCGGCCGTGACGCCGAGCTACGCCGCATCCTCCAGGTGCTCGCGCGCCGCCACGAGAACAACCCTCTGCTCGTCGGTGAGCCGGGCGTGGGCCGCACCTCGATCGTGCGCGCGCTCGCGATGCGCATGGCCAAAGGCGACGTCCCGAAGATGCTGCAGGAGCGGCGCCTGGTCGCGATCGAGATGGGCGCGATGGTCGCCGGCGCGAAGCTGCGCGGGCAGCTCGAGGAGCGCATGCGGGCGCTGCTCGATCGGGTCCGCGACTCGGGCGGTGAGGGCATCCTCGCCATCCCGGACCTCAGCTCCCTCATCGACGATCGGGGTCCGAGCGGCGCGGCCGAGCTCTTCGCCGTGGCCCTGGCCCGCGGTGAGGTCCGCGCGATCGCGGTCGCCACGCCGGACGGGATGCGCAAGGCGTTCGACGAGAACTCCAGCCTCTCCCGCCGCTTCGTCGCGATCCCGGTCGAGGCGCCCACCATGGACGAGG
>Ga0079224_100016714_pt1 | contig 10321 bp, 5 predicted proteins | sample Stecom2015_FD_80414 | JGI IMG/M metagenome (GOLD analysis project Ga0079224, IMG submission 80414) | Agricultural soil microbial communities from Utah to study Nitrogen management - Steer compost 2015 | ecosystem: Environmental > Terrestrial > Soil > Agricultural land | place: USA: Utah... | reverse complement strand
TTCCATCATGGCTCCCTCGCATAGATGGCGCGCGTCGCCTCGAGCTGGTGCGCATACTCGGCCCGCGCGCTCGCCGGGCTCACGATCTCGACCCCCGGCCCCAGCGGCAGCAGCCAGCGCACGAACGCATCCATTCGCCGCACCGTGAACCGCCGCGCGTCCGGATCATCCTCGACGGTGGCGCCGAGGCTGGCGGCGGCCACCGCCGCACCCGTCCCTGCCCCGAACCGCACGACCGCCTCGCCGTTGTCACCGTCACCCAGTTCCCAGGCGTTCCGCGAGCGCGCGTGCTCGCGAAGCTCGAAGCCGGCCGGCGCGTCGAAGTCGGGGGTGCCGGGACGCTGGGCGTTCACCACCACGTCCCGGATCCGGCTCAGCCGGAAATTCTTGACCTGGCTGGCTCCGCGCTCCGCGGCAGCCAGGTACCAGTGCTGGCTCACGAAGAAGAGCCCGAATGGCGCGGCCTGGCGAGGCGTGAGGCGGTCGGACGACATCGAGTAGTAGTCGAACTCGATCCACTTCCGCCGCTCCAGCGCATCGTTGAGCTGCTCGAAGACCGCGGCCTCCGCCTTCCCTGCCGACGCCTCGGCATCCGGCTCCTCCCGCACGAGCCCTGCATCGAGCGGCAGGTCTACGGCCAGCTTCCGGAGCGCCGACGTGACATCCTCCGTGAGGCCCGGATCGCCCAGCTGGCGCACCCGGGTGGCGGCATCCACGACGGCCTTGAGCTCGTCGGCCTCGAAGGCAAGCCGATCGAGCGAACGGTAGCCGTCACGGTCCACCGTCGCGGGATCCCGGCGCCGGCCGTCCAGCACCAGCGAGAGGTAGGGGAGGTAGAACTGCCGCGGCGGAAGCCGGTAGCCGAGGACCTCGCCGCCTTCGTCGGTGATCGTCTCGATCGGGATTCCGAAGCTTCGAAGCTCCTTCTTGTCCCGCTCGAACTTCCGCTGGGCGCTGTCCTTGGCGGTGGCGTCGCCGTCGGTGAACCGGTACGCGGGCACGTCCTCCCGGATCTGCTCGAAGGAGACGGCGTAGCGCCGCCGGAGGAGGGCGGCGAGGAGGTCGATCCAGCGCTGGAGTTTAGGAGTCTGCATCCGCGGCCTCCCTCCCTCGGCACCAACCGGCACTGCGATACCCACACCTCCCGCAATCGGCCGGGTTTGTGGCGAGGGATTGTGTCGGGCCGCCCACCGCCCCGAAGATCCGGGCAAACCGCGCAGCCGCCGACGCCCGACGCTCCGCCGTGATCCCATCACTCAGCTGCTTTCCGGCGCGGGAAAACTGGAATGCGAACCTGGTGACGGGCTGTCCGCCGATTGCCTCGACGGCGGCGACGTAGGCATCGCGCTGCAGGGCATACTCGGCAGCGGCGCCGGCAAGCGCGTCGTCGCCGTTGCCCTGGAAGGTCTTCACGTCGAGCAGGACAATGCCATCATCCGCATGAGCGGCGAGGTCGATCTGTCCCTCCACAATGGGTCCCGCATGCACCAGATGTACGAACGACAGCTCGCGGCGCGCTGAGGGAAGTTCATTGAGCTTGCGGTACTCGGGATGGCTCGCCACCAGGCTGACTTCCTCTCGAAGATCCTTGCGATACGCTCTGCCCTCGGCCACTTCGGGTGTGGGCGCATCGGGATCCCACCGGCCAATGGCATCCTCCAGCAGGAGATCGAGCTCATCCTCGCCATGCCGCTCGAGCACGTCGTGCACGATCTGGCCGCGAAGGATCGGGCTCGGACCACCGCCTCCGGTCCCCGGAGAACCGCTGAACCTTACCTCTGGCTCGCGAAGCCCTGCCACATACGCGAACCAGTGGCGCCGCTGGCAATGCTCGAACTTCATGAGTGACGTGGCGCTGTGGCGAGGGCGGCCCTGGCGGGCGGTGAGCGGGATGAGCGGCTCCGGGAAAGAACCCGGCGCCTCGGGGCGTGAAGGCATACCGCCTGCCAGCTCGGTCTCGGCTTCATCCGCCTGCGGACAGACATGAACGAGCGCGCTGAATCGACGCGCATCGTAGCCCGCAAATTCCACGGACCCTCCATCCGGAACACCCATGCATGCGAGGTGATCGGCAACCGCGGCCGCCGGGCTTCCCTTCTTCTGCTTTCCGGAAAAGCCGCCCACGATGAGGCGATCCTTCGCGCGGGTCGCGGCGACGTACCAGAGTCGCTTCCGCTCCGCTCCGCCCTCGTCCTCCTCCTCCTGGCAGAGCCGGGTCCACTGCGCCGACTGTTCATCGCTCTCCGGGTCCTTGAGCGCAATCCCGGTCCGGCCGACCATGAGCCTGGTCCTGGTGTCCCGGTACGGGTCACGCGCGACGTCACACCAGAACACCACTGGCCACTCGAGACCCTTGGCGCTGTGGATCGTGGTAATCGTGATGACGTTGTCGCCCTCGCCGTAGAGGCGGGCGCTTCCTTCCTTATCTCCGCGCTCGCGCGCTTCACGAATCATCCGGAGGAAGTCGCCGACGCCCTGCTCCGGCTGCTGCCGAGCCATTCGGATGAGCTTTCGCACGTTCGCGATCGCCTGTTTGCCATCCTCCTCCCGAAGCGCCAGATAGGCGAGATATCCCGTGCGCTCGATGACCCGCTCGATCAGCTCGGCGGTGGGGATCCGGTCGCGGAGCGCCACATGTTCGCGCAGGATCTCGGACGCCTGGCGCAGCAGGTCGGATTCTCCGGTGACTGCGGCGTCCATCCGGTCCCAGCGCAGCGACGCTCCCGGCCTTGCCAACGCCAGCAGCGTTTCATCGCGCACGCCGGCAAAGGGGCTTCGGAGCCACCCGAAAAGTGCGCGCACATCCTGCGGGTCGCGGATGACCTCCAGCGCCAGGATCAGGTCGAGGACCTCCCGGCAATCGTAGAACCCTTCCGCCTTGAGTGCGTATGTCGGAAGCGTTTCCCGGCGGAATGCTCCCTCATAAAGTTCCAGACTGCTGGTCGCTGCGAGGAGAACGGCCATGTCCCTGAGGGCAACTCCCCCGTCGTGCAGCTCCCGCGCGCGCCGCGCCACCGCCGCCGCTTCCAGTTTTCGCGCGTCCTCCACCAGATGCGGCTTGCCGTCGGCCCCGTTCGGCACGACGACGAGTTCCACGACGCGGTCGTCCTCCGGCGTCTCGCGGGTCGGCGTGACGGGCGTGTACCGGATCTCGAAGCGCTGGTGCCCCGCGCCCGTGATCGGGGTGTCCAGCTCCGGACCGATCGCCGCGTCCACGAAGGCCAGGATGGGGGCAACGCTCCGGAAGTTTTCCTCCAGCGTCACGGTGCCGCCGAGTCCACGGTCCAGGAAGTCCCGTTCCACCTCGGTCCAGACGGCCACATCCGCCCGCCGGAACCGGTAGATGCTCTGCTTCGGGTCGCCGACGAGCATGAGCCGGGTGGTCTTGTCGCTTCCCGATTCGGGTTCGCCGAGCAGATAGGCGATCTCCCGCTGGACGGGATCCACATCCTGGAATTCGTCGAGGATCAACGTGTGCAGCCGGCGCTGAAGTGCGCGCCGTACCGATGGCTGGCGCCGCAGCAAGTCACGGGTCCAGGTGATCATCCGGTCGAAGTCGAGCGCGCCCTCTTCATCGAGGCGCGCGGACAGCCGGGTCAGCGTCGCCTGAGCCAGGTCCAGGAGGGCAAGCTCGAGTTCGTTGTGCGGTGAAGCACTCTCCATGATACGAAGCAGGCGGTCGCTATCCGCCGTGAGCCGCGTAACCCAGGTGAGCACATCGCCAACCGGGTACGCGGTCAGCAGCTGATCGAGCCCGGTGATCCGGTTCGCTTCCAGCTCATGGAGCAGCACGTCCCGCGCGACTTCCATCGCCAGGGCCGATGCCTCGGCTTCTTCGAGTACTTGCGCCCGTGGATCGCGTCCGGCACGGAGCGCGAACTCCCGGAGGATGTCGCCGCAGAAGCTGTGGATCGTCCCGATACGGGCATTGTCCACCTCATCGGTCATGTCCCGGAGGCCCGCCTCCCGAAGGCCCTTCCGGAGCTTCCGCTTGAGATCCGCGGCGGCGGCGTTCGTGAAGGTGATGGCACCGATCTGGTGCAGGGCAACCGGCGCCTCGTACCGCTCGCCGTTCACGTCCGCGCCAAGAAGATAGAGGATACGGCCAACGACGGTCGTCGTCTTGCCGGTGCCTGCGCCCGCGGCCACCAGAAGATGCTCCCGGGTGCGCCGCGCGGCCTCCCACTGCTTCGGCTTGAGCGGATTCATCACCAGCGCCCCGTTCGCGGGCCGCCGGAGATCCGGCAGATCTCGAGTGCGGCGCAGAAGCTCGGGCAGCCGCATGATTCCGCAGGCTCCGCGGGGAATTCTCCGCCTCGCGCGCGCTTCACATGATCAGCCACCGCATCCAGCGCGTGCTCCATGCGTTCAGCATCCTCCGCGTTCGCCGTCAGCGTCCCCTTCTTCACCTGATAGAGCTCGAGCCGGTGCACCGGCGCAGGCTTCTTCAGGGTGCGGTACTCCACCCGTGCAATCGTCGCACCCGGGTTCTGCTGCATCAGCGCGTGCGCGTAGAGCGGGACCTGCAGTACGACCTTGTCGCCCCAGGCCTCCTTCTTTCCGGCACCCGGCGCCGCGTAGACCGAGGACTTGTAGTCCACCGCGGCCAGGTGCCGCTCGGAGCCGGCAAAGCGCTCGTCTACTCCGATCTCCACCCGATCCACCGAGCCGCGAAACCGGAAGGAAACGCCGTTTCGCTCCAGAATGACGTCCCTGAATGCCGTTTCATGCTGGTGCACTGCGGTGCGCACCATTCTTGGGGCATTGCGCTTGGTGCTGCTGAACATGTCCTCGTGCTCCTGTGCCTCGAACTCGAGGAACTGCAGCAGCAACCGCAGCAGCTCGGCACGCCTCGCCTTGTGCAGCGCCGGATGGCCCAGCCACACCCGCCCGCGTGCGTCGGCGAGCGCGGCATCCAGCGAGGCCTCGACCATGGGGCGGGCCCACTCGAGATCGGTCTCCCGCAGGAACACCGGGCCGCCGACCCGCTCCTGGGCGCCATCATAGAAGCGGCGGAGCACATCGTGCAGCAGCGTTCCACGGGTCGTGGCCTCCATCTCTTCGCCGGGATCTTCCAGGCGGGATACACTGAGGAGGCGGGACGCGAAGTAGGACCAGGGACACTTGGCAAAACTCTCGAGCTGAGTCGGGCTCCAGATCTTGCCGTCGCCGAACTCCTCGAGCAGCCAGCCCCGAAGATCGTGGGACTCGATCAGGCCATTCCAGGGCGACAGCTCGCCCAGCTCGCGCATGAACTCGATGGCGAAGGCATGCCGGGCCCGCTCGGGGGCACCGGCTCCGAGCCAGAGTCGCGCGCCCTCGGTGATGACGCTGGCGCTCGAGATCCGGGGTACGTCCTCGGGGAGGCCCGCGGCCTCGATAAGCCGGTCGATGAAGCTCGACCGCACCACCTCTCGGCCGCTCGTGTCCTGGCGCGACCAGGTAACGGTAACCGCCTCCCGGCCGCCGGCCAGGATCGTCTGGAAGAGCTGCCGCTCCCGCAGTTCCCACCGCTCGCGCCCTTCGAACGGCAAGCCCGCCTCGGCGAGCTCTCGCCGCTCCGCCTCGTCGAGCAGGGGCGACGCAGGCATCCGCACTGGAAACGCCCCGGCTTCCATCCCGACGATGAAGAGGTGGGGAAACGATCGATAGGCGGCGGCAAAGCCCTCCAGGACGCGCACGCCGTACATGGTCGCCGTCCAGAGCGCTGCGTCCCCTTCGAGAAGGTCGGACAGCTGTGCCTCGAAGGCGGCGGCAGTGAGTCGGTCCTCGGCGCCACCCCAGCGGTCGAGCGCTGCTTCCCAGCTCTTCACGATGTCGACAAGCGCGCGCCACCCGGCAAGATCCACGCGCACGACATCAAACCGGTCGCCAGGAACCTGCCGGATGCGCTCCTGCAAGCTCCAGGGATCTTCCTCGAGGAAAGCCCGGAGCCACTGCACCCATTCGGCCAGCGACCGGGTCAGGTCGAGCGCGCCGGCGTAGGCGGAGAAAACGGCAAGTCCCGCGGCCGCCATATGAAGCCGGCTCGACGCGGGGAGGTGCGCATGCATCGCCTCGCGCTCCTCCTCGCTCAGCGCCTCCTCCCGCTCGGCGTCCGCAGCCAGGGTACGGAGCGCCGCTTCCCATTGGGCAAGGCCGGTGATCCGGCGCCGGTACCCCGCAAAGTTGAGCATCGCCGCGTCGAGCTCGCTCGCGAGGTATGGCTGCTCGGCCAACTCGACGATTGCATGCCGGCTCCACTGCTCTCCCGCGGCGCCAATCAGCGCGCGGACTGCCCGTACCGCCGGAATCTCCCTGAGGCCGATCCGGCGGCGCGCGGTCACCGGGATTCCGAACTTGTCGAGGGCGGAGAGCGCGAGGTCCACGCAGGGACGCGCCTGCCGGGCCACAATGGCGATATCGGTGAGCGGCACTCCCCGGTCCGCCAGTTCCCTTACCTGGCGCGCCACTTCCTCCAGCTCGCGCTCGGGATCCGGAGCCGAGAAGAGCCGGACCCGGGCGCCCGAAGCCGGGACGCGGAGATCAGCAATCGACGCATCATGATCCAGTGGATCGGTGGTGTAGACCGCGACGCGGTCGAGAGCGGGTGAGTCGCAGAGTGCCTGCAGGAGTGGGCGCCAGCCGCCGCGCAGGTCGTTGAGCCCAACGATGCGGATTTCCCGCCGGCCACCGAGTCGCTTCGCCAGTGCCGCAGGATCCGCCATGATGGCCCGTGCCGAGTCGAGCGAGCTGTCGCGACCGTCACGACGGCCGGCAGCGGCGAGGGTCTCGACATACTGCTGGTAGATGAGCGCCAGCTCATGATCCCGCTCCCGCTCGAACTCATCCCGATTTCTCCGGGTGGCGAGCGCCGTCCTGAACTCCGCCGGCGTTACTCCTTCACTGACGAGCTCGCCTACCAGCCGCTCGATCGATCGGATGAAGTCTTCCGGCCGCCTGATCTTCCGGCCGAAGATCTCGCCACCGAGTCCTCGGAGGATGCCGCCCAAAATGACGGCGCGCTCGAAATCATTGCATGGGCGAAGGGTGGAGTGACCGAACCATTCCGGAAGTTCATGGAAAACGGCGAGTGGCGGATCAAACCATCCCGGGACTGCGTGCGCCGCCGCAAGCGAGTAGAGCTCGTCGCGGAGCCCGCCCTGCCGGAGCGCGAGGAGGTATCGGGGAGTCGGAAACGGCTCGTCCGGCGTCCCGCGCCGGGCCGTCAGAAACCCGTCCGCGGCCTGCTCGAGGAGCCGGCGCGGGTCGGGATCGACGATGAACTGGAGCTTGGGGTGAATGGCCGGCACCGGGCTCATGGAAAAGGAGATGGCAGCGGCGCGCGGGAGTCCGGCGCCGGACGGTGCCATACAGTATGCTGGGGGACTGACAGGGATGAGGGAGGATACGCACGGTGACCGGGAGCCGGAAGGGGTGTCTCAGGCACTCCGGGTGCCATGCAGAAACCACCCGCCAGCAGACTGCGGGGGATGCGCGAGCGTCCGGCCGCCCTTGCCCTCCTACTCCAGTTCCACCTCTCCCTCGATCACCAGCTCCTCCAGCACCCCCGGGACCGAGAGCGTAGCCCGGACCGGCAGCTTTTCGCTTCCCGACAGCTTCCCGTCCTCCAGCCCGGCGCGGACCGCGCGCTCGATCTCGCGCTGGGCGGTGATGCCGAAGCGCTTGAGGAACTGGCGGATGGTGAGGTTGAAGGTTTCGTCGTTCATGGCGGAGCTCCTTCTCGGGGCGGGAGCGGGGCGTCGTTGCGAGGCGTGGGCGGAAATATCGCGAAAGCGCGAACGATGCGGAAGCGCGAGTCAGTCCGAAGCCGGCCGGGAGCCCCGCATGGGAACGGCGCCCCGCGGAGCTGACACTCCGGGGGCGCCGTTCGCCTGTACAGCGCGGGCCGGTGCGCTAGTGCACGGTGATGCTCAGCCCCAGCTGGCCCACGTTCGCATCCGTGTTCGTGGAGCTGACCGCGAACCCGTTCCAGAACGGAGTGAGGCTCAGGTTACGGCCCACCCGGAAGTCATAGCCGAGCCCCAGCACCGCGCCGACGCCGGTCTCGCTGTCGCTTCCGAAGCCGTCGATCGAGGCATGCACGGTCCCGAGCCCGAGGCCACCGGTGAGGAAGAAGGCGCCGGCTTCCGAAGGATAGAAGCGCAGGCGCGCATCGAGCGTCCCGACGGTGAGCGTGGCACCCTGCTCGGAGCGGGTCCAGCCGGTGGTGCCGACGGCGAGGAGCAGCTTGGGGCTCAGCGTGCCACCGAACGTGAGGCCGCCACTCAGCCCGCCTTCGCGCCCGCCGCAATTTTCGCAGCCGAGCGAGCCGTAGCCGAGTCCTCCGCTGAACCAGAATCCCTCGCGGACCTGGTCGTGTTGGGCCATGGCCGGCGCAGCGCTTACCATCAGGAACAGCGCGGCGCTCATCAGGGCCGAACGCATCGTACGAATCACCGGAACCTCCTGCACGGGTTGAGTTGGTCGGCCCACGAGGCCGATCGGACCCTCCCGGAGTAAACAAGGGCCGTGCCGTACCGGTCCCGATGCGTCAAGTCATTGCAGGCGCGCCAGTTGAGCCGTCCTCGTGCCGGCTGTCACAGCCCTCCGCCCTACCCCTCGCCTCGCAGATCGCCGCAGCAGACCGCGGCCTTGTTCACTAGCCGCGGAGGCGCGGAGGGCGGAGGGTCCGATGCCGGGACGTGACGCCGCGGTCGAGTCGAGAAATGGGTTCTGGGGGTGCACCTGTCAGTTCCGCGCGCCGGAACGGGAACGATGACGGGGCCACAGGAAAACCTCCCCGATCTCCACGAGTCGATCAGAGCCGATCCAGACTCCCGTCCCTTCATTCTCCGCGCCTTCGCGATTCAAAATCAGACTACCGCCCTTTCCGCGGCATCGGCGCGTCGCTCATTGCAGCGTGATACGCATACGACGCCATGATGACCGCGTTCTTCATCAGGTCCTCGACCGGAATGGTATCGAAGTAGTCGAGGTTGGTGTGGCCGCCGCCGCCCGGCACCCGGTCCTGCAGGAACTGGAAGCCCGGGAGTCCCACCTCGTCGAAGGCCACATGATCGGTGCTGCCGAGACTCAGGTTGGAGACCGCCGTCATCCCCATGTCGCGAAACGGCTCCATCCAGGCGGTGAGGAGCGTGCGCGCCCCTTCGTTCCCCTGCAGGTAGATCCCGCGATACTGGCCCGGCCCGTAGTCCTGGTTGAAGTAGGCGTAGAGCCGGTCGTACGCCGGCTTCTTGCCTACCGTCGAGTCGGTGGGATCCCCGAAATGGGTCCGCACGTAGGCGCGCGAGCCCCAGAGCCCCTGCTCTTCCCCACTCCAGAGCGCCACGCGAATGGTTCGCCTTGGCTTGGCCCCGACGGCCTTGAGGATGCGCATCGCCTCGAGCACCGTCGCCACGCCGGAGGTGTTGTCGCTCGCGTTGGGGCTCGCATGCCAGGTGTCGAAGTGGGCGCCGATCATCACTACTTCGTTCCGGAGATCGCTCCCCGGGATCTCGCCCACGATGTTCACGGCCTGCTCCACCCGCGACCCGATCCGGTTCCGCACCTCCAGCTCCACCTTCACCGGGATCTCCCGCTCCAGGATCCGGTACATCCGGTTGTAGTGCTCCGGGTTGATCGCGATGATGGCGGGCGAGGCGCTGTCGCCGACGGCGGACCAGCGGTCGTTCCGGGAGCCGGGACGCGAGAAGGCGCGCACGGCGCCGATCCACCCGCTCCGGCTCTCCAGCACGGCGGCCACCCCCTCGGCCTTGAAGAACGCCATCCGCTCCAACTCGTTCAGCTGATCGGGATTGGGGACCCGCCTGGGCGGTGCGGACCGCTCGGGTGCGATGACTGTCCGCTCGATCGCTTCGAGGTCCTCCGTATCGCGCCGCTGGATACCATTGACGAGGGGCGTGAGGTCGATGGCGGCTGGTGGCGTCACCAGCACTGCCTTGCCGGCGAGCTTCCCGCGCCACGCTGCGAGGTCGCTTCGCGCCTGCAGGTCCACGATTACCGCCTCCGCCACCACCTTGCCGCTGGTCCCCGGCGTGTGGGCAACGGGGTACCCCACCATCGGCTGGTAGTCCGGCTCGAGCAGGTGCAGGGACGTGTACTCGTTGTCCCACGATGCGCCGAACTCCATGAACGGCTCCGCGGCCACGTTCACCAGCCCGATCCGTTTCATTATCTCCTGCACCCATCCCTGCGCCCGCCGCATGTCGTTCGACGCGGTAAGGCGGGCGCCGAGCACATCGGTCATGTAGCTCTCGAAGTTCGCCACCTGGGAATGCTGCAGGCCCTCCGCCCGGATCTTCGCCACCATGGCCCAGTC
>Ga0079224_100016713_pt1 | contig 10321 bp, 9 predicted proteins | sample Stecom2015_FD_80414 | JGI IMG/M metagenome (GOLD analysis project Ga0079224, IMG submission 80414) | Agricultural soil microbial communities from Utah to study Nitrogen management - Steer compost 2015 | ecosystem: Environmental > Terrestrial > Soil > Agricultural land | place: USA: Utah... | reverse complement strand
CCCGAGCCTGCAAACAGTGAGCAAGCCCATAACCAGCAACAGCCTCAGGGCCAGCACCACATAGACATTGGTCCGCCAGGATATTCCTTCCAGGTATCGGATCTTTGCCAGATTCATTGAAAAAACTGTGCGAATTAAGCGAAATTTTAAAGTTTTAAAGCGCCTTTGAACGGTCGATAATGCCTCTAACGGCCGTCATTAGTGTTAATTGGCGTCAATTCTGTAATTTGACATACTTTTTTTCCCTAAAACCAAATGTTAAGGCCATTTTTTAGTCTGTTGTTCATTTACTGCTGGTTGCTGGCTCCTGCCCAGCAGCATTCAGTAGGCCTTGGGATTCATACCGGTTTGACTATTCCCGTTACTTTAGACAAGGGAATGGACACCGACCCCCGTTACGACAGCCGCTACTCCGTGAAAGGGGCGCCTTTTGGCATCGCATTAATGAAGGATTGGGAAGGGTTTGGCGTGGTGCTTACGCCAGGTCTGATCACCATTGGGCAGAATTACGATGTCGTCAACACCGAGGGCGGTCACGATGGGGTGCGCAAGATCACCCTGCGGTACGCGACAGTACCCATTGCGTTTAAGCTCCATTTGATTGACCTCGACTTCTTCCGCGTGAGTGCTTTGGCTTCCGTCGGTGCAAACTATCTGCTTGATGCGTCAGATCACATTACCCACGAAGACACAAAGCTTAAGTTTCCATCCGAGACATTTCCCATTCTGCCGGAAGGCTACGTTCAGCAATACGACGGCGTTCTCGTTCCTGCTATCAACAAGCAGACAATTTCGGTTAAAGAAGACTATAACAATCTGCAGCTGCACGCGGGATTGGGCCTGCGTTCCGACTGGGATATTTCAAATCACTGGCGGGTGAGTTTTGACGTGCGTGTGAAGTATGTGTTCTTCGATCCGCGTCAGGATACATACCTTGATCGCATTAAGGCCTTCGAAAGTCTTTATGACACTCCCGGTGCACGAACAGACCTTTACATGTCCCTCAATGTGGGAATTGCCCGATTTATCGAGTTCGACAAGAATGACAAGGAGCGCGAGAAAAATCTCAAAGGGAAGAAACGTTTTGTTCCTTCAAAACAATTCAAGAGCCGTCGCCGCACGAGTCCGGGAAACCGGTAGCTCGTTGTGACCGGAAGTCACCTTATTCGTCTTTCGTAGTAATGGTGTCTTTCCTTCGCGATCCGGAATAAAGTTCATATTCCAAAAGCCTGCAGTCGATTTTCGCGTTGAAGAATTCAATCCGGCGACTTGCTTTCAAACCAATCTTCTTCGCAAGATCCGGGTTGCCGGTAAAAATGTAGCCCATGTAACCCTGGCAACGCTGTTTCATAAAATCACCAACGCGCCGGTAGGTATTTTCAAGTGCTTCCAACTCACCAAGGCGTTCACCATACTCGGGGTTGAAAAATACGACACCCGGGTTATCCGGAACCGGTGTCTTTTCAAAATCCATTACACCAAATGAAATCATATGGTCAATACCTGCCATGCCCGCATTCACGCGTGATATCTCAATGGCATCAGCGCTGATGTCAGTTGCAATGATTGTGGGTGGCGCTTCATCGATGATGTTGCCGCGGATGCGTCGCAGTTCCTGCCGGTATAGGGAATCGTCATATCCGCGGACGTGCATGAAGGCGTAATTTTCACGATATAGTCCGGGAACACGTTTGGTCGCGATCATCGCAGCCTCGATTGCAAGAGTCGAGGATCCACACATGGGATTTACAAATGGCGTGGTTTGCCCCCACCGTGTAGCCATAACGGTAGCAGCAGCCAGCGCCTCGAGCATGGGCGCCCTTCCGGGAATTTTACGATATCCGTGTTTGGCGAGTGTTTCTCCGGAAGTATCAATAAATATCTCGGCATCCTCATCCTTCCAATACAAGTGCACGACAGCGCGATCCTGTTCCGGTCCGGTATTCGGTCTGCGTCCGGTTACTTCGCGCATTCGGTCAACGATCGCATCCTTCACTTTTACGTTAGGGAACATCGAATTCCGAATCGAAGGGTGACTTGTATTGTTTGTGATTGATACGTAGCCGTCGTCGGCGAGATATTTCTCCCAATGAATTTTGCGCAGTCGTTCATATACGTCGTCGGGAGACGATACTTTAAAGCTTCCAAGAGAATAGTGCACCTGACTGGCACAGCGCAGGTTCAGGTTCAGCCGTATGCAATCTGTCATTGTTCCCTCAAGTTCGACGCCGGTGGCGAAGGTGCGCACGGGTACAAACCCCAGGTCGACGATTTCACGTTCGAGGTACGGAGTTAACCGCTTGTTGCACGTTACAATGATTTTACTACGGGTGGAAAAAACGTTCATGAATAATATCCTGGTTAGCTATTGAGGTTCGCTGTAACGAATTTCCTTAACGGAGAATGCCTGCATCATCGGTTTACCTTCTATGTCGATATTGAGGCGACCAATTTCATCAACGCCTCTGATCGTACCATAGAAGGAAGAATCGCCGGCGTGAAAAAGATGTTGCTCATCGCGAAGGTAAAGTGCGTTAAGATAGTCGGATCGCAATTCATGATGCGCTTCGCGCCGGAGTTGCAGGTAGCGATATTCAATACAACCCAGCAGGTCTTCAAGGATCAGTGGAAGGTCGAACTGCATGCCTGTAACAAGAACCATGGAAGTTGCAGAAGGCGTCTCGAAGTACTGTTGATTGACATTAAGGCCAACGCCGACAACACTTGTTGAAAGCTGCTGACCGACGATTTGATTTTCAATCAGGATGCCGCAAATCTTGCGCTGATCGATTAGAATATCATTAGGCCACTTAATTTGAACTTTTACGCCTGTTTTATCCGTTAAGAAGTCGCGAATACCAAGTGAGACGACCATCGTCAGGTAAAATTGTTTTGTTACGGGGAGGAAATCCGGTTTTAGCAGAAATGAGAACGTCAGATTCTTGCCGGGTTGAGCCTCCCAACTGTTGCCGCGTTGACCGCGTCCCGCCGTTTGATGTCCCGTAATCACAAGCGAGCCCTCCAAAAGCGGCTTCTCCTGACAAAGATGCAGGAGTTGATCACTGGTGGAATGGCATTCCGGCATAAAAATGAGATTCTTGCCAAGGAAAGTGGTTGTGGCAGGGATTTTATACAAGGTAATTTGCGTAGTTTTGAGGTTTTACAGGAAAAAACGAAGATAGTTAATGGCCAGAAAACGGAAGGGTGCCTCTTCAGAAAAGTTAAGTGATGTAATTGTAAAAGGCATGCAGGAGAAAAAGGCGACGGACATCGTCGTCATGGATCTCAGAAAAGTTAAAAACGCTGTTGCTGATTTCTTCGTGGTTTGTTCGGGCAGCTCGGATAAACAACTTGACGCCATCGCAGATTCCATAGACGCGGAAGTTTACAAGGCGCTCCAGGAAAATCCGTGGCATATTGAAGGCAAGAACAATAAAGAATGGATGCTTCTCGACTATATCGACGTTGTTGCTCATGTTTTCCGAAAGGATCGTAGAGAATTTTATGCACTGGAAAAGCTCTGGGGCGATGCCGATATCGTTGAAATTGACGGCAAGAACTAAATTCAACGCCGCGCGTTATTCCATTTATATATTGATACTAATAGACTTATTTTTGATTGACTAACTGTAGAAATGGCGGACAAGAAAGAAAGCAATAAACCCATACTCCCATCAAAACCTCCGCGTGGAAATTACCAGATCTGGGTGATCCTGGCTACCGTGGCAGTAATTTTTGGGGTTATGTATTTCACCCAGTCGTCCCAGTTGAAGGAGAAAGACCAGGAGACCTTCTACCAGATGGTCAGGAACGGGGACGTTAAAAAGGTTGTACTGGTACCGAACAGAAAATACGTAGAGGTCACCCTGACGAATGATGCCGTGAATAAGCCAGAATATAAATCAGAGCTTGATCAGTCATTCGGCGTGACCACAAATGGACCACATTATATGGTAAAGGTCGTGGATGCAGGAAATTTTGATCAGGAGTTCAGAAAACTCAGGGATACATTGCCGGCTGACCAAAACCGGCCTGAATACCGCCACGACGAACGCGAAGAATACTTCGGTCTCTTCCTCCAATGGGGATTTCTATTCCTGCTGTTGTTTGGATTCTGGATGCTAATGCGTCGGATGACAGGCGGTGGTGGCCCCGGCGGGCAAATCTTCAACATCGGAAAATCAAAGGCGGCACTCTTTGACGCTGAAAACAAGGTAAAAATCACGTTTGCGGATGTAGCCGGTTTGGACGAAGCGAAAGAAGAGGTTAAAGAAATTGTTGATTTTCTTAAGAATCCATCAAAATTCACAAAGTTGGGCGGAAAAATCCCGAAAGGTGCGCTCCTTGTAGGCCCTCCGGGAACCGGCAAAACGTTGCTCGCAAAGGCCGTTGCCGGTGAGGCTGCTGTGCCTTTCTTCTCGCTTTCCGGATCGGATTTCGTTGAAATGTTCGTAGGTGTCGGTGCTGCCCGTGTGCGGGACTTGTTCAAACAAGCCAAGGAGAAGGCACCCTGTATCGTATTCATTGATGAAATCGATGCAATTGGTCGCTCCCGTGGCCGCGGTCAGATGCCTGGCGCAAACGACGAACGCGAAAACACACTCAACTCCCTGCTGGTTGAAATGGATGGTTTTGCAACGGATTCAGGTGTCATTATCCTGGCTGCGACGAACCGCCCTGACGTACTCGATTCTGCCCTGCTGCGTCCGGGACGCTTTGACCGTCAAATCAGCATCGACAAGCCTGATATTGTGGGTCGCGAGGCAATCTTTAAGGTACACCTGAAGCCCATTAAACTCGATCAATCCGTTGACGCGAAAAAACTTTCGGCTCAGACTCCCGGTTTTGCCGGAGCTGAAATCGCCAACGTATGTAACGAAGCTGCACTGATAGCAGCACGTCGCGATAAAAAAGCGGTTGACATGCAGGACTTTCAGGATGCGATCGACCGCGTTATCGGAGGTCTTGAAAAGAAGACGAAAATTATTTCACCCGAAGAAAAGCGAATCGTTGCTTACCACGAAGCCGGCCACGCCGTTGCAGGATGGTTCCTTGAACACGCAGATCCGTTGGTGAAGGTAAGTATCGTTCCCCGTGGTGTCGCTGCGCTAGGCTATGCCCAATACCTTCCGAAGGAACAGTTCCTTTATCAGACGGAGCAGATGCTTGACGAAATGTGCATGGCATTTGGTGGCCGCGCTGCTGAAGATATCGTGTTCGGAAAAATTTCAACAGGTGCATTAAGTGACCTGGAACGGATTACCAAGATGGCGTACAGTATGGTTACCATTTACGGTATGAATGAACAAATCGGGAACATCTCGTTCTATGATTCGAAGCAATCGGATTACAACTTCCAGAAACCATACTCCGAAGCGACTGCAGAGCGTATCGACAAGGAGGTAAAACGAATCATCGACGAGAGTTATGCGCGTACGAAGGCACTTCTCAGTCACCACCGCCAGCATTTGGAAGTGATTGCGCAGGAGCTCCTCGAAAAAGAGATACTGTTCCAGAGCGATCTTGAGCGGTTGATAGGAAAACGGCCTTTTGAGAAGCCGACGACTTACCAGCAGTTCACCAACGGCAACGGAAAGTACGAGAAGAAGCAGCATGAAAACGAACAACCCGGTGTTGACCCGACTCCTACATTGGAAGGTGAACGACCGAATACGCTGGGGACGCCTTGATTTCCGTGAATTGACTTATTTTTGAACTCAGGAGTATATGCTCCTGAGTTTTTTTTTATCCAGTTGCAAATGCTTTCAGACATCAATCTTCCACCGGGGAAGAAAGTATTTTTTGCATCCGATTTTCACCTCGGAGTACCTGACCGTGCTTCGAGTCTTGAACGCGAGAAGAAGATCGTGCAGTGGCTCGAATCGATACGGCACGAAGCCTATACGATTTTTTTACTTGGCGATATTTTCGACTTCTGGTTTGAATACAAGCACGCCGTTCCAAAAGGCTACATCCGGCTTCTTGGCAAACTTGCCGAGATCCGCGACAGCGGTATTCCCGTCGTATTTTTTACGGGCAATCACGATATGTGGATGTTTGATTATTTCCAGCAGGAACTCGGTATTCCCATATACCGGAATCCGCAGGTGCTGATGATCAATTCACACCGGTTCCTCATCGGACACGGCGATGGCCTCGGACCCGGAGACAAAACGTATAAGATTCTGAAGAAGTTTTTTGCCAGCCCGGTTTGCCAATGGCTATTTGGATGGATACACCCCAATATTGGCATTGCCATTGCAAATAAATGGTCGCGAAGCAGCAGAATCAGCAACACCAAAAAAGAGGAACGCTTTCAGGGTGAAGACGGCGAGTTCCTGCTTGTGTACTGCCGCGAAATGGAACGTGTGCAACATCATGATTACTACATATTCGGGCATCGCCATCTTCCGCTTGACATTCCGGTTGGTGAAAACAGCAGATATGTCAACCTGGGCGAATGGGTGAACTTTACAACGTACGCCGTGTACGACGGCGACACGCTCGCATTAAAAGAATTTTGAGTTATGAAGGGAAGACTTGGTGTAATCGTATTTTTTTTGAGCATGGCGCTTAACACATTCGCGCAGCAGTTCGAAAAGCTGATCACCTTCTCCGTCGAAAAGCCGGTTCACTATGCTGCAGTAGACCGCCCCGGCGAACTCTATCTGATCTTTACCGACAGCACGATATCGCGTTACGATGCATCTGGTTCATTGATGGCATCAGGCCAGCTTCCGTTCAAACCGGATGTATTCGACCCGCGCGATGGTTCAAGGCTGTATGCGTTTAACCGAAAACATGCTCAGTATATCTTCTTCGCTCCTTTTTTTTCGCTGCAGAATCCACCCCTTACCCTCGACTCAGCGTTTGTGATTGAGCCGTTTCTCGCGTGTTCATCCGGAGACCGTGACATGGTAATTATTGACGAAGCCGACTGGAGCCTGAAGAAAGTAAACCTTCGCAATAACCGTGTTCTCTTTGAAAGTATGCTGAGCGACAGTTCTGCCTCCTTGTCAAAGGTCAACTTCATCCGCGAGTATCAAAACCTTTTGTTTATGCTTCAGCCGGACAGGGGAATAATGATTTTCAATATGCTGGGCCATCACCTTCGGACGATTGAAGCCGTTGGGGCACGTCACTTCAATTTCCTGGGAGAAGAGGTCTACTACCCGCGCGGCAAACAACTTGTTTTGTTTGATCTTTTTACAGCGGAATCACGTGTTATCGACCTGCCTTATACCGCGGATTTTGCACTGCTCACCGATGAACGACTGTACCTCGTAAAGGATCAGAAGATTGACGTGTTTTTGGTAAAACCGTGATTTTCGCTCAAGGAAAAATGTTCATTTTTGAACATATTTGTACGAATCGGTTACAAACCGGTTACTGAATCACCTGAAAACCAGCTTTTTCCCTATTGGCATAAATTTTCCTTATTACTCACGTTCTTTTAAACCTATAACCTGATTGTGAATACTGAAGGCGGAAAAATTTTGATGATCGACGATGACGAAGACGTCCTTCTCGCAGCAAAGATGCTACTCAAAAAACAGGGCCATCACATTATCATAGAGAAGAATCCGAAGAAGATACCTTTCCTGCTGAACAATGACAGCTACGATGTAATTCTGCTGGATATGAATTTCAGCAAGGACATCACGAGTGGCAAGGAAGGTTTCTACTGGCTCGAGCAGATTCTCGCACACGATCCGACCTCGGTTGTGATCATGATCACTGCCTTTGGCGACGTTGAAATGGCAGTGCGGGCATTGAAGGCTGGCGCCACCGATTTTATTCTGAAGCCGTGGCAAAATGAAAAACTCATTGCTACGATTTCGACGGCCATCAAACTCAAGCAGTCGTACAACCAGGTTGACAAGCTCAAGAAGGCAAAGGAGATGCTGGAGGAGCAAATCAACAAACCGTTTGGCGATATCATTGGCAAAAGCCAGGCGATACAGGAAGTATTCGCTCTTATTGACAAGGTGGCACGAACGGATGCAAACGTATTGATACTTGGAGAAAACGGTACAGGTAAAGAATTGATTGCACGTGCGATACACCAGCGCTCACTGCGGGCAAATAACAGCTTCGTATCTGTTGATATGGGCGCCATCACCGAGACGCTTTTCGAAAGTGAATTGTTTGGTCACAAGAAAGGCGCCTTCACCGATGCGCGTGAAGACCGGCCCGGAAGATTTGAGCTTGCTAACGGAGGCACCCTGTTCCTTGACGAAATCGGGAACCTGAGCCTCAGTCTGCAGAGCAAACTATTGAGCGCATTGCAATCACGGCAGGTAACCCGGGTTGGTTCCAATCAACCGCAGCCGGTAGACATACGGTTGATTTGTGCCACTAATATGCCGCTGGCAAAAATGGTACAGGAAGGAACATTCAGACAGGACCTGCTTTATCGGATTAACACCGTTGAGATTCATGTTCCGCCGCTTTGCGACCGCGTGGAAGACATTCCACTGCTTGCAGATCATTACCTGAACTACTACGCGAAAAAATACCACAAGCCGGTGCGTTCAATCACACCGGATGCAGTAGATAAACTGAAACGTTATGCGTGGCCGGGAAATATTCGTGAGTTACAGCATGCGATTGAAAGAGGAGTCATCATGACAGATTCGGAATCATTACAGGAGAGCGATTTTCTGCTGAGCCGCACATTGAGTTCATCAACTTCGAATCATACGCTCAATCTTGATGAAGTTGAAAAGTCGGCCATCGCGAAGGCTTTGCAGATGCACAATGGAAATATATCCAAGGCGGCGGATGAACTTGGACTTACGCGCGCTTCATTGTATAGAAGAATGGAAAAATACGGCTTATAACGGCCGGGAAGTCTGACAAGACTTCCACGCATGCCGGGGCAAGTTGGAGATGAACAATATCCCTCATCGAATGAATTTTAACTGGAGGTCACCCGTACTACCCCGGATTGCGATGCTCGCCGCCACCATCTTCCTGTTTGCGTTTTTCCTCGCTTCCGGAAATAGCTTTTTTGTTGCTTTAATATTCCTTGGTGCAAGTGCCTACCAGGCAAAGCTGCTGATTGAATATCTGGATCGGTCGCATCACAATATCGCTGCCTTTCTCGACTCGATTCAATTCGATGACCTCTCCTATTCATTCAAGACACAAAGTGACGATCCGTCTGTGATGCGATTACACCGCGAACTGAACGAGGCATTGTCAAAACTTCGCTCGGCTCGTTCTGAAAAGGATTCGGAATTTCTGTTTTACCGAAACATTGTTATGCACGTCGGTATTGGATTGATCATCTTCAAAGAAAACGGGAAGATAGAAATCTATAACAGTGCGGCCCGCAGATTGCTTAAGGTGAGCAGACCTGAATATGTTCGCGACCTGAATGAAGTAAGTGAGCAGCTCGTAAATGTGTTTGAGCGACTTAAGACCGGCGGCCGCGAATTGTTGCGAATTCGAATCGGCGACGAATTTGTACAGCTCTCCATCTATGCGATTGAACTAACACTTCGCGGTGAGAACGTCAAGCTGATCTCGGTTCAAAACATTCAAAACGAACTCGACGAAAAAGAAATGGAGGCGTGGCAAAACCTGGTTCGTGTATTGACGCATGAAATCATGAACTCGGTGACGCCGATATCATCGCTTGCCGGAATCGTCGAAGAAGAAATCAAACCGCATACCACCGGTGAAAATGGCGTTGCTCTCACAACGGATCAGCTGAGTGATATTCACCTTTCGTTACAGACCATCAGCAAAAGAAGTGAGGGTCTCATTCAGTTCGTGAAGGAATTCAGGAGTCTGACAAGCGTACCAAAGCCCAAGCCTGCACAAATCCAGGTACGGGAACTTCTCGAAGAACTCACCATGCTCCACAGAAAGGACCTTTCGGAAAATAATATTGATCTGAAAATTTCGGTGTATCCGGAAGACCTCACGCTAACGGCCGATAAGAACATGATCGAGCAGGTATTGATTAATCTGCTCAAGAATGCCATTCAATCGTTCGATGATCAACTTGAAAAACGCATAGAATTGCGGGCATATCTGAATGAAAAATCGCGGACGATAGTTTCGATTACCGACAACGGTTCAGGTATTGACCCCGAGGCATTGGAGAAGATATTTATCCCGTTCTTTACCACAAAGAAAAACGGTTCAGGTATCGGACTCAGCCTTTCCCGGCAGATCATGCGGCAGCACCACGGGTCGCTGACGGTAAAATCTACTGTTGGGAAGGGTACCGAGTTCGCCATGAGGTTCTGACGGCTCCCCGAAGCGAATTTGTCAGGGCCGTTGCCACTTAATACATTTGCGCAACAGT